>Ga0326721_10000204_pt1 | contig 21330 bp, 16 predicted proteins | sample SGPome_FD_203951 | JGI IMG/M metagenome (GOLD analysis project Ga0326721, IMG submission 203951) | Soil microbial communities from Southern Great Plains, Lamont, Oklahoma, United States - SGP_1_2016 | ecosystem: Engineered > Artificial ecosystem > Soil microcosm > Unclassified | place: USA...
CCAAGTCCCATCCCCGTTATCGACCAGGTTGCTGCCAGCACCCCCACCAAACACAATCTCAGTCACCAAAACCAGGACTACCCGCACCGGGGTGGAACGACTGGTGGTGGTTCCATCGCCAAGCTGGCCAAAGCTGTTGTATCCCCAGGCGTAAGTGCTGCCGTCAGACCCCACCGCCACCGTGTGGTCCAGACCTGCGGCCGCACTTGTGAGCGTGACCCCGGTAGGGGCTTGAACCTGGGCCGGCACAGAACTGTTGGTGGTGCTGCCATCGCCAAGCTGGCCGTAGTCGTTGTGCCCCCAGGCGTAGATGTTGCCGTCAGACCCGACCGCCACCGTGTGATAGCCACCCGGTGTCACACTCGTGAACGTGACCCCGGCGGGGGTTTGAACCTGCGCGGGCGTAGAATGCCTGGTGGTGCTGTCATCGCCAAGCTGGCCGTAGCTGTTGTACCCCCAGGTGTAAGTGTTGCCGTCAGATCCCACCGCCGCCGTGTGCCAATCACCTGCGGTCACACTCGTGAACGTGACCCCGGTAGGGGTTTTCACCCGGACCGGGGTAGAACGGTTGGTGGTGGTTCCATCGCCGAGCTGCCCGCCCGAATTGTCTCCCCAGGCGTAGGTATTACCGTCAGAGCCCACCGCCACCGCGTGATATGCTCCCGTGTTCACACTGGTGAAGGTGACCCCGATAGGGGTTTGAATCTGGGTCGGCGTGGAACGACTGGTGTGGCTGTCATCGCCAAGCTGGCCGTAGTTGTTGTACCCCCAGGTGTAAGTGTTACCGTCAGATCCCACCGCCGCCGTGTGCCAATCACCTGCGGTCACACTCGTGAACGTGACCCCGGTAGGGGTTTTCACCCGGACCGGGGTGGAACGGTTGGTGGTGGTTCCATCGCCGAGCTGCCCTCTCGAATTTTCCCCCCAGGCGTAGGTGTTGCCGTCAGACCCGACCGCCACCGTGTGACGGCCACCCGCGGTCACACTCGTGAACGTAACCCCGTCAGGGGTGTGCACCTGGACCAGGGTGGAACGGTTGGTGGTGGTGCCATCGCCAAGCTGACCGTACGCGTTGTACCCCCAGGCGTAAGTGTTACCGTCAGAGCCCACCGCCACCGTGTGATGTAGACCTGCGGCCACACTCGTGAAGGTGACCCCGGCGGGTTCAGCAACCGTGACCGTCGTGCCACCAGCCACCGGCCCCCGATCCGGCACCGGCAACGCCTGCGCACCGGCCACCGGCATCAGCACAGCCAGTAAGGCCGCACCCACCAAGCTCAACAATATTTTCCGCACGAACTACCTCGCTACCCTCATCAATAACCGCTCACTACCGGGGATTGAACGACCCTCGAGCACCACCCTGGCACCCACCACCCGGTTCAAGCGCCCTTCGCACACGCGTGCGCCTGCGAAATCCGCGACAACGAGAACCCTGTGCGCGTGTCGCATGTAGGGGCTACGTGTGACTCGCCCACCCCCGCCGCACCACGCCGGAAGCCCCACCCTCTAACCCCCGCAGCACACCGCGGCGTCCAGCGAAGGGGCGGGGGTCGTGTGCTGCGGGCGAACCCTAAGGACGCTGACCAACCAACCCCGAGCAACAATCGAGAATACCGGCGCCTGGCCCGAGCTCACTCTTCGACAAGTCAAAACCTACCCACACCAACCCGCAGCCCTGAAGGGGCCCGTCCCTGGTGTCAACGTCGGGTTAGGAATGACCCCGAATCGGCCCCGACGCCCCTGGGACACTTCGAGTTGACATAGTCAACCGTCACACAACGCAACCATGACTCCTCCGGACTGCTGTCCTTTACTGGCCCAGCGCACCGGCCCAGCAGTACGGCGTCCGTTTGGGGATCGGCCATCCTATTCCGAGATATCGCAGCGGATAGGTGGGGAGCCGGACAAGCTTGCCGTCTCCAGTCGGGCACAGCTCGCCCAACGACTCGGAGTCGACGGATAGCTTCCGGCACGACCCGTCACGCTTCGTGCGATGCTCATGGCCCAGTGTCAGCGGGTGCGTGCTACATTGATGTCAATCGTTCAGCCCGCCCGGATCTATCCGGTGTGGGCTGGATTTCTTTGGGCCTGGCATGATCATTGGTGTGCCCGAACCGTTGAAGCGCTACCTCACGATCGACGAACAGATCGAGTTGCTGAGAAGTCGGGGCATGGAGCTCGATGGAGAGCCCGAACGATGGCTCGCTGCCGTCAATTACTACCGTCTGAGCGGGTACTGGTACATCTACCGGACTCTAGCGACGGAGGACGGGCGGCTTGTTCGCTCCGACGATTTCGTCAGCGCCACCAAGTTCTCCGCGATCACCGCGCTGTACGAGTTCGATCGAAAGCTCCGCACTCTCGTCCACGACGGCATCGAACGCGTCGAGGTGGCCCTGCGCAGCCAGGTCAGCTATGTGTTGGGGGCCAAAGATCCCCTGGCCCATGAGAATCCGGGCTTCTTCCGCCCGGACTTCGACCATGCCACGTGGATCGCCAAGGCCAAAGGTCGAGTAGCACGAAATGCACGCAGCTCAGCGTTCATCAGGCATCACGCGGATCGATACGGCGGCGACATCCCCATCTGGGTTCTCGTCGACGTTCTCGACTTCGCGGATGTATCGATCCTGTTCGAAGGGATGCGCGTTGCGGACCAGTTCCAAGTCGCAGAGGGGCTTGGAATTGGTTTCGATCTCAGCCAGCTGCGTCCCTCGCAACGGGAGAAGGCCCTCAAGAACCATCCGCTTGCTCGCTGGCTCGAGCAACTATCACTCATGCGCAACATCACCGCCCATCACGGACGGCTGTGGAATCGCAGACTAGCTCCGGCAGCCACCAGCGCCATGAGGACGGTGCCGGGGCTTGAATATCTCCCAGAGGGGCAGAGCGAAGACGTCTTTGGTGCTCTTTCGGTTGTGGCCATCATCCTCGAAACCACATCGCCAGGAGCCACGTGGTCAAGGAAAGTGGTCCGCGAGATGGACAACATATTTGGCCTGCTCCAGGAACGCTCCTCGAAGGAGATGGGGTTCCCTGAGGGGTGGCGTGATCTAGACGCTTGGAATGTCCGTTAGGGGGATGGGTCTGCGCTCTGCGATAGCGTCACTGCCATGCTCTTCCCAATGGCCCCGCCGGATGCAGTGAGCCCCAAGTACGTGGACTGGCTGCTGGCGTTGGACAGCTTCGTGCGCAATCCGGAACAGTTCGCCCTCGGGCGCCAGGACTGCGATCTGCGAGACGACTACGACGTGTTCGGCAACGCCACAACGTTCGTAACGGCGCAATTGCACATGCAAACCGCTGTGTGGCAGCTAATAGCCGCGCATGAGATGCAGACCGCTGGCTCGCCGCCTTCAGCCGTACCAGTGCTCACTCGAGCCGCGCTAGAGGCCGCAAGCGTAGCGGCCTGGTTTCTAGCGCCTGTCGAGGCAAATATTCGCATCGAGCGCGTCGTGCGATTCTCCCTGCAAGACTCCTACGACCAACACCGTTTCGAGGGGCCCCGCGATGACGACCAGTACAGAGTGCGTCGCGGCGAACTTCACGCCGTGGGCGAGCGTGTCGGTCTTTCAGGGGGCTACCTGAAAGACCACCGTTTCAACGTCTCGGGCGTCATTCTCGACCTGCAGAACACGGTGGGAGAGGACGATCTAATTGCGCTGTGGTCGTTGTTGTCGGGACTAGCGCACAGCCGCCCATGGGCGATAGTTGCTGCTTCAGGCGTCGGGGCTCAGCGGACGGGCGTAGTTCAGATGTTCGTGCCTCGCGAAGCTTTCGGGCATTACCAGCTCCGCACAGCCGAGGTACTCGATGCCGCTATCGACTTTTGGAACCGAAGAGTTGGGGCTATAGGAACCTCCAAAGAGGTGCCGAGGTTGCCCCGCACCGAGGCCGGACGCGCGCTCGGCCTGCCGTCGCCTCCCTGGGCGTGGTCACCGGCCTAGCCGCAGTCCTGGCAGATTCCTGGTTCGTCGACCCAAGAGCGACGGTCATCCACAGGGCCTCGCGACGGAGGATCTGCGCATAGCATCGGGCCATGACCATCGAAGGTTTCCTGATAACGCTTCGGTCAATCTTCGGCGGCGCGGTCCTCACCGCTGTGGCTGGTCTATTTGGGGCGTGGAGACAGAGTCGTCGTGAGCACGACCGGTGGGTTCGCCAGGAGCGTCTACGGGTTTATCTCCCTGTCGTGGCATTCCTCTCCGACTATGACCAGGCCCTCGCGTCGGCCACAGGGAGGTATCAACGAATCCAGGATGAGATCAGGACAGCGCCGCCGGACTCGGACGCCGACGTCATCGTGGATTCGTATGGCGAGGAGGAGGACGAGCTAGCGGCGCTTCAGGCCCGTGCCACGGAGATCCTCACGCCGTTGAAGGTGTTAGGCCCGGAGGCAGTACAGGCCGCCGCTGCCGCGTGGGAGCTCGCAGCGTACGCGAACGAGTACGGCACACCATGGCTCGTTGGGAAAGCGGCGGGGCCCATGCTGGCTGCCATGCGGGAAGCTCTTGGCGTTGAGGTCTTCGCCCCGCACAGCACGAGAACGCCCGGCGTCGTCTGAGGTCACGATAGGTCAGCTGTACGCAAGAGGCCACGACACGCTCGCCACCATGCTCGGCTCCATAGCCTCACGACCGAATAGTGCTCGCGCTTTCGGGCTCCAGGTCAGCGACTGACTAGAGGAGGCCTTGAAAACCCTCGAATGGATCATTCACGCGCGTACCGCGCTGCAGCGCGATGCGTCCGCAAGGGGATCCCCTTACGAACGCCTAAGAAGATCGCCACGGTTTGCAGCTGGCGACCATCAGCTCTCACTGGGACAGCAACCGACCCCACTGCCGCCCAGTGACAAGTACGGTGTTTTGCCGTACACTTGACCGCATGACCACCACCACTGAGCGCCTTGAACTGCGTATCCCCGGAGAGCAGAAGTCGCAGGTCGAGCACGCGGCAGCGCTGCGCGGTATGACAACCTCGGCCTTCGTGCGCGACGCTGTGATCGAGCGCACCCAAGAGGTTATCCGCGCTGAACGGGAGATCCGCCTCAACTCTGAGGCCTGGGAACGCTTCAGTGCAGCCATCGACGCTCCTGGCGTACCGGTAGCCGGACTTGCTGAGCTGCTCACGCGGAAATCCGTCTTCGGTTGAGCTTCAGTCAACCCCGGCCGATCGCTCCGGGAGACCCACTCTCAGCATTCCACTGCGGCACGACAACACTCGATAGCTGGCTTCGCCAAAGCGCTCGAGAAAACGAGCGACGAGGGGCGTCCCGAACGTTTGTCTCTTTCGACGGTGAAGGCGCGGTGGCTGCCTACTACAGTCTGAACGCCTTCACCGTCGAGCGGGAGGCGCTAGGAGATGATTGGGGACGCTTGCCTCGTGTCGTTCCCGTAACACTCATCGGACGACTCGCTGTGCATATTGATCACCAGGGCAAGGGCCTGGGGTCCGCGATGCTTCAAGATGCGGTGGCTCGAGCCATTACCGCGGCCAAAGCCGTCGGTTCAGCAGCAGTCATCGCCCACGTCGTCGACCCAAAGGCCCGGTCTTTCTACGAACGCTTCGGCTTCACGAATCTGCCCGGCGACGAGAAGACCTACCTCATCAGCATGGCCGACATCACAGCCACTCTGGAGAGCATCGAGTCCTGAGCTGACGTCCGCCTACAACATGATTCGTCTCGTAGGCCGATCCCCTTACGAACAGCTGCATGTCGGAGGCGCTGGCGGTCCCCGAACGTGCCAGGCTGTCGCAATGGATCTTGAGCAGCTCGATCGACTACCGTCCGCGGATCAATGGACATTCGTTCGGGGCAAGATCGCGGAGGCCTCCGTCACGTTGGACGCGGCCCTGAGGGCGCTACATGCCCAGCTTCGGGGGCTGAACACCCGCGAGGCGCTGTTGTCGGCTTCCCAAAACTGGACGCTCGTGGCTGACCAATGCCGAACGATGATCGCAGATGTTGACGACGAACTGCTCCCGGTCGCGAACCGGATCAGACAAGAAGGCGACTACTACCTGCTTCGTCTCACTCGTAAGGCGAACACGCCAGCCGTAACGCTCGTAACACTGGATGGGGCTCGCTAGGTCGTGACGACGCTTGTCGCGGCCAGCTGGCGACTTCGCGCCGCACGCGCATATCTCGCCGGACAAACCACATGGCGCACGCTGCTACTCGGGTCACTGGAAGGCGAATGGGACGGGACCGCCAACTGGACCTACAGCGGTGCGGATGACGACGAGCCTGCCGAGGAGGACATGCCCGTCACTCCCTGCTGCCTGCTGAATAGCACTCCCTATCCGACCCCGCCCCACCCGGCCGACCGCCTGCTCGTGACGGATACGACGAAGGCCCCACCATGCGGTGGGGCCTTCGTCGTATCGTATGTCCGCGGGGGGAGGCCGTAGCCCGCAAGTCCCGCGACTCGTGAGTCCATTGTACATTCAGAGTGATGCCAGCTACCACCCCACCAAACGAAGCCGAGATCCGCGCAACGTTAAGCGCGCCCCGCGCGGCAACATACGTCGCAGCTGCCGGGGGAGACACGGCTAGGGCGTGTCTGACAATGTCTGCGTGCATGCAGCGTTCTCGGACCAGCGAGGTCGCTAGCATCGGACGAGGAGGATCCATGAGTACTGATGTTGCCTTGCGTGCCCGGCTGGACGAGGTCTTTGCCGCACGAGATCGCGCCCGAATGGCGCCGACTATCGGCGCGTTCCTTGAGGTGCTCGCGGAGCATTCAGACGACCCTGCCGTGCTTTACGAGGTCGGCGGCGCATACGACACCGACGGACAAGAGGAGATTGCGCTCGGTTATTACCGCCAGGCGATGGCCGCGGGCTTGGAAGGGCGCTGGCTGCGGCAGTGCTATCTGCAGTACGGGAGTACGCTACGTAACCTCGGCCGCCTCGATGAGAGTTTGGCCGCGTTCGACGAGGGCCTTGCTCTGTTCCCCGAGTCGGAGTCGCTCGGCCTCTTTCGTGCGCTCTCGCTGCATGCGGCGGGCAGGCCCAGTGCTGCGCTGGGAACCGTTCTGACTGTGATCGCGGACCGTTTCTCGACCGCGGAGGTGCAGCGCTACGAAGCCGCACTCCGCGGGAATGCCGCTTATCTCATCTCTCTGGACGCCGAGGGCGTGTCAAACAAGTAGCTGGGCAGTGTGCTGAGAATCTGTGACCGTGTAGCGGTTCCAGATGCTATCTGACGTCCAATGGTCCCTGATCGAGTCGATGCTGCCAAAGCCGACGGGGAGGCCGGGGCGGAAGTTCTCAGATGCGCGGACGATGCTGGAGGGCATCATCTACAGGTATCGGTGCGGCATCGCGTGGCGCGATCTGCCGGAGGCGTTCGGGCCATGGCAGACGGTATGGACGTGGCATCACCGGATGGCGGTCGATGGCACCTGGGATCGGGTCGTCGGCAAGCTGACCGCGGTTGCGGACGCCGCAGGTCTTGTGGACTGGTCGCTGTCGGTGGACTCGACGGTCGCGCGGGCGCATCAGCACGCGACGAACACGGCCCGCGCCACAGGGGGCTGGATCGAATTACACGAATCTGCGGGAAGAGCCGCCTGATCACGGGATCGGACGCTCTCGTGGCGGACTGACGACGAAGATCCACCAGCTCGTCGACGGGAACGGGCTCACGCTGGTGACGTTGATCACGCCCGGTCAGGCCGGAGATTCGCCGATGTTCCTGCCCCTGATGAGTCACCTACGTGTCGGCCGGGAGAGCGGCCGGCCCCGCACCCGGCCGGATGCGATCCGTGGGGACAAGGCTTACTCATCCCGGATGATCCGAGCGCACCTGCGTTCGCGTGGGATCAAGGCTGTCATCCCCGAGCCCGACGACCAAAAGGGACACCGCAAACGCCGGGGATCACGAGGTGGACGTCCGGTCGGCCTCGACGCCGCCGACTACAAGAACCGCAACGTCATCGAGCGCCGATTCTGCGACGTGAAGCAATGGCGCGGTCTCGCCACTCGCTACGACAAACACGCCATCATCTACCGCGCCGCCATCCTCATTCAAGCCGCCATCGCCTGGACCCGGCAATTATCAGACATGCTCTAGCGCCGTCGAACTGTACGGCTGGAACGCTCGCGTTTCCGCCGCCTTTATGCTCCCCGCACACTTCGCCGAGATCTCAACGCGCAACGCAGCTGCTGATGTTCTGGAACGGCTCTACGGACCACGCTGGCCCTGGAACCCTACGTTCGAGGCCAGCCTCCCGAACAGCGGCAGGTATAGTCCGCGCCGCGACCTCACGAATACCCGGCTCAGCAACCCCACTACGGGGAAGGTCATCGCTGAGCTGAAGTTCGTCTTCTGGCAGAAGCTCTTCACCGGCCGCAACGACACCCGACTCTGGGTACCGCACATCGCTTCCGTGTTCCCCTACGCCCCAGCTATGCAGCCGTCGAGCCTGCGCAACCGCATCTACCAGGACCTCGACGTGCTCCGGCACCTGCGTAACCGACTCGCGCACCACGAGCCCGTCTTCACACGGGATCTCCTGGAGGATCTGACCCGCACCGTTGATCTGATCGAGCTGCGGAGCCGGAGCACCGCACAATGGGTGCGTGCCATGGAGGACGTGACGTCCATCATCGTGGAACGGCCGTAAGCGTGGACCTCTTCGAGTCAGCCCGCATCCGCGTCGATCAGGCCCAAGCCTCGCGCAGCTCGGCGCCCTCGACACGGGACTGGCCAGGCTTCGCGCCCTCATCGATATCGGCGCGACGCATCCACTTCTGCAGCGTCATCGGGTGGACCCCGAAGTCTTTCGCGATCTGCTCGATCGTCACTCCGGGCCCGCGGTTTCTCGCGACGCGCACGACGTCGTCACGAAACTCGGACGGGTAAGGCTTAGGCACAGCAACATCCTTCCAGGCCCACCCCTCAGGCAAGCCAGATCAGATGTCACCTATCCGTGCAGCAGTCCCAATCCACTCCCCTGATATCAGAGTGATCTCGCTATTTGACGAGGTCGGCGCGATCCCCAAGCTCTTCGGCTTACGCTCCGATCCTCGAGAGACCTGACGGAACGGCCGACGGTGATTTGGATATCACCAAGACGCGCTGCACTCCGGGGGCTCGACGCTCCTCCTCGATCCGATAACCGCAGCGCCGACCAATAGACAACACAGTTGATTTTCCCAAGTGTGTCTCCTCGGCGGGCTCGTGCTGGGCCGGATCTGTTTTCGGCGTTTGCGTTGAAGAGGCTCCGTGGTAGTTCGGTCGAGCTTTTCCGGGTACCGTCCTGGTGGCTTATGTCGTGGGGCACGGGGGTGGGCAGCGCCGCGGTCAGGATTCGTCAGTTGGAGGGGTTGCGGCTGTGGCCTTCTTCTGTCGACGAGCGAATCCGATGAGGACGGCGCCTGCGACCCCAGCCAAAACGGCCCCGAGGAGGAGTGAGCTGGGCGTCGTCGATCCTGTGTGTCCCAATGATGGTGGCTGTGCGTTGGCTGGGGCCATGACCGTGATCGTCCCGGAAACCGAACCGGATGTCACACCGGTGAGGATGACGGTGTGGTCCCCGAGGTCGAAGTCAGCCGGGATCTGGATGGTGAACGTCGCTGTTCCGTCGGCCCCGGCGACGATGAGGCCGAGGTCCAGGGGGTCGCTTCGGACTATGCCGCTGACAGTTTCGCCGGGGAGGAACCCGCGACCGACCACAGTCGTGCTCGCCCCTTGGAGTACGACTGTGTTGTCGATTGTGAGGGCGAGGTCACCGACCACGACGATGTCGAGCAGGATGCTCAGTTCTGAGGTATTGCCGGAGGCGTCGGTAGCTTGGGCGGTGAAGGCCTGCGGTCCGAGCGGGAGGGGGGTTGTTGGGGTGCACGACCATGCGGCGGTCTCGGATGCGACAGCCGTGCACACTGGGTCTCCGTTTTCGTTCCGGATGGTGACGGTCGTGCCAGGTTCGGCTGTTCCGGTGAACTCGGTGGTCGGGGACGCGGTGCTTCCGGGGGTGGGGCTGGTGATGACCGGAGATTCGGGTGCCGTGGTGTCTTCCATGACCACGGTGGCAGTGGTGGGGGATGTCACGCCCTGGAGCGTGAACCCGATGATAGCGGTGCCCGGTGTCGTGGTGGAGGTGAGCGTCGCAGTGTACGTCCCGTCCCCATTGTCTGTGAGAGAGGCGAGAGTTCCCCGTGTCGTGGTGAGTGTGGGGACTTCACCGGGGATCGGGTTTCCCACCGCGTCCCGGACGGTCACCGTTATCGTCGATGTCGACGTGCCATCGGCTTCCAACGTCGTGGGGGAGGCCGCGATGGTGGAGTTTGCGGCGTCCGGTGGACCGGTGATGAAGTCTACGGTCGCTGTTGCGGTGCCTTCTGTGCCTGCGATGGTGAAGCCGATCGTCGCTGTCGTGACTGTCGTGCCGGCGGTGAGGGTCGCGGTGTATGTGCCGTCGCCGTTGTCGGTGACCGCACTGATGCTCCCGGCGGAGGTGCTTATCGTGACGTCGCCCCCACCGGTGCGGACAAGGTTGCCGTTCGCATCGAGTCCTGTGACGGTGACAGCCGAGGTGGCTCCGGAGCCTGCGACGAGAGAGTCTGGCGAAGAGCCGATCGTGGAGGTGGCAGCTGACAGTGGGCCGGGGGTGAACTGAACTGTCGCCCGTGCCGTGGCGGGAGCACCGTTGACGGTGAAGGTGATGGTCGTCGATCCCACTGTTATTGGTGAGGTCAATGTTGCTGTGTATGTGCCGTCACCGTTGCTGGAGACGGCAGTCAGGGTGCCCCCTGTGGTTGACAGGACGACATCGTCGCCGCCTCCGGTGATCGGGTTGTCGAACGAGTCAATGAGCTCCACGATCACGCTCGAACTTGCGACACCGTCCGCAGTGATCGTGGCAGGGTCGGCCACAATCGTGGATCTTGCTGGTGAGGCAACGCCGGGCGTGAATGTCACAGTTACGGTCTGCTCGGCTGGTGCCCCATCAAGGGTGAAGGATACGGTTCCGATGCCCGCAGCCGTCGGGGAAGTGAGGGTCGCCGTGTACGTGCCGTCACCGTTGTCTGTTATCGGGCCCAAAGCGCCCCCCGTGGTTGACATCGTCACAGTGCTCCCGCCGAACGGTACTTGATTGCCGTTGACGTCTCGCGCCGTGACCGTGATCGCCGTGCTTGTCGATCCGTCGGCGATCAGGCTTGTTTGGTCAGCGCCGATGGTCGATGACGCTGCATCCGAGTCGCCGGTTTCGAAGAGGACGGTCTCCGTGTTCGGGCTTGCCTCACCTTCCACGGTGAATGAGAGGGTTCCGGAGCCGGCAGTGACCGGCGACGTCAGAGTAGCGGTGTAGGTGCCGTCCGCGTTGTCGGTGACCGGTCCGAGTATGCCGCTGGTGGTGCTGATCGTGACCGTTCCGCCACTGGAAGTGAGTGGGTTGTCGTTGGGATCCTTTAGTGTGACCGTGATAGTGGAGGTGTCGGCACCATTGGCGACGATCGCTGTCGGGTCGGCGAAGATCGTGGACGCCCCGGGAGACGCTACCCCTGGGGTGAAGGTGACTGCGGCGGTGTTGGTGCCCTCCCCGGAGTTGACGGTGAATGAGATCGTCGCGGTCGCCGCAACAGTGGATGACGTGAGGGCCGCCGTGTAGGTGCCGTCACCGTTGTCGGTGACAGCACCTACAGTGCCTGCGGTGGAGGTCATGGTGACCTCGTCGCCGCCATCTGTGAGCTGATTGCCGCTGCTGTCGCGCAATGTCACCGTGATCGCTGCGGTAGAGGAGCCATCGGCCGTAATTGAGACCGGCGTCGCGGCGATTGAGGAAGCGGCCGGGTCGGCCGCGCCCGCCGTGAAAGTGACCGTTGTGGTATTGGAGCTGGTATCGCCGTTGACGGTGAAGGTGACCGAAGCGATTCCCGCGACGGTGGGGGAGGTGAGGGATGACGTGTAGGTGCCGTCCCCGTTGTCGGTGACCGGCCCAAGACTGCCCGCGGTGGCGGCCATCGTGACTGTTCCGCCGCTCGAGGTGAGCGGGTTTCCATTGGCGTCAGCAAGGGTGACCGTGATAGTTGAGGTGGTGGCCCCGTCAGCGGTGATCGACGCCGGGCTTGCTGCGATCGTCGATGCCGCCGCGGCCGCTGTGCCGGGGGTGAAGGTGACGGTAGCGGTATTGGCGCCGGCCACAGAGTTCAGTGTGAACGAGACGGTCGCCGCGTCCGCGACGATGGATGAGGTGAGGGTCGACGTGTACGTGCCATCGCCGTTATCCGAGACCGGACCGAGCGTGCCAGCTGTTGTTGCCATTGTGACTGTTCCGCCGCTCGAGGTGAGCGGGTTACCGTTAGCGTCGGTAAGGGTGGTAGTGATCGTGGAAGTGGCGACCCCGTCGGCCGCGATCGATGCCGGAGCTGCGGTGATCGTGGAAGTTGTGGCGGATGCGGCGCCAGGGATCAGTGTGACCTCGGTTGTCTTGTCGGAGGCGCTGTCGTCAACTGTGAAACTGATCGTTGTGCTGCCGGATCCGACACTGGTCGGTGATGTGTACGTTGCCGTATAGGTGCCGTCGTCATTGTCTGCTACGGCCCCCAGCGTCCCCGCCGTCGTCATCATCGTCACAGTCCCTCCCGACTCGGTCAGAGGATTCTTATTCACATCCCGAAGCTGAACCGTGATCGTTGATGTCGACACGCCATCAGCGGGGAGCACGGTGGGGTCGGCGTCAATGGTCGACTGGTCGGGACTTGCCGTGCTCGACCCGAACATAACCGTCCCGGCCCCAGGGATCGTTACACCCGCAAGCGTGGCGGAGATCTCAAATTCGCCGGACACGGTGGACACGATCGGCGCTGCTACCTGTCCCGTAGCGTTAGTGGAAATCATCCCCGAGCCGATCGCTGGCGCCTGCACGGCGAGATCGAAAGACACCGGGTCGATTAGAACGTTCCCGAACCTGTCACGTGCAGTGATCGTCGCGGTGTGTGCGTCGATCCCATCCGCGATATGCGATCCGGCCGAAAGGACAAGTTGGGAGTTGACGGCGTCGGCGGGCCCCGGCACCCAGGCGACGGGAGCTGCCGACCCGGGGAGCGTATCGCCACCGATCAGCGCATCCAAGGTAAAGTCCCCCGCGAGGGTAGACGTCACCGTAACCGACACCGTCCCATTCTCGCCACTGAGCTGGGACTCGGCAGAGAGCGCCGGCTGCCCATCCGTCGGCGCTGGTGAACCCGCTAGAGCGAAAGCCACCTCGACCCCCGGGACCGGGTTGCCGTTGGCGTCCCTCACCGATGCCACAGCGGTATAAGTGCTGTCAGTGTCGGTTCCCACCGGAAGTGGCGGGGTTGCGCCGGGGGTGACGACGAGCGTCGAGAGCGACGGCGCCGCCGGACCAGCAATGAAGAGCAAAGACGCCGGGTCCCCGTTCGCGATCAACGCTGCCGGCGAACCCGCAGTCGAGGCCGCGTAGGCGCTGATCTCATAGGTCCCTGCAACAACACTCGTCACGGCGAGAGTTGCGACACCGATCTCGTCGGTCGCGACTACCGTGCCACCGGTGGAGGTAACACCGGAAGGGAGCGCGAAGGCGACATCTTGACCTGGCACAGGGTTGCCGAACACGTCACGGATGGTGGCTGTGAGCGTGTGAGTGTCTGAACCGTCTGCCGTGCGTGCACCGACTGTCACGCCCAGGGTTGATTGCCCGTCCGCATCGAGATCAGGTGCGGCAGCCACGTACTCTCGAACCTGAGTGTCTGGAAGCCCGCCGAACTGTGTTGCCTGGGCGGTGGCTGTGATGGCGAATATCCCGGCGCGTGTCGATGTGAGGGTGATGGTGAGATCACCGTTGGTGTCTGTGACCCCCCCTGTTGCGGACTGGGTGAGCAGCGGTGTGCTTTCGAGCGTCACTTGGATGCCACGCACGGGGTTGTTGAATGCGTCGGCGGTATGAATGACCGCCGTGTAAGTGCTCGAGGCCCCGCTTCCAACGACCAGGGGTCCCTCCGGTGTGAGGGTGAGTGTCGAATTCGCCTGAGAGAGCTGACCGGCGACAAACGTCAACGACACGGGGCTCCCATTAGCGATCGGATCGTCATCGATTGACGCAGTGATGGTGTAGACGCCAGCGGCCGTCGAAACAAGCTCGATGACAGCCTGACCGGCAGCATCTGTCGAGACAACCGGGCTCCCTCCACCAGCAACGCTCGTCCCCGCCGGCACAGCAAACGTGACGGGCTGTCCGAGCACCGGGTTACCGAACTGGTCGACGATAGTAGCTGTGACCTCGTGGAGATCGTTCCCGTCCGCCACAGCAACCAGTGCCTCGCTCGTGCGTGCGAGAGTCGTCTCCGTGTTGCCGACATCGGGTGAGCCAGCCACGAAACCCATCGACACTGGCGTGCTCACAGTGTCGCCGCCCACACCCGCTGTGACAATGTACGTCCCCGCGAGCTCGGCCGAGAAATGCACCTCAACCTGCCCCGAGTCGTCAGACAGATACGGTCCAGCTTCCACGATCGACAGGCCATCGGGGACCGTGAAGCTCGCGGCAGCCCCAGCGACGGGATTGCCCGTAGCATCGCGAATGATCACCGCCCCCGTGTACTGTGACCCGACCGCGATGGGTGACGCCGGCGTCACCGTGAACGCAGACTGCGATGCCGAAGGCGCGCCCGCAGCGAACAGCACGCTGGCCGGGCTGCCGGTAACGACCGGTGAGCCAGCCACGGTCGCGGTCACATTGTAGGAGCCGGCAAGCGTGCTCGTGACGACGGCCGTGAACAGGCCTTGGGGATCGGAGATGCCCGACGCTGCTGACCCCGGCGCGAGGTCGAGCCCCTCGGGCAGGTTCAGGGTCACGGGTACTGTGGGCGCGGCGTTGCCGAACTGGTCGCGAACGGTCACCGTCACCGTGTGCGTGGCGACACCGTTCGCCTCTACCGTCCCATCGGTGGCATCCAGGACTGTCGCTCCCGCACCGAACGCCGGCGTGTCGGGAACGAACACCGCCGTGACCGGGCTGCCGTTAACGAGCGTTCCGCCGTCGACCGATGCCGTGATCGGGTAGCTTCCTGCGGTCTCTGTCGAGATGCGCACCTCGGCGACACCGCTCTCATCGGTCGCGACGGTCAGCTCCCCACCCGAAACCGTTTGCACGTTTGGCGGGAGATCAAAAACTACATCACGACCTACGATGGGATTGCCATTCGCATCAACGAGTGTCGCCCGAACGACATGCAGGTGCGTCGGATCCGTCGGAGAGACTGTCGCCGGGTCAGCGACCGTCCGCGTCCCGCTCGTAACCAGCGTGATCACCGTGCCCGGGCTCTCGAGGTCGACATCCCCGGCAACGAAGTTCGCGACGACGGAGCCGATCGTGCCCGCTGCAACCCCGACACTGATCGTGTGGGCGCCCGCGACCGTCGAGCGCACGAGCGCGGAGTACGTTCCGGCCGTCGCCGTCTGCGTGAACGTCGACACCGTGACGCCTGTAGGCGCCGACGACTCAATGAGAGAGGGCTGGGACTCGACCGGGTTTCCTGAGGCGTCCTCCAGCACGACGGTCACTACGTGGTACTGGTCATTATCCGCTACCCGAGAAAGAGCATCATCTATCGTGACCGTGGATGTCCCGACAGCTGGGGGGCCGGCAGTAAACACAGCGTTCGCGTTCCCACCGCTCGCGACCGGGATAACAGCCGGCGCCCCTCCCACAGGGGCCGTCACCGAGACGGCGGCCGATCCCATCCGGGTCGAACTGAGCGGAGCAGAGTAGACACCCGGTGTCCCTGTTTCCTCAAACGGCCCAACAGTCACCCCGGTATCCGGCGACGAGGCAACCACCAAACCGTTCTCCTGCCCCCTGACCGGGACGCCACCAGCAGTGCGCAGGGTCGTCGTGACCGTGTGAAACTCCGTCCCATCCGCGACCCGTGTGCCCGTGGACACGGTGAACGATGAGGCAGCCGCAGAGATTTCCTGAACGAGCACTGCCGGCTGCGGGCCACAGTTGGTCGCGCTGCCCACAGTGCAGGCGGTGAGGTCGACGCTGTTGGAGTTGGCCGCCAGTACACCGAATTGCGCGTTTCCTGGCGTCGCCGCTCGTGCAGTGATCGTGAGTGATGCTGAGGCACCAACCGACAGATTACCCACTGCCCAGGTGCCCGTTACTGGGTCGTAATTGCCATCACCGGTCGAAGAAACGTAGGTGAACTGACTAGGTCTCGCGGCGACCACCGAAGTGTTCGAAGCACCGTCCGGGCCACCATTAGTCACTGACAGTGTGTACGTGATCGTGTCACCGACAGAGATCGAGCTCGTACTGACAGTGGTCGACGGATCAAGGTCCGCAAAAGTGGGCGCGGTCGCGGCATAGTTCGTCAAATAGGAGAACGTGACAGGCACCCCCGGCTGCAGCAATTGCGACTCCCACGCAACAGCGAACCCGTTATCCTGCGAAGTCGTGCGGCATTGCGCGTCGGTGAGGACGCGGCCCACATCAGACAAGCATTGGTTCGTCAGCCCCTGATTCCCCTCTGCGCGTAGCCTAACAGGCCAGTAGAAACCGGATTGGAGACTGTAGCCAGGAGTCAACGGAATCAGTGCGAGACCAACCCCCGAGCGGTTGCATTGCGCAGATGTCGTCGGGGTAGTGGAGTAGCCCTCATCGGAACCTGCGAGCAAGCAGTCGGCATAACGGTAAATGTCCACGGGCCGCGCTGTCGAGTTGTTGTTCAGCAGAGTGACATCCGCCTTGTAAAAGGTGTCACCGTTCACATAGCTGATCCTGGTCGTCCGCGTCACTCCGGCAGGCGGGACCCCGGTCGACGCCGTCTGAAGAAAGTACGGGTCTAAGCGAGTACCCGTACCGCCAAACGACTGCTGCCCGACCGGGAAATCCACGAGAGTGCCGCCTACAAACACATAGTCAGCATCTTTGTAGAAGGCTCTGCTTGTAGACACGGAGCTATTTACCACCTGCTGATAGGAATGAGAGTCGAGAGTGATCGACGTCAACGGGCTCGTGCCCCTGATGCTCCCCACGGAGACGGCGGCGCCAGCAGGAGTACTAGCGAGCACCGAGCCCCCGAAACCAAGAGCAAGCGCCATAGCAACAGCAACCAGCCTCCGCGCCCTGCGCCCCGATGCCTTCGGCGTGTACGACTCGGCCATGATTCCTCCGTTGCTCAAAACGAACAATCTGATGTGTGCGAGATCACCAGAGAAGCCCCGCGACTAGATCAGACGCTGTCATCTGCGACCTTTAAGGCGTTGACAGGAGGATGTTTTGATGTCCGTCCCCCCCGGTCAGGTGCCGGCATTTCTATCGCCACGCGGTACCCAACCCAAGGTGTTAGGGCCATGTTGGGGGCGATTAGGTTGGAAGTCAAGTAGCACTTGAAACCGAGGGCCTCGCGGCGGTGCACGGCGCCGGGGTGCCCCGGCCGCGCCATCACTCGGAGCTCGCGGAGTGAGCGAGCTCGGCATCTGAGAGAAGATTCCCACGGCCCGGCCGGCCTCTGCGATCGGTTGGGCTTTGTGTAGACCGTGATGCTCATGATGTTTTCCCTAGGCCAGTACACCTAGTCGGCTTCCGCCTCCCAGCCCTGGAAGTCAAGCCAGGCACTCTCGAGAGCGCTGAAGACGCTCTCCAGACCGGCAGGGGATCGGCCTCCCTCGGCGTCGATAGCGCTGAGGACAGTGGCCATGCTCGCGGGCGTGAGCTGCAGGTAGGGGCCCACGATGTGGTGGGCTGTGCCGGTGACCTGAGACAGCAGGATCGCGTGCTCGTCTCGCGTCAGGTACAGCTGCTTGTCGGGTGCGATGGTTTTCATGGTGCTGCTCCTTTGGTTCCGGTTGGTCAGTGTGGAAGCAAAGAGAACGCCGCGGCGGAAAGAAGTGCCAGGAGGAGGGAGAAACTTCGCTGCGAAATAGGGGAGCGCAGCGACCGCGCAACGAAAATTCTTCCGGAGCCTGGCACGCAGAGACGGAGCGGAGCGGCTGCAGCCAGAGCCGCGCTCGCGAACGGGACCGCAGCTGGCATGAAGATATCGCTCTGTCCCATCGACGGGCTTCCGTGGGTCATCTACGTCTCTACACTGCTTGGAAGCAGCCGGACGAAAGACCGTTGTCACGCAGCCCTGGGGCCTGGAAGGCGTCAGTGAGCACCCGGGGTATGTCCGCCTGCCGAACCGCCTCGGTTATCAGCGCGTAGTCGATGAGTGATCTGGTCGTGGGTCCGCAAGAATCAACCCAGAAACGCAATGCCACTCAGTTAATGAAGATTAACCGATAATCGTTATTATGTCAGGTCGTAAGAGGATGATTAGCACGTTCTGCAGATAGTCCTCCCCTGATACGCGGTGCGGTGGCCCTCCTGATACATACGCTGACCTGGGCTTCTAAGCGTTCTAACCTCACGCTGGGCACGAGTGGCCCGCGAAGCAGGAGATCACGGAAGCCAGCAAGTTCCTCACCTGGCTCGACAAGGAACAGCACACCAAGGTCGACGACCTTCGGCAGGAACAGATCGACCTCTACTGGTCTGAAGGACCTTCGACCCGGAAACACGTTCGAGCTTTCCTGCAACAACGGAAACTGACCGGGCGGCATCGCTCGCTCAAAGCAAGAGCTCGAACCGCCGAATCGAGCCCGATGGCCACCACTCGTGAGCGACTCGACCGTCATCTTCCTGCTCTACGGCACGCCCATTGGCCGAATCGTCGGCCTGCACGCGCATTCGATCTCGTCGACCCTCGACGGAATGACCATCAGCCTCGGAAGCCAGCTCCCGTTCCCGACATGCTCATCCCACTCTTGAATGAGTACCTCCACAACGGCGCCCGAAGCCGCTCCATGAACAAGGACTCGCCCTGGCTGTTCCCCTCGACGAAGCCAGGCCAACACATCAGCGCGAACACTCTTTGGAACCGTCTCAAGATCTTCGGCATCCAGCCTTTGGCGACACGCAACACGACGCTCTTGCCGCGAGAAGCGCTGTCGCTCTTGGTCTCGCTGCGGTAATGCTTCTCGGCGGTATCGCGGTGTCGCATCCGGCGGCGGCTGCGCCTCCCACAGACCCTCTTGAGTGGACTTATCGAGTGGATTCCCGCTCGACAGAGGAGATTTTCGGGGGAGGGCTTTGCTCTGGGGGAGAGCTCGGTGGGTCACTGGAACAACAACCTGCTCGACCATTTGGATCAAGTGAGCGACTATGCCTCGGAGCCCCCGACGAGTTTTGCATACGGCTGCGCGGGCGCAAAGGTCGCCTTCCGGTCAGTAATCGTTTACGGCTATACGCGAAAGTCCACAACACATGCGCGGCCGACATCACCGTGAAGGTGATCTACAGCAACGGATGGGCCGCCGGAGAGGAAACCGTCGGCAAGAACAAGACAATCGAGGTCATGCCCTCCAACCTCAGCCCCTACATCACCCCAGACCACATCGAAATCCAGCGCATCACACCCCACGACTAGACCCCGCCGTCTGCGGGTCGCAGGTGATCCTGTCTCCTACACCCGGATCGCAAGTTCCGGGTGTAAGAGACAGGATAGATCGGCGGTCATCAAGCGAGGCTTTTCGCAAGGCTGAGGATGTGGGGCACGGCTTCTGATCGCGCGCACATCGGCCAACCGTTTCGACGCACGACGGCCTGGAGGTCGGCGTCAGGTTCAACGGCCAGGGGGGCCCCTACGCTCATCAATAAACCCAGGTCCGACATGGAGTTACCAGCTGCGATGCTGCTCCCGAGGTCGATAGTGATGGTCGCAGCAGCGATCAGTTCGCTGAGGACTGCTAGTTTCGCACCCGCTCGGCCGGGTGAACGACGGTAACGTGCCGAGAGCACGCCTTCGTGCGCGTCTAGCGCAGCGCCGTAGGCCTGCGTAATTCCCATGTCCTTAGCGACCATTCTGACAACCGCTTCCGGGCTGCCGGAGATGACTATGGGCTCGAATCCTAGAGAGCGCAGACGGTCGGCGAGGCTGTACAGTCCGGCGTTTAGACGCGGACGTACTCGTACGACGGCTATCTCTATGACCTCATCTAGTTGATGCTCCGATATGCCGTGCAGTGCCTTGGCGTAACGGTCATAGACGATCTCGGCTGTGCGATCGAAGGAGAGCCGCTGCGTCCGATACGCCTCGAGCGCGTCGAGGACCCGACGCAGCTCTATCATGTTCCCGATGCCGTGGTCGAGCATCGTTCCGACAAGATCGGCACCTAGATGGCCAGAGGCGAGGGTGCCGTCGAAATCGAGGAGTGCGATTCGCATCATCCGTGGGAGTGATCGATGCTGCGTAGCGCCGGCGGCAGCGCGTAAGTCGGAGTTGTTGCCCAGGTGTCCGGCCGTCCGAGCGGTCGTAAAGCGTCCAAGGTCACCATCATCCAGGGTGAAACGACTAGGCCGTTGTCGATCTCATCAAGCAACTCCGTCCATTCGACCCAGCGAAGTTCGGCAACCTCCTCACGTCGGGGCTCAATTGCCGTGGCTACTCGCCCAACAACAATTGGACCGATCTCGTTTTCTACGATGCCGTGCGCATCGGCGGCTCGGTAGCGGACCGCGGGCACGACGACCCGAAGGGCTGTTGGCACTGCTCCAAGTTCGAAGACAACCCGTCGGCGCACTGCGGTGATCAATCGTTCACCGGGCGCGGGGTGACCGCAGCAAGAGTTCGTCCATGAACCCGGAAAGGAGCGTTTCGCGAACGCACGGCGAGTAAGCAAGAACTCACCGAGGTCATTGAAAAGGTATCCAGAGAACGCCAAGTGTAAAGGTGTCGATTCGTGGTGCGACGCTAGCTTGTCCGCCTCGCCTATCGAAGCGCCTGCATCGTCAAGAAGTACGATCCGCTCTTGTATTGTCATCGTCGTACCGTTTCGGTTGTCCCTACAATTTCTGACTCGTGTGATCTCTTGGCTTGATGTCGTTCAGCGGACCGGACCTAATCGGTGAGCTGGTGGACCTTCCAAGGGTTTTTGCCTTCGCCGGGCTTACCTACGCGCACCCAACGGGTACAGGAGCCTCTCTGCCGTCGGCCCTGCGACTGGTTTTGGGGATTCCATGACGTGCGGTCGGCACCCAGCTTGAATTCGAACTGGCGCCTACCTTGAGGTTTGCCTCGATCCTCGCCTCCGCAGGGTCAGCGCACCCGCGAGGCCGAGAGCCGCTCCTGCGGCCACGAAACCGATGGTCAGCGCGCCGCCCGTGGATGCTAGCCGCCCGCCGTCAGAGGTGACTTCGGCGGTGTCCTCGTTGCTCACCACCGGGTTATTAGAGAGAATGCTCCCGCCCGTGGCCGTCGCCGTGTTCTCGAACGACCCCGCTGCGAGGTCAGCCGCCGTCACCGCATACGTGGCCG
>Ga0326721_10000205_pt1 | contig 21164 bp, 17 predicted proteins | sample SGPome_FD_203951 | JGI IMG/M metagenome (GOLD analysis project Ga0326721, IMG submission 203951) | Soil microbial communities from Southern Great Plains, Lamont, Oklahoma, United States - SGP_1_2016 | ecosystem: Engineered > Artificial ecosystem > Soil microcosm > Unclassified | place: USA...
GGCGGGTTCACCGTGGACGAGCTCTGCGCGGAGGTCGGCATCTCCCGGAGGACCTTCTTCAACTACTTCGCCTCGAAGGACGACGCCGTGCTGGGCACCCCGGCGCGGGACCCGCTCGCGGCCTACTCCGAGGAGTTCGTGGCCGGCGGCCGGTCCTCGGGCGGGCCGGGCCTGCTGGAGGCCCTGCAGGAGCTCGTCGTGCGGTCCTTCCGCGTCATGGACGCCCCCCACGACCGGTCGGTGCTGCTGGAGGTCCTGCGGCGGGAGCCCGCCCTGCTCCAGCGGCTGACCGAGTCCATGGACCGCCACGTCGCGGGCCTGGCGGAGCTGATCGCCCGGCGGCAGGGCTGCCCGCCCGGGGACCCCTTCCCGCGGGTGGCCGCCGCCGTCGTCGCCCACCTGGCGGGGCACACCGTCCACGAGCTCCTGGAGAGCCGCCCGGGCGCCGACGAGTCGCCGCCGCTCGAGGAGTTCGCCGCCCTGCTGGAGCGCAACGTCGGCCTCGCCGCCGAGCTCCTCGCGCCCGCCGGCACCGGCCCGGCCACCCCCACCGACACCGAAGGAACCCCATGACCACGACCCCGCCGTCGGCCGTCCCGGACGGCCCGCTGCTGGTGCTGACCCGGAAGCGGATCTGGATCATCTTCTCGGCCCTCATCGCCGGGATGCTGCTCTCCAGCCTCGACCAGACCATCGTCTCGACCGCCATGCCGACCATCGTCGGCGAGCTGGGCGGCGTGGAGCACCAGGCCTGGATCACCACCGCCTACCTGCTCGCGACCACCATCGTGATGCCCGTCTACGGCAAGTTCGGCGACGTGCTGGGCCGGCGCACCCTCTTCCTCGTCGCCATCGCCCTGTTCACCGTCGCCTCGGTCGGCTGCGCCCTCGCCACGGGCTTCTGGGGCTTCGTCGCGTTCCGCGCGATGCAGGGCCTCGGCGGCGGCGGCCTGATGATCCTCTCCCAGGCGATCGTCGCGGACATCGTGCCGGCCTCCGAGCGCGGCAAGTACATGGGCCCCCTCGGCGGCATCTTCGGCCTCTCCGCCGTCGCCGGGCCGCTGCTGGGCGGCTACTTCGTGGACCACCTCACCTGGCAGTGGGCGTTCTACATCAACATCCCGGTCGGGATCGCCGCCTTCGCCATCGCCTGGTTCACCCTGACCCTGCCCCACAAGCGCGCCACCCGGCGGATCGACGTCGCCGGCGTGGTGCTGCTGTCCGCGGCCACCACGTGCCTGATCTTCTTCACGGAGTTCGGCGGCGACGCCGAGCGCGGCTGGGACTCCCCCGCCACGTGGGCGTGGGCCGCCGGCACGGTCGTCGCGGCGGGCCTGTTCGTGCGGACCGAGGCGCGCGCGGAGGACCCCATCATCCCGCTCGCCCTGTTCCGCAACCCGGTCTTCGTCAACGCGACCGCGATCGGGCTCACGCTGGGCCTGGGCATGTTCGCCGCCATCGCCTTCGTGCCGACGTTCCTGCAGATGTCCTCCGGGACCTCGGCCGCGGAGTCCGGGCTGCTCATGCTGCCCATGATGGCGGGGCTCATGGGCACCTCCATCTGGTCGGGCATCCGCATCTCCCGCACCGGCCGGTACAGGGGCTACCCGATGGCCGGCACCCTCGTCACGGCGGCCGCGATGCTGGCCATGACCACGCTCGCAGCCGACACGCCGATCTGGCTGATCTGCGCCTACCTGCTCGTCCTCGGCGCCGGCCTCGGCCTGATCATGCAGGTCATCGTCCTCGTGGTGCAGAACGCCGTGGACCCCTCCATGGTGGGCACGGCCACGAGCACCAACAACTACTTCCGGGAGGTGGGGGCCGCCCTGGGCGTGGCCATCTTCGGGGCGATCTTCACCAACAACCTCGCGGAGCAGCTCACCGAGGTGTTCGCCGGCGCCGGGGCCACCGCGGACCAGGCCGGGCAGGCCACCGCGACCCTCGACCCGCAGACGCTCGCGCAGTTGCCCGATCCCGTCCGGGACGGCATCGTCGCGGCGTACGCCGACTCCCTCGCCCCCGTGTTCTGGTACCTCATCCCCTTCATGCTCCTCGCGTTCCTGCTCGCGCTGTTCCTGCGGCAGATCCCGCTGTCGGAGACCGCCGGGATGGTGGCCCGCGGCGAGGCGGTCGGCGGCGCCGAGGCCGAGGCGCTCGAGGCCGCCCGCACCCGCTGAGCGCCCCCGCCCGGGCACGGCACGAGGCCCTGCCCGCCGTGGGCGGGCGGGGCCTCCTCGTCGTGCCCGGGCCGTCCCGGGGCGCAGCGGAGGAGCCGCGGGACGCTCACGGGTTCTCGCAGCCGACCCCGTCGCCGTTGCCGTCCAGGCGCGGCTGCCAGCGGGGATGCGCCGGCGTGAGGTGCGAGAGCCCGTCGGCGTAGACCGCCGAGCAGTGGGGGTACGGATCCGTGGGGGCCGGGGCCGCCGGGGACGGGGTGGCCGGCCCGGGCGCGGTCGGCTCCGGCGCGGCCCCCGGTCCGGTCACCGGCCCCGCCCCTGGCGCGGGCTCGGGGTCCGCGGGCACGACCTGACCGGGGCACTCCCCCAGCACCTGGCCCATCGCGTCCTTCTCCGCGGCGGTCACCCACAGCCCGTACCCGGCCTTCACCGCGATCTGGCGCGCGACGTAGTCGCAGCGGAACGCCCGGTTCGGCGGCAGCCACGTGGCGGCGTCGCCGTCGCCCTTGGCCTGGTTCGTGGGCCCGTCGACCGCGAGCAGGTTGAGCGGGTCGTTGGCGAAGCGGGCCCGGGTGCCGGCGTCGAGCTGCCGGGCGCCCTTCTGCCAGGCGTCGGAGAGCGCGACGACGTGGTCGACCTGGACGTCGGAGGAGGTGGCCGGCCCGCGCACGAAGTCGATCGTGGTGGCGGTGTAGGGATCGAGCAGGGTGCCCGAGAGCACCGTGCACCCGTCGCTGCCGGCCCGGTGCACGACGTCGACCAGGTCCCGGGCGAGCACGTCGTTGCGGGTGTCGCAGCCGTTGCCGTCCACGTCCTGCCAGGCCGGGCCGAACTGCTCCCGGTCGTAGCCGGCCCTCGGCGCCCGGCCCTTCACGGCGAGCGTCTCCAGGGCGGCGGCCGCCGTGGCGGGCCCGCCGCCCGTGGACGCGGCGGGTGCCGTCGCGCTCGCCGGGGGTTCCGGCGGGTCCGCGGTCCCGGCCGGCACGGGCGCGGCCGAGGGCGCCGCCGTCGCCGGGGCGGGATCGTCCGGCGGGCCGGCGGTGGTCGCGCCGACCGGGCCCGCGCAGCCGGTGAGCGCCAGGACCGCCGCGCCCAGCGGCACGGCGAGGGTGGCGCGGATCCGACGGCGGGGCGCCGGGGCGCGGAGCACGGACGGGCGCGGGGCGGTGCAGCGGGGCACGGGGTCGACCTCCGGGGGCAGGTGCGAATGCGAATGCAGAGTCCACCGTAGGCCCGGTCCCCGGCGCTGCGCGAGCCGGTCACGGGTCGTGACGCGTCGTGGCGAGATCCTCCGCGCCGGACCGCGCAGGCGGCGCCGGGAATAGGCCCCTGCCCCACCGGGTTGTCGGGGGAACACCCCGCTGCCGCCTCTCGCGCGCGGCGGTCCCACCGCACTTCCGAGGAGCCGAGAACCCATGGCCACCGACTACGACGCCCCGCGCACGGGCCCCGACGACGACGACGCCGGCGAGTCGCTCGAGGTGATCCAGGCGCAGCGCAGCGCGCCCGCCCAGAGCCCGGCGATCGACGTCGACGACGCCGACACCGCGGAGGGCATCGACCTGCCCGGGGCGGACCTCTCCCACGAGGAGCTGCTCATCCAGGTCGTGCCCGAGCGGGAGGACGAGTTCACCTGCATGTCCTGCTTCCTGGTCCACCACCGCAGCCAGCTCGCCCGCGAGGAGAACGGCAACAAGTACTGCACCGACTGCGAGGGCTGACCGGCGCCGGCACGGGCCGGCCGTCCGTGGGCGGCGGCCGGGCACCGTAGGGTGGATGCATGTCGATCGATGCTGTGGAGCGCGCCGAGGACGCCCGGGTGGAGGCGCTGCACGCCCTCCAGGTGCTGGACACCCCGCGGGAGGAGCGCTACGACCGGATCGTGCGCCTGGCCCAGCAGGTCTTCGACGTGCCGATGGCCGCGATCAACCTCATCGACGCCGACCGGCAGTGGACCAAGGCCGAGGTCGGCCTCGACGGGCTGGAGAGCATCCCCCCGGGCGACTCCATGTGCCGCCACACCGTGCGCTCCCCCGGGACGCTGGTGGTGCCCGACACCACCGTCGACCCCCGCTTCCGCGCCAACCGCTTCGTCGTCGGCGACGAGCGCATCCGCTTCTACGCGGGCCAGCCCGTCCACGCCCCCGGCGGGGAGGCGGTGGGCACCCTGTGCCTGTTCGCCACCGACCCGCGGGAGCTCAGCGGCCGGGACCGGCAGATGCTCCAGGAGATGGCCGGGTGGGTCGAGCGCGAACTCGTCGCCCAGCAGGAGCTCGACCGCGCGGCCCAGGTCCAGCAGGTCCTCATGCCCGCCACCGCCCCGGTCGTCGACGGCTACGAGCTCGCCGGGCGGTGCGTGCCCACCCAGGCCATCGGCGGGGACTTCTTCGCCTGGCACACCCTGCCCGGCGGGGCCCTGCAGCTGCACGTGGCCGACGTGATGGGCAAGGGCATCCCCGCGGCCCTGATCGCCGCCTCGGTGCGGGCCATGCTGGTGGGCGCGGCCCAGTTCAACGACCAGGCCGCCACCGTCCACCGCACCGCCACCGCCGCCGAGGAGCTGCTGTCGGCCACCGGGGCGTTCGTCACCGCCTTCTCCGCCCGCCTGGACCCGGCCACCGGGGTGCTGGACTACATCGACGCCGGGCACGGGCTGGCCTTCGTCTTCGGTCCCCACGGGTACCGCCGGCTGCACCGCTCCGGGCCCCCGATCGGGATCTTCCCCGAGACCACCTGGCCGCTGCACACCACCACCCTGGCCCCCGGGGAGCTGCTGGTGGTGGTCTCCGACGGGTTCCTGGACTTCTTCCCCACCCTCGGGCACACCCTGGAGGCGGCCGCCCGGGCCGGGCTGGCCGAGGCCACCGCGGCCCGAGTGGTGGACCGGGCCATCGCCTACGCCCGCACCCGGGGCCACCCCGACGACGTCACCGTCCTGGCCCTGCGCCGCGAGCCCGCCTGACGCCGGCCGCCGTCAGGACCGGCGCTCAGCGCAGGCGGCCGCCGGAGTGGCGCAGGTAGCAGGCGGCGCACATCGACTCGTAGGAGGCCTCCTGGCCGTCGATGGCCACCTGGTCCCCCTCGAAGACGAACGCCCCGTCGACGAGCCGCGCGTTGAACATCGCCTTGGACCCGCAGCGGCAGATCGTGCGCAGCTCCTCGACGGTGTGCGCCAGCGCCAGCAGCCGTGCCGCCCCGGGGAACGCCTCGGTGCGGAAGTCCGTGCGCAGCCCGTAGGCGAGCACCGGCACGCCGTCGAGCACCGCGATGCGCAGCAGGTCGTCGACCTGTCCGGGGGTGAGGAACTGGGCCTCGTCCACCAGCAGGCAGTGCACCGGGCCGTGCTCCCGGACGGCCGCGTGGAACAGGGCGCGCGCCGGGTCCCCGGGGCCCAGCAGCAGGTCCACCCGCCGGGACTCGCCGAGACGGGACACCACCGTGTCCGCGCCCTTGGAGTCGATCGCCGGCTTGGCGACCAGGACCTTCTGGTCCCGCTCCTCGTAGTTGTGCGCGGCCTGGATCAGGACCGTGGACTTCCCCGAGTTCATCGCCCCGTGGCGGAAGTAGAGCTTGCCCATCAGGCGCCCCTGCGGTGCCGGGCGGAGGTGGCGGAGGTGGTCATCGTGGTGCTCCTGGGGGGGTCGGGCCGGGTGCCGGTGTCGAACGCGCGTCCTAATATAGGCGCCAGGAGCGCGGGGCCGGGCCACCCCGGCCGCACCCACCGAGGAAAGGGCTGGCAGTGGACCACGACTACAACTACGGCGGGGCCACCGCCGTCGGCACGCGCGCCGTCGTCGTCCGCGGCGGCCACGGCCGCTCCACGGAGCGGCGCACGGTCGTCGACGAGTCGCACTGGACCGTCACCGTCGACGACGGCACCCGCTTCTCCAAGGCCGACGGGGTGCAGTGGGGCGACTCCGCCGGCGGGTCCTCCGACCTCGAGGACGCCCACCGCCCCACGCACATCGTGACGGAGGGCAACCCGGACTTCGACGAGCTGTGGGCGGACGCCGTGCTGAGCGCCTACACCGGCCACGACCAGCTGGCCTACGTGGAGGACAGCATCGCCGCGAACCTGCTCACCGGCGACGCCGACGTGCACGCCCACTACGACGTCTCCGGGATCATCGACGAGCTCACGCCCATCGGCCAGGACTACGACGAGATCCCCCAGGAGCAGTTCTGGGCCGTGGTGGCCAGGCACCGGCTCGCCGCCGACGACCCCAGGGGCCGATGACCGGCCCGGAGCGGTCGCCGGTCCTCCCGGCCGGTCCGGGCTAGCGGCGTCGCGCCGCGACGCCGCGCACCGCCAGCGTGGTGCACACGAGGTACGTGGCCGTGGCCGCCAGCACGACCAGCAGGGACACCGACCAGGAGCCGCTGCGCGCCTGCACGAAGCCGAGCACGGTCGGAGCCAGGGCCCCCACCCCGTAGCCGGTCCCCTGCACCACCGCCGAGAGGCGCCCGGCCGAGGCGCTGTCGTGCGCCAGCTGCATGATGGCGATGAAGATCACGGTGATGCCGCCGCCCTGCGCCACCCCGCCCAGGGCGGTCCACGCCCACCACTGGGCGGGAGCCAGGAGCAGGCCCAGCGGCAGGGCGAGCCACGTCACCCCGACGGCGGCGGCCACGGTCACGGTGCTCAGCCGCCGGGCGGCCAGAGGAACACCGAGCGCGCCGGCGATCGCGAACACCTGGAAGAACGACGACGCCGCTCCGGCGGCGACGGTCGTCATCCCGACGACGTCGACGAGCAGCGTCGGCAGCCACGCCGTGACGCCGTAGAAGGCGAAGGCCTGCCCGGCGAACCCCGCCGCCAGGCCGGCCGCGGCCCACCGGCCGCCCCGGGGGCGCACCGCCTCGCCGGCCGGCCGGGGCTCGCGCGCGGGCACCAGCGCCCCTCGGCCCCGGACGGTCAGCAGCCAGACCCCCACGCCGACGACCACGGCCGCCGCCGAGGAGGCCAGGGCGATGCGCCATCCCGCCGCGGCCGCGATGGGAGCGGTGAGCAGCGCCGCGAGGGTCGAGCCGATGTTCAGGGCGGCGGTGTAGAGGCCGGTGGCCGCTCCGTAGCGGCGCGGGGGGAAGTCGCGCCGGATGAGCAGGGGCACGGCGATGTTCCCGACGGTGATGGCCAGTCCGATGACCACGGTGCCCAGCATCGTGGCCGTGATGGTCCCCGCCGACCGCAGGACCATGCCGGCGAGCACGCCGAGCAGGGTCGCGGTGATCGAGAACTCCACGCCGAAGCGGCGGATGCCCGGCGCGACCAGCGGGGACGCCAGGGCGAAGCAGAGCACGGGAATGGTGGTGAGCAGACCGGCCGCGGCGGCGGAGAGCCCCAGATCGGCGCGGAGGTCCCCGAGGACCGGGGCGACGGCGACGATGGGGGTGCGCAGCGCCAGGGCCACCAGGCCGATGCAGGCCATCAGCAGCCATCCGCGGGGCACCCGGCCCCGGGCGCGTCGGGTCACGGGCGGCTCACCACGGTGCATGGTCCTCGGCTCTCCAGGGCTCTCGTCCGGCGGCTCCCACCGGACGGGGTCCGGCCGTCGTCGTACGGCCGGACGCGCGGGGACCCCCGTCCATCATCACCCACCCGGGGCACCCCGGCGTGCACCCCCGGGCGCACCGGGACGGGCGGCGGGGTGCCCCGTGCAGCACCGCACCGCGGGAGGGCAGGTCAGGGGCGGACGCCGGGCTCGTCCCAGGTGCAGGGACCGAAGCGGCCGTGGGCCGGTTCGAGGTACTCGAGCTCCGCGGCCGGGAGGAGGACGCCGGGACGGTGCCCGTCCGCCTCGCAGCGCACCAGCACCACCAGGCCCAGGGCGACCGGCTCGTACGGGACGCACAGCACGAGCTCACCGGCACGCAGGTTCAGCCCGGCCCGGTCGGCGCGCACGCGGTAGCGGCCCAGCCGGGCGGAGGGCGCCGGCCGGTCGGGCTCCGCGCCGTCGCCGGCCGCCGGGGGCGGCAGGAGCTCGGCGGGGCTCGGGGCGGGGAGCGGGATCAGTGCGGGGACGCACATGGCGGAGGACCTCCTGGCGTTCGAGCGCACCGGGCCCGGGAACGGGCCCGGTGCCGGACGGGGGGCTCGACGACGCTGTCCCCTCCCAGGATAGAGAGCCGGATCACAGATGGGAAGCAGGCTGTCGAAACAGCCCGCTCCGGGCCCCGGCGACACCGATATCCTGGTCCCACGCACGCGCTGCACGGTGCGCCCCGCCCCCTGCACCCCGCCGCACGCCCTACGACGAAGGAGATGGTTTCGTGCACAGTCGCACCGACGAGCCGGACCGCGCCACGGCCGGAGCCGACACGGTCGACCACGACCCGGACGTCCACGACGAGAACGGCACCGAGGGGGCGCATCCCGGCGGGGTCCAGTCCGTCGACCGGGCCATCACCGTGCTCGAGCTGCTGGGCCACCTGGGCAGCGCGAGCGTCGGCCGGGTGGCCGACGAACTGGGCGTCCACAAGTCCACGGCCTCGCGCCTGCTGAGCGCCCTGGAGAGCCGGGGCATGGTGGTCCAGAACAGCGAGCGCGGGAAGTACCAGCTGGGCTTCGGCATCCTGCGCCTGGCGCACGCCATCCCCGCGCGGCTGAGCCTGGTGACGGAGGCCCGGGAGGAGATGCGCCGGCTCGCGGAGGAGCACCGGGAGACGGTCAACCTCGCCGTCCTGCGGGAGGGCGTCGCCGTGAACCTGGCCCAGGAGATCGGCCCGACGTCGCTGGGCACGCACGACTGGATCGGCAGCCTCACCCCGCTGCACGCCACGTCCAGCGGCAAGGTCCTGCTGGCCGCCCTGCCCTCGGCCGAGCGGGACCGGCTCATCACCAGGAACCGGCTCACCGCCCACACCGGCCGCACCATCACGTCGCGCCGCAAGCTGGAGCAGCAGCTGCTCGACGTCGCCGCCCAGGGCTACGCCACGGTCCTCGAGGAGTACGAGATCGGGCTCAACGCCGTCTCCGTCCCCGTGCGCGACCACCTGGGCACGGTCGTCGGCGCGGTGAGCATCTCGGGCCCGGCGTTCCGCTTCACCGAGGGGACCATCCGGGAGCTGCTGGGCGATCTGCAGGAGGCGGGCCTGAGGATCAGCGCGCGCATGGGCTACGTGCCGGAGAGCCGCGGCTGAGCACCCGGTCACGACCGGGACACCGCTCGTCGGCCCCCACCGGGCGGTGTCCCGGGAACCGTCGGCGTCCGCGCCGCGTTGGCGCCGCCGCGCTTCGGGCTCTCGCCTTCGGGCTGCTGGGGGTGCTCACGACGCCGCCGTCGAGCCCGGGAGCGCGGCGCCGGGGGCGCCGTCGTGGGGCGGTGTGCTCGGGCGAGGGTGCTGAAGGCCTCGGCCTTGCCGGTGGGCCCCGTGACCAGGACCTGGTCCCTTTCGCCGGGCACCGTGGACGGTCCGGCCGGGACCCGGCTCTCCCCGGGGCGGCGCAGCGGACCAGGGCGAAGCCCTCGTCGATCCGGGCGAAGGGCAGGACCCGGCCGCGGACCAGGTGGGCGGACCGGACGCCCCTGTCGTGCTCGGGGCGGCCGGCAGGCGCGAGGTCGTGGCGTGCAGCGGAGCACATGGGGGTCCTCCGCAGCTGGTGAGGAGCGGAGGGCCGGCGGGGAGGCAGCGCGGGCTCAGCCGATCAGGGGGCGTTCCTCGGGCAGTGCGGAGAGCACGGGCCGGCGCGGGCGGCGATGGCGATGGCCACGGTGGTGGGCCCGAGCCGGCCCAAGACCAGGCGAGGCGGCCCAGCACGGCGAAGGTCGTGACCTTCAGCCCGCCGGCGGGGCCGCCGATGAGCCCGAGGATGTCCGGCCCGAGCCAGGAGACCGGGTTCATGCCCCCCGATGTCGATGCCGTTGAACCCGGCGGCGGGCGATGGCGGACGGGAAGAACCCGGCCAGCTGCTTCTCCCCCGGCGCCAGGGGCCCAGGGTGGCCGGGTCGGCCCACTCGACGGCGCGCAGGCACACCGTGCCCAGGACGAGGAGCGCCGGGGCGGCCAGCCGCACGATGCGGGTGTTCATCGATCATCTGCGCGGGAGCCTCCACTCCCGGCGCAGCTCCCAGAGCACCGGGAAGCCGAGTCCGCCCAGGATCACCGCGGCGGCCATGGGCAGGATGATCCACGGGTCGTCCACGAAGTCCGTCCGGGACAGGGTGTAGAGGGTGAAGCCGGCGTTGTTGAACGCCGAGACCGCGTGGAAGACCCCGTGCCACAGCGCCTGGGCGGCCGGGTAGCCGTAGCCGGTGAGGAAGCGCAGGAACAGCATGACCGCCACTGCGGCCTCGATGACCAGGGAGGTGGCCAGGATGCGCAGCAGCACCCGGCGCATGCCGCCGCAGCCGGTGCTCCCGCTCCCGGCGGAGGTGAGGGCCTGGGAGGCGAGCCCGGGCTTCCGGGTCAGCAGGACGCCCAGCACGGTGGTGCAGGACATCACCCCGAACCCTCCGACCTGGACCAGGCCCAGGATCACGGCCTGGCCGAAGGGGGTCCAGAAGGTGGGCGTGTCCACCACGGCCAGCCCGGTCCCGCACAGCGCGGAGGTGGCGGTGAACAGGGCCTGGAGCAACGATGCCCCGCCCTCCCCGGCCTTCGCCATCGGCAGCATCAGCAGGGCGGTGCCGATCAGCAGGGCCGCACCGAAGGCGCCCGCGATGATCCGGGCGATCCTCGCCGGGCTGGTCTGCTGGGCGCCGGCGGTGTGCCGGGGTCCGGGGTCCGGGCGGGCCTCGGGGGTGCGCCGGAGTGGTGGGCGGTGCCCGGCCGCCTTGGTCAGGCGCCGGATCCGGGCCCGGTACAGGGTCTCTTCCAGCGGCATCAGCAACAGCTTCCGGTCGTTGCGGGGCCCGCGGGGCCTCCGGATTCACGGGTGGGGGTCATCAGGGGGTGATCAGGGGGTGAACCGGTAGCCCATGCCCAGCTCGGTGAGGAAGTAGCGCGGATGGGAGGGCTCGGGCTCCAGCTTGGCGCGGATCTGGGACATGTAGACCCGCAGGGAGTTCGCCTCCTCGCCGTACGCGGGCCCCCAGACGGTGGTGAGCAGTTCGGTGCGCCCGATCAGACGGTCGGGGTGGCGGGCGAAGACCTCCACCAGGCGCCACTCCAGCTTGGTCAGCCGCACCGGTGCTCCCGCCACGCTGACCGACCTCTGGGCCAGGTCGATGCGGACCCGCCCGTCGGAGGTGGTGACCACGGCCTGGGCCGGGTCGGGCTGGGCCCGGCGCAGCGCGGCGCGCAGGCGGGCCAGGAGCTCGTCCATGGCGAAGGGCTTGGCCACGTAGTCGTCGGCCCCGCGGTCCAGGGCGTCGACCTTGCTGTGGGACTCGCTGCGGGCCGAGACCACGATGATCGGCACCTGGGACCACCCGCGGATGCCCTCGATCACCTGCCGGCCCTCCATGTCGGGCAGCCCCAGGTCCAGGAGGATGACGTCGGGGTGCTCGTGGGCGGCCACGTCCAGGGCCTGACGCCCGGTGGCGGCCTGGTGGGTCCGGTAGCCGCGAGCGTGGAGGTTCACCAGCAGGGCCCGGGTGATGTGGGGATCGTCCTCGACCACGAGCACGCTGGCGCTCACCGGTCCACCTCCCCGGCCTCGGGGGCCGCCGCCGGCCCGGCGGGCGGGGAGGCCGCCCGAAGGGTCAGGACCATGGTCAGCCCGCCGCCCGGGGTGGCCTCGGCGCGCACCTGCCCGCCCACGCCCTCGGCCAGCCCGCGGGCCACGGCCAGGCCCAGGCCGATCCCGGTGGTGCTGTCCCGGTCCCCCAGGCGCTGGAAGGGCTGGAAGATCCGCTCCCGGTCCGCGGCGGGCACCCCGGGGCCGTGGTCGATGATCCGCAGCTGAACGGAGCCGGGCGCGGTGGCCGCCCGCAGGGTCACGGGGCTGACGGTGCTGTGCTTCAAGGCGTTCTCCACGAGGTTGGCGATGATCCGCACCAGCAGTCCGTGGTCGCCCAGGACGGGCGGCGTGTCCAGGGAGATGTCGATGCTGATCCGGTGCAGCTGCTCGGGCCCGGCGGCGTTGCGGACCGCGCTCTCGGCCAGGTCCGGCAGCTCCAGAGGGACCCGGTGGACCACCAGGTGCCCCGACTGGATGCGGCTCATGTCCAGCAGGTCGTCGATCCGCTCGGCGAGCTGGTCGGCGGACTCCTCGATGTTGGCGAGCAGTTCCCGGGTGTCCTCCTCGCTGAGCACGACGTCCTGCATCCGCAGGCTGGACACGGAGGCCTTGATCCCGGCCAACGGGGTGCGCAGGTCGTGGGAGACCGCCGCCAGCAAGGCGGTGCGCATGGCGTTGCCCGCGGCCAGTTCCCGGGCCTGGAGCCGGGCCTCGTCCAGGGCCTGTTGCTGCAGCACGGCGCCGATGCGCCCGGCGAAGGCCTCCACGATGCCTTGTTCGGGATCCTCGGCGGAGAAGCCGTCGACCAGCAGGACGTGCTCCTCGTCGACGGTCACGGTGAGGTCCCAGTCGGCGGGACCCGTGGCCTGACGGCCCGACGCCAGCAGGACGCTCCACTGCCGAGGGTCGGTGGAGCGGGGGGGACGTGTCGCCAGGGCGACCCCCGTGAGAGCGTAGGACTGCCGGAGCCGGTCCAGCAGGGCCCGCACGCTCAGTCCCTCGCTGATCACCCCGCCGGCCAGCTCGAACAGCACCGCCGCCTGGTGACGGGCCGCACGGGCCTCGGCCGTGCGGCGGGCCTCGATGTCCACGACCCGGGCGACCCCGGCGGCCACCAGCAGGAACAGCACCAGCGCCCAGATGTTCAACGGCTCGTGGATGATCAGCATCCCCGTGGGCGGGGTGAAGAACCAGTTGATGAGCATCGTCCCGAGCAGGGCTGCGGCCACCGCCGGCCACCAGCCGCCCACGAGCGCGACGAAGACCACCAGGGTGAGGTGGCACAGGAAGTTCAGGGTCAGCGCATCGGTGCCGGTGCCGGCCCGGAGGAACACCGCCGCCAGGGCCACGGACCCGCCCAGGGCGAGCGTCCACGCGGTGAGCCGACGGGACCCGCTCAGCACCGCCCCCCGGGCCCGCTCGCCCACCACGGTCTCCTCCCGGGGCCGAGGTCGTGCGCGGTGGGACGCGTCCATCGTGGTCATCCGACGTGGATGCGGGGCCGGCGGGACGGGTCGGGCTCGTGCTCGCGCAGGATCTCCCGCACCACCGGGGCGGTGTCGCCCTGCCCCAGCAGCAGGTAGCGCAGCAGGTGGGTGATCGGGCTGCCCTCGGACCAGTCGAAGTAGGCGTGGGGGATCACCCCGGTGGCATCGCGCAGGGCCAGCAGCACCGCGGCGATCGCGTTGGGGGCGGCCGGGCTGGAGACCCGCAGGATCCGGTGGCCGTCGATCTCCGCCCCGTGGACCTCCAGCACTTCGGAGAAGGCGGAGGGGTCGTTGATGGCCACCTCGAGGAAGAGCACGCCGGCGGTGCCCGGGACCGGGTTGACCAGCCGCTGGACGGCTTCCTTGGCCGCGTAGCGGCGCCCGCTGGTGCCGCGGGGCTTGTGGGCGATGATGTGCAGCCGTCCGTCGTGGGCCAGGGAGTCGAGGACGAAGCGGCGGGCGACCTCGTCGAAGTCGATGCGGTCGGCCCGCAGCTCGGTGGTGCGGTGGACACGGGAGATCAGGGAGACGGCGATGATCCCGGCGACGAAGAAGGCGGAGATCGTCAGCCCGTCGGGCTTGTGGACGACGTTCTCCACCAGGGCGTAGCCCATCACCAGGGTCAGCACGGCGAAGCCGGCCGCGGCCCTCTTCCGGTGGCCCCGCCAGCAGGAGATCGTCACGGCCACGGCCCCGGAGACCATCATGGCCAGGATCCCGGTGGCGTAGGCCCCGGCCTGGGCATTGACGTCGGCGTCGAAGGCCACCGTGATGAGGATGCTCAGGGTGGTGTAGACCAGCACCACGGGCCGGACCAGCCGGCCCCACTCCGGGGCCATGCCGTAGCCGGGCAGGTAGCGGGGCACGATGTTGATCAGCCCGGCCATCGCCGAGGCCCCGGCGAACCACAGGATGAGGATGCTGGAGGCGTCGTAGACGGTGCCGAAGCCCTCGCCCAGGTGTTCGTGGGCCAGGTAGGCCAGGGCCCGGCCGCTGGCGGCCCCGCCCTCGGCGAACTCCTCGGCGGGGATCAGCACCGTGGTCACGAAGGAGGACCCGATGAGGTAGACGCTCATGATCAGCGCCGCGGTGGTGAGCAGCTTGCGCGTGTTGCGCACCCGCGAGACCAGGTGCTCGGCCGGGGTGGCCCCGCGGGTGGCGACCAGGGGCATCATCGACACCCCGGTCTCGAACCCGGACAGCCCCAGCACCAGCAGCGGGAAGGCGAGCACCGACAGCAGCACCACCTCCCCGGGGCCTCCCCCGGTGGAGGCCAGCGCCTGGGTCCAGCCGGACAGGGCGCCGGAGGTGGTGGCGATCTCCCACAGCCCCACCGCGATGATCACCGCGTTGAGCCCCAGGAACACGCCCACCAGCGGGACGGCCACGGCCACGGCCTCGGTGAAGCCCTTGAGGAACACCGCGCCCAGGATCAGCAGCAGGACCACGGTCACCGCCACGTGGTGGCCGTGCAGGAACTGCGGAGCCAGCGGGTTCTCCACCAGGTGCACGGTCGCGTCGGCGGCCGACAGCGTGATGGTGATGATCCAGGAGGTCGCCACGAAGCCCAGCAGCACCAGCACGAAGACCTTGCCCCGCCAGAACGGCAGCAGGTGCTCGAGCATCGCCACCGATCCCTGCCCGTGCGGGGACTCCTGGGCGACCCTGCGGTACATCGGCAGCATCCCGGCCAGGGTCAGCACCACGATCAGCAGGGTGGCCAGCGGGGAGAAGGCCCCGGCGGCCAGGGCGGCGATGGCCGGGAGGTAGGACAGGGTGGAGAAGTAGTCCACCCCGGTCAGGCACATCACCTTCCACCACGGCTGCTCGTGGTGCTCCGCCTCGGCAGCGCCCGGACCCACCGGGGCCACCCGGTGGGCCGACAGCCACCGCACCACGGGGCGCCGGGGGGCGGGCTTGCCATCAGGACGCGGCACGCTGGCCGGCATCGTGTACGTCGTCGAACGATCCATGATCTGCTTTCTCACATCCGGTCCCGGCGCGAAGTGGCCGGCACGGCCGTCCGCCTCGTGCCGCGGACCGGGGTGGCGGGTCCGCCGCCGCCTCCCGCCGGCACGGGGCGGGCGGGCAGGTGCCCCGCCGACACCGGGGAGGGGTGGCCGACCCCGGGCCGGCACGGCGACGACAGGGGTGCTGCGCAGCACACGTCCACGCTGGCTCCCTTCGTCGCCGCCGACCGCGCCCATGGACAGGACATCTCTGGAGGACAGTCCACACCCCCGCCAGGCCCATTGTGCGTTTCTTAATGCCGCGCTAATGGGATCGGGGTCTTTTTTAGCACCGGCTTTACACCTCTGGAGCCGGGAGGCTGGTGCCCGACGGGGGCGGTGAGGTGACGGTGCAGCCTCGTGGAGCCGGCCCCGTCGACGCCCGGCAACATATCCGCCCGTTGTTCTCTGTGAACGGGTGCTCTGGGATGCTCGTGGGACCACGTCGTCCCTGGCGCCGGCTGCACCGGAGCAGCGGCTACCGGCGAAGGAGGTCCTCGATGAACCGGGAACCGGGAGGGCACCGGATTCGACCTCAGGTCAGCGAGGAGCCCCTGCCGCCCGCCGCGGAGCGTTTCACGCGACAGCCCACCGCGGCGGAGTGCACCGCCGTCCACCGCGCGTGGGATCTGCGCCCCGGGGACGTCTTCCACGGGCGGACCATCGTCTCCGTCCGCGGGGAAGTGGGCCTGGGCTCCAGCCCGGTCGCCGTCCTCTCGCTCACGGGTGAGAACCCCGCCCACCCGGTCCAGACCCGCGTCGGGGCAGCCCATCCCGACACGGACTACGGCTGTGACGCCGTGTGGCTCGCCGCCCGGGCGTGGGTGCGGACCCACGGGCTGCGCGAAGGCGATGCCGTGGATCTGGACGAGCTCCGGAGCGAGGTGATGAGCGCCAGCAGATGCCTCGGGATCGACTCCTGCCCCCGTGCGACGTCTCCCACCGCAGCTCCGGCCCCCCTGTCCTCCGCGGAGCAGGGGTCCCCGGAAGGACACCCCGCCCCGGAGTAGCGGCCCCGGAACTCCCGGACGTCCTCCACCACACGGGTACCGGCGCCTGGCCGGGACTCCCGGGCCCAGGACCCGCCGAGGAGGCGTGCTCGAGGGATCACATGACGGCGGAGGTCAGCCGACAGACGTTGTCGAGGTAGCGCCGGTACCAGGGCCGGCTGCTCCATTCCTCCAGGGACAGCGGGTGCGCGACCGCGCGGTACTGCGCGTCGTTGGCCTGCAGACGTGCCACCAGGTCCCCCCCGAAGGCGAGCAGCATGATCTCGTAGTCGAGGGTGAAGGACCGGAAGTCCATGTTCGAGGAGCCGATGGCGGCCACGCTGTCGTCGATCGTCAGGTACTTCGCGTGCAGGACCGTCGGCGCAGGATAGAGGTAGATGTGCACCCCCGCCTCCATCAAGGCGCGGTAGTACGACCGCTGGGCGTGCCCCACGAGGAACTGGTCGGCCTCCTCCCCCACGAACAGCTCCACCCGCACGCCCCGGTAGGCCGCCGTGGTGATCGCGGCCAGCAGCGACTCGTCGGGCACGAAGTACGGGCTGGTGATCGCCACCTTCTCCACGGCCAGGTGCACCAGGGACGTGAAGAGCCGGAGGTTCGGCTCGGAGGGGAAGCCGGGCCCCGACGGGATGAGCTGCATGGCGTTGACCGGGCCGCCGGGAACGAGCTCGGGCTTCTCGACGAAGTGCTGCCGGGGGTCGAGCCGCTCGCCGGTCTCGGTGAACCAGTCGGTGGCGAAGACCGCCTCGACCGAGAGCACGATGTTGCCGCTGACCCGGATCGTGAGGTCCTTCCAGCGCCGCCCCGCCCGGGCGTTCCTCGCGCTGCCGTAGGCCGGGTCGATCACGTTGTGGGAGCCGACGAAGGCGGTCTCGCCGTCGACGATCAGCAGCTTGCGGTGGTTGCGCAGATCGGGGCGCCGCCACCGGCCGCGCAACAGGTCGATCGGCATCATGAGGTGCCAGTCGATGCCCGCCTCCGTCAGACGGCGGCGGAACGTCCTCCAGCCCGGGTACTTGCGCGAGCCGAGGTGGTCCATGAGCAGGCGCACCTTCACGCCCCGCCCGGCCGCCTCCGACAGCGCCGTGAAGAACGGGTCGGTGGTGTCGTCCCACGCCATGATGTAGAACTCCACGTGCACGTAGTTGCGGGCGGCGGCGACGGCGTGCGTCATCGCGGCGTACGCCTCGTGCGTGTCACCGAACAGCCCTTCGTCGGTCCCGGTGACGCACGGCAGCGCGGTGAGCCGGCGGGCCATGCGCAGCACGGACTCCAGCACCGGCGAGGGCTCGACGCCCCGGGGGATCGAGGGGAGATGCCCGGCGTGCTCGGCCAGCCGCCGATTGGCCTCCGCCTGGATGGCGTGCCTGCGCCCGCGCACGTAGGGGCTTCCGATCAGCCAGTACAACGGGAACCCGACGACCGGGACGAAGAGGATCAGCAGCAACCACGCCGAGGACGACGACGGGCGGCGGTTCTCCGGCACCGTTCCGACGGCGATCAGCTTCAGACCGTACTCGACGGTGACCAGCACGGTCGTCACGACGTGTATCCACCCCATGGCCACGGAGCTTACCCAGGCCCGGGCGGCGCACCGGCAGAAGTCGCCCCGATCCGGGCACGTGCGGCCTCGGCACGAGCGCGGCAGGCCCGTCCGGTGCAGCGGCTCGGCGACGGCCCGTGTGCTCCGCGTCGCCGGAGCCCACGGGGGTTCTCCTGGCGCCACGCCTCCCGGGCGGAACCTCGGCGGACCGGAGGAGACCAGCCGGCGGCCGGGTCCACGCGGGCGGGGAAGGTCGTCACGAAGGCGCCGGTGTCGGCCAGCATCTTCTCCGCGGCCGCCCCGACCCGGTCGGTCGTCTGCTGCTGGTCGTTGTACGGGGAGGGCCCGTGCTGAGCCGCCAGCCCCGCTGCACCCACCCGGCCATCTCCGCCAGGATCCGCCGTTCCCGGGGGTCGAGATCCCGGGGGCAGGGTCGGTCAGGCACAGCGTGCCCATCCGCTCCCCGCCCGGGGCCCGCCCGGGGCCCGCAGGGGGTGCCCGGCGGAGAAGCGGATGCGCGGGGTGCCCACCACGAACCGAGTGGCCTCGAACCGCGCATCGACGGTGGCGTCCGGACCACCTCCGCCTCGGTCCACTGCCGGTGGGCGTCCACGAGGTTCACCGAAGCGGCCCTCACCCCGAAGACCTCCTGCGCCAGGCGCACCACCCGGTCGTAGCGCTCCTCCCGGGGTGTCCAGCACGTCCAGCGCGGGCAGGGCCTCCACCCTCGGGACATCCATGACGTCCGTGCAGAGCACTGCATCCGCCACGTGGCCCTACCGTGCCCGACGCTGTCCACCGGCCCGCCGGCAGCGCCCGCGCACGAGCCGCGACCGCGACGCCTGGGAGTGGAGCGCGGGCCTGCCCAGTCCCTCCTGCCGTGCCGACAGACTCCCTTCCCTCTGCGCCACGCGTTCCTGGACGACCAGGCCTTCTCCAGGAGGACGCAGCACGCCACGGCCCCCGGCCACGACGCCCCGCCCACCGGACCCGAGGACGGTCCGGCCGAGGAATTCCGCGCAGCGGTCCAGGCCCCCTGCCGACCGGAACGGCTCCGGCCCCGGCGCTCGAGGTGCCGCGGGGCCGGGGCCGCTCGCCCCGACACCCGGCGGGAGCGGGGCGAGCGGAGGATTCACCGGCCGGCCCTCACCCGGCGCGTACGGCCCAGGGCGGCGCGCAGGTCGAGCTTGTCGGTGTAGGCGGTGGAGCCGTGGCGGAACAGGTGCACGGCCACCCGCAGCACCACCGCCCCGAGCACGAACAGCTCGGCGATCACGACCCCGGCCGCCCAGGGCTCGAGGGTGCCCAGGGCGTTGCGCAGCATCGCGGTCACCGGAGCGGTGAGGGGGAAGTAGGTGAACACCTGCACGATCAGCGCCTGAGGGTCGCTGATGATGAGGCTGACGATGTAGAAGGGGACGAACATCGCGAAGATCAGCGGCCCGAAGACCACCCCGGCGTCCTTGGCGGTGGGCATGATCGCCCCGATCGCCACCAGCACGCCGGTGACCAGCACGAACCCACCCACCAGCAGCAGGACCGCCACCACCATGGTGGGCGCGTCCACCTGTACCTCGGACAGGTCCACCTCCGGGATCGCCAGCCTGTCGCGGAAGAACAGGTAGCCCGCCACCACGGGAGCGAGGAACACCAGCACCTGCACCAGCCCCACCCCGAACAGGGCCACGATCTTGCCCAGGATCAAGGTGGTGGGGTCGACGGTGGTGAGGACCATCTCGGTGACCCGGTTCTCCTTCTCCTCCAGGGTGGAGGACAGCATCTGGTTGGACAGCAGCATGATCACCAGGATGAACACCACCAGCAGCAGCAGCGGGGCGACGGCGTCGTTGAACCCGCCGGTGGCCTCCCCCGCCCGGTAGATCGTGGCCTCCACCCTCAGGTCTCCGGCTGCGGCCGCGGCCAGGGCGGGATCCCCGATCTCCTGCTGGGCCGCGGTGGTCAGCAGGGACTGGGCGACGGCGTCGTAGGCCCCGTTGTCGAAGAGCCCGCGGTCGGCCCCGGTCACCTCGATGGGCGCGGCGGCCGGGTCGCCGGGGTAGGCGAAGTAGGCGTCCAGCTCCCCGGCCTTGACCTGCTCGAGCGCCGCATCCGGGTCGGTGGCGGGCGTCCCCCCGAAGGCGCCGGCCAGCTCCGCGGGGATGAGCCCGGAGGCGTCCGTGTAGGCGAAGGAGACCTGCGCGTCCTTCTGCGCCTCCTCGGAATCGCTGATGGAGGTGTTGGCGGTGAACGACAGGGCGAAGATGATCGCGATGACCACCGGGATGGCCAGGGTCGCGATCCAGAACCCGCGCTTGCGCACGGTGCGCGTGAGCTCGAAGCCCACCACGGTGGAGAGGTTGTGGCGTCCCATCAGGCCCCCACCCCCGCCGTCTCGGTGCCGCTGGTCCGTGCTGCGAGGGTGTCGGTGCCGTAGACCCGCAGGAAGACCTCCTCCAACGACGTCCGCTGGCTGCCGAACCCGGACACCGCGACTCCGCCGCCCACGAGTTCGGCCAGCACCGTCGTCCCGTCCGCACCCGGGGCAGGGGCGAGCCGGGAGATCCGGTCGTGACCTGCCGCTTCGGTGCTGACCACCGTGTAGCGGGGCGAGGCCGGGATGGCGCCGGTGTGGGTGAGGCGGTAGACGGTGGACCCGAACTGTTCCTGCACCTGCCCCACGGTGCCGTAGGCGTGGGAGGTGCCGTCCTTGAGCAGGATCACCCGGTCGCACAAACGCTCCACCTCCTCGAGGTGGTGGGTGACCATCACGACCGTGGCCCCGGCGCGCTGCTGGTCGGCGATGATGTCCATCAGCAGCCGGCGGTTGACCGGGTCGAAGCCCTTCGTCGGCTCGTCCAGGATCAGCAGCTGCGGGGCGTTCATGATCGTCACCCCCAGCTGCACCTTCTGCTGCTGGCCCCCGGAGAGCTTGTCCAACCGGACCTGTGCCTTCTCGGCCAGCCCGACCCGCTCCAGGTACTCCAATGACCAGGCCCTCGCGGCGTGCTTGTCCAGGCCCTTGAGCCGGCCGAAGTACACCATCGTCTCGAGCACCGGCTCCTTCTTGTACAGCCCCCGCTCCTCCGGCAGGTACCCCAGCTTCGCCCCGTCGGCGGGCTCGAAGACCTTGCCGTCGATGTGCAGCGTCCCGGCGGTGGGCTGGTAGATCCCCAGCAGGGCCCGCAGGGTGGTGGTCTTCCCGGACCCGTTGGAACCGAGGAACCCGAAGGTCTCCCCGGCGTGCACGTCGAAGGACAGGTCATCGATCACGGTGGTGTTCCCGAAGGCCATCCGGAAGTCCTGGATGTGGACC
>Ga0326721_10000206_pt1 | contig 20870 bp, 25 predicted proteins | sample SGPome_FD_203951 | JGI IMG/M metagenome (GOLD analysis project Ga0326721, IMG submission 203951) | Soil microbial communities from Southern Great Plains, Lamont, Oklahoma, United States - SGP_1_2016 | ecosystem: Engineered > Artificial ecosystem > Soil microcosm > Unclassified | place: USA...
GTTGCCAGAATCCCAGAGAAATCAGAACCGGTAGCAGGAGCAACACGATCAGCGTCGGCCACAGTCCCGGTGCGAAGCGCTTCATCACAGCCTCCGGTCCGGCATGACGGCCGGACCTATACTCCACTGCATCATCGCGATTGCTCCTGGAGTCCTCTCATGCTCAAAGCAGCGATTGTTCTAATGCTGGCTGCCACGGTGGCCAGCCTGTTCAGCGGCCTGTTCTTTCTGGTCAGGGACGACGATCACTCGACCCGCCTGCTCAAGGTCCTTGCGCTACGCGTCATCCTCGCCGGGCTGACCCTGATTCTGATCACCTGGGGGTTCTACAGCGGGCAACTGCCGTCACCCTGATGATGATCGTGTCCATGCTTTGCATGCTCTGCGTCACACAGCGGACGCAGAGCGTCCTGAGAGGCGTTCCCACGCGGAGCGTGGGAACGATCAGAGCCAGCCGCGTACACAATCGGAAGGCGCTCTAAATCACGTACACGAACACAAACAGCCCGACCCACACCACGTCCACGAAATGCCAGTACCAGCTCGCCGCTTCGAAGCCGAATTGATGCTCGGCGTCGAAATGCCCGCGCAGGATGCGGATCAACATCACCAACAGAATAAGCGTGCCCATCGTGACGTGGGCGCCGTGAAACCCGGTCAGCAGGAAGAAGGTCGCGCCGTAGATGCCGGATCCCAGTGTCAGACCCAGTTCCTGATAGGCATGGATGTACTCTTCGACCTGAAAGAACAGAAAGGTACAGCCCAGCAGGATGGTCAGCGCCAGCCAGCGCTTCAGCGCGGAGCGGTGTCCTTTCTTCAGGGCATGATGGGCGAACGTGATCGTCACGCTGGAGCTGACCAGCAGCACGGTGTTGAGCAACGGCAGTTTCCACGGATCAACAATGCCGCTGGGTGCCGGATAGAGTTTCGGGTCCGGCGTATCGAGCATCGGCCACGTGTATTGGAAGTTCGGCCAGAGCATGTTCGAGATCCCGTTCGCCCCTTCGCCGCCCAGCCACGGCCCGACCCAGATGCGCACGTAGAACAGTACGAAGAAGAACGCCAGAAAGAAGCTCACCTCGGAGAAGATGAACCAAGCCATGCCCCAGCGAAACGAGCGGTCCATCTGCGCGCTGTACAGACCTGCCCGACTTTCCTTCACCACTGCGCTGAACCAGCCATACATCATGTACGCCACCAGTAGCGCGCCGATGAAGAAGATCAACGGACCATTGGAATCGGGCCGCTCGGCTTTCATGTCGTTGAACCAGGTACCAAGCCCGAACATCGTGATCAACAGCGCCACGGTGGCAATGATCGGCCATTTGCTCTGGGCCGGAACGTAGTAATGCTCGTGGGGCGTTGCCATTTCAGTCTCCTTTGACCACCGCTCTTTCGAGCCTTTTGGCCACTGGCACAGCGGGCGTGCGGCGCTCGGTGATGTCGAACAGCGTGTAGGCCAGCGTGAGGTTCTTCACCTCTGCGGGCAGGTCGCGATCGACGATGAAACGCACCGGCATCTCGATGCGCTCACCCGGTTGCAGCACTTGCTGGGTGAAACAGAAGCACTCGGTCTTGTGAAAATAGGCCGCGGCCTGACCCGGCGAGATACTGGGTACGGCCTGGGCTTTCATCGGTTGGTCGGTCGGGTTCTGCGCCACGAATATCATCTCGTTGACCGCACCCGGATGAACCTCTATCTGGTCTGTCCGGGGATAGAACGCCCAGACCATGCCAGCCGAATTGGATGACAGGAACTGCACTTTCACCTGACGTGTTTCATCGATAATTTGCGTGCCCTGATACTGCTCGCCGGTCTTGCCATTGATGCCGAAGGCCTTGCACATCACGTCGTAAAGCGGCACCAGCGCGAAGCCGAAGGCAAACATGACCAAAGCCATCAGCAGCAGGCGGGTGATGAGTCGTTTGAGAGGCAATATCTGGTTCATGCGCAACTCACTTCACGTCCGGCGGTGTACTGAAGGTGTGATACGGCGCAGGCGAGGGCAGGCTCCACTCCAACCCCTCGGCACCGTCCCAGGGTTTGGCCGGTGCCGGTGCGCCGCCCCGGATGGTTTTGATCACGATAAACAGAAACAGTAGCTGGGTTGCGCCAAAGGTGAAGGCACCAACCGACGAGAGCATGTTGAAATTGGCGAACTGCAGGTTGTAATCGGGAATCCGGCGCGGCATGCCGGCCAGACCGACAAAATGCATGGGGAAGAACGCCAGGTTCATGCCCACGAAAGACAGCCAGAAATGCAGTTTGGCCAGGGTTTCGTCGTACATGTGCCCGGTCCACTTCGGCAGCCAGTAATACGCCGACGCAAATATCCCGAAGATCGCTCCCGGCACCAGCACGTAATGAAAGTGCGCAACCACGAAGTAGGTGTCCTGATACTGAAAATCCGCAGGCGCAATCGACAGCATCAGTCCGGAGAACCCGCCGATGCTGAACAGAATCACGAACGCCACGGCAAACAGCATCGGTGCTTCAAACGTCAGCGACCCTTTCCACATGGTGCTGACCCAGTTGAACACCTTCACGCCGGTCGGCACGGCGATCAGCATGGTGGCGTACATGAAGAACAGCTCGCCCACCAACGGTACGCCGACCACGAACATGTGATGCGCCCAGACGATGAAGGACAGAAACGCAATGGCCGCAACTGCATAGACCATTGAGGTGTAGCCGAACAGCGGCTTGCGCGAGAACGCCGGGATGATCGAACTGACTGCGCCGAAGGCGGGCAGGATCATGATGTACACCTCGGGATGACCGAAGAACCAGAACACATGCTGGAACAGCACCGGATCACCACCGCCTGCCGCGTTGAAGAAGCTGGTGCCGAAGTGGATGTCCATCAGCATCATGGTCACGCACCCGGCCAGCACCGGCATCACGGCGATCAACAGAAAGGCGGTGATCAGCCAGGTCCAGACGAACAGCGGCATTTTCATCAGCGTCATGCCGGGCGCGCGCAGATTCAGGATGGTCGCCACCACATTGATCGCACCCATGATTGAGCTGATACCCATCATATGAATGGCAAAAATGAAGAAGGTCACGCTTTCGGGTGCATAGGTCGTGGACAGCGGGGCGTAGAAGGTCCAGCCGAAATTGGGTCCGCCGCCGGGCATGAACAGGGTTGAAACCAATAACAGGAACGCCGCAGGCAGCAACCAGAAGCTGAAGTTGTTCATGCGCGGCAGTGCCATGTCCGGCGCGCCGATCATCAACGGGATCATCCAGTTGGCCAGTCCGACGAAGGCAGGCATCACGGCGCCAAAGACCATGATCAGGCCATGCATGGTCGTCATCTGGTTGAAAAACTCAGGCTCGACGATCTGCAGACCCGGCTGGAACAGCTCGGCGCGAATCACCATGGCGAACGAACCGCCCAGCAGGAACATGCTGAAACTGAACCACAGGTACATCGTGCCGATGTCTTTGTGATTGGTGGTCAGCACCCAGCGCATCAGGCCCTTGGCAGGACCGTGGGCATGCTCATGGCCAGCGTGGCCATGGTCGTCAATCACTGCACTCATGTCGGTCTCCCGAGACAAAGAATGTGCTGAATGGACACTGCTTTTGTGGGAAGCACCCCATTCATGGCTGCACCTGCTTGAGCGTCAGCACTTCCCTGGGCGTGACCATGTCGCCCTTGTTGTTGCCCCAGGCGTTGCGCTCGTAGGTCACGACGGCGGCGATATCCACCTCTGAGAGCTGTTTGCCGAACGCCGCCATGGCTGTCCCCGGCTTGCCGTTGACGACAATGTTCAGGTGATCGGCAATCGGGCCGGTAGCTATCTTCGAGCCCTTGAGGGCCGGGAACATCGGCGGCAGGCCTTGCCCTTCGGGCTGATGACAGGCCACGCAAACGGTGTGATAGACCTTGTCGCCTTGGGCGATGAGCTCTTCGCGGGTCCAGTCCTTGCTGGTCAGCTCCTTGAGCCTCGCGGCCTCCTGCTTGCGCTCGGCCAGCCAGTTTTCATAATCGGCGGGCGAGCGGGCATCGACCACAATGGGCATGAAGCCGTGGTCCTTGCCGCACAGTTCGGTGCATTGGCCTCGGTAGATGCCGGGCTTTTCGATACGCGTCCAGGCTTCGTGGATGAACCCCGGGACCGCGTCACGCTTGACCGCAAACGCTGGCACCCACCAGGAGTGGATCACGTCGGCGCCAGTGACCAGAAAGCGGATCTTCTCGCCGACGGGCAGCACCAGAGGCTGATCCACTTCCAGCAGGTAGTGCTCGCCCTTGTCGTCACGGTTATGGATCTGATGAGTGGTGGTAGCGAGGTTGCTGAAGAACTCGACGTCCTGCCCCAGGTACTTGTAGTGCCATTTCCACTGATAACCGGTGATCTGGATATCGACGTCCGACTCGCTGGCGTCGTACATGCTGATCAGGGTGCGGGTGGCCGGAATCGCCATGGCGACCAGTATCAGGAACGGGACGACGGTCCAGAGGATCTCGACCGTGGTGTTTTCATGGAAATGCGCAGCCTTCTGGCCTGAGGAGCGACGATGCGCAACTATCGACCAGAGCATGGCGCCAAACACCACCACGCCGATCACCACGCAGATCCAGAAGATGGTCATGTGCAGATCGAACACAGCTCCGCTGACCACTGACGCGCCGGGTGACATGTTGGTCGTCCAGTCTGCCTGTGTCTGCTCGAACGCTGACCACAGCAGCAGACCCATCCAGACCCTTGGATGCCGCATTTCGGGTTCCCCCCACACACTCTTGTTCTACGCGGATCACGCCGCGGGCAAGGCAGTGGGCTACCGACTGCAGGACCGTGACCAGAGGCCACAAGCCGACTTCCTCAGACGTGGAGTATAGACACGGCACGAGGAACGCAACGCAGCGCCGGATGAGTGCACGGTGGCAAACAGTGAGCGGATTTGCCGGTTGGCCCTTGGGAAAACGCTCAAAAAGAGGCTTTTTAGAGCGAAAGCATATAAATGTGAATCGGTTATGACAAAAACGTCTGAGGTATTTAGTTAATCAAGCTAACGTATGACTTTGATCAATAACACCCACCTGGTTATATGCTTTCAGGAGCCCATACCGTCATGAACACGGCCGCATTGCGCGAGCAGATCCAACGAGCACAACAGCACGAGGCCGAGACAGGCCAGCTGCTGCAACAGCTGAAAATTCAGCTTCCGCACCTTCATCCTGCCATCCACCTGCCCGAAGTTGACGCACAGGGCGCACTGACGCGTTTTGTCACCGCTTATATCGACCTGGTCCCCGATCTGCTGGACGCCGCTCATGAAGTGGCGATCGAGGCAGGCATCGAAGGCCAGATCAAACCGGTACTCAAAATTGCCGAGCACTTTTTCACCGCACCCCCTGAAATCATGCAGGGCCACGAAGGACTCGACAGCCTGCTGGATGAGGCCTATCTGGCGCATCGTCTGGTCGAGGAAGTAAACGATCTTTACATCAAGCACTTCGGCCAGCCGCTGATTCCGTCCAACACGACAGTTGCGAGCGTGATCGCTCATCAGTTGATCGGCGAGCAATTTGCCAATCAACTGGACGAGGCCGTCCATCACGCGGTTGATCAATTGCTTGATGATGAGGATTTCGCGCTGGACTCCGTCGAGGCCTATCGCGAGAAACTGAGCAGCCCCGACACCGAAGCCGCCTGGAAGCGCTGGCCGAGTCTGTCACGTCAATTGGGTATCGGTCTGGAACTGGAACGTTCCGCGGGCTGATTCGCCACCGAATTCATGTCTTCGCCGCAAAGGAAGGAGCCGAATGATGCTCCGCTGCTACGCGAAGACCCATCCGGCTCCCTTGTGTCGATCAGCACTTGCACCGATCAACAGCAGATTGAATCAGGCGGCGCCTGAGCCAATCCCCGTGTTGGTGTACACCCTTCCTTCGAGTCGACGCTTCAAGCCCCGAGGTTCAATCACCAGCTTCGTCCCGTGAGCGGCATTCGCACGCCCCCAGTCCTCAAGCAGCTCCAGACAGGAGTGATCGATGTAGGACAGGTTGTTCAACGGCACATGCAACGTGGTACCGACCGGAACAGTGCCCAGCACCTGAGTCAGCGCCGGCACTTTCAGGAACGTCGCAGCACCCACCAGACGCAGCTCGTACTCGTTCTTGCCCGGCAGCTCGACCAGGTTGATCTTCAGTCGCGACGCCTTGAGCGCCAGCTTGACCAGTGTCAGACCGAAGCCGACCAGAACGCCGGTCAACAGGTCGGTAAAGATGATCGCGCCCGCAGTTGCAGCGTAGGTGAACATCGGCATGCGACCGTAGCGACCCAGCCCCTTGAACGTCTTCAGATCGACCAGCTTCAGACCGGTGTACACCAGCACACCCGCAAGACTGGCGACCGGAATGCTTTGCAGCACGCTGGACAGCAGCAGGACGAACGCCAGCAGCCAGAGGCCGTGGAAAATCGTCGAAAAGCGAGTTGTCGCACCAGCCTGAACGTTGGCCGAACTGCGCACAATCACACCCGTCATAGGCAGGGCGCCCAGCAGGCCGCACAACATGTTACCCACGCCCTGGGCGCTCAGCTCCTTGTCGAAGTCCGAACGCACGCCGCTGTGCATGCGGTCCACCGCTGCGGCAGAGAGCAGTGTTTCGGCACTGGCGATAAAGGCCACGGCGATGGCCGCGATCAGGATCGCAGGATCGGCCAGGTTCATCAGGTCGGCAGGGCGCAGCCAGTCGATGGCGTCGGAGAGGTTTTCAGGTACCTGGACCCGCTTGACGTCCAGCGCCATGAACAGGCTGATGGCGGTCGCGATACCGACACCCAGCAGGGCACCCGGAACGAAGCGCAGCGACGCAGGACGAATCTTGTCCCAGCCCCACATGATCAGGATGGTACCCAGGCCCAGCATACCGGCTTGCATACCCGATCCCGGCCCAAAGGCCTGGACCAGCGTCGTCGGGAAACCGATCAGGTTATCCAGCCCGGAGGGTTTCGGTCCGCTGTCGAACATCACATGGGCCTGTGACAGCACGATCAGAATGCCGATACCGGCGAGCATGCCGTAGACCACGGCCGGTGCCGTGACACGGAACCAGCAACCGAGCTTGAAGCGACCGGCCAGCAATTGAAGCAGACCCGCCAACAGCAGAATCGGCCCCAACATCGCCATTCCATGCTCGCGCACCACTTCGAAGACCAGTACCGCCAGACCTGCGGCCGGACCGCTGACCTGCAAGGGCGAGCCGGCCAGCCAGCCGACGACAAGACCACCGATGATGCCGGTGATCAGGCCCTTGGCAGGTGGCATGCCGGATGCGATTGCGATCCCCATGCACAAGGGCAGGGCCACCAGGAACACGACCACGGAAGCGAGCAGCTCCCGTGGTAAAACGGATTTCAATGCTGTAGCACCCATGACACTTCTCCGGGATTCTTCAGACGAGGCAAAGCTGGCGGCGCGCTCCATGCGCAGCCGCCACCAGCTAAAGAAGGGTGTGCCGTCAGCCGTGACTGATATCAGTCAGCTGAAAAGCGTGCTTTCGGGGAAGCCATCGGTGTAGGGCCCGAGCCGTCGAGCGGCACGAAGCGGTCACTTTCAGCGTCATAGGCCAGGATTTCACTGGTTTCGATGCTGTAGACCCAGCCATGAATGAACAGCTGACCGCTGGCCATCTTGGCTGCAACCGAAGGGTGCGTGCGCAAGTGATGCAACTGGGAAATCACGTTTTCCTGGGTCAGGACCTGCATGGTTTCCAGCTCGCCACTGCAACTGCAATTCTGTTCAACGACGGTACGGGCAACCTCAGCGTGGCGCAGCCAGGCTTTTACCGTCGGCATCTTGTCCAGGCTGTCGGGATTGAGCACCGCTCGCATGGCACCGCAGTCAGAGTGACCGCATACGATGATGTGTTGTACGCCCAGCGCAACGACCGCGTATTCCAGAGCCGTGGATACACCACCGTTCATCTGGCCGTACGGCGGAACGACGTTGCCGACGTTACGGGTCACGAAAAGGTCGCCCGGCGAGCTCTGAGTGATCAGCTCGGGAACGATGCGCGAATCCGCGCAGGTAATGAACATGGCTCGCGGCGATTGCGCGGTAGCCAGTTTCTTGAAGAGTTCTTCCTGTTGGGGGAAGACTTCCTTACGAAAATGTACGAAGCCATCGACGATATGTTTCAACGCTACGTCGGCGCTATCCGAGTGGCTATGTGTGCTGGCCGACGTAGCCGACGGCTGTTTATCCATGTCTCTCATGTCTTCATCCTCTCTGACGGATTGATGTGGATTTCTCATGCGTGCTTAACCAGAGCCGGATGTGATCCCTGTTGTTTGGCCTCACGAACAAATCCTTTGAACGCTACCGCTGGTGTCACTCCGAGTTACAGACTAAACGCCCAAGCTTAAGTGAAACTGAATGCGACCGCTCTGGAATGCGGGTTTGCACGATAGTCCCAAGTTCGTTACAGCAATGACATCTGCCCGCCCGGAGGGCAAAACGCGTCGCAATCGAGCACGAAACTCTCACGCCTGTTCAATCCCAATCGCTTGATCGACATCGCATAACGTTGAGCAAGCAGGTCTGCAAATGGACCTTCACCGCGCATGCGAGTGCCAAACTGGCTGTCGTACAGCGCACCGCCCCGGCTCTGGCGGATCAGACTCAAGACATGATCGGCGCGCTGGGGGTAGTGCGTCTTCAGCCACTCGTCGAACAACGGCGCCACTTCGAGTGGCAGGCGCAGCATCACATAACTTGCGCTCAAGGCACCTGCCGCCTTCGCCTCGCCCAGCATGGCTTCCAGCTCGCTGTCATTGATCATCGGAATGATCGGCGCACACAGCACACCAACCGGCACACCGGCCTGACGCAACACCTTGATCGCCCTCAACCGTGCCTTGGGTGCTGCGGCCCTGGGCTCGAGAATGCGCTTGAGCTCGTCGTCCAGCGTCGTCAGGCTGACGAACACCGACACAAGCCGCAGCCTGGCCATTTCCGCCAGCAGATCCAGGTCGCGCAGGATCAGCGAGCCTTTGGTAATGATGCTGACCGGGTGACGATAGCGCAGCAATACCTCCAGCGTGGCGCGTGTGATCCTGTGTTCTCGCTCGATAGGCTGATAAGGATCGGTATTGGCACCCAGCGTGATCGGCGCGCAGCGATAGCCGGGTTTCGACAGTTGTTGTTCCAGCAACGCCGCCGCGTTGGTCTTGGCGATCAGCTTCGTCTCGAAATCCAGCCCCGGCGACATGTCCCAGTACGCATGGCTGGGCCTGGCGAAGCAGTAGATGCAGCCATGCTCACAGCCTCGATAAGGATTGATCGAGCGATCAAACGGAATGTCCGGCGAGCTGTTGCGAGTGATGATGCTCTTGGCGGTCTCGAAGGTGACTGTCGTGCCCTGTGTCATCGGCACTTCCTGATACCAGCCATCGTCCTCGGCAACGGAACGACTGGGTGCAAAGCGGTTGTGCGGGTTGGTGGCGGTTCCGCGGCCGCGAATCGGAGAGGAACTGGACATGGGATGACGCCTGAATACTGTTTTTATATACAGTACAGCACCACACAAATGGCCACTCATTAAATACCCATCACCCTGACAAACGGCACAGCGGGCAGTTGATGGGCGACGCCCGTTTTCAAATCCGGTAACAGGAAAGCGTTTCCCTCGCCGACGTCATTCCGTTATCACTCGTCCCCGGACGGCTTATGGAAAGCACGTCCGATCTTACTTTCCGCACTGAAAAGGATTTCAGGCATGCACACCGTTTTTTCCGTAGCGGCCCTGACAGGCGCTTCAATGTTATCGCTCTCCTTCATGCAGGCCCATGCGGCCGGGCTTTCTGACGGCAGCAAGCCATTTGATCAGTACCACTGGGTCACGACCCACAATTCGTACGAAAAAATAAACCAGAACCTCAAGGAAATGCCCCAGCAGTTATCCGATGGCGTGCGGGGCTTCATGCTAGACCTCTACACGGATCACAAGCAGAAGGGTTTCAACCGAATAACCGTGTGTCACAAGAGCCTCGCCTGCTATGGACCTTGGGGCAATCATCTGAAAAATGAATTCATTCCATCCCTCAAAGCCAATCCAGCTGAAGTGGTCACGCTGTTTCTGGAAAGCTACGTAACTCGCGACGACCTTCAGCAAGTCTTCGCCAGCGTTCCTGAACTGGCCGACTACTCATTCAACCCTGACAACTTCGCGAACGAACACTGGCCGACGCTGGATGAAATGGCGCGTAGCAATAATCGCCTTATTTTGCTGACTGACCGATCGGAACTGGAAGGCGACTACGCCGTGGGGAACAAAGCCGTCAAAGTGCTTTATGACCAGGATTGGCTGGTACAGAACCGCTGGGACACGCTGGGGGCGGTGGCCACAAGTCTGTTGGCTTTTCATGACTTTTCGTGCCCGACACGCTGGAGCGATGTGCCGCTGAATACCCGAACAGTGGCCCGGGAAACAGGCAAGCGCTGGAACCGGCTGTTTCTGATGAATCAGTTCCACACCGCCACCTCCACGACCTTCGACTCAGGCTCCTTCGACAACAACCTGACCTACCTGATGCACCGCACTGAGAACTGTGGCGTCACGCCAAACTTCATTGGCATCAACAACTATCAGAATGGCGACACACTGGCCTACACACGGGCGCTGACCCAAGGCGGAATCTACTTGTGGGAAAGCTTCAGTGCCAACAGGGCGCAAGACACGGTGTGCGTGATACCCAACGGTACACAAACACTGCTTCTGCCTGAAATGGGTTGCGAGAACGATGAGGCTCAATCGCTTTCGCTGTCGGGTATCGCAAAAGGCACACGGATTAGCGTTTTCGACAGTCCTCACGCCAGCACTGCCGACGACTACGCCACGGTCGACGTCAAACGGGACATCGGTATTTCCGAGCACGTTATCGTTCATGAGTTTGAACGTACGCTCGAGACCGACGACTACCGCGTGAACTACTTCAAGTACAACGGGCTGAATGGCAAGGTTTCCCGGGTGGAAATCCAGGTGCCTTGAAGTGAGTGCTGGAACAAGGGCTCGCCTGATCAGGCGAGCCCTTGATACATGGAAACCAGACTGGCAGCCGCATACATATTGCCACCTGTCACTTTTGTCAGTAGACGATTTTTTCAGCGAGGACTAGCGTAACTGGACGCCAGACTCGACCCGACGCTGGCCCCTTACCTGACAGCGAGGTGGGTGATGGCGACGTATGTGGTTCGATTGGCGGCAGATGATTTAAATAAAAAAAAGTATCCCGAGATCAGTGCTGAATTATTTGAAGATGATGAGTTTTTAAGCGCTGTTGTACTGACGCTCGACACCCGACAGGAATATGAACTCGACATTCAGGGCGACCCTGAAATTGCTGAAGACATGCTGATAGATCTTGCGCTGTCGTTCAGGGAAAAAATCGTTGAGTTGACTGAGAGATAAGCCGTCATGGCCCGATACAGTGCATAAGGGGTCGCTTTGCGCCCCTTATGGAACATGGCAAGAACTTCTTCAGCTCGGATCAACCGGCTTTTTCAACTTCGGATTCGGAAAGAACTGCACGCCCTGCACCTTCGGATCAGCCGGCTTGACCACCACCTTGTTGACCCGTGTGCCCAGTTCTTTCGGTACCGAGAGCCCCTGCTCGTTGAGCGTATCGCTATAGCCGCAGTGCACGCATTCGCGGTGCGGCACGTCGTCTTCGCTCCACATCATCAGCTTGTCAGGCTCGCTGCACGCCGGGCAGACAGCCCCGGCGATGAAGCGCTTCTTGGTAACGACCGCAGGTGTATCGGTCATGCTGCCGCGTCCTCACTCAGACCACTGTGGCGCAAGAGTGCGTCAATCGACGGCTCGCGTCCGCGGAAGTCGACGAACAGCACCATCGGTGCCTGTGAACCGCCACGGGCCAGAATGGCTTCGCGGAAAGCACGACCGGTTTCGGCATTGAGCACGCCGTCTTCCTCGAACTTCGAAAACGCATCGGCCGACAGCACTTCAGCCCACTTGTAGCTGTAGTAACCCGCTGCGTAGCCGCCCGCGAAGATGTGCGCGAAGCTGTTCGGGAAACGGTTGTAGGCTGGTGGACGCATGACTGAAACCTCGTCACGAATGCCTTCCAGCACCTGCAACACGCTACGGCCATCGCCGTGGGTGGCGTGCAGTTCGAAGTCGAACAGCGAGAACTCCAACTGACGCACCATCATCAGGCCGGAATGGAAGTTGCGCGCAGCGAGCATCTTTTCCAGCAAGTCCTGGGGCAGCGGTGCACCGGTTTCGTAGTGACCGGAAATCAGCGCAAGGCCTTCCGGCTCCCAGCACCAGTTTTCCATGAACTGGCTTGGCAGCTCGACCGCGTCCCATGCCACGCCGTTGATCCCGGAAACACCCGCGTGATCGATACGGGTCAGCAAGTGATGCAGGCCGTGGCCGAACTCGTGGAACAGCGTGGTGACTTCATCGTGGGTCAGCAGTGCGGGCTTGCCACCGACTGCCGGGGTGAAGTTGCAGACCAGATTGGCCACCGGGCTCTGCAGGGTGCCCTCGGCGGTGCGGCGACGGTCGCGAGCGCCGTCCATCCAGGCGCCGCCACGCTTGTTGGCGCGGGCGTACAGGTCGAAGAAGAAGCGGCCGACGTGCTGACCGTTTTCCTTGATTTCGAACAGACGAACGTCCGGATGCCAGCTGTCGAAGCCTTTCTGCTCGGCGATTTCAATGCCGTACAGACGCTGAACGATGGCAAACAGGCCGCTCAGTACCTTGTCGATGGGGAAGTAAACGCGCAGGGCTTCCTGGGAAACGCTGTAACGTTGCTCACGCAGTTTTTCGCTGTAGAAGCCGCTGTCCCAGCTTTGCAGATCCGGGCAACCCTGTTCGGCCGCGTAAGCCTTGAGCTCTTCCAGATCCTGCACGGCAAACGGCTTGCTGCGCTTGGCCAGGTCGCGCAGAAAACTCAGCACCTGATCGCTGGACTCGGCCATCTTGGTCGCCAGGCTCAGTTCCGCGAAGTTCGCGTAACCCAGCAGTTGGGCCAGTTCCTGACGCAGGTCGAGGATCTGCTCCATCACCGGGCCGTTGTCGTTCTTGCCGGCATTCGGGCCTTGATCGGACGCGCGAGTGCAGTAGGCCGCGTAGAGTTCTTCACGCAGCGCGCGGTCTTCGGCGTAGGTCATTACCGCGTAGTAACTCGGGAATTCCAGTGTGATCAGGTAGCCATCCAGCCCCTTGGCCTTCGCTGCGGCCGCCATCTGCTGCTTGGCCGAGTCGGTCAGGCCGGCGAGGGCGGATTCATCGGCGACCAATTTGGTCCAGGCCTGAGTGGCGTCCAGCAATTGGTTGGAGAACTGGCTGCCCAGTTCCGACAGCTTGCTCTGCACTTCGGCATAACGTTTCTGCTGCTCGGGCGGCAAGTCGATACCGGACAGGCGGAAGTCACGCAGCGACTGCTCCAGAATGGTCTTCTGGCCGACATCAAAATTCGCCGCTTCAGGACTGTTGGCCAGCGCTTCATAGGCCTGGAACAGCTCGCGGTTCTGGCCCATCTCCGTGGAGTAGGCGCTCAATGCCGGCAGGCAGGATTCATAGGCTTCGCGCAGTTCGGCGCTGTTGCACACGGCATTCAAGTGGCTGACCGGGCTCCAGGCGGCGCCCAGGCGATCATTCAACTCATCCATGGTCAGCACCAGTCCGGCCCAGGTCGGTGTCGATCCCTGTTTGGCGAGAATGTCGGCAATTGCAGCGCGGTTGTCCGCCAGAATCTGTTCGATGGCAGGTTTGACATGCTCGGCACGGATCGCCGAGAAGGGTGGCAGGTCGTACGATTGCAGAAGCGGGTTGTTCGCGCTCACGGTTTTGCACCTTGGCTGGAAGAAACACTCCTGCATCTTAATTACAATCGACGCCGACCGCAGCATCGAAACCCGCTTCACTCACCTATCACTGCCAAAGAAGGAGCCTATCGTGGCCATTCGCAAGTTTCAGGACCACACACCATCGCTCGGCGAACGGGCCTTCGTCGACCATTCGGCGGTGGTGATCGGCGATGTGGAAATCGGCGCCGACAGCTCCATCTGGCCATTGACCGTTGTGCGCGGCGACATGCACCACATTCGCATCGGTGCGCGCACCAGCGTGCAGGACGGCAGTGTGCTGCACATCACCCACGCCGGACCGTTCAATCCCGACGGTTTTCCCCTGCTGATCGGCGATGAAGTGACCATCGGCCACAAGGCCATGCTGCACGGCTGCACCATCGGCAATCGGATCCTGATCGGCATGGGCTCGACCATCATGGATGGCGCGGTCGTGGAAGATGAGGTGATCATCGGTGCCGGCAGTCTGGTACCGCCGGGCAAGGTGCTGGAAAGCGGCTTTTTGTATGTAGGCCGTCCGGTCAAGCAGGTAAGGGCGCTGACCGAACAGGAAATCGCATTCTTCCCTTACAGCGCGACCAACTACGTAAAACTCAAGGATCAGCACCTGGCAGAAGGCTTTGACCAGCCATGCTGAAGAATCTGCAGCTCGAGGCCCCCATGCATTACCAGAACATCCTTTTCGACCTCGACGGTACGCTGACCGACCCGCGTCTGGGTATAACCCGCTCAATCCAGTTCGCGCTGGCAAAACTGGGTATCGACGAGCCGGATATCACCAGACTGGAACACTTCATCGGCCCACCGTTGTTGCAGGCGTTCATGCAGTTTTACGACATGGACGAAGCGCGTGCATGGGAGGCGGTCGGCTTCTACCGCGAGCGCTTCCGTGTGACCGGGCTGTATGAAAACGAAGTGTTCGACGGCATTGCCGAACTGCTGGAAACCCTGGGCGGGCAGGGCAGACGTCTGTACATCGCCACGTCCAAGCCGTGGGAATTCGCCCGCGAAATTGCCCGGCACTTCGATTTCGCCAGACACTTCATCGTGATCTACGGCAGCGAACTGGACGGCACCCGCACCGACAAGGTCGAACTCATCGCCCACCTGCTCGCCGAAGAAAAGCTCGACCCGGCGCACACCCTGATGATCGGCGACCGCAAACACGACCTGATCGGCGGCATCCGCAACGGGCTGGACGTTGCTGCGGTGGGCTACGGGTTTGGCAGCCATGAAGAACTCACGGCGGAAAACCCGACGTATCACTTTGCGACCGTGGCCGAGTTGCATGAGGCCTTTGTGGGCAGATAAACAAAATGTAAGCGTGCCTGGGTTGACGCTCTCACTATCTGCTCTACACTCTGCTTTGTAGCTACATTGTTGCTACAGAACTTGAAGGTGACGCCATGGCAACAGTATTGAAAAACACCGACGTCCGGTGCCGTATCGATGTGGACTTGAAAGAGCGTGCCACAGCGATACTGGACGCTTGTGGGCTGAGCGTAAGCGAGGCGATGCGGCTTTTCTTTCGCCAAGTCGTCGAGGTAGAAGGGCTCCCCTTCGAGGTTCGTGTGCCGTCGGCACGGACCGCAAAAGCGTTGCAAGAGGCTCGCGAAATTCGCCAGCAGTACGAGTCCATGGATGAGATGTTGAGTGACCTGAATGGCGAAACCTCTGAAAAAACCCAACCCAAAGCGCGCAGAAAGGCCTAAGCGTTGCGCTTACACAAACACGTTCAACAAAGCCTGGGATCGATACAAACGAGCCGGCATACGCGACATGGCGGCAGCCTCGGACGTTATGGCAATGATATTCCAGGGCAAGACATTGCCAGCGCACTATCAGGATCATGAACTGACGGGCAATTGGGACGGGGCCAGGGAATGCCACATTGGCGGAGATTTCCTGCTGGTTTATCAGCTATCCGCAGACTTGGTCACGTTTGTGGATCTCGGCAGCCATTCCGAGCTGTTTGGCTGAATGTCCAGAGACGAAAAGGTGACTGGAGTCATGCGCTCGGCTCACTGAATCCTCAGCCTGTGCCATTTGTGACGCGGAGCGTCACGGGAGGCATGCCCACGCGGAGCGATGGGCACGATCATTCCTCCATGAGGCCTTGTGCACAACGATGAGCGCGGAGCATGGGCATGATCAGTGTGCTTGAGACCATGCTCGTTCCCACGCTCCAGCGTGGTAACGCCGCTCAGGACGCTCCGCGTCCGGCCGTGATGCGAAGCAGCGCGGCATGGCGCGCTCACGGCATTAATCGCTGCAGAGCCGCCTTGCGTGAATCGGCAGGCAAGCCACCGAGCTTCTCCACTGCCTGAAAAAACGCTTTCCAGTCGCCATTCACTTGCTTGAACAACGCTTCGAACGCAGGCACCCACTGGTCATAAAGCCCGAAGGGCAGCAGCTTGGCGTTGTTCATCGGGCTGTTGATCCAGCCATCGAAGCGTTTGTCGCCTCCCCATTGCTCGTCGCGCAGTCGTCGATAGTCACGGCGCATGCGCTCGAACTCGGCCGCCTTGCGGTCGCGCATGACGTCAGGCGTCAACGGCTGGCGATAAAGCGCTTTCAGACGCTCACGCGTATCGAGCACCAGTTGAATGAACTGATCGCGGCGGCGGGACTGCGAAACGCTCTCAGGCGGCAACCCACGTGCAGCACGCCACTGACGCGTGCCTTCCTGCTCGACGAAGCTGGCGTAGGATTCGTTGAATTCCGTATCGTCCTTCACATAGAAACGCTGATGCGCCAGCTCATGAAAGATCAATGTAGCCAGTCGCTCATCGCCCCAGCCCAGCATCGAACTGAGGATCGGGTCGTTGAACCAGCCCAATGTCGAATACGCTTCTACACCACTGAGGTAAACGTCCTTGCCTGCCTGACGCTGCAAGGCTGCTTCACCGCGAGCGCCACCAGGGCTGTAATAGCCTCGATAGGCGACGCAACCGGCAATCGGAAAACAGTGTGTCACTGGATCCAGAGAGAACTCATCTGTGGCAAACACGTTCCATACCACGTAAGGACGGCCCAGATCGGCATACAGGCGATAGCTCTTGTTATCCGGCAGGTGCAGGTGTTCGCTGGCGAAGGCTCGGGCCTTTTGCGACTGGGCCAGGTGTGCCCGAAGCGTTGGATCGCGACGGGGATCGGCAATGATCTCGTCCACCGGTTCGCGGGCCTGCAAGAGCTGCCATTGCCCCTGCGCCAACTGACCGTAATAGGCCATGCTGGAACAACCACTCAGCAACAAGACCGCCACTACCGGCAAAGCCTGCCAAAGGCGTAAAACAATGAGTCGTGGCATACACAGCCTTAAAATCGGAACACAGTGCTGTTATGCAGGACAGACAAGACCGACGCAACTATCATCGCCGCCGGTTCAGAAATGGAGCACAGCATGCGCGTCATGACACTGATTCTCGCCCTGACAACCCTTGCAGGTTGCGCCGGTCCATTGCCTGCCGTTGACCCGAACATGGCCTGGGTCGATCTGCGCACCATCACCGGCAAAGTGGTCATGGCCGACAAGCTCGACGGCAAGAACACCTATGACGGTCGTTACTTCCAGGTCACACCCGGCAGCCATTCGCTGCAAGTGCGTTACGACTATGAGTATCGATACGGAAGTCTCGGCCTGATGGGCGACGACTACACCGAAATCACCTGCTTCGTTGAAGTCGACTACGCGCATTTCGCTGCCGGGCAGCGATACGTGCTTGAGGTGAGGTCACTGACCAATGATGTCGATGCGTGGCTGTACGACGCCGAGCGAAAAACGGTCGCGGAGGAGGGGAATGTTCACTGCATCTGATCAGCGATCATTGCGCTGATAAATGATTTTTTTGGTGCCGTTCTCGCAGCTGCCCACGACCATGTTCTGATCCGTGACTTCGTCATTGGTGACGATTTCCAGCGTGTAGGACGTGACATTGTTCGCCTGGATGCGCGCCTCGATTTCGTCCTTGAGTTCATCACAGGACTTCGGGGCCGCCACAGCATTTACAGCCAGCAGGGCGCAGGCCACTGCCAAAGCAAAACGTTTCATGCTTGACCCTCTTCCAGAACACATAACCGGCGCAAGGAACACTGTTGTGGGAGGCGGCTTGCCGGCGAATCAATAGCTCATCCAACCTGGCAACGACTGGATCAACGCTATTGTCGGCCAGCCACCTCACACGAAATCTGAACTACCGAATCAGCTCAGCAGAGTAGCGTCGAGCGTGATGTTGGCGTTCAGCACCTTGGAAACCGGGCAGCCTTCTTTGGCTTGCTTGGTCAGCTCATCGAACTGCTGCTGGGTCGCGCCTGGGACCTTGGCCTTGAGGATCAGTTTGACAGCGCTAATCTCGAAGCCACCTTCGACCTGATCCAACGACACTTCAGCCTGCGTGTCGATGCTTTCAGCCGTGAGGCCCGCATTGCCGAGAATCATCGACAGCGCCATCGAGAAGCAACCTGCATGGGCCGCGCCGATCAGTTCTTCGGGATTGGTGCCTTTGCCGCCTTCGAAGCGGGCCTTGAAGCCATACGGATGCTCGCGCAGTGCCGCGGTTTCAGTCGAGATGCTGCCGATACCGGTTTTCAGATCACCAGCCCAGTGTGCCGATGCTTTCTTGACGATGCTCATGGTCGCTCCTTGAAGGAATGGATTGAGTCTTTTGCACGTGACAGGATTCTGAGGATAGACGGCACTGGAAAGTTCAAATCGACTAAAGACCTAGTATTTAAGTAGGTTTTTTCCGCGTCATCTATTGAAACACCAGGCTTGTGCCCGCACTGTTGTTTCATCGTGGGCAGCTCCTTGAGCCGACCCAACACAATTCGAGGAGCTACCCTGGCCTATGAAACGTCTGGCAGATGTAAAGATTTCCACCCTTGATCTGGTGCCCGTGCGCCACGATAAAGGCCCCGCCGACTCTCTGCGCAACTCGCTGAATCTGGCGCAACACGTCGAAAAACTGGGCTACAACCGCTTCTGGGTCGCCGAACACCACAACATGGACGGCATCGCCAGTTCGGCAACGTCGGTGCTGCTGGCGTATCTGGCAGGCGGCACGTCGACCATCCGTGTCGGTGCGGGCGGCATCATGCTGCCCAACCATGCGCCACTGGTGGTCGCCGAGCAGTTCGGCACCCTGGCGAGCCTCTATCCGGACCGTATCGATCTGGGCCTGGGCCGTGCGCCCGGTTCCGATCAGATGACCGCCCGCGCGCTGCGCCGCGAACGCTCCGGCAGTGCCGATGACTTCCCGGATGACGTGACCGAACTGATGGAGTACCTGGGACCGCGTACACCTGATCAAAAAGTGATCGCCGTTCCAGGCTCAGGCACCAACGTACCGATCTGGCTGCTGGGCTCAAGTCTGTTCAGCGCTCAGCTGGCAGGGATGCGCGGTTTGCCTTACGCCTTCGCCTCGCACTTCGCGCCGCGCTACATGCACGAAGCGATTCGCGTCTACCGCAACCACTTCCAGCCTTCGGCAGTGCTCGACAAGCCTTACGTGATGCTGGGCGTGCCGCTGTCGGCCGCAGAGACGGACGAGAAGGCCGAATACCTGGCGACGTCGGTGTACCAGCGTATTCTGGCGCTGATGCGTGGTCACAGCCTCATGCAGCGTCCACCGGTGGAGTCCATGGACGGCTTGTGGCTGCCGCACGAACGTGAAGCAGTGGCCAGCTTTCTGGGGCTGGCAATGGTCGGCGGCCCGGACAAGATCCGCGCCAAACTGGACGTGCTGCTGGAGCAGACCGATGCCGATGAGCTGATCTTTACCTGCGATATGTACGAGCACGAAGACCGTCTGCGGTCCTACGAGATCCTGGCTCAGGTCGCACACGGCTAAGTGCTTGCTGCACAAACACGAAAAAGCCCGCGCCACTCGCTGAATCACTGTTCAGCTTGCGGTGCGGGCTTTTTTTCAGCTTGAACACGGGGTCTGGCACGGGCTGGATTTACATCGAGCCGGCCTGACTATCAACCGCGCTTGTAAACGATTTCCTTGGCGCCACCTTCGCAGGTGCCAACCACTTGCAGATCAGCAGCACTGCCTTTCTCGACCACTTCAAGCGTGTAGGAAGAAACACCCTTGGCCTGAAGCTTGGCGTCGATTTCGCTTTTCAGCTCTTCACATGGCTTGCCTGCCGCCAGGGCGGTGCCCGCGATGCTCAACAAACCTACTGCCAACAAAATCTTCTTCATGGGTATCCCCTTTCGTCCGGCCAAATGCAGACGCCATCGGAACAGGCGCCCATTGAACATCCCTACGCCCACCTGTGAGCCATGATGGCTCATGTCAGTGTGTAGCGCAGGTTATGGCAATCGGCCAGCCGAAAGGTTCAAGGACGATCAGCTGCGTTCGATGCGAAAGCCCACTTTCAAGGTGACCTGATAGTGGCCAACCTTGTTGTTGTCCACGATATGGCCGCGGGTTTCGGTCACTTCGAACCACTCAAGGTTCTTGATGCTTTTGCTGGCTTCGGCCAAAGCGTTCTGGATAGCGTCTTCAACGGTGGTGGTGGACGATCCGACGATTTCGACTTTCTTGTACGTGTGATGATCACTCATGGCAGTTCTCCTGAAGGTCTTTGAACACGTCGTTAAAACCAACGCTCCAGACTTCTGTCAGGAAAAAGCGGGTAAAAGTTCAGACTTTGCAAAATGGCATCGCACTTTCCAATGAGCCCGCAGTCGGAATCATCACACGCCCACTCACCATTGCAGGAGAAACACCATGGCTAGTACTTCACTTCGCAAGGCCTCGTTGCAGAGTATGGAAGCGGAGATCGAGAGTCTCTTGAAGTCGCTCGAGGGCCTGAAAGCCGATGCTTCCGACGAGTCGCGCAAAACCCTGAAAAACCTCAAGGCCAATGCTGAAAGTGCTCTGAGTCATTCGCGCAGCCTGCTCAGCGATGTCTACGAAGACGTCAAAGAGAAGACCCGTGAAAATGCGCTGGCCACTCGTGACTACGCTCAGGAGCACCCTTGGACCACCGCAGGCGTTGCTGT
>Ga0326721_10000207_pt1 | contig 20855 bp, 22 predicted proteins | sample SGPome_FD_203951 | JGI IMG/M metagenome (GOLD analysis project Ga0326721, IMG submission 203951) | Soil microbial communities from Southern Great Plains, Lamont, Oklahoma, United States - SGP_1_2016 | ecosystem: Engineered > Artificial ecosystem > Soil microcosm > Unclassified | place: USA...
CGCGCATGCCACCGTGAGGCGGGCTGAGGACCGTCGGCCGGCCCGCGCCAATCCTGCTGCGCCCCGGTGGCCCGCACGGACCCAGCCGGTCGCTCCGCCACCAATCCCGGCCGCGGACCCGCCCGGCCGGTGCGCCGCGCGAAAGTGGGCGATCGCCTGCGACCGGCCCTTCAGCTCGGCGGTCGAGGGTGGAGCTGAGGCCGCCGCGAGCAGTTGCCGCAGCGCCGAAGAGGCGTCGACAACCCGGACGAGCTCGTCCTCGTCCGGGTGGCGTGGCGACCTGCGGTCGTGAGCGTGGTTCATGACATCTGTTCAGCGCCGACATGGGAGCATCTGTCACACCGCAGCGGATTATCGCTCAGCCGGCGCTGTCCTGCTCCAACATCGCAGCGAGGTTCCTGAGGCCGCGATAGGCCGAGGTACGCACCGCGCCGGGGCTCTTGCCCAGCACGGCGGCAGCGCGCTTGGCGTCCAGGCCGATCACCGCGCGCAGCAGCACCGCCTCGGCCTGCTCTTGCGGCAGCCTGCTGATCAGGCTCAGCGCCGCCGCCGTGGACAGCGCCTCCTCCGCCTGGACCGCGGTGTCCTCGTGGCCGGCCACCGTGAGCAACGTCTCCCAGGGTGCCAGGTCAGCGGGACGGCGGCTGCGATTGCGCAGGTGATCCAGCCCGCGATGCCGGCCGATCGTCGCAACCCAGCCCCGGAAGCCGTCAGCATCGCCCATGAAGGTGTTCAGATCACGGCACACCTGCAGCCAGGTCTCGGAGGCGATGTCTTCGGCGTCCCGGCCGACCAGCACGGTCAGATACCGCAACAATCCGGGCTGCACGAGCTGGTACAGCTCGCTGAACGCTTCTTCCTCGCCGGCCTGTGCCGCCAGCACGACCTCGGTGAGCTCATCATCAGTACGGACCGGCGCCAGGACCGGCTGATGATCCGGTAGGTCTTCACCCTCCGGACGCACCCGCGTCAGCATGTGCGGTTCACAGCGACGCACCCACCTTGCCGCTCAGGTCGATCTCGCAGACCGAACTCGGCAGACCGTACCGGATCAGCCATCGGCCAGGCGGAGATTGCGGGTTGACGCGGCCGTGTCGATCTTCGCTGGGAGGTCGGTCCGGAGAAAGGCCGAAGGCCCATCCGCAGGGGCGGATGGGCCTTCGGCAGACGGCTCGGAGGTTCGCTGGGAACCCGGGGCCGGTCTAGTAGTAGTGCTTGCGGCCACCAACGGCCCGGCCCATGCCACCCATGATGGCGAGAATGGCGCCGATCACGAGAAGGATGATCCCCAACCAGGTCAGGATGCTGATTCCGGCGATGAGCCCGATGACGAGCAGAATAATTCCGAGGATGATCACTAGTGCCTCCAGGCGGTGTGCGTTACGTACGGACGGGAACGTGCAGGTGAACTAGTACCGAGGGTCGACGGGGTCGACTGGATCCCCTGGCGCGATGTACGTCGTTCCGTTCGGCCGGTGGATGATGTCGGTGCGTCGTCGGCTGGTCGCCAGGGCGAGCGTGATGAGCAGTCCAGCCGCACCCACGATCATCAGGATCACCCCGATGACGCTGAGGTCGATCCCGTTAACCTCCTTGGTGACTGCGAACGTCAGGATCGCGCCGCAGGCAATCAGAAAGAGACTGGCTCCTATCCTCATGGGGGACTCCTTGTCGGGATAGAACCGTAGCGAGGGCACTCACGATAGCCGCGATGTGCCCCGCTGTCCGGCCGAGATTTCGTGCTCGGCGGGACGACGGTTGACCTGTGGGCCCTCGAGGTGGCTGTTCACCTCACACAGTCAGCGACCGGGCGGCCAGTTTTGTCACACCAGCTCCCGGTCAGCCCGCCTTCCTAGCCGGCTCCGAACGGACCAGGTCGATCCCGGTCGCCAGGTCGATCAGCCGCTGCAGCGACTGTGGGCTGGTGGTTTCGGCGCCCAGGCGGACCGCCTTGCGGGTGCCGTGGTAATCGGAGGATCCGGTGCGAAACAGCCCGAGCTCGGCGCTGAGCTCGGCCAGCCGGGCACGATCGCCAGCCTCATGGTCGGGGTGGTCGACCTCGATGCCGAGCAGGCCGGGGGCCACCAGGCTCCGCAACGCGGCCTCATCCAGGATCCGGCCACGCTTGCGGGCCCAGGGATGGGCGATCACCGGCACCCCGCCGGCCTGCCGGATCAGCTCGATCGCCAGGTGCACCGGCATCTCCCGCTTCTGGACGTAGTACGGCGAGGAGTTGGACAGCAGGTGCGCGAAGGCCTCGGTGACGCTGTCGACCACCCCTGCCTGCATCAGCGCCTGCCCGATGTGCGGACGTCCGACGGCGCCGCCGCCAGCGATGTCGATGACCTGTTCCCAGCTGATCGGGTAACCGGCCGCGACCAGCGCCTCGACGATGGCCTCACCGCGACCCAGCCGGCTCTCGCGCATCCGAGCACGTTCGGCTTTGAGCGCCTCGGCGTCCGGGTCGAACAGGTAGCCGAGCAGGTGCAGGCTGATCCGGACTCCGTCGCTGTCGTGGATGCAGGAGAACTCGGTGCCCCGGATCAGGGTGAAAGGGACCTCCAGCTGCTGCACCGCCGCGATCGCCTCATCCCAGCCGCCGGTGGTGTCATGATCGGTGATGGCCAGGGTGTGCACGCCGGCCGCGGCGGCGTTGCGGATCAGCTCGGCCGGGGTGTCGCTGCCGTCGCTGGCGGTCGTGTGAGCGTGCAAATCGATCATCGGGCCACCCTACGTGTACCGGCTGGCCGGTACAGCGGCGTCAGTCCACCGGCGGCAGCGGTGTGGTCGGGTGATCGCTCCCGGGGTCGGGGCGCCTGCGGATGTTGAGCACCGAGTCGGGACCGAAGAGCAGGGTCGAGACCTCGTGGTAGAGCAGATCCGGCTTCGGCAGGTACTCGATCCGGCTCATCGCCTGGTGCTGGCCGGCCGATTCCATGACGAAGACGCCATAGCCGAGCAGCCTGCCCATCACCGAGCGTTCATAGGTGAGGTCGGTGACCTTCGTCAACGGCATGATGCCGACCCGCCGGGTGATCACACCGTTGACGTTGAGGACTCGCTTGTCGGTGATGACGAACTCCTCAGTGGCCCAGAACCACCAGGCGAAGGCGAACCAGGCCAGTGATCCGAGCAGTCCCAGCACCCCGATGACGGCGAAGAACTGCGCTTCGCTGAGGTAGAGCACGATGAGCAGGGCGACCAGGAACACCGCGGCGCAACTGGCGCCGACCTTGGTGAGGCTGGCCCAGTGCCGCCGAGTTACCACGACCGCCCGCTCGGACGCGATCAGGTACTTGTCGTGGTCCTTCATGGCGGTCGCGGCGGCTGCGCTCGCCGGGCTAGTCCCGGAAGCTTCGGATGAACTCGCTGATGCTGGCGAACCCGTGGCCGAGCAGATGCTGGATGTTCTTCACGACCGCCGCCGCGTCGGCGGGTGAGTTCACCACGAAGAAGATCAGAAACGCGATCAGGAGCAACATGCCGATCTTCTTGGCCACGCTCGACTCCTCGATGCATTCCTACGCAGGTGCTCACAACCACAGGTCGACTCCTGTCTACCGGACGGCTGACGGTTTGAGTGGGAGGCGCTCCCAGCCGCGGCTGGTTCACTGCCTGGTCCTCGGCGGCGGGGCGGGCCGTCAGTGCCCGGGCCTGAGCCGCAGCGAGAACTCCCCGGTTTCCACGATCGGCAGGTTCTGGCCGCGCAGATCAGTCACGGCCAGGTCCTCCAGCACCGCGTAGCCGGCATCGGCCGGGAAACTGATCAGCCAGAGCCACACCCCGGCGGCCTCGCCCACATAGGCGCTGCGATCGGCAAGGCTGTCGGCGACCGGCCAGAGCGGCGTGGGATGGCCCAGCGCGTGCACCTTGGCAGCTGGCAACTCGGTCGACACCGGCGGTGGCGCCGCCAGCTCGGCGCCGGCGTAGCTCGCCCCCAGTCCGATCCCTGGCTCCTCGGCGACGATGAGCCACTCCCCGGCGCCTCCGAGCGGCGCCGGTCCCTGCAAGGAGACGACCGTGGCCCGGTACCCGTCGGGCGCGTCCCCGACGGTGGCCAAGCCCGTCAGCACCCATCCCACCGGCATCGGGTCGGGCAGCCACAGGGGCACCTCGGCATGGTCGCGGACGTGGTGAAGCGCAGGCTCGTCGATCCTGGTCAGGATGGTGAGGGGCAGAATCTGGCCGTGTCTGGAGCATCGCCAGGTCTTGTCGTACTCGGTAGGGGCTACCAGATCGTTGCCACACCTGGGGCACCATGACGAACCCATCTCCCCAAGGTGCCCCGGATCCCCGCGGTTCGTCAATTCGGGCACACTCACGCCCATGTCTATCGCGGCTGCCGGCGGCATCGTCTTCGATGAGCGCCATCGGCTGCTGCTGATCCTGCGATCGAAGCCACCCGCCGCATTGACCTGGTCGGTGCCTGGCGGCAGGTGCGAGCCGCAGGAGCTTCCCGAAGCCGCCTGCGTGCGTGAGGTCGGCGAGGAGACCGGACTGGCGGTCGAGGTGATCCGCTGGGTCGGACGGGTGCACCGGCCAGCGCCGGATGGCGGCGACTACGTCATCGACGACTTCCTCTGTCGAGTTGTGGGTGGGACGCTTCTGGCCGGCGATGACGCCGCCGATGCCGGCTGGTTCGACCTGGCCGGCATGGTTGGGCTGCCGCTGGCGGCGGGCCTGCTCGAAGCGCTGGCCGGCTGGGGCTTGCTGCCTGCGTAGCAGGTCAACTGCTCGGCGTCGGCCTGCCGGGCTGCTCCCCGCCCCGGGCGTCGAGGTAGCTCTGCTTGGGCACCATCACCTTGCGCCGGAACAGGCAGACCACCGTGCCGTCCTGCTTATATCCCTTGGTTTCCACGTAGACCACTCCCCGATCGTCCTTGGACTTGGACTCCCACTTGTCCAGCACCACGGTTTCGCCGTAGATCGTGTCGCCGTGGAACGTCGGCGCCACATGGCGCAGCGATTCGATCTCCAGGTTCGCGATGGCCTTGCCGGAGACGTCGGCCACCGACTGGCCCAGCAGCACCGAGTAGACCAGGTTGCCCACCACGACGTTCTTCCCGAACTGAGTGGTTGTCTCGGCGTAGTTGGCATCCAGATGCAGCGGATGGTGATTCATGGTGATCAGGCAGAAGAGGTGGTCATCGGCTTCGGTGATGGTCTTGCCCGGCCAGTGCCGGTAGGTCGCGCCGACCTCGAACTCCTCGTAACTACGACCGAATTGCACAGCTACCTCCTCGCGTTGGCTTGCTTGGGGTTATCGTGCCGGACCTGCCCTGTCGAAGGCCGTCATCGGAGGGTGCCCTTGATCACCGATCCCGCGCGCTCGGTCAGCCGAGATCGACCGGGTCGCGCATCAGGTCGGCCAGGTCGGTTCCGGCCGTCAGCCAGCGCTGCTGAAGCTGCTCGCTGCCGTGCACCCGGGCCCAGGCAAGCTCGGTGTGAGTCGCGGGCAGCACCTGCAGAACGTGGACAGCCGCCAGGTCCGGCAGCGTGATCGGCCGGAGCGCGGCGGTGGCCAGGACCCCGCCGGAACACCGCGAGCCCGAGCAGAGCGGCTCACCGAGGTCAACCGTGTTACCCACCTGGTAGACCACCCCTTCCACAGCCGGCGCGGCGGCGAGCACGGCCAGGTTGCGCCAGAGCGGCTCCGGCCGTCCGGCTGCCGCCAGCAGCAACTCCGCCCGCGGAGCGCCCTCGGTCGCGATCATCGCCTCGCCCGGGTCCGACATAGGGTGCCGCGACATGCCGAGGGTGAGGTAGTGATCGAGGCGCCCTTCGGGATACCGGAGGATCTCGATCGCATCCACGCCCAGAAAGGACACCGAGGCCCGAGCCGGCGCCACCTCGAAATGCTGGCGGTACGCGGCTTCGACATGGTGCAGGATGTCCGCAGGGCCGGTCACCCCTTGGACGCTATCGGCCCGTTACGGACGGCCTCGGATCAGCCCCGGAAAGACGCGGCGATCTGCTCCTCCACGGCCGCGTAGCTCTGGCCGGCATGGTTGAGCAGGCTGCCGATACCTTCCAGGGCGGAGGTCAGGCCCTCGGCGTTCTTGTTGAACTGCTCGTACAGCGCGGCGAACTGGGTGGCGGCAGCACCTGACCAGTCGGCGCCGAACAGCGGCGTCAACTGAGTTTTCAGGCTGACCTGCTGCCCCCGGATGTCGAGGGCGGTCCGAGCGCAACTGCCGCCCAGGCTGCTGAGTTGCTGCGGTGAGACTTTCAATCCGGTCATGTCTGATCCTCCGTGTGATGTCCTGCCGGTGCTGAGTCCCCTTCACCGTAGGGGTATTCGCCTACCGCTCGACGCGGGAACGATCGTGCTGTGGATAAGCCACGGTTATCCACAGCGATCACGGCTGAGCACGCGCCCAACTCGCTGAACCAGCAACACTCACAGCCATGCGGGTGACATTGACGCTCCGATCAGGGGAACGCGAACGCGACATCGAGGTGTCGGCAGAGGCCGGCGCGACGGTCAACCAGCTGCGCCCATTGCTCGCTGGCCTGATGTCCGACCCGGTGACGACTGCCTTGTTCAGCGCGGGCAGGCCACTGCCGCCGACAGCGGCGTTAGGTGATGCCGGCCTGCGATCCGGATGCGTGATCTCCCTGGGTTCCGGCGGACCCCGGCCGGCACCGGCTGGCTCGGCGCTGCAACTCCGAGTCGTCGGCGGTCCGGACAGCGGCCAGGTGATCGCCCTGACCCGCGGCCGCCACCTGATCGGGCGAACCCACGAGGCTGACCTGCGGCTTGACGACCCGGACGTCTCCCGCCGGCACGCCGAACTCGTCGTCGACCATCGCGGCCTGTCGATCCGAGATTTGGGCTCCACCAACGGCACCCTGATCGGGGGCGCGTCGGTGGCATCGGAACACCGCCAGGTAGAGGTGGGCGACATTGTCGCCATCGGCAGCTCACGGCTGTGCGCGCAGCCCGTGACCGAGCCGCCGGCGGCGGTCACCGCCGACGGCAAGGGCGGCCTGCTGGTGCATCGACCTCCCCGGATCCCGGAGCCGATTCCCCGTCAGCCCCTGGAGTTTCCCTCCGAGCCGGCCGCGGCGCACCGGACACGCCTGCACTGGCTGACCGCGCTGACTCCGGCAGCATTCGGGGTTGGCTGCGCAATCGTCATGCACAACAACCAATTCCTCGCCTTCGCGCTCCTGAGCCCGCTCACGATGGTGACCGGAGCAGTCGTGGAGCGCAGGCACTGGCGGCGAGGCAGCGCCAAGGCGCGGGCGTCGCACGCGCAAGCCGAAGGTACCGTCCGGGCGGAGCTCGACGCCCGGTTGGCAGCGGAGCGATGCCGCCGGAGCCAGCACTTCCCCGACGCCGCCGCCGTGCTGCAGGCCGCATGCCTGCCCGACTGCAGGCTGTGGGAACGGCGCCCCGGCGACACGGCGTTCCTCACAGTCCGGATGGGAACTGCCGATCAGCCTGCCGACACCGCGGCATCACGGTCGGGGCGCTTGCTGCCCGCCGAAGTGATCGCGGCAGCGCCGGCCACCGTGTCGCTCGTGGACGGCCCACTCGGCGTGGCTGGCCCATTGCCCTTGGCGCGCGGCTCGGCCCGCTGGGTGCTGGGGCAACTATTGGCATTGCACTCGCCGCGCGATCTCTCGGTTGTCGCGCTGTTGGACGGCGACCTCAGCGAGTGGCGCTGGCTCAGGTGGGCGCGCGCGACGGTGAGAGCCGTCGCAACCGGGCCGGACGGACATCGTGCGCTGCTGGCCGAGCTCGTCGGCATCATCGCCGACCGGCGAGCTCAGCATCCCGGTGGCAGCTGGCCGGGCTCGAGGATCGTGGTGTTGCTGGATCGGGCCAGCGCGTTGGCTGGGCACGACGCCCTGGGGTTGATGTTGGAACGGGGCCCTGCGGTGGGTGTGACCGCTGTGTGCGTCGACGAGGAATGCCGGCTGTTGCCGACCGCATGCCGGTCAACCGCGGTGCTCACGTCCGAGACCGGCTCGAGGATAGAGCTCCGCCAGCCCGGCCGGCCCGCGCTGCGGGCCGTCACCGACCGGGTCTCGCCGCGGTGGGCCGACCAGCTCGCACGTTCACTGGCCCCACTGCGGGACGCTGAATCGACCGGCGCCGCGGAGTTGCCCCGCCAAGTCTGGCTCGCCGACCTGCTGGGCGATGCCGACATCAGCGGCCGAGCGTTGGCGCGCCGCTGGGCCGAGGCTGGCCCGGCCGCCACGCCGATCGGCGTGGCTAGCAGCGGTCCGGTCGAACTGGACCTGCTGCGAGACGGGCCGCATCTGCTCATCGCTGGTTCCACCGGCTCTGGGAAGTCGGAGTTGCTGCGCAGCATCGTGACGGGGCTGGCTGCCCGGCATGCCCCGGACGACCTCGCCTTCGTCTTGATCGACTACAAGGGCGGAGCGGCCTTCGCCGAATGTGCCCGGTTTCCGCACACGCTGGGATTGGTGACAGACCTGGACGGCCATCTCACCAGCCGAGCCCTGACCTCACTCGATGCCGAGATCCGTCGCCGGGAAACGGCATTCGCCGAGGCGGGCGTGGCTGATCTGGCCGGCTACCGTCGATCATCGCTGCATGCGCTTCACAAACTGCCGCGGCTGGTCCTGGTGGTGGACGAGTTCGCCTACCTGGCCGAGGAGCTGCCGAACTTCCTCCCCGGCCTGATCGGGATCGCCCAACGCGGCCGGTCGCTGGGCCTGCATCTGGTGCTTGCCACCCAGCGGCCGGCCGGCGTGGTCTCTCCCCAGATCCGGGCCAACATCTCCTCGCGCATCGCGCTCCGGGTCACCGAGGCGGCCGAATCACATGATGTGCTCGGCAGCGATGTCGCACACCGGATCTCGAAGGACCAGCCGGGCCGCGGCTTCGCCCGCCTGGCTGACGGCCTGGTCGAGTTTCAGGCCGCACGAACCGGACGGCGCGCCCTCTCCGCTGAGCCGATCAGGGTCGCCACGCTGGACGCCTGGAACCGCACGAGCGAGCCCGCTGCCGATGCCGATGCCGATCCAGATGCCGAGCACGCTGAGGATCTGACCCAGCTGCGAGCGTCCATGCTGGAGGCGGTCGCCGAGCTGAAGCGACCGCTACCCGAACGTCCCTGGCTGCCGCCGCTGCCCGTTCGGCTGACAACCGCCGAGCTGGGCAGCGACCCGGCTGCGCCCTACGAGATCCGGTTCGGGCTCACCGATGATCCCGGCTGTCAGCGGCAATTCCCGGCGACCCATGACCTGACCCTCGGCGGATCCATCGGCTTCATCGGCGGCCCGAGGTCCGGGCGCACCAGCGCGCTGCACACCTTCCTGGGCCGAGCCTGCGAGCAACTCGGCCCGGACCAACTTCACCTCTATGTGCTGGACTGTTCCGGCCGGAGCTTCCAGCACTTCTCCGGGCTCTCACACTGTGGGGCGGTGGTGAACCGCGACGATCCGAGCGCGATAGCGCGGCTGTGCGCCAAGCTGGTCGAAGAGCTCGGCGTCAGGCAACGCAGGCTGGCCGACCTCGGCGTCAGAACCGTCGCCGAGGCGCGTTTGACCGGAACGCCGCTGCCGGTCATCCTGGTGGCCCTGGACGGCTGGGAAGGGTTCGCCTCGCTCAGTGATGACTACGACGGCGGGCGGTCGGTCGAGGCTCTCCTTCGCCTGCTGCGCGATGGCGCAGCTGTCGGCATCACGGCGCTGATCGCGGGTGACAGGGCGATGCTGGGTTTGCGGGTCGCCCCTGCGCTGGGCCAGAAGCTGTTGCTCGCGCTCAACGATCGCAATGACTACCTGAGCGCGGGGCTGAGCACGGCGAGCCTTCCGATCCGGTTCGGACCCGGCCGGGCGGTGAGCGCCGCCGATGGCCTTGAGATCCAGCTGGCCCTTCTCACAGCCGATGACGGCCACGGGGTGCAGCGGGCAGCCATTCGCCGGCTCAGCGCGGCCGGCTCAGCGCCCACGACCGGCGGACCGGCCATCCGGCTCAGAAGCTTGCCGGCAGCGATCCGACAGGCGGACCTGGCGCTCTGGCCGGCCGGCCAGGGCACACCAGAACAGCACGCCGTAGATGAACCCGCCGAGTGCCTGCTCGGCGTCGGCGGCGACGAGGCGCGCCCGGTGTGGGCGCGGCTGTTCGTCGACCACGCCAGATTCCTGATCTCGGGCCCACCGCTGAGTGGTCGAAGCACCACCGCCGTGATCATCGCCCGGCAAGCGCTGCAGGCCGGGCTGGTCATACTAGTTGCCGCTCCGCCGCGATCCCCGCTCGCCGCGTGGGCACAGGAGCAGGGCCTTGACGTCCTGGTACCGAATGAGCCGGTCGACGTGGGAGAAGCTTGTGATGCCTTTGCCGGCCAGCTGGTGCTCATCGACGATGCGGAGCAATTCAACGACACGGCAAGCGGAAGCCTGCTGACCAAACTCGCCGCCAGCCACCGGGCCGCGGTGATCGCGGCGGCACGTTCAGATGTCCTGGCGGTGAGCTTCCGCGGACCGGCCGCAACCGTGCGCCAGCGCAGGACCGGCCTGCTGCTCCAGCCCGGTCCTGCCGACGGCGACCTGCTCGGCATCCGGATAGGCCCTCACCGGGTGCCCGCGCCGCCGGGACGCGGGCTGCTGGTCACCGACGAGGTTCGCCGAACGGCGCCCGACGGCCTGATTCTGCAGGTTGCGATATGAGCCGGACTAACGCAACTGCGCCAGCAGGTCCTCGATCTCCTGCGTCGCGTACCAGGAAAGCTCGAAGCCCTCGACGTCATCGACCACATCCTCGGCGGCGGCATCACCCAGATCCGCGGCATCGATCTGCTCGGCCGCGGCAGCAACCGTGGCCTCGGCGTCGGCATCATCAGCGTGCACCGACGCGCACCAGCCCAGCGGGATCTCCACCGCTATGCGGACGACACCCCGGTCAAGATCATCCCGAACGGCGACCGAATCGTCAGCGACGTCTGCCGAGATCACGAACCGGCGTTTCGCGGCGCTCGGGTCTGCCGCGATCAGCCGCAGCGCCGCCCTGGCAGCCTCGGCCGCCGCTGCGTATTCCAACGATTCAAGATCGTCATCGAGGTAGTACTCCCGCAAGCCCGGTGTCACGGCGAAGCCGGTCAAGGGCGCCGGCCCCAGCACGCCGGTGCTCGCCAACGCGGTCAAGGCTGTCGAGGTGGCCGGTAGGTAGATCCTCATGCGGTGCCCGCCTCCTGCGCGCCGAAGCCCTGCTGCCTTTGCTGCACTCGAAGCGTGTTGGCCGCCGTCCGCATCGCGGTGTGCAGCACGGCCGTCCGGCGCCTGGGATTCATCAGATTGGCGCCCATCACGGTCAGATCCTCCGCTCCGGGCGTGAGCAACGTGACTCGCGTCCCGCCCGTCCGCAGGACGGCGATGTCGTTGTTGATGCCCCGGGTGATCGACCGCCGGACCCGTCGTTCGAGCCGCGCCACCGGCGAGCGTGGGTTGTCCGGCTCGACGGCCGCCATCGGGGCGAGCACGAACACCTCCTCCAGACCCTCACCGGCAAGCAGATCGACGGAGGCGTTAGAGACCGCCCCACCGTCGATGTACGGGCGGGAATCGATGTGCACCGGGGTGTACCAGGCCGGTATCGCACAGGAGGCGCACACCGCGTCTGCCAGGCCGGTGACCGGTGCGCCATCGCGCCCGAACACCGTCCGGCGGCCGGTGGAGTAATCGGCGGCAACGATCCAGGTTCGCGACGGCCAGTTCCCGGGGCCCGCGGTTTCGGCGAGCACGCTGTCGATCATCCGATGGATCGGCTGCAGGCTGCCCCTCCCCCTGGGCAACAGACCGGACAGCGCCACCACCGGCGACACGCTGGCTGGGCGGCGGATGCCACCCCACACCAGGCGCGGCGAGCCTGGCCACCACAACGGGCGCAGGGGACGGCTTCCGCCGGTATCGGAGTCGTAATTCCAGCTGACCGGCGGATCCTCTGGCAGCGGCGCGCCGATCTGATGACGGCGAATTCCACCGACGTCCACGCCACAGCCGAGCAACCCGGCGACGACCGCTCCAGCCGAGGTGCCGATCCGCAGATCATCCGGAGCGGGTTCGACCCCCAGCTCGTGCTGCAGAGCGGTGAGCGCGCCGACGATCCATGCGAACCCGAGCACGCCACCGCCCCCGAAGACGAAGGCCCGGCGGGCCGGCGTGGAGCTACCAGCCATCCCTCTGTCCCCTCCCGCAGGAGCCTCGACGGACATCAGCCTGCCGTAGGCAAGGTATGCCATGTCTCATCCGTTCGTGCGGAACCTGTGCGGGCCGGCAGTTCCGCCGTGGCCCGGCGGGATCACCGCCGTCGTCGGCCAGCGGATGCGGCAACAACCAACTCCGCCAGCGACTCCTCGATCAGGGAGCCGAGCACCTCGACATCGCGCATCGCATCCCGGTCGCCATTGAGGCCGAAGAACACCCCGCCGTCGTACGAGGTCAGGCCGATCGAGACAGCCTGGCCGGCAGCCAACGGAATCACCGGAAACATCTCCAACATCCTGGCGCCAGAGGCGTACAGCGGAAACTGCGGTCCTGGCACGTTGGTGATCACTACGTTGAACAGCCGTCGGGTGAAACTGTTGGCCGCCCGAGCCCCCAACGCGTGCAGGGTCGCCGGCGCGAAGCCGGACAGGGCGACCAGCGCCTCGGCACCCACCGACTGGCCGGACTCCTTGTGAGCCTTCATCGCATAGCTGACCTGGCTCAGCCGCACCATCGGGTTCGGCTCCCCGACCGGCAGGTCCACCAGATACGAGGACACCCGGTTGCCGGGCTGCCCCGAGTCACTGTCGCCCTGGATGCTGACCGGCACCATCGCTCGAACCGTGGTCGAGGGAGTCACCGGCTCGCCGCGAGACAGCAGCCACCCTCTGATGGCGCCGGCGACAGTGGCCAGCACCACGTCGTTCACCGTGCCGCCACGGTGTTTACGCACCGTCCGGTAGTCCTCAAGCTCTGTCCTGGCCACAGCGAACCGGCGTTGGGACCCGATCGCGCTGTTGAGCGGAGAATCGGGGGCAGGCCGCGCGACGATCCGTGCGGCGGACAACACGCCCGTGACCGCCGCCGAAACCTGCGACGCCACGTTGCGAGCATCCGCCAGGCCGATCCGGACGGTATCGGCTACCGCAGTGGGTCGCCGGATCAGCTCGGTGACCGCGTCGATGACCAGGCTGGCCGCGCCAGGTTCCGGCCGCGGCATCCAGAGATCCTCGGTGATCTCGCGCGGCACCGGAGTGGTATCCAGGATCACTTGGGCGATATCCACGGCGCTGATGCCATCGACCATCGCGTGATGAGTCTTGTGGATCACCGCGAACCGGCCACCGGCCAGCCCCTCCACCAGATACATCTCCCACAGCGGGCGGTTGCGATCCAGCGGTCGCGACTGCACCCTGGCGACAAGCTCACGCAACTGCTCGTCGGAGCCAGGACGCGGCAGCGCCGAACGCCGGACGTGGTACCCGAGGTCGAAACCACTGTCATCGACCCACACCGGATTGGCCAGGTGGCCGGGGATCGACCGGACCTTCTGCCGGTACCGGGGCACCAACGAGATCCGGCGCTCGATCAGGTCCACGAACGTGTCGTAGTCGAAGCCTTCCGACGGCGGTTCGAACACCGCCAGGCCGCCCACGTGCATCGGCGTCGTCCGACCCTCGAGATACAGGAACGACACGTCCAGCGGGTTCAACCTGTCTGCCATGGTTATGAGAACTCCTTCACTGGGCAGCACCGCCAGACCAGACCGGGGCACGGCAGGCGGCCGGGACCGGCGGCGAGCCGGCAGGTACACGCTACTTGCGCCGCCGCCCCCGCCGCGGCGCGGGAACGCCGCAGAGGGCAATCGCCAGGTCGGTGACGGCCGAGCGGAGCGGGCTGGCAGGCGCCGCCTCGGCCAGGGTCTGCCCCGCTATCGCGGCGCGATCGAGGCTGGTCAGGTCATAGGGCAGCAGCGCGACGCTGGACTGGCCGACGAACCGTTGCAGCGCGGCGTCGAGTTCGCTCTGCGGCTTGCCGGCCACCGCGCTGCCCCGTACCCGGTTCAACACGACCCAGACCGGAGTATCGGCAGCGATGGCTCGCAGCTCACCCAGCCCCCGCACCAGTCGTTGCATGCCGATCGGATCGGCCGAACCCACCGCCAGGATCAGATCCGATTCCTCCAGCACCGCCAGCGTCGCCCCGTTTCGGCGAGGGGCCAGCGTGTCGAAGGTCAGCTCCTCATCGGTCTCAAGGGCGAAACCCACATCCACCACGGTGTAGTCCGCCAGCCCGCGCGCAACGGCCAGCACCGACTGAACCGCCGTGCTGCGGAGTTCCGGCCAGCGGTCGGCCCGCGAGATGCCGGTCAAGACCCACAGGTCCGCGCTGACCTGCCAGCACAGCGCCGCGAGGCCCTCGACGTCCAACCGGCGGGACTGCGCTTGCCGGCAGGCGGCTACCAGGCCGGGAGACTCATCCAGCAGCCCGAACACCGCAGCGACAACGCCGCCGTAGACGTCGGCGTCGATCAGCAGGGACCGCTGGCCGAGCCGGGCCATCTCATCGGCCAGGGTGGCGGCGGTGGTCGTGCGGCCTGGAGCGCCGGTGGGGCCCCAGACGGCGATCACCTTTCCCGACCGGGAACCTGGCGGGCCCTCAGTCGTCGCGGTCCTGGTTGCGGCCCGCCCGCCGGTAACAGGGCCGGCCGCGGATCCGCGTCGCTGGCTGTCGTGGGCCGGCGGGCCCGTCGCGAACGCCGGATCGCCAAAGGCATTCTCGGCTCGGAGACCGCCCGATGCCGACCGTTCGGCCAGCGCGGCCTGGACCACCGCGGTGAACACCGCCGCCGCGGCATCGGACGGAACAACGAACCTGATGCCAGCGTCCTGCAGCCGCTCGACATCCGCTTCGACGCCTGGCACGACGACCCCGACGACGGCGACCGAGGCGGCAGCCAACCGGTCCACGGCGTCGGCGTCCAGGCGCCGCAACTGGGCATCGACCAGGGCCGCTACAACTTGGCCGGAACCGGCCACCGCCAGCAATTCGACGACGTCGACGCACCGCCGGACCACCGTGATGCCCTCACCGCCATGGCTGCGGCCCAACTCGGCCAGCAGCGCCGCTTCCCACGGAGCGCCATCAGCCGCGGTGGCCACCGCCGCCGTCACCGGCCACTCCCTGCGCAGCTGGCCAACGCATCCGACGGTGGCTGCGGCTGCTCGCCTGGCGACAGCACGCCCGCCCGGATCACCGCACCATCCAGATCCAACGACGACACGACCCGCTCGGCATCGGCCACGGGCACCCGGACGACCACCAGCGAGCCGGTTGCCGATCCGAATGCGGAACCGGCCACCTTGTCCGCGCTCTGTACCGGCACACCGCTGAGCAACACCAGCCCATGACAGCTCTTGGTGCTGAGCCACAACGTGATCCGCTCGCCACGGCTGAGCTCCGGCGCGTTCTCCGGGCGCATCGGGATGGTCACCGTCACGCCCGGCTCAGGGTCGGCCAGCTCTGCCGCCGCGAGCAGCTCCCCGGCGCGCAGCGACCGGCGCACCGTCCGGCCCGCCACTACGACGTCAGCACCGAGGTACTGGGAGGTCGCCGCACCCAGCTGCACCCGGACCGGGCGGAGATCGGCCCCGGTGAGCACCGTGCCCGCGGCGACATCCCGGCTCAGCGACCAGACCGGCTGCCGGCGGTCGGCCGAGGACACCACCACTGACCCCAGCAACACCGCTGCCAGGACCAGGGCGACGCCCCCGATGAGCCGTGGATCCAGCCAGCGCGCCGGGGCCAGCCGGCGCGGCGCCGGCGACGCCGCCGGACCGGCAGCGAGCAGAGACGTATCGGTCATAGCGCTACATCTTGCATGAACGGCTGAGTCCAGGCCCGTGCAACTGGGTGAATCCTGTGGATAAGGGGGTCGGGAAACCCGCCGAAGCTGCGACACTAACCTGCGAGCCGGTGTGATTGCCTTCGATATCGTCGGCTTGAACACGCACGACGAGAAGAGTCGACGATGACACAGCCACGATTTCTGACCCTCAGCGACGTGGCCGAGGTGCTCAACATCTCGGCATCCCAGACCTACGCCCTGGTCCGTTCCGGTGAGCTGTCGGCCATCAAGATCGGTGGGCGAGGCCAATGGCGAGTCGAGCGTGAGCAACTGGAGTCCTACATCGCGCGTATGTACGACCAGACCAAGCAGTTCGTAGCCGAGCATCCCTTCATCGATTCCGCGGCCGACTGAGCGGCGTGCCGCTCAGCTGTCACGTCGCAGCACGGCGAGCGCGGCGATCGGCAGCACCAGCACCTCCCGCACCTCCTCCCGCCGCCGAGGCTCGCCCGCGGCGTGCACGGCGAACTCGACGAAATCAGCGCCCACCCGGTCCACGGTGCCGTCGATGACAGTGGAATCGGTCAGGCAGGCGCGCAGCACCGAGCGGTCGCGGGCGAGGCCGCGCAACGCACGGCCGATGCCGAGCCTCGCCTCCAGCGCGGAATCGGGCGCACCCGCCAGCCGCCCGAGGCCGGAAATCGAGACTATCGCCGCGGTGGCGAGGAAGGCCTCGCGGCCGGCGTCCTCATCCAGCAGCAACCAGCCGGCGCCGATCGCGCTCAGCCGGCCGGCCAGCACCATGCCGCCCAGGCAGCGCACCCGTACCGCCGCGCCCAACGCCGGCCGCAATCGGCCGGCCAGCTCCACTCGGGAGGTCTCCAGCCGGGTGAGTTCAGCGACCTCAGCATCGCGCTCAGCCCTCAGCAATGCTTGGGCCTGCGCCTCCAGGTCGGCGAACAGGTCATCCCAGCGCATGGGCATCCTCCGGTTGACAGCCGCTGCCGGCGCGTCGGTGGCCAGGCGCGGCGACAGTGTGCACCAGACGGGCGCCACCTGCGACGACCGGGCCGCCGCTGGCCTCGCGGGACGACCCGGTCGGTGCTGCTTCGCTACCCGTCAGCGCCGTGGGTGCCTCAGTGGCGATGGAAGGCGTGCATCACCGCATGGCCTTTGCCCCGCGCGATCAGAACCCGGTTCACCGGAACGGTCGCCACGAACGCCACCGCGAGCGAGACCGCGAGGCTGCCCCAGAACAACAGGTCGGCCAGCCCGGACTCCATGGCGCCCGGCACCGCAAGAATCACGCCGTTGTCCACGATCTCCATGGTCAGGATCGACACGGTGTCGGCGGCGAGCGCCACTCCTAAGGCCTGCCGTGGGGATAGGCCGGCACGCAGGACGGCGCTGATCGTCAGCCCGTAGCCGAAGCCGAACGCCAGCACGATCGCCAACGCGATCGACGGGCCGTTGCTCCATCCCCACCAGGTAGCCAGCGCCATCCCGAGGACCTCACCGATCGCGCAGCCGGTGAGGCAGTGCAGCGTCGCCGACACGGCTGTCCTGGTCAGATCCCGGCCACCCGGCGCCTCAGCGGAACGCTGATGCCCCCGGCCATGCTCGGCGATGGCCACCTCGTGGAGGGTGTGCTGCTGCTTGCTTGTCATGCGCCCGTTCCTTCCTCTTCCCGCCGGCGCCCATCGAGGCTGGTGCTGTGAGGCCGGCTCAGTTCCCCTACCGCAGATCGCTTGCCTTGAACAGGTATACGCCCGGACGCCGGCATCTGTCAAATACCCCTAGGGGGTATAACTCCAGCCTCCCACCGCTTCCCCTGCCAGGTTGAGCCGCCTTCCAATCGGAGCCCGCTTCGAAGGCCCGTCCGCGTTGTCCACAGCCGCTTGATCCGCTGCAGTTAGAAGCGTATACACGTAAATAGAAGCAAACGAAGGGAAATCGAGTGATGAGCAACGCACACCCACGCTCCTTCCTCACTGTGCTCGGCACCGGGTACGTGCTGAGCACCTGCGTACCCGAGCCGATGGCGCTGGCCCGTCAGCTTCGATCGCCCCGTGCCTGGGTCGCGGAGGTCGGCCCCGACGCCGCCGCCCGCGTACTGGCCGGCGGCCTGCTCTGGCTGATCGCGCTGTGGGTGGCATGCGCCCTGGCGGCTGCCGCGGTGTCGCGGCTGCCCGGACGGCTCGGCCGGGTGGGTCACGCGGTGGCTCGCCGGGTCACGCCGGCCGCGCTGCGGCGGGTGGTGATCACGGCAGCCGGGACCTCGATCCTGCTGAGCCCGGCTCCCGCGATGGCTGCCGCGGCAGGCGGAGGCACACCGGCGCCGACGGGCGCCGCCTCGGTGCTGCCGCCAGTGGGCTGGCCCACCGATCCGGCGCCGTCCACCCACGCGGCCCAGCCCACCCCTGCGACGACCGACCGGGTGACAATCCGCCCCGGCGATTCCCTGTGGTCGATCACCGCCGACCGGCTGGGCGCCACGTCGTCGGCAGCCCGCATCCAGGCCGAATGGCCGTGCTGGTACGCGGCGAACCGGCAGGTGATCGGCCCCGATCCGAACCTGATCCAGCCCGGCGTCAGCTTGCTGGCGCCCCGCCCTGCCCGGACGGACACCGCATCATGACGATGACGGCGCTGCCCGCGCTATTGGACGAGCACGACCATCCGCCAGCGCTCGGCCATCCTGGCAGCGGCACGCAGCAACGGCTGACGCTTCGGCCCGCCCCGCGCCGGGAGCCGCCATTCGACGACGAGCAGCCAGGCCGGCGCCTGAGCCTGGTGGGCCCGCTGGACCAGCCGCTGCCGTTCGACGACCTGGACCAGACCGCACCCACCCCGCTGCTATTGCGGCCACTGGCGGACCCGTTCGCGGTCCGGCCCACCGGCCGCCAGGAGCTGCCGGACCCGACCGTGCTGGCCAGGCGGCTGGTGATCGGTGTCATCGAGACGGCCACCGGCCGACGCTCGGCGTCCCAGCTGCGCCACCACACCAGCCCGGCGGTGCAGGCTGGCCTGGCGCGCGACGCCGGCAGGATCAGCCGGCTCGGCACCGCCAGGCGGCCGGCTGCCCTGCATTCACTGCACGTCGCCGAGCCAGCGGACGGGGTCGCCGAGGTGGCCGCGGTGCTGCGGGTCGGCGACCGCTTCCGGGCGCTGGCGCTGCGGCTGGAGGGATTGGACGGCCGATGGCGGTGTGTCCGCCTGCAGATCGGCTGAGCCGGGCGGTGAGGAACTGCGACCACGGGGGTGTTCCTCGCCGCCCGGTGACCGCGCGCCCGCCCGGTGCGCGCGTCCGCCCGGTGTCCGCACGCCCGCCCGGTGCCCGCTCACCCGGTGCGCGCTCAATGCCCGCCCGGCGTGCTCCCGCGCTCGACGCCGCCAGCGGTGCGGCTCAGTGCTGCCCCGCGCAGCCTCAGCGCTTGCGCTTGTTGCCCCGGCTGCCCCGGTTCGGGTTGGCCCGCCGCTGCTTCGCTGCCCCGGCCCGGCTGCCCGCGGCTGGCGAGGCGCCGCCCTCGACGTGCACCTCGGGAGCCTCCGAGCCCAGCGCCGGCGCGCTGTAGGTCAGCGGAGCGGTCTCGGCCCGGGGCCGCCCCAGGCCCTTCGCGGAGATCTGCGGGGGATCCTCCGGCTCGGGCCGGCTCGCCAGGGCGGCCAGCACGCCTTCGGCATCCAGCTCGGCTGGCTCCGGATCGGCGGCCGGCGCCGTCTCGTCCGGCGGCGGCTGGTCGCCGTCGATCTGCACCTCGAGGTTGAACAGGAACCCGACGGACTCCTCCTGGATGGCGTCCATCATCGCGGAGAACATGTCGAAACCCTCCTTCTGGTACTCCACCAGAGGGTCCCGCTGGGCCATCGCTCGCAGGCCGATGCCTTCTTGCAGGTAGTCCATCTCGTACAGGTGCTCGCGCCACTTGCGGTCCAGCACCGACAGCAGCACCCGGCGCTCGAGCTCGCGGGTGACCTCTTCGCCGAGCTCGGCCTCCCGCTGGTCGTAGGCGGCCTGGGCGTCGGCCACGATCTCCTCGACCAGGAACTCCCGGGTCAGGTCGTTGCGCTCCCCGCCGGCGGTCTTGATCGCCTCGTCCGGAGTCAACGAGATCGGGTACAGCGTCTTCAGCGCCACCCACAGCTGGTCGAGGTCCCACTCCTCCGGGTAGCCCGAGGAGGTCGCGCCCTCGACGTAGGAGGTCACCACAGAGGTGATCATCGGCCGGATCTGGTCACTGAGGTCAGCGCCGGAAAGCACCTGCCGGCGCTCGTCATAGATCACCGTGCGCTGCTTGTTGAGCACCTCGTCGTACTTGAGGACGTTCTTGCGGATCTCGAAGTTCTGCTGCTCGACCTGGGTCTGGGCGGACTGGATCGCCTTGGACACAGTCTTGTTCTCGATCGGAGTGTCCTCGGGCAGCCGGAGCATGTTCATGATCATGGCGATCCGGTCGCCGTTGAAACGCACCATCAGGTCGTCACCGAGGGACAGGTAGAACCGGGACAGGCCGGGGTCGCCCTGCCGGCCGGAACGCCCGCGCAGCTGGTTGTCGATGCGGCGGGATTCGTGCCGCTCAGTGCCGAGCACGTACAGGCCGCCCAGCTCGACGACCTCGTCGTGCTCGCGGGCGTTGCGCTCCTTGGCCCGGGCCAACGCGTCCGGCCAGGCTGCCTCGTACTCCTCCGGGGTGTCCGCCGGGCTCAGCCCCAGCTCGCGCAACTCGCTGTCGGCGGCGAACTCGGGGTTGCCGCCGAGCATGATGTCGGTGCCGCGGCCGGCCATGTTCGTGGCGACGGTGACGGCGCCCTTGCGCCCGGCCATGGCCACGATCGCGGCTTCCCGGTCGTGCTGCTTGGCGTTGAGCACCTCATGCGGAATGCCCCGGCGCAGCAGCAGGTTAGCCAGGATCTCCGACTTCGCCACGCTGGCGGTGCCGACCAGCACCGGCTGGCCCTTCTCGTGCCGCTCGGCGATGTCATCGACCACCGCGGCGAACTTGGCGTCCTCCGTCTTGTAGATCAGGTCGGTGTCGTCGTTGCG
>Ga0326721_10000208_pt1 | contig 20777 bp, 20 predicted proteins | sample SGPome_FD_203951 | JGI IMG/M metagenome (GOLD analysis project Ga0326721, IMG submission 203951) | Soil microbial communities from Southern Great Plains, Lamont, Oklahoma, United States - SGP_1_2016 | ecosystem: Engineered > Artificial ecosystem > Soil microcosm > Unclassified | place: USA...
GCCGACGACTGGGGCGACCTGGGGAGCTCGTTCCAGAACGCTGTCGACAGCGCGTCGGGCCAAGCCGACAGCAGCAGCAACTCCTACGGGGGCTCGGTCGGCTACTTCGGCCTCGGCGGCTCGGTGCAGCACAACGATGCCGACAGCGGCGGGCAGTTCACCAGCCAGCACGACGCCAGCCATGGCTGGAGCTATCAGAGCAACGGCAAGGGCGGCACCTTGACGATGCTCGGCGCGCAGATCGTGGGATGGATCGGTCAGATCCAGCCGGCGAGCCCCGGGAAGGACGATCCGAACCTGGCCGCCGGCACCCCAGCAGCGACCGGGCCTGCGGCGACTACGCCGGCAGCGCCCGCGGTCGCGCCTTCGCCGACGGCCACTCCGGTCACGGCGGCGACGCCGCCGTCTGACACGCCCACCGCCACGCCCGCTCCGGTCGTCTGAGTCGGCGAAGACGTGTCCGACAACAGCGACCAGCTGGCACAGCTCGGCGAACAAGTCGTCGCGACGATCACGGCCGCCTACAACCCGCACGACGATTCGACGCTGGCGCTTGCCCTGCACCCAGGACAGGCCCTGGCCGACGACATCGTGCAGGCTGGCGTGATCAACGAGTTGCGGCTGTCGGAGTGGCTCGGGGGTCAGTACGACAACCCCATGCTGCTCAAGCTTGCCGACGGCACCCCGGTGACCACGACAACGCTGGGTGGCATCACGGCGAAGTCGGCATACGTGACGATGGCGCGCTGGGGCCAGCCTGGCGTCCCAGCGGACTCGGCGGCGCTTCCGCGGCTCGCGCAGCTGCTCTCCGATGTCCGGCAGGACATCGGAGAGCATCCCGAAGGGCTGCCGTTCGGATGCGAGCCGACGGACTTCGCGTTGGCTGATTGCCCAGCTTGGCAGGTCTTCGACACGACAATCTCCACGCACACCAGCGAGGAGACAGCCACGCCGGCAGCGACCGGCTCGTCGTCGGACAGCGCGACGACAGTCGAGTTCAACCCGGAGCTGTGGAAGATCCGGGCGCTGTCAGAAGCGACGATCGCGCAGTTGCCACGGCGCCGGCGCACGCGTGAGGAGGTGCAGCAGCTCTCGGAAGAAATGCCGAGTCTCAGCTGCGAGATCGCGGTCCAGCGGTTGCAGGCAGAGCAATCCGTCGTGCAGCCCACGATCCCGGTCGAGCAGAGCGACGCCTTCGATGCCCGGACGGCGTCGTTCGCGCTGGCTGACACCGCGCCGGCCACGGCGCTGTTCGCGCTGGCCGACGCCGCGCCGGACAGCGTTGTCGCCGACACAGTGCCGGACAGCGTTGTCGCCAACACAGTGCGGGAGAGCGTTGTCGCCCGACCTAGGTTCCTCAGTGCGGCGCTGGCCTTTGCCAAGCCCAAGGGGCGAGTGCGCAACACGCCCCTGGAGAGGTTCGCACTAGCCGACGGCGAGATCAACGAAGTCCTGCTCCAGCCGGCACCGGCCGCGCCAGCGACGGTGCGGCTCGACGCGGCACTAGCGCAGGATCTCGTCCACGTCAACGTCAGCGACCTCGTCGACCAGCCTGCCGTCAGCACCGCCACGACCAGCGACAGCTCGCTGCACGTGCATTTCGAATACATCGTGCTGTCGATCACCCGCCTGCTCTCGGGCCGGCCGTGGTGGCATCCGGAGTTCGTCGAGGAGCCGTCCTGGTTCGTGCCGGGGATGAAACGCGGCGCTCTCGTGCCGGAAATCGAAGATCCGGCGTACGGGCGCTGCCTCCCGCAGTCGCTCTTGCTGGTGCGCAATGTCAGCTTGACCGGCGTCTGGTCGGACGAGGCGAAGGCCACGATGAACGAGTCGGTGCACTACTTCGGCCCGTTCCTGATGTCACCTGCTGACAAGGCGCAAACCACCACTACCGATGCGCAGAGCGCCGAGCAGACCACCGTGGTCGGACTCGGCATCCAGGTCATCGGCGAGCTGTGCAGCAAGCTTCCGGCGCTGCCACCCATGGGCGACCCAGCCCTCACGACGCCCTGACGTCGTTCACCCTTCTCATGACACAAGAGAGTGAGTCGCAATGCCCACCACTGATCAGCTGAATGAGGCGACCGCGGCGCCGACCGACGACTGCACCGTCACCAATAACGATGACGGATCCATCGTCACCGACTGGCCGGACGGCACCCAGCGCGTGGAGTACCCCGATTCCTCGCAGATGGTGACCTTCCCCGACGGAGCGGTCCTCAACCTGTACGCCGACGGCAGCAAGACGCTCAACGACGCCAACGGAAACGCACTGGACCCCGCGACCGGGGCGCCTCTGGACGGTGTGGCGCAAGCCGGCCCGACGGATCCGGACACCACGGATTCTCCTGCTACGACGACCGATTCCGAGTCCGATGCCACTGCCGATGCTCCGATCGACACCCCGCCCGACATGGGCCCGGACAAGATCCTCCGGCTCATGAGGGGCGATGACCGCATCGGCGATGTGCAGGAGGCGGTCGGTCTCGTCGACACCCTGAAGGAGGCGATCGAGGGCGAGATCGACCCGGCCGAATGGGTCAAGATGTGGTTCGAGATGGTGCTGGCGGTCATCAAGGCGCTGGAGACCGAGGAGCGTGGCGCGTACTACCGCGGCTGGTGTTACACGGTCCTCTACGGGGCGCTGGACATGGGGACACCGCCCGAGCCGACGTTCTCCGGCAGCCTGCGCGGCGCCGACCAGGACGACCTCGACCGGCAAGGCTGGCGCGACGGTGTCGACGCCGCCACCAGCCAGCTGGCCGATGGCGCCTCCGGCACCGGCCTTCGCAACCGTGTGCTGTTGCGCGTGGCGAGGAACGGCTCGGCCAACCCGCAGCCAACCCTGCGGGAGATGTACGTCGCCGCGTGTGAGCACACCGACGACAAGGACCTGCGCCGGGCGTACGAAGATATCCTGGGGTGGCCGCAGCCAACCGGCGCCTGAAGGATCCGACTGGACGGGCTGCGGCCGGCGCGAGTCACCGCTCCACCGGCGAGCAGCCCGTCCAGCGTCGCGCGCGCAACACGGGGGAGGGGTCGCCATGTGACACTCCACTCGACCAGGAACGAGGATGACCGTGCCACCCGCTGACCTGTTCCGGAATCAGCCGGTCCTGACCGGCGAGCTCGTCCGGCTCGAGCCGCTGACCGAGGCCGTGCTGGAGGACTATCTCATCGGCCTGGCTGATCCAGAGGTCGGCCGGTTGACCGGCACCCACGCGCAGTTCGACAGGGCGCAGACCGAGCAGTGGCTGTCCAGCCGGCCCGACCAGCACGATCGCGCCGACTGGGCCGTGCTGCGCCGCTCCGACGGCGGGTTCCTCGGCGAGGCCGTGCTCAACGACCTCGACGCCGACAACGCCTCGGCGAACTACCGGATCTGGCTGGCCGGCCCGGACACGTACGGCGAGGGGTACGGCACCGAGGCCACCGGGTTGGTGCTGGATTACGCCTTCGGCGTCGCCGGCCTGCACCGGGTCAGCCTGGGGGTGCTCGACTTCAACCCCAGGGCCAAGCGGGTGTATGAGAAGTGTGGCTTCCAGCTGGAGGGCCGGCTGCGCGACGCGGTGCGCTGGGAGGACGAGTGGCACGACGAGCTGGTGATGTCGGTGCTGAGCACCGATCCACGGCCGCCGTCACGGATCAGCTAGGCGTGCGCAGGCTGCGTGAGCCCCACCTTGACAGCTCCGCGCCGGTACCGAAATGCTGGCCTGGACAGAGCGAACCGTCATTCGCGCAATGCCAGCGCGCGAAACGGCCGGTGCCCTGGCATAGCGGACCCAGAGGAAAGGGTGTTCGCGATGGCTACCGGTGAAACCGGATTCGACGACGTTACCTTCGATTTGATCTCCGTGCAGTACCACTCCCTGAAAGCCGGCCACGACTACGGCCAGTACGTCCGCGACGCGTCCAACGCCGGACGCGAGGACATCGCGGACTTCTTCCGGGAGGTCATGCAGCAGGACTCCGAGCGGGGCAAGCGCTGCCACGAGTTCCTCAAGGAACTCAGCGGATCGGACCAGTCCGGGCCGGCGGTCACCTGAGCCGAGCCCGAGGCGTCCGGGCTCGCTCCGGGCCGCTCCGACTCCGAAGATCCCACCCGTCGGAAGCCGGATCGGGCATAGTCACCCTCCAACCAGGGGGTGACCATGCCGATCGTCGAGATCCGGGACGCGCACAAGACCTACCGGCGCTGGCGCAAGCCCGCCGAGCATGCCGTCCGGGGCCTGAACCTCGACGTCGAGCCCGGCGGGGTGTTCGGTTTTCTCGGGCCCAACGGCTCGGGCAAGACCACCACCATCCGGTTGCTGCTGGGCCTGGTGCGGGCCGATTCGGGCAGCATGCGGCTGCTCGGCCAGCCGGTGCCCGCCCAGCTGCCCCAGGTGATCGGGCGGATCGGCTCGCTGGTCGAGACACCGCTCTTCTTTCCCAACTTCAGCGGCCGGCGCAACCTGAGCCTGCTCGCCGATGCCAGCGCCATCGACCCCCGCCGGGTCGACGAGCTGCTGGACTTCGTCGGCCTGACCTCGCGAGCCGGTGACCGGGTCAAGGGCTACTCGCTGGGCATGAAGCAGCGGCTGGGCATCGCGGCGGCGCTGCTGAAGAACCCGGAGCTGCTGATCCTGGACGAGCCCGGCAACGGCCTGGACGCCGCCGGCATCCGGGAGGTCCGCGAGCTCATCGTCCGTCTGGGGGGCAGCGGGGTGACCGTCCTGCTGTCCTCGCACCAGCTCAGCGAGGTCCAGCAGGTCTGCGACCGGGTGGCGATCATGTCGCACGGCCGGGTGATCAGCACCGGCTCGGTCGCCGAGCTGCTCGCCTCCGGCACCACCGGCGACGTCCGGGTGCGGCTGGCCGATCCGGCGGCCGGCCGGGCGGTGCTGGAACGAGCCGGCTTCATCGTCAGCTCGCTGCCCGACGCCTGGCGGATCAGCGGCGTCAGCGATCCCGCCGCGGTGACGAAGGCGCTCAGCGATGCCGGGCACTATCTCAGCGAGCTCAGCCCGATCGGCGCCGACCTGGAGAGCGTGTTCCTGGACCTGACCGCCGAGGATCAACCCGCGCCGATCCCGACCGGGCGGCCGGCATGAGCACCCCCGATCTCCGCACGCCGGTGTCGGCGACCGGCCCGCGCACCTGCGCGCCCGCCTTTGCGCGGCTGGTCCGCGCCGAATTCCGCCGGCTGGCCGCCCGCCGGTTCACCCGGCTGCTCGTCGGGCTCGGCATAGTCGGGTACCTGATCGCGATCGCGCTGATCTGGCACGGCCACAACCGGGTCGACGCCGCTGACATCGCGCAGGCCACCGCGAAACGTGACCAGCTGATCGTCCAGTTCACCGCCAGCACCGAGGAGTGCCGGAAACACGTCACGCCGGACCAGGCCGAGCAGGTCTGCGGCGTGCCGCCCACGGCCGAGCAGTTCCCGATCGACCAGTTCCTGCGCCATCAGCCGTTCCGCCCCGAGCAGGCCGACGACTACGCGCTCGCGGTCGGAGCGGCCACCGCGATGCTCGGCTTCCTGCTGGCGGCCACCTTCATCGGCGCCGAGTGGTCCAGCAAGAACCTGGTCGCCTGGCTGTTCTGGGAACCCCGGCGGCTGCGGGTGATGGCTGCCAAGCTGGTGGCCCTGCTCACCTCGGTGCTGGTCCTGGCAGCGCTCGCCCAGGTTGTCTGGTTCGGCGTCGCCAAGGCGCTGATCCACTATCGGGGGCTGCCGGTGTCGACCCTGGGGCCGCTGGCCGCGCACTTCTGGTCGCACGTCCTCGACGCCCAGCTGCGGGCAGCGCCACTGGTGTTGATCACCGCCCTGGTCGGCTTCAGCCTGGCCAGCCTGATGCGCAACTCCGCCGCGGCGCTGGGCGTCGCCTTCGTCTACTTCGCGGTGATCGAAAGCCTCATTCGCGGGCTGAATCCGGACTGGCAGCCGTACCTGTTCACCACCAACGTCGCGGCCTGGATCGCCGACGGAGGCCTCACCGTGTACGGCAAGCCGGTGTTCTACCCGAGGCTGGGCGGCGTGGCGCCCCGGGAGATCCACGTCTCCAACCTGCACGGCGCGGTGGCGCTGCTGGTGTTCGCGGGCATCGCGACCGTGGCGGCAGTGACGACGTTCACTCGCCGCGACATCAGCTGAGCTTCGTTGGCAGGATCACCACCATGCCGGAGGACTCCTGGGCCACACTCGCTGACGCCTTCGTCGAGGGCGCCTACGCCACCGTGAAGGGGCGGGTGCGCACGTACGTCCTGCACCAGCAGTTGCTCCGGCACCTGCCGGCGCCGCCGGCCACCGTCCTCGACGTCGGGGGCGGGGCCGCGCACCAGTCCCTGCCGCTGGCCCGGCTGGGCTACCAGGTGACCCTGGCCGACCCGTCCGCGGCCATGCTCGCGAAGGCGGAGCAGCGGGTGAGCGCCGAGCCCGAGGAGGTGCGGCGTCGGGTCCGGCTCCTCCACGCGGACGGCGAGAGCGTCGCCGAGGCGGTGGGCGGCGAGACGTTCAGCGCGGTGCTCTGCCACGGCGTGCTGATGTACCTGCCCCGGCCCGAGCCGATGATCGACGCGTTGTGCCGGTGCGTGGCGCCCGGTGGGCTGGTGTCGGTCATGGCGCTCAATCGCCACACGCTGGCCGTGCGGCCCGCTCTGGATCGCCGCTGGGCGGATGCCCTGGCCGCCTTTGACGCCGGCGGCGAGATCGGCGTGCTGGGCGCCGAGACCCGAGCCGACACCGTCGAGGAGCTGTCGCAGCTGATCGCTCGGGGCGGGGTGGACCCGGTTGCCTGGTACGGGGTCTGGCTGTTCGTGGACTGGCTCGACCTGCCGCCCGAGGACACCGAGGTGGCATCGGTCGCCGCCGTGGAGCTGCAAGCCAGCCTGCGCGACCCCTACCGGCAGTTGAGCAGGGTGTTCCACCTCGTCGGACAGCGACGGTAGGCGCCGGCAGCCCGTCGCGGACAGATCGCCGGCCCGATCGGCAGGGTCAATGCGCGGCATCGCCGGTCCTCACGGGCACACTGAGGCCCATGGCTCAGGCGACGAAGGACGAACTGCGGCGCGAGCGGTTGCGCGAGTACGACGCGGCGCTGACGGCGGCCCGGTCGCCGGTGGCCGTGCTGGCGCTGTTCGCCGCCGGAAGGGAAGCCCGGGCGGCGGGCCAGCTGCTGGAGGAGGCTTTCGCCGCGACCGAGATGGACGGCGTGCAGGCGGCCGATGCGCTGCCGGCCGCCGTCTGGGTGGCGCTGCGGCAGGGCGACGTGGACGCCACCCTCGAACTGCTGATGCGGATGTCGCGCACCGAGTTCGTGCTGGCCTCGCACGAGGAGGTCGACGCCCGGTACCGGTTGACCAAGGTCGAGGAGCGCCGCCCGCTGCCCGACGTCGAGCTGCTGATCACCCAGCTCGCGGCCTTCCTGCACGTGCCACGGGATGTGGTGGCCATACTCTCCGGCTGGGGCGCTGAGGACCCGCGGACCGCTGCCGAGATCGAGACGCTGCTCGAACAGCGGTTCGGCGCGCCCAGCTCGAGCCAGCCAGGCGCTCGTGCGCCTGGCCCGGCTGCCCGGCCAGCAGCCACGGGCCGCGCGCAGCTCGGCGAGGAAGCCGCCGCGCGGCCAGCCGGGACGCAGGCCGGCCACCCCGCCGGCGGCGTCGCCGTGCTCCGGATGTCGAGCGCGGAGTTCAGCGCCTTGCTCAACCTGGCGCCGGAGCAACGCGCCGTCCTGGGCACCCTGGTGCGCCAGACCGAGATCACCATCGGCGCGGACGCGGTTCCGCCGGGCTAGCCCGCGGTCCGGCCGGCTGCCTGCTCCACGGCGTCGGCGTACGCGACGTCCTGGCCCGGGATGCCGTCCAGCGCGGCTGCCTCGCGAGCCAGCCCGTCGCCCAGGCCATGGTCGGGCGCCTCGGCGTGCACGTACCGCTCACCGCGCATCAGCGAGGCGACCGCGGCGATCAGCAGCATCCCGATCGAGACCCCGAAGGCGATGGCCAGGCCGTGCCGGAACGGGTCGGCCAGCAGGTGCGGGAAGAACGTGCGGCCGGTCAGCGTCGTCACGTCCACCCCGGAACCCGGCCGCAGCTGCGCCGGATCGACCTGGGCGACCAGTGCCTGGACCGGGTTGTCGCCGAGGAAGGCGGCGAACAGCGTGCCCACCGGCGGGGTCTGGGCGATGGTGTGCGCGGCGTCGGGCGTGATGCCGAGGCGGGTCAGGCCGCTGTACAGCGAGGCCGGCAGCCGGCTGGCGAGCCCCACCGCCATCAGGGTGAAGAAGCCGCCCATCGACAGCACCATGCCCGCATTCATGCCGGTGGCCCGGACGCCGGAGGCGGCGCCGCGGTCGGCGGCCGGCACCGAGTTCATGATCGCCGCCGAGTTCGGGGCTGCCAGCAGGCCCATCCCGATGCCGTTGAGGGCCAGCAGGGCGGCGAACAGCCGATAGTCGAAGTCCGCCGGGATCGCCATCAGGCCGCCGAAGGTGGCGGCGGTCAGCAGCAGGCCGCCGGTGGAGAAGGCCCGGGCGCCGAACCGGTCCGACAACGCGCCCGATGCCGGGCCGGCCACCAGGAACCCGATGGTCAGCGGCAGCATGTAGATGCCGGCCCACAGTGGGGTGCTGGCGAAGTCGTAGCCGTGCAGCGGCAGCCAGATGCCCTGCAGCCAGATGATCAGCATGAACTGCAGGCCGCCGCGGGCCATCGAGGCCAGGATGTTCACCGCCTGGCCGGCCGCGAAGGCGCGGATCCGGAACAGCCTGAGATCCATCATCGGGTCGCTGACCCGGGTCTCGATCATGCCGAACACGATCAGCAGGACGACGCCGCCGACCAGGCCGGCGAGCACCTCCGGCGACGTCCAGCCCATCGTGTGCCCGCCGTAGGGCTGCAGGCCGTAGGTGATGGCGATCAGGATGGCGATCAGGCCGATGCCGAAGGTGAGGTTGCCCCACCAGTCGATGGCGATCGCACGCCGGCGGTCGCGCGGCTTGTCGCGCAGCGCCCGGTAGCCCATCCAGGTTCCCCAGACGCCGATCGGCACGCTGACCCAGAAGACCGCGCGCCAGTGCCACTCCGACAGCAGCCCGCCGACCACCAGCCCGGCGAACGAGCCGCCGACCGCGGCCACCTGGTTGACGCCGAGGGCGAAGCCGCGCCGGTCCGGCGGGAAGGAATCGGTGATGATCGCGGTCGAGTTGGCCGTCAGCATCGCGCCGCCGATGCCTTGCACGATCCGCATGCTGATCAGCTCCAGCGCCCCGGCCGAGCCGCTGTTGGGCACCAGCGCGCAGGCCACCGAGGCGAGGGTGAAGATCAGGAAGCCGAGGTTGAACAGCTTCGCCCGGCCGTACTGGTCGCCCAGCCTGCCGAAGGTCACCACCAGGACGGCCGTCACCAACAGGTAGCCCATCAACATCCACAGCAGGTAGGAGATGTTGGCCGGGGCCAGAGGGTTCAGCCCGAGGCCGTCGAAGATGGCGGGCAACGAGATCAGCAGGATGGAGGAGTTCAGGGTGGCGGCCAGAACGCCGACAGTGGTGACCGACAGCGCGATCCGGCGGGTGTGGGCGTCAGGGAGTGACACGACCGTCCTTTCATTCGTTAGCCAGGCTAACTAACCCGCCTGGCACGGAGCAACCGCCCGGCGTCCCCGGAATGAACAGACGGGCGCTGGTCATGGCCGGTCCGCAGCTCATCGCTGCAACCACGCCTGGCCCGCCGGCGGGTCGAAGGGGCTGACGCGGACGGCAGCGCTTGCTCACAGCGCTATGGTGCTTTCTATGATCTAGATCACACCGGATTCGAAGGAGGCCGATGTGTCGACGTCCCAGCGCGGCCCCGATCCCGCACTCCCGACCAGTGAAGCCGTACACCCGGTCGGTAGTTACCTCGAGGTCGCCGACTCACCCGAGTTCGCGGCGCTGCGCCGGACCTTCCGCCGCTTCGTCTTCCCGCTGGCCGCGCTGTTCCTCGCGTGGTACCTGCTCTATGTCCTGCTCTCGATCTACGCCGCCGACTTCATGGGCGCCAAGGTGGTCGGCAACATCCACCTCGGCTTGATCATCGGCCTGCTGCAGTTCGTGTCGACCTTTGTCATCACGACCGTGTACGCCCGGTGGGCCGACCGCCGGTTCGACCCGGCCGCCGCCGAGCTGGCCCGGCGCGTGCACCTGACCGGGGACGCCCGATGACCCCCGCGCTGCTGGCCGCCGAGGACCTCGGCGAGCCGGCCGTCAACATCTTGATCTTCGCCGGCTTCGTTGTCGTCACGCTCGTCATCGTCCTGCGGGTCTCGCGCCGCAAGGCCGGTGCGAGCGAGTTCTACGCAGGCGGGCGCAATTTCACCGGGCCGCAGAACGGCTTCGCGCTGGCCGGTGACTACCTGTCGGCGGCGAGCTTCCTCGGCATCGCCGGTGCCATCGCGCTCTACGGCTACGACGGGTTCCTCTACTCGATCGGCTTCCTCGTCGCCTGGCTCGTCGCGTTGCTGCTCGTCGCCGAGCTGCTGCGCAACACCGGCCGGTTCACGATGGCTGACGTCCTGTCCTTCCGGCTCGAGCAGCGGCCGGTGCGAGCGGCGGCCGGCCTGTCGACGCTCATCGTCACGTTCTTCTACCTGCTGGCGCAGATGGCCGGCGCCGGTGGGCTCGTCGCGCTGCTGCTCGGCGTCGACAGCAAGGCCGGCCAGGGCGTCGTCATCGCGATCGTCGGCGTCCTCATGCTCGCCTACGTCCTCGTCGGCGGCATGCGCGGCACCACCTGGGTGCAGATCATCAAGGCTGGGATGCTCATCGTCGGCGCCGCGGTCATGGTCGTGTGGGTGCTCGGCAGGTACGGCTTCAACGTCTCGGACCTGCTCGGCGCATCCGTCGACCGTGCTGACAGTGCCGGCAACACCGGCTCGAAGCTGCTCGACCCCGGCGCGCAGTACGGAAAGAGCAGCCTGACCAAGCTGGACTTCCTCTCGCTCGGCCTCGCGCTGGTGCTGGGGACGGCGGGCCTGCCGCACGTCCTGATGCGCTTCTACACGGTGCCGTCGGCCAAGGAGGCCCGTCGCTCGGTCGTATGGGCGATCTGGCTGATCGGCCTCTTCTACCTGTTCACGCTCATCCTCGGCTTCGGCGCCGGCGCCATCGTCGGTCCGAAGGCGATCGCGGCCGCGCCTGGCAAGGCCAACTCGGCGGCACCGCTGCTCGCCTTCGAGCTCGGCGGGACGGTGCTGCTCGGCGTCATCGCCGCCGTGGCGTTCGCGACCATCCTCGCCGTGGTGGCCGGTCTGACGATCACGGCCAGCGCGTCGTTCGCACATGACGTCTACAACAACGTCATCAAGCGCGGCCAGGTCACCAGCGATGGCGAGGTCCGCGTCGCGCGGGTGACGGCTGTCGTCATCGGCATCGTCGCCATCGTCGGCGGCATCCTGGCCAACGGCCAGAACATCGCATTCCTGGTGGCGCTCGCCTTCGCCATCGCGGCCAGCGCCAACCTGCCGACGATCGTGTTCTCGCTGTTCTGGCGGCGGTTCAATACCCGCGGCGCGCTGTTCAGCATCTACGGTGGCCTGATCTCGTGCGTGGTGCTGATCATTTTCTCGCCGGTCGTGTCGGGCAAGCCTGCCGACCCCGTCACCGGCAAGAGCGCGTCGATGTTCACCGACCCGTCGGTCGACTTCCACTGGTTCGGGCTCGACAACCCGGGCATCGTCACCATCCCGCTGTCGTTCCTCCTTGCGATCGTCGGCACGCTCACGAGCCGCGGGGTCTCGACGCCCGAGAAGGCGGCCGAGATGGAGGTCCGCTCGCTCACCGGCGCGGGCGCCGAGCGCGCGACCGCCGTGCACTGAGGCCTCGCCAGCGCTGCTTGGCACAGCGGGAGCGCTGGCGTTGGCGGTGATCGCCGTGCTGTGAGCGTTGTCCGCGCCGCGCGGGGGTGCTCGCCGCCGTCCCTAGACTGCAGGAGTGACAGTTCAGCCGATCCGCCTGTTCGGCGATCCCGTGCTGCGCACTCCGGCGGACCCCGTGACGGTGTTCGACAAGGAGTTGCGCAGGTTGGTCGCCGATCTCACCGAGACCATGATCGACGCCCCCGGCGCTGGGCTGGCCGCGCCGCAGATCGGCGTCGGCCTGCGGGTCTTCACCTACCGGGTGTCGGAGGAGGAGCAGGGGCACCTGATCAATCCGGTGCTGCACTTTCCCTCCGAGGAGACCCAGGACGGCCCGGAAGGGTGCCTGTCGATCCCGGGGCTGTCCTGGGACTGCCGGCGGCTGGAACACGTGGTGGCACACGGCCAGAACAGCTACGGCGACCCGATCACGGTGGTGGGCACCGACCGGCTGTCGCGCTGCATCCAGCACGAGACCGATCACCTCGACGGCGTGCTGTTCGTCGACCGGCTCGATCCGGCAACCCGGCGAGCGGCGCTGGCCGAGATCCGCAACGCCGAGTGGGCCGGCCTCACGCCGCCGGTGGTCAAGCTCAGCCCGCATCAGGGCCGGCTCGGCGCGTTCGGCCAGTCCCGGTGAGGCTGCTGTTCGCCGGGACTCCCGCCGTGGCCGTGCCGTCGCTGCGTGCCCTGCTGGCCCACCCGGCGCATGAGGTGGTCGCGGTGCTGACCCGCCCGCAGGCGCCGGCCGGCCGGGGCCGCCGGCTTGCCCCGTCCCCGGTGGCCGAGCTCGCCCAGCAGGCCGGGATCGAGGTGCTCAGCCCGGCCCGGCCCACCGACGCCGACTTCGTGCGGCGGCTGGCCGAGCTGGACGTCGAGTGCGCGCCGGTGGTGGCCTACGGCGCGCTGCTGCGCGAGCCGGTGCTGAGCATGCCCAAGCGCGGCTGGATCAACCTGCACTTCTCGCTGCTGCCGGCCTGGCGCGGCGCCGCGCCGGTGCAACACGCCATACTGCACGGTGACGACACCGCCGGCGCGTCCACCTTCCTGATCGGGCCCGGCCTGGACGACGGCCCGGTGTTCGGGGTGCTGACCGAGCGGATCCGGCCGAGCGACACCAGCGGCGACCTGCTCGCCAGGCTGGCCGAGGCGGGCGCCCCGCTGCTGGTGGCGACCCTGGACGGCATCGCCGACGGCTCGCTCCGGCCGCAGCCGCAACCGGCCGACGGCGTCTCCGTCGCCCCGAAGCTGGCCGTCGCCGATGCCAGGATCGACTTCGGCCAGCCTGCCCTGGCGGTGGAGCGCCGGATCCGGGCTTGCACCCCGGACCCGGGCGCCTGGACCTCGTTCCGGGACGGTCGGCTGAAGCTGGGGCCGGCGTCGCACGCCGAGTCCGAGCAGCCCCTGGCGCCCGGCGAGCTGCTGATCGGCAAGAGCGCGGTGCTGGTCGGCACCGCCAGCACGCCGCTGCGGCTGGGCGCCGTCCAACCAGCCGGCAAGAACCCGATGCCGGCGCCGGACTGGGCCCGCGGCCTGCGGCTTGGCTCTGGTGAGCGTCTTGGCTGAGCTCGGAGGGGACCGGCGGCAGGGCAGCCGATCGGAACCGGGCCGTTCGCCGGGTGAGCGGCGGCAGGGCAGCCGGTCCGAGCCGGGCCGTTCGCCGGGCGGCAGGCCGGTACGACCGGCCGGTGCCGGTGCCGGCGACCGCGCCGCTGACCGCGCCGACACCGCCGACGCGCCCCGCGCCGCTGCCTACGCGGTGCTGCAGGCGGTCAGCGAGCAGGACGCCTACGCCAACCTGGTGCTGCCCCGGCAGCTGAGCGACGCCGGCCTCACCGGCCGGGACGCGGCCCTGGCCACCGAACTGGGCTACGGCACGCTACGGGCCGCAGGCACCCTCGACGAGGTGCTGCGCCGGTGCGCGAGCCGGGAGCTGGCCGATATCCAGACCTCAGTGCTGAACCTGCTGCGGCTGGGCGCCTACCAGTTGCTGCGCACCCGGATCCCCACCCATGCCGCGGTCGCGACCACCGTGGATCTGGCCCGGGCCACCGGAAACGCGCGGGCGGCCGGCTTCGTCAACGCGGTGCTGCGCAAGGTCAGCGCCCGGGATTTCGACGGCTGGTGCGACGAGATCGCCACCGGCGCCTCGCCGCTGGGCGCGCTGGCGATCCGCTACAGCCATCCCGGCTGGATCGTCGCCGCGTTCGCCGACGCCCTCGGCGCTGAGCTCTCCGAGCCAGCTGAGTCGGAGCAGACCGAGTCCGAGCCGGCGGAGTCGGAGCTGGCCGCCGCGCTGGCCGCCGACGACCGGCGGCCGGAGACCCACCTGGTCGGCTGGCCCGGCCGGATCTCCCAGGCGGCGCTGGCCGCCGAAGCCGGTGGCGAGCCGGGGCCGTACTCTCCGTACGCGGTGCGGCTCAGCTCCGGCGGCGAGCCCGGCGCGTTGGCCGCGATCCAGCAGCACCGGGCCGGCGTGCAGGACGAGGGCAGCCAGCTGTGCGCGCTCGCGCTGGCCAGCCTGCCGTTGACCGGGCCGGACGAGCGGTGGCTGGACCTGTGTGCCGGCCCCGGCGGCAAGGCCGCGCTGCTGGCGTCGCTGGCGGCCGACCGCGGCGCCCGGCTGACCGCCCACGAGCTGCACCCGCACCGGGCCGAGCTGATCGCCCGGGCGACCGAAGGCTGGGACGTCGAGATCGTGGTGGGCGACTCCCGGACCCGGCAGCCCGACGAGCGCGGCTACGACCGGGTGCTGCTGGACGCCCCCTGCACCGGGCTCGGCGCGCTCCGCCGGCGACCCGAGGCGCGCTGGCGGCGCAGCCCGGCCGACCTGCCGGACCTGCTCACGCTGCAGGCGGAGCTGTTGGCCGCGGCGCTGCGGCTGGTCCGGCCGGGTGGCCTGGTGGGCTATGCGACTTGCTCGCCGCACCTGGACGAGACCCGGCATCAGATCGAGCGGCTGCTCGCGGGCAACGCCTGCGTCGAGCTGGTCGACGCCCGGCCGGCGTTCGCGCAGGTGCCCGGCATCGGCGGCTCGGCCATGGTGCAGCTGTGGCCGCACCGGCACGGCACCGACGCGATGTTCTTCGCCGCGCTGCGCCGCACCGCCTGACGCCGCACTCCCTGACGCCGCAGCCGCCGGACGTCGCAGCAGCCGGGTGCCGGTCCCGCGCCGGACCGAGCACGGCGGGTCCGGCCGGCGCCAGTCACGGCGCCTAGACTTTGGCACGTGCCCGCCTCAGCCCCGGAACCGATGATTGCCCCCAGCATCCTGTCCGCCGACTTCGCCAACCTGGCGGCGGCGGCCGAGGCGGTGGCCGAGGCGGACTGGCTGCACGTCGACGTGATGGACAACCACTTCGTGCCGAACCTGACGCTGGGCCTGCCGGTGGTCAAGAGCCTGCTCCGGGCGACCGACCTGCCGCTGGACTGCCACCTGATGATCGACGACCCGGACCGGTGGGCCGTCGGTTACGCCGAGGCGGGCTCGGCCAACGTGACGTTCCACGCCGAGGCCGCTCGTGACATCGTCGGCACCGCCCGGGCGATCCGGTCGGCAGGCGCGCTGGCGGGGCTCTCGGTCAAGCCGGGAACGCCGATCGAGCCCTACCTGGACGTCCTGAAGGAGTTCGACACCCTGCTGATCATGTCGGTCGAGCCCGGCTTCGGCGGCCAGAGGTTCATGCCCGACGTGCTGAGCAAGGTCCGGACCGCCCGCGAGCACGTCAAGTCCGGGCACCTGCGGCTGTTCATCGAGATCGATGGCGGCATCGGCGCCGACACCATCGAGCAGGCAGCCGAGGCCGGCGTCGACGTCTTCGTCGCGGGGTCGGCGGTGTATTCGGCCGACGACCCGGCCCGCGCGGTGCGGCTGCTGCGCGAGCAGGCCCGGGCCGGCATGGCCCGGTGCGCCCACGCGGCCGGCCGGTTATGAGCCAGCCCAGCGACGCCGAGATCGCCGCGATCCGGCTGGCGGCCGAGCTTGCTGCCCGGGTGGCCGGCCGGACGAGCCCGAACCCGGCGGTCGGAGCGGTGGTGCTCGACCCGGCCGGCCGGATCGCCGGCGAGGGCGCCACCCAACCGGCCGGCAAGGAGCATGCCGAGGTGATGGCGTTGCAGGCGGCCGGCCCGCGGGCCGCCGGCGGCACCCTGGTCGTCACGCTGGAGCCCTGCAACCATCTCGGCCGCACGGGGCCGTGCACCGAGGCGGTGATCGAGGCCGGCATCGCCCGGGTCGTCTATGCCGTGGGCGATCCCAACCCGGTCGCTGCCGGAGGCGCCCAGCGGTTGCGCGAGGCGGGGCTGCAGGTGCTGGCCGGCGTCGAGGAGGCCGAGGTGCTGCGCGGCGTGCTGGGCCCCTGGCGGCACGCGGTCACCCAGGCCCGGCCGTACGTGACCTGGAAGTTCGCCGGCACCCTGGACGGTCGTGGCGCGGCCGCCGACGGCACGTCCCGCTGGATCAGCAATCCGCTGTCGCGGGCCGACGTGCACGCCCTGCGCGACGTGGTCGACGCGATCGTGGTGGGCAGCGGGACGGTTCTGGTCGACGACCCCCAGCTGACCGTGCGCGGGGTCCGGGGCGCGGACGTGGACGCGTTGGCCGACCGGCAGCCGCTGCGGGCCGTGATGGACCGCCGGCACCGGGTGCCGCCGGGCGCCCGGATCTTCGACGGCGCGGCCGAGACGGTGGTGCTCGACACGGCGGTGCCGCGGTTCGCGCTGAAGGCGCTGTTCGACCGGGGAGTCCGCCACGTCCTGCTGGAGGGCGGCCCGACCCTGGCTGGCGCCTTCCTGGAGGCCCGCTTGATCGACCAGGTGGTGGCGTATATCGCCCCGAAACTGCTGGGCGCGGGGCCTGCAGTGCTGGAAGATGCAGGAATAAGGACGATGTCCCAAGCCGTCTCACTTGAGGTACAGGACGTGGCGCGGTTGGGCGGTGACCTCAAGATCACCGGGCGTCCGGTCTGGTCGAATGCGGTCGAAACCGTGCCGCGAAAGGAATAGCGATGTTCACCGGCATCATCGAAGAGGTCGGCGAGGTCATCCAGCTCAGGTCAGCGAGCAGTTCCGCGGTGCTCCGGGTCCGCGCGGCCACCGTGGGCAGCGATGTCTCGCACGGCGCCTCGATCGCCGTCAACGGGGTGTGCCTGACCGTGGTCGGCCAGCAGCCGGCGGCCGATCCGAGCTCAGGAATCCTCGAGCTGGACTTCGACGTGATGGCCGAGACCCTGCAGCGCAGCGTGATCGGCGGCCTGACCGCCGGCCGGCGGGTGAACCTCGAACGCGCGGCCCGGCTGGACAGCCGGCTGGACGGCCACATCGTGCAGGGCCACGTCGACGGCACCGGGACGGTGCTGGCCCGCACCCCCGGCGAAGCCTGGGAGACCTTCCGGTTCTCGGTCCCGGCCCGGCTGGCCCGCTACATCGCCGAGAAGGGCTCGATCGCGGTGGACGGGGTGTCGCTGACGGTGGCAGCGGTGGGCGCCGAGCCGGACGGAACCGACTGGTTCGAGGTCGGGCTCATTCCGGAAACTTTGCGCGCAACCGCCCTTCCCGACCGGGCGATCGGCGATGATGTCAACCTTGAGGTGGACGTACTGGCCAAATACACCGAACGCTTGCTCACCTATGGGAGACCCGCGACTACGAACGGCGGCAGCTGACATGTTGGACCCGATCCACAAGGCGATCGCCGAGATTGCGGCCGGTCGGCCGGTCGTGGTGGTGGACGACGAGGACCGGGAGAACGAGGGTGACCTGATCTTCGCCGCCGCGCTGGCGACCCCCGAGCTGATCGCGTTCATGGTGCGCTACACCTCCGGTTACATCTGCGTCCCGATCACCGACGCCGACGCCGACCGGCTGGACCTGCCGCCGATGGTGCGGACGAACCAGGACAAGCGGGGAACCGCTTACACGGTCACCGTGGACGCCCGGGAGGGCGTGAGCACCGGCATCTCGGCCCTGGACCGTTGCCACACCATCAAGCTGCTGGCTGATCCGGCCACCACGTCGGCGGACCTGGCCCGTCCCGGCCATATCGTGCCGTTGCGCGCCAAGGAGGGCGGCGTGCTGCGCCGTCCCGGGCACACCGAGGCGGCCGTCGACCTGGCCATGCTGGCCGGGTTGCGGCCGGCCGGGGTGCTGTGCGAGATCGTCAGCGAGAAGGACCCGTCCGGCATGGCGCGGTCGGAGGAGCTGCGGGCCTTCGCCGACGAGCACGGCCTGGTGATGATCTCGATCGCCGATCTGATCGCCTACCGGCGCCGGTTCGAGAAGCTGGTCGAGCTCAAGGCCAGCGCCAGGGTGCCGTTGCGCTACGGCGAGTTCATCGCGCACGGCTACGCCGCCTCCTACGACGACCGCGAGCACGTCGCCTTCGTCTTCGGCGAGCTCGGCGACGGCGAGGACGTGCTGGTGCGGGTGCACTCGGAGTGCCTGACCGGCGACGTCTTCGGCTCGCTGCGCTGCGACTGCGGCCCGCAGCTGGATGCCGCGCTGGCCGCGGTGGCTCGTGAGGGCAGGGGAGTGGTGCTCTACATGCGCGGTCACGAGGGCCGCGGGATCGGGCTCTTCCACAAGCTGCAGGCCTATCAGCTGCAGGATGCCGGCCGCGACACCCTGGACGCGAACCTCGATCTGGGGCTCCCCGCCGACGCCCGCGACTACGGCACCGGCGCGCAGATCCTCGCCGATCTGGGGGTGCGCACCATGCGGCTGCTGACCAACAACCCGGCCAAGCGAGCCGGCCTGGAGGGCTACGGCCTCTCGGTGCTCGGCACCGTGCGGCTGCCCACCCACCTCAACCCCGAGAACCTGCGCTACCTGCAGACCAAGAAGGACCGGATGGGCCACGAGCTGGACTTGGACGACGCCGCCTCGCTGGCGGCGGCGGTCACCGAGCTGAAGATCAACCCTTCATGAGCGAGCATCGAGCGAGGGACGAGCGAGGCGCGCAGCGAATGAGGGCGATGAGCGCTCGCGCGAAGAGCGAAGGTCAGGGCATGAGCGAGCATCGAGCGAGGGACGAGCGAGGCGCGCAGCGAATGAGGGCGATGAGCGCTCGCGCGAAGAGCGAGGGTCACGTATGAGCGGGCATGGAGCGCCGGAGTCCGGCGCGGTGGCCGAAGCTGCCGGGCTGAAGGTGGTCGTCCTGGCCTCCCGCTGGCACGCCACGGTGATGGACGGCCTGCTGGCCGGCGCCCGGCGCGCGCTGGCCGATTCCGGCGTCCAGGACGTCACGGTGATCCGGGTGGCCGGCGCCTATGAGCTGCCGGTCGCCGCCCGCCGGGTCGCGAACTCCGACGTCGACGCGATGGTCGCCCTCGGCGTGGTGATCCGGGGCGGCACGCCGCACTTCGAGTACGTCTGCGGCGCCGCCACCGACGGCCTGACCCAGGTATCGGTCAGCAGCGGCATCCCGATCGGCTTCGGCGTGCTCACCTGTGACAACGACGAGCAGGCGCTGGACCGGGCCGGGCTGCCGGGCTCCAAGGAGGACAAGGGCTACGAAGCGGCGCAGGCGGCGCTGGCCACGGCGGTCGCGCTGGCCGGGTACCCGCGCGGCTGAGCCGGTGACCGCAGCGCCGGCGCCAGTCACCGGCATCGTGCTCGCCGCCGGGGCCGGGCGCCGGCTGGGCCGCCCCAAGGCAGATCTGGACTTCGGCGGCCAGCGGCTGGTGGACCGGGCCGTCGGCACGCTGCGCGCCGGTGGCTGCGACGAGGTGCTGGCGGTGCTGCGGCCCGGGCAGGCCGCCGCCGAGGGCGCCCGCACCGTGGTCAACCCCGAGCCGGACCGGGGGATGGGCTCGTCGCTGCGCTGCGCGCTGGCCATGCTGGAAGCCGACCCGGGGTCAGCGGCCTGCGTGGTGTTGCTGGTGGACCTGGTCGACGTCCAGCCGGCCGAGGTGGCGGCGGTGATCGAACGGCACCGGGCGGGGGCTCGGATCGTCGCGGTGCGCCGGGCCGGCGAGCGCTCCCATCCGGTGCTGGTGAGCCGCCGGTGGTACGCCGAGCTCGCGGCCGCTGCCGAGGGGGATCAGGGCGGCCGGGGGTTCTTCGCGGCGCACCTGCCCGACACCAGCTTCGTCGATTACCCCGATCCCATCAGCGATATCGACACCGCCGAGGACCTCAGCCGGGCGCTGGCCGCCCACCGCCTGCCGGGTCAGGCCGGCTCGGCCCGCTGAGCGAGCGCCGCCAGCGCCTTGGGGAAGATCTCCGCAGGCGGGGTCACCAGCCCGGCGCCGACCTGCCCGACGCCGGCCAGCCGGCCGGCCATGCCGGTGTTGATCTGCGGCAGGATCTCGGTGCGGACCACCTTCGTGACGTCGATCCCGGTCGGGGACCCGCGAAAGTCCAGCACCGGGATCGAGTACATCGGGTGCTCGCCGACGGTGATCTCATACATCCGCCGGGAGGCCGCCAGCGCGTCGGCGACCTCGCCGCCGACGAACCGGACGATCGCCGGAGCGGCCGCCATCGAGAAGCCGCCCAGACCGGCGGTCTCGGTGATGGCCGAGTCCCCGATGTCGGGGTTGGCGTCGGCCGGGCCGTAGCTGCCCAGGAACAGCCCGTCCGCCAGTTGCGCCGGCCCGGTGAACCACTGGTCGCCGGTGCCGGATACCTGGATGCCGAAGTCGGTTCCGTTGCGTGCCATCGCCACCACCACCGTCGAGCCGGGGATGTCCCGGGCCGCGTCCAGGGTCACCTTGCAGGCCGGCATGGCGAGGTTGAGGAAGAAGTGGTCGTTGCCGGCCACGAACCTGACGGCCTCGGCGACTTCGGACGACGGCGCGCCGGAGTCGATCAGCTCGGGCAGCAGCTCGCGCAGCAGCATCAGGGTGCCGGCCCGGTTGCGGTTGTGCGCCTCGTCGCCCATCTGCAGCATCTGGGCCAGGATCGC
>Ga0326721_10000209_pt1 | contig 20761 bp, 19 predicted proteins | sample SGPome_FD_203951 | JGI IMG/M metagenome (GOLD analysis project Ga0326721, IMG submission 203951) | Soil microbial communities from Southern Great Plains, Lamont, Oklahoma, United States - SGP_1_2016 | ecosystem: Engineered > Artificial ecosystem > Soil microcosm > Unclassified | place: USA...
TGAAGGGTGTTCTCCGCGGCTCCGCGTCTCTGCGTGAGAAATCCTACCGGATTCGAGGGAGCGATCGTGCGATCCGGCAGCGCACGTGCGACCTCGCTCACAGATCCTTCGGCCTGCAACCGCTCGTGCTGGGCAGAGACGGTGTGGCCGGCCCGAATGGAAAGTCCGGGCGCAGCCGGTCACCGGCGACTGAAGTCGCAGCAACAACTACGGGAAGCCTCGCAAACTGCGCGAGGCTGATCCGCTCATTCCGTGGCATCGGCGCTCACGACCGATCTCGTTTCATCCTCCCTGGAAGCGCGCAGCGCGGGGGCGACTCAGGATGACGTCTCTCCGTGCGTTTCTAACGCACAGGTGATCGCTGCTACCAGCCCCCGCCCTCCGGCAGCCACGGGGCCAGCCGCTCGCGCAGCATCTTCAGCGCGCGGCCCATCCGCGCCTCCACCGTCTTCACCGAGATCTCCAGCACCTTCGCGATCTCGGGGTAGGTGAGCAGGTCCACGCGGCTCATCTGGAACGTTTCGCGTACGTCGTCCGGCAGGGCGGCCAGGGCGCCGCGCATCGCCAGCTCCAGCTCACCGGTGCGGGCGTCCGCGTCGGCGGGGGGCGGCGGGGTGGGCGGGCGCACGTGCGGCTCGCCTTCGCGCTGCACGCGCGCGTGGCGGATCTGGTTCAGCGCGCGGTTGCGGGCCGACTGGTGCAGGTAGGCGCGCAGCGACATGTCCGCGGGCAGCGTCTCGCGGCGGCGCCAGAGCTCCAGCATCACCTCCTGCGCCACGTCCTCGGCCGGCGCCCGCTCGCGCAGCAGCCGCTCGGCCGAGGCCACCAGCCCCGCGTAGTGCTCGCGGAAGATGGCCGCGAACGCCGCGTCGCTTCCCTGGCGGAGCTGGCCCAGCAGTTCCGGGTCGTCCATCGCGGCGGTATCTTCGGTGGGGCGCGGGCGCTCGCAAGGCAGGTCGGGATGATGACCGGACGGTTATCTTACCGTGGCGGCGCCGCCTCCGCACGAACCGGGCGAGCGCGGGCGTAGGGTGTCCCGCGGCTCGCGTGTTGAAAGGGCATGAACGACCCGGACCGCACCTCCACCGATTACGACGACGCCCTCTGGCAGGCCGTCGCGCGCTCCCTCTCCGGCGAGGCCTCGCCGGAGCAGGAGGCCGCGCTGCGCCTGGAGATGGACGCGCATCCCGGGCGCGCCGAGCTGGTCGGCGCCCTGGGCGATGCCGTGGCCGGGGTGCGCGCGGACGCCGCCCCGCCGGTGGACGTGGAGGCCGCGCTCGCGTCGGTGATGGCGCGCCGCGACCGCCCGGCGCTGACGGTGGAGCGCGGCGGCGCGGCGGGCGTCCCCGCGCCGCGCCGTCCGGCGATCGTTCCCTCCGCGCGGCCGCGGTGGCGGACGCCCGCGGTGCTCGCGGCGGCCGCGGCGCTGATCCTGGCCATCGGCGGCGCGCTGGTGTGGCGGACGCTGCGTCCGCACGCGGGCGGGTGGCAGGCGCGGTACGCCACGGCGGTCGGGGGGACGCAGGCGATCGAGCTTCCCGACGGGAGCCGCGTCCTCCTGGGCCCGGCGAGCCGCCTGGTCGTCGCCAACGGGTATGGGGACGACGAGCGCCGCCTCCGTCTCCACGGCGAGGCGTTCTTCGACGTGGTGCACGACGACGTGCGTCCGTTCGAGGTCGTCACCGACGCGGCGCGGGTGACGGACGTGGGGACGGCGTTCACCGTAGCCACGGGCGGGCAGGACTCCACCCGCGTGGTCGTCACCCACGGCTCGGTGAAGGTGACGCCGCCGGGGCGCGGCGCCACGGTTCTCCGCGCCGGCGACCGCGCTTCCGTGGCCCGCGGCGGGGTGAAGGTGGAGCGCGGCGCGGCGACGCGGGAAGACGTCGCGTGGACGACCGGCCGCCTCGTCTTCCGCGACGCGCCGCTGGCGGAGGTGGCCGCGGAGATGCGCCGCTGGTACGGCGTGACGCTCCGCGTGGACGACCCCGCGCTCGCGGCGCGCCACCTCACCGCCGATTTCCAGGGCCAGAGCGCCGGCGCGGCGCTGCGCATCGTGGCCGCCACCCTGGGCGGCGAGCTGCGGATGCGCGGCGACACCGCCGTCATCGTCCGCCCGGGAGGTGGCCGACGGGCGCCGTGACCGCGGCCGCCGCGGCCCCCGCCGCCATGCCCCGGACGTGCCACTGGCGCGCCCGGGGCTCGGCCGTTCTCGCCATCTCCCTGCTCCTCGCGGGACTTGCCGTCCCCGCGCGGGCGCAGGGCGGGTGCGCGGCGGCGGCGTTCGCGGCGGAGCGGGCGTGGCCCGCGCCGCTGGACCGCACCGTCACCCTCCGCGCGCGCGACGTCACCCTGCGCGACGCGCTGGACCGCCTCTCCGCCGCCGCGGGGGTCCGCCTCTCCTACACCTCCGAAGCCCTCCCGCTGGACCGCCGCGTCTGCGTGGCCGCCGAGCGCGTGCCGCTGGGCGATGCGCTCGCGCGGCTGGTGGGCGGCGCGGGCGCGGAGCCCGTGGTCGTCGCCGGGCAGGTCGTGCTCGCCCCCGCGCCGCCGCGGCGCGCGGGTGCCGCCGCCGCGCCGGAGCCGGAGCGCGAGAGCACGCTGGAGCGCATCGTGGTCACCGGCACGCCGGCGGGCGCCGCGCGGCGCGGGCTGGCGGTGGGGCTGGACGTGATCGACGGGCCGGAGCTGTCGCGCCGCTCCGCCACCAGCCTGGCCGAGGTGATGAACGGCACCGTCCCCGGGATGTGGATGTGGCGCCGGTCTCCCTCCGATCTGCTCGGGCAGTACGGGAGCGTGCGCGGCGCCAGCTCGTTCGTGGCCACGTATCCCAAGGTGTACATCGACGGCGTCGAGGTCGCCAACCCGCTTGTCGTCACCCAGATCGACCCCGACCTGGTGGAGCGCGTGGAGGTGATCCGCGGGCCGCAGGGCGCGGCGCTGTACGGGTCCGACGCGATCAGCGGGGTCATCAACATCGTCACGCGCCACGACGGCGGGGCGGGGATGCGGGCCGAGTTCCGCACCGAGGCCGGCGCGGCGGGAAGCGACTTCGCCTCGCGCCCCGTGCCCACGCACCGCGAGCGCCTTTCCATCCGCGCGGGAACCAACCTCCGCTCGATGGCCGCGGCGGTCACGGTGGGCGGCACCGGCGCGGTGTACCCCGACGCGGGAAGCCGCACGGTGAGCGCGCTGGCGACGGGAAGATGGGTCGCGCCGCGCGCCATCTTCACCGGCACCTTCCGCTTCTACGGGCAGACGGCGGGCGCGGGGCGGAACCCGCTCCTTCCCATCCTCACCCCGCCGGCGCCGGGCGACACCGCCGCGGCCCAGGGCGCGCGCTACGGCCGCCGCGGGCAGATGGCGCCGGGCGACTCGTCCTCCATCTCCCCGACGACGACCACCGCGGCGTCGCAGGGGATGCGGCAGTACACGGCGGGGGTGAACGCGGCGATCACGCCGCCGGGGCGGTGGAGCTTCACCTTCCTCGCGGGGATCGACGGCTACCGGCTGAACCGCGTGGCGGACACCACTGGGCCGTTCCCCGCGGCGCTGGACCCCACGCTGCGCGCCGGGAGCGGCGCGGGCGACCGGGCCACGCTGCGCGCAGGGGGAAGCAAGCGGCTGCTGGGGGATGGGGACATGGTGGCGGACCTGAGCGTGGCCGTGGAGCACTCCGTCCTGCGCGAGCAGACCACGGTGGCCATGGTGCACCCCCGCGAGGCGGGCGAGACCTGGGCGCGCGAGGGGACGGAGGACGTGGTGCGCTGGCGGCACGACACCGGCGCGCTGGCGCAGGTGAGCGGCGCGTGGCGCAACACGCTCTTCGGCACGGCGGGGGTCCGGCTGGAGCGCAACGACGCGCTGGGCGGCGCGGGCGAGCTGTCCACGCTGCCCATGCTGGGCGCGGCGTGGGTGCGCGCCTTCGGGGCCAGCGAGCTGAAGCTGCGCGCGGCGTACGGGCGCGGCATCCGCCCGCCCAGCGTGCCCGCGCGCGAGAACCTGCACGTGGGCTACCCCAGCCCGCTGGCCGCGGCGCTGGAGCCGGAGACGCAGTCCGGCTTCGAGTTCGGTGCGGAGCTGTATCTGCGGCGCGGCACGTCGTTCCAGGTCACCCGCTTCGACCAGCGCGCCAGCGGCCTCATCCAGGACGTGGTGGCGGGGATCGAGACCACCACGCGCTACGGCCGCGCGGAGCAGCACGTGCGCTACGTGCCGCAGAACCTGGGCTCCATCACCAACCGCGGGTGGGAGATGCAGGGCCGGTGGCGCGGTGGCCCGCTCTCGCTCACCGGCGCGCTGTCGTTCGTGGACAGCCGCGTGCGCAGCGTGGCCCCCGGCTACGGCGGCGACCTCCGCCCCGGCGACCGGATGCTGGGCGTGCCCGCGCGCACGGCGGGGCTGACGGCCGAGTGGACGGGGAGCGGGTGGACCGGAGCGCTCACCGCCAGCCGCGCGTGGGACTGGACCAGCTACGACCGCGCCGCCCTGGCCGCCGCCTTCGCGCAGCCCGGCGGCGATCCGGGCGACTTCAACGGCGAGAAGCTGCGCGCCTTCTGGCGGCAGTACCACGGCAGCACCAACCTGCGCGCCACCGGCTCGCGGCAGGTGGCGCCGCGCGTCTGGTTCGTGGCCACGGGCGACAACCTTCTCGGCCGCCAGCTCGGCGAGCCCGACAACGTCACCATCCGCCCCGGCCGCACCCTCACCGTCGGCATCCGCACGTCGTTCTGAGCACACGCCCGAAAATCATTCTCCCCTTCTCCTGAACGCAGGTGAAGGGGAGTTTTGTCGTTCACGGGCGATAGGATGCCACCGCCGACATCATCCTGAGTCGTCCCCGCACTGGAGGCGTCGAGGGAGGACGAAAGAAGGTCGGTCGTAAGCGCCCGATGCCACGGAATGAGCGGATCAGCCTCGCGCAGTTTGCGAGGCTTCCCGTAGTTGTTGCTGCGACTTCAGTCGCCGGTGACTCGCCGCGCCCGGACCTTTCTATTGATCGGCCACACCGTGATTCCGCCGACTCGTCCGGCCCTTGTTACCCGTGGATCGGTCCCCGCTCACGGGTCGCTGCAGTCGCGTTTGTAGCCGCAGTTGGGGCAGACGATCTTGCAGTTGTGGTCGTACATCACCGTGCCGCACAGCTCGCAGACGTGCTCCTTCGGGATCTCGCGCAGGCGGAACGGCGTGGCCTCCGCCGACGGGACCGGCTGCGGCTCGGGCGGCGGCGGCGGTGCGGGCTCGGGCTCGCGCCGCTTGTGGGCGTTGATGCGCGCGCACCAGCTCGGGTCGAAGTTCGTCATCGGGTCGGTCTTCAGAACGGCTTGGCGATCATCAGCCAGGTGATGGCGGCGACCACGGCCCACTCGTACGCGTGGCCCACGGCAACGATGCGGTCGCCCATCGCGGCGGTGAGCCGCGGCGTCACCTGCCCCTGCCCGCGGGCGTCGTCCAGCGCGGCGCGGAAGAGCCTGCCGCGGGGGATGAACACCGTGGGCACCAGCAGGAACGCGCTGAAGAACAGCAGGAGCGAGGCCGACACCCACGTCAGCGGCGCGAACGGCCAGTGCTTCAGCCAGGCGGTCAGCAGCCCCAGCCCCAGCACGGCGAACGAGCCCGGCCGCACCATCTTGTTCTCGAACTGGCTGGAGATCCGCAGGTACGCGTCGAGATCGCGGATGTCCGTCGCGCGCCGCGCCTGCGCCTGCGCGACCGTGCGGCCGAGCAGCCCGCCGACGAACAGGAACACGCTGAACACGTGCAGCAGCTCCAGGGAAAGGCTCATCGTCCGGTGGGGGATGGGGTGCGTGGAGGCGACCTCGGCGGGAACGCGCATCCAAGCTCATGCGCGCGCGGGCGATGCGCCAGAGTGGCGATGCGGTCCCACGATCGATCCCGTCTGGCGAACGCCCGCATGCCGCGGTTACCATCCCCGCATCCGTTTCCCATCGCCGCCCCGTTCCGCCGTGCCGGATACCTCTCCCATCTCCCGAGAACCGGACGGCCGCCCCGTGCGTGGCCGGTTCGCCCCGAGCCCCACGGGCGCGCTGCACCTGGGCAACGCGCGCACCGCGCTGCTCGCGTGGCTGCAGGCGCGCGCGGCCGGCGGCGCGTTCGTGATGCGCGTGGAGGACCTGGACTTCGGGCGCGTGCGGGCGGGGGTGATGGAGACGCAGCTGGACGAGCTCCGCTGGCTGGGGATCGACTGGGACGAGGGCCCCGGCGTGGGCGGTCCGCACGCGCCCTACGTCCAGTCGCAGCGCGCGGAGCGGTACGACGACGCGCTGCGGGTGCTGGCCGCGCGCGGCGTCCTCTTCGAGTGCGCCTGCTCGCGGCGCGACATCGCCGCGGCCGCCAGCGCGCCGCACGCGGGCGAGGAGGGTCCGCGCTACACCGGCACCTGCCGAGAGCGCCGCGTGGACCCCGCCGCGCCGTCGCTGATGGCGCACGGCCGCTCCGTGCTTGCCCTGCGGATGCGCGTGGAGCCGGGCGACGTCTGCTTCGAAGATTGGCTGATGGGGCGATGCTGCTTCGGCCCCGCGGACGAGACGGGGGATTTCGTCGTCCGCCGGAAGGACGGCGCCGCCGCCTACCAGCTGGCCGTGACGGTGGACGACGCGGCGATGGAGATCACGCACGTGGTCCGCGGCGGCGACCTGCTGTCGTCCACCGCGCGGCAGCTGCTGATCTACCGTGCGCTCCGCCTCCCCGAGCCCGCGTTCCTGCACGTGCCGCTGATGCTGGGCGAGGACGGCGAGCGCCTGGCCAAGCGCCACGGCTCCGTCTCGCTCGGCGAGCTGCGGGCGCGCGGCATCGCCCCGGAGCGCGTCACCGGCTGGCTGGCGGCGACGTGCAACCTGGCGGACGAGGGGGAGATCGCCGCGCGCGACCTCATCCCCCGCTTCGCCATCGCCCGCCTTCCGCGCGACCCGACGGTCATCACCGCGGCGATGCTGGCGCGGCTGGCGGGCTGAGGCGGCGGCACCCGACCGCCAATGAAATTGGCGGGCAACAAGAGCACAAAGTCCCTGCGGGACTGCCGCCGCGACATCCTGCCGCTCCTCCGGCACTCTGGTGTCCGCGGACTGAGCTGAATCGTGCAGGCCGCGCCGATGCCCCGTCCCTCCCCCAGGCAGTTTTGGGGGAGGGACAGGCGGCCCGGCGGCGCGACGGGAGTCGCGCCGGGCCAGCCAGGGCGAGGGCCCGCGGGGCATGGCGACGCACCATCGCAATCTCCCCGAAGATCTTTTCATCCCCCGATACAACCATCCCCCCGCCCCGCGACACTCAACGGGTGCCATGAGGACCGAAACCGCGCCCGCCACCGACCGGGCACTGGCCGAAGCGCTGCTCCTGAGCGGCGACGAACGGGCGTTCCGCGACCTGTACCGCCGCCACACCCCGCGGCTGCACCAGGTGGTGCTGCGCATCGTGGGCGGCAGCGAGCACGACGCCGAGGACGTGGTGCAGGACACCTGGATCCGCGCCACCGAGAAGCTGGGCGACTTCCGCTGGGAGGCCGCGTTCAGCACCTGGCTCACCGGCATCGGGCTGAACGTGGCGCGCCAGCTCCTGCGCAAGCGCGGGCGGTGGACCGACATGGAGGGCGTGCCCGAGCCCTGGCGCGCCCCGCCGCACGACGGCGAGCGCATCGACCTGGAGCGGGCCATCGCCCTCCTTCCGGCCGGGTACCGCACGGTGCTGGTGCTGCACGACGTGGAGGGCTACCGGCACGAGGAAATCGGCGAGATGCTGGGGATCGCGCCGGGGACTTCGAAGAGCCAGCTCTTCAACGCCAGACGGTCGCTCCGGCAGGTGCTGGAGCCCGCGAAAGGAAAGACCCATGAGCCCGCATGACGAGATGGACAACGAGCTGACGCCCGCGGAGCGCGCGCTGTTCGACGCGCTTCCCCGCGAGCGCGAGCCCGGCCGGCTGCTGGAGGAGCGCACCGTGCGCGCGCTGCGCGAGCGCGGCCTGGTGCACGCGCCCGCGGCACCCGCCACGGCCCGGCGCATCCGCTTTCCCGCCGCGTGGGTGTCGGGCGCCATCGCGGCGGGAATCGCGCTCTTCCTGGGCGGGCTGGCCACGGGGCAGTACGTGGCCTCGCGCAACACCACGCAGCTGGTGACGGCCATGCAGCAGCGCGACGCCCAGCAGGCCGCGCTGATGGTGCAGCAGACGGGCACCGCCTACGTGCAGGCGCTCAGCCGCCTGTCGCAGGTGTCCGACACCACGCGCGCCGGCCGCCAGCAGGGTCGTGAGGTCGCCTCGTCCATGCTCCGCGCCGCCGCCGACGAGGTGGTGCGCATGAACCCCAACGACCCGGTAGCCAGCGGCATCCTGGCCGCCTTCGACCGCGCGAAGACGCAGGCCGCGCCCGCGCAGCGCGACACGGCGGGGAAGCAGAGCGTGGTGTGGTTCTGAACCGAAGTGCGGAAGTGCGGAAGTGCGTGAGTGCGTGGTTCCGGGAGCGCCTAAGCCCGCATGCGGCAGGATGCCGAGGCCGCAGTCCCGCAGGGACTTTGTGCGGTTGTAGCCCGGGAATTCCATTCCCGGTCGGCTGGAAGATGGCGATGGTGACGGCGATGGCGATGCGGCGGGACCGGATCGCCTCGCGATGAACGTAGGTGGAGGACGCGCAACGGCGCTCCGATGGACTGACGAGGGACGATACACCGAGATGGAGGGATAGATGGGAATCGTACGCAAGCTGGCGCTGACCGCGGCGCTGGTGGGGATGCCGGCGGTGGCGCCGGGGCAGGGCGGCGTGTGCGGGTCGCGCGGCGGCGTGGTGGTGCCGGACCTGGGGTTCAACGACATCCAGTGCAGCCACTGCATGATCGAGTTCTCGCCCCAGCGCAGCCGCTACCGCTTCTCCACCGAGCCGCGCGTCCACGGCATCACCGCCGCGGGCCAGGGGCGCCTGCGCGACGGCGACGTGCTGGCCGCCGTCGACGGCCGGCTGATCACCACGAACGAGGCGGGCGACCGCATGGCCACCGCCCGCCGCGGCGAGCGCGTGCGCCTGACGGTGCGCCGCGGCGGCCGCACGCAGGACGTGGACGTGGTGGCCGGGCAGCGCTGCCTGGTTCCGCCCGTTCCCCCGGCGCCGCCCCGCGCGCCGCACGCTCCGCACGCACCGGCCCCGCCACGGGCTCCCAACGCGCCGGCGCCGCCCGGACACCCGGCGATCGCGCCGATCCCGCCGGTGCCGCCCGTGCCGCCGGCCCCCCACGCGCCGCAGGCACCGCATCCGCCGGTGCCCCCGCTTCCGCCGCTGCCGCCCTCGCCGCCGGAGATCCTGCCGGAGGGGTGGTTCGGGTTCGGGATCAGCTGCGACCAGTGTGGCATCCGCCGCCACGGCGACGACGTGACGATGTTCTTCGGCGAGGCGCCCACGGTGGAGAGCGTGGAGCCGGGAAGCCCCGCGGCCAACGCCGGCATCCGCCGCGGCGACGTGCTGACGCACGTGGACGGCGTGGCCATCACCACGGCGCAGGGGGCGCGCCGCTTCGCCACCATCCGCCCGGGGCAGGCGGTCACGTGGACGTACCGCCGCGGCAGCCGCGCCTTCACCGCGCGCGCCACCGCCGGCCGCCGCCCGGACCGCGCCACCCCGCACGCGGCGCCCACCGCGGCAGCCGGACAGCAGCTGCGCTTCAGCGGCGCGGTGGGCGACAGCGACGTGGAGGTGCGCGGCGTCCCCGTCACCATCATCCGCGACGAGCGTACGGGCGAGATGGTCATCCGCAGCCACGACCTCACCGTCCGCATCCGCCCGGACAAGCCGTAACGGCAATCGGGAGATGAAGAACCGCACCCCGTCGGACGCAACAGCGGGGTGCGGTTTCGCTGTCGAATTGTTGCTGAACGCCCTCCAGCAAAGGTCGCCGAACAAAGACGTCATCCTGAGTCGAACACCGCGCTGCGCGCGACCACGGAGGATGAAAGGAGATTGGTCGTGAGCGCTGATGCCACAGAATGAGCGGATCAGCCTCGCGCAGTTTGCGAGGCTTCCCGTAGTTGTTGCTGCGACTTCAGTCGCCGGTGACCGGCTGCGTCCGGGACTTTCTATTCAGGCCGGCCACACCCAAGTGCGTCCAAGCGGATCTCTGCAGGCCGAAGGATCTATCGCCTCTTCATGAGCATGCGGCGCGGAAACGCGCCCAACGGCTGCCGTGGTCGCGGTTCCCAGGCTGACGTGCTGGAATGGGATAGATCCTTCGGCCTGCAACCGTCCGTACCGGCCAAGCGACGGTGTGGCCGGCCTGAATAGAAAGTTCGCGGCCTTGCCCCTCACCGGCGACTAAAGTCGCAGCAACAACTACGGGAAGCCTCGCAAACTGCGCGAGGCTGTTCGGCTCGGCAGCCGGTTTCGCTCTGGAGGACGCCTCCCCCTTTCATCCATCGTGGTCGCGCGAAGCGCGGTGTTCGACTCAGGATGACGTCCCGGGCGCAGGCGCGAGTGGGCCCGAGCGCCGCCAGATCTCGAGCTCGGTGACGACGGCGTCGAGCGGCAGGTCCCACGGCTCGGTGGGGATCTCCGGCATCTCCTGGAAGGAGAAGAAGATGCCGCAGCGGAAGCCCCGCCACTCCGGCGCGCCGAACAGCCGGTCGTAGTACCCGGCGCCACGGCCGAGCCGGTTTCCGCGTCGGTCCCACGCCAGCCCCGGCACCAGCGCCGCCTCGATCGATTCCTCCGCGACGACGGGGCACCGCGCCGGGTCCGGCTCGCGGATCCCGTAGTTCCCCGTCAGCAGGTGGTCCAGCGAGTCCACGCGGTGCAGCGTCATCGTCCGCGTCTCCGGCACCGTGCGCGGGTAGACGAGGGTGATGCCGCGCCGCAGCGCCTCGGCCGCGATGGCGTCCGTCGTCACCTCCTCCGGCAGGTCCGCGAAGAGGAGAAGCGTCCGCGCGGCCGCGATCTCCGGCACCGTCCACACGCGCCGGTCCAGCGCCGCCTCGGCCGCCGCACGCTCCGCGTCCGCCAGCGCGCGCAGCCTCCGCCGCGCCTCGGCCCGCAGCTCTGCCTTCGTCATCGCGCGGTGACCGCCGACGGTGTTTCCCGCGCCGATCCCCCGATGACGTCATCCTGAGTCGTCCCCGCGATACGCGCGTCCAGGGAGGATGAAAGGGAGACGCCCTCCGCAGCCGGACCTGGCTTCCGGGCTGAACAGCCTCGCGCAGTTTGCGAGGCTTCCCGTAGTTGTTGCTGCGACTTCAGTCGCCGGTGACCGGTTGCGCCGGGAACTTTCCGCACCCGCGCCCATTCCCGATTCACGGCCATCAATCCCCCGCCAGCGCGGCGGCCACCTGCGCGGCCACGCGGGCGTTGTTGCGCAGCAGGGCGACGTTCGCCTCCAGCGACCGCCCGCCGGTCCGCTCGGCCACGGCGGTGAGGAGGAACGGCGTCACCTCCTTGCCGCGGATGCCGCGCGCGTCCGCCTGTTGCAGCGCGGCGCGGATCGCCGTCTCCACCTCGGCGGCGGGGAGGGCGTGCTCCGGCGGCGGCGGAACGCAGAGGAGGAGCGCGCCGGGAAGGTTCATCTCCTCGTGCGCCGTCCACAGGTCGGCCACCTCGCGCGGCGAATCCACCCGCACGTCCACCGCCAGCCCGCTCTCGCGCGAGTAGAAGGCCGGCAGCTCGTCCGTCCCGTATCCGGCCACCAGCACGCCCGCCGTCTCCAGCGCCTCGCGCGTCGCGGCGAGGTCCAGGATCGCCTTGGCGCCGGCGCAGACCACCAGCATCCGCGTGCGCCCCAGCTCCGCCAGGTCGGCCGAGACGTCGTGCGCGCCGCCGCGGTGCACCCCGCCAATCCCGCCGGTCGCGAACACCGACGCCCCCGCGAGGTCCGCCAGCCACATCGTGGCCGCCACCGTCGTCGCGCCGTCCATCTTCCGCGCGATGGCGATCGGCAGGTCGCGCGTGGACAGCTTCAGCACGCCCTCGGCCGTCCCCAGCCGCTCGATCTCCTCCTCCGACAACCCCACGACCGGCTGCCCGGCGACGACGCCGACCGTGGCGGGGACGGCGCCGTTCGCGGCCACCTCGGCCTCCAGCTCGCGCGCCACCTGCAGGTTGCGCGGGTGCGGAAGGCCGTGGGCGATGACGGTGGATTCCAGCGCCACCACGGCGCCGCCGTCTTCCAGCGCCTTCTGGACGTGCAGGGGAGTCTGGATGTGCATCGGCCCGGGATTGCATGCGTGCGTCGCCGTGCGTCCGCCCGGCGGGGCGGATAAGTTACCGCGGACCCCTTGCCGCGAAAACCTGATGAGCACCACCGAGCCCGCGCCGCCCGCCGCCGCGCCCCGTTCCGCCGCCCCCGTGCTGGGCGACATGCCGCCCGAGGAGTTCCGCCGCCACGCCCACGCCGCGGTGGACTGGATGGCGGACTACCTCGCCGGCGTGGAGCGCCATCCCGTCCTCTCGCGGGTGCAGCCGGGCGACGTCGCCGCGCTCATCCCACCCTCACCACCGTCACAGGGCGAGGACTTCGCGGGCGTGCTGGCCGACGTGGAACGGGTGGTGATGCCGGGGATCACGCACTGGAACCATCCCGGCTTCTTCGCCTACTTCGCCATCACCGGCTCCGGGCCCGGCATCATCGGCGAGATGATGGCGGCGGCGCTGAACGTGAACGGGATGCTGTGGCGCTCGTCGCCCTCCGTCACCGAGGTCGAGGAGCGGGCGCTGGACTGGCTGCGGCAGATGCTCGGCCTCCCCGAGGTCTTTCGGGGGACGATCCAGGACACCGCCTCCATCTCCACCCTGGTCGCCATCGCCACGGCGCGCGAGGCGGCGCGGGTGGGGGTGCGGGAGATGGGGATGAGCGGGCGCGACCTGCCGCGGATGCGCGTCTACGCCTCGGAGCAGGTGCACTCGTCCATCGACAAGGCGTGCATCACCCTGGGCCTGGGGATGGAGGGGCTGCGGAAGATCCCGGTCGACGCCGAGTTCCGCATGGACGCCGCCGCGCTGGATGCGGCGATCGAGGAGGACCGCGCGGCGGGGATGCTTCCCTTCTGCGTCGTGGCGACGGTGGGGACCACGTCGACCAGCAGCATCGACCCCGTCGCCGCCATCGCGGACGTGTGCGCGCGGCGGAAGGTGTGGCTGCACGTGGACGCGGCGTACGGCGGATCGGCGGCGGCGGTGCCGGAGCTGCGGTGGATCCTGGACGGCGCCGAGCGGGCGGACTCGGTCGTCACCAACCCGCACAAGTGGCTGTTCACGCCCATCGACATCTCCGTGCTCTATCTGCGCGACCCGGAGCTCTGCCGCCGCGCCTTCTCCCTCGTCCCCGACTACCTGGCCACGCCGGAGGGCGCGAGCGTCACCAACCTGATGGACTACGGCCCCGCGCTGGGCAAGCGCTTCCGCGCGCTGAAGCTGTGGTTCGTGCTGCGCTACTTCGGCGCCGAGGGCGTGGCCGCGCGCATCCGCGAGCACGTGCGGCTGGCGCGGGAGCTGGCCGGGTGGATCGACGCGGAGCCGTTCTGGGAGCGGATGGCGCCCACGCCGCTCAGCCTGGTCGTCTTCCGCCACCGCCCGGCGGGGATGGGCGAGGAAGAGACGGACGCGCACAACGAGCGGATCATGGCCGCGGTGAACGAGAGCGGGCGCATCTTCATCTCCCACACGCGCCTGCACGGCCGCATCGCCCTGCGCCTGGCGATCGGCAATCTCCGCACGCAGGAGCCCCATGTCCGCGCCGCCTGGGACCTCCTGCGGAAGACGGGAGACGAGCTGCTCCGCGTGCGTTCGCCGACTTTCGGACGCGAATCGATTCCGTAAACCGCAATCTCCGCGTCTCCGCGTGAGATCCTGCGATGCTCGAGACGCGGTGGGGATTCGTCTTCGCACGAGACCTGCGGTCGCCATCGTCCACACCTTTTCAAGCGGGACGGGAGCATGGCCGAGAACGGATCGTCGGGAGAGAAAGTCGTCGTCATCACCGGCGCGAGCGGCGGGATCGGGGCGGCGGTCGCGCGCGAGCTGGGGCGGCGCGGGCACGCGCTGGTGCTGGCCGCGCGCAACGAGGACGCGTTGCGCGCCGTGGCCGCGGAGGCAGGCGGGCGCGTGCACGTGGTCCGCGCGGACGTCACGAAGCGCGCGGACGTCGAGCGCCTGCGCGACGAGGCGCTGGCGGCGTTCGGACGCGTGGACGTGTGGATCAACAACGCCGGGCGCGGCATCAACCGCTCCGTGCACGAACTGACGGACGACGACATCGACGAGATGATCGCCGTGAACGTGAAGGGGCCGGTTTACGGCGCGCAGGCCATCCTCCCGCACTTCCAGGAGCGCGGAACCGGCCACCTGATCAACATCTCCTCCTTCCTCGGCCGCGTTCCCGTCGCCACCAACCGCTCGGTCTACAGCGCGGCCAAGGCGGCGCTGAACTCGCTCACGGCCAACCTGCGCGTCGACCTCGCGAAGAGCTTTCCCGGCATCCACGTCTCCACGGTGATGCCGGGGATCGTGAGCACCGACTTCGCCACCAACGCGCTGGGCGCGGGGAGCGGGCCGCCGGGGATCCGTCCCACCGGCCCGATGGCGCCGCAGACGGCCGAGGAGGTCGCCACGCAGATCGCCGACCTGGTCGACGCGCCGAAGCCGGAGCTGTACACGAATCCCGCCCACCCGGCCATCGCCCGCGCCTACTACGCCGACGTCGGCGCGTTCGAGGAGCAGGCCGCGCGCGGCTTTGCGCCGCCGCCGCAGCCCCAGCCCGCGGCGGACGCGTAGCGGCACGGAACCGGCAAGCGCTCCGCACGGTGCGGACGGAGAAAAATCGGAACGCGGAGGGCGGCCTTGCCGGGCGCGGACGTGGAGCGGGTGGAGATCGAGGAGCGGGCCGGCGCGGCGTGGTTCCGCGCCATGCGCCGCGGCGACTTCGCGGCGGCGTGGCGTGCGAGCGACGCGGTGCTGCGCGCGCACGCCGGCGTGCCGTGCTGGAACCGTCCGCGCCACGAGCAGTGGGTGTGGGACGGCACGCCGCTGGACGGCCGCCGCGTCCTGGTCCGCTGCTACCACGGCCTGGGCGACACCCTCCAGTTCATCCGCTACGCGCCGCTGGTGAAAGCGATCGCCGCCGGGGTGGCGGTCTGGACGCAGCCGCAGCTCATCCCCCTTCTACGGACAGTCGGCGGGATCGACCATCTCCTCCCGCTGCACGACGGCGAGTGCGAGGCGGAGTACGATGTGGACGTGGAGGTGATGGAGCTCGCGCACGTCTTCCGCAGCACGGTGGACGACCTCCCCAACCGCGTTCCCTATCTCCACGCCGATCCGGCGCCGCTCGCGAAGGACGGCCGCCTCGCCGTGGGGCTGGTGTGGCGGGCGGGGGATTGGGACGAGCGGCGCAGCGTCCCCTTCCCGCTCCTCGCCCCGCTCGCCGGGATCCCCGGCGTCGCCCTCCACCTCCTGCAGCGCGGCGATGCGCTCGCGGAGGCGCCGGACGGATTCGGCGTGGTCTCCGGCTCGGACGACGTGACGGAGTGCGCGCGGGTGATGCGCGCGCTGGACCTGGTCGTCACCGTGGACAGCATGCCCGCGCACCTCGCCGGCGCCCTCGGCGTCCCCGTATGGACGCTGCTGCACGCGGACTGCGACTGGCGCTGGATGGACGCCCGCGACGGCTCGCCGTGGTACCCCACCATGCGCCTGTTCCGCCAGCCCCGCGCGGGCGAGTGGGAGCCCGTCATCGCCCGCGTCGCGGACCGGCTGCGCGCGATGGCGGCGAGGCGGCAGCCGTCCCGCGGCGGCCGCGGGGGACGGAGGAGGAGCGCGATCGTTTCTCCGTGACCTCCGTGACCTCCGTGACCTCCGTGACCTCCGTGACCTCGGTGAGAGATCCTCCGTGAATCACTTGACGGGGCACCGGGCGCGCGGCATCATTGCCTCCCCGCCGTCCCGCAGCCCCATCTTCGCTCCGCTCCCACACTTGACCGACCGCGGCACCGACTTCGACGCGCTCTTCGCGCGCGAGCGCTGGCTGGTGATGCGCGAGCGCCACCGGCAGGCCCTGGCCAAGCGCTGGTTCCTCTGCTTCCTGTCGGTGGCGATGGCGCTGGCCGGCCACTACACCGGCGCGCTCCGCATCACCCTCGCCGCGGCGGTGGCGCTGGCGCTCGCCACCTTCACCGGCAACGCGCTGGTCGCCGGGCTGCACCGCGCGGGGAAGTTCTCGCCCTGGCAGTTCTGGTTCATCTCCACCCTCGACGTGCTGGTGATCGGCGGGTTCGCGTGGGCGCTGGGGCCGCAGGGGTACCTCGTCCTCCCCTACCTGATCTTCGCCGTGGGCGGGTACGCGCTGGGGATGCCGCGCGCGGCGCAGGTCCAGCTCGCGCTCGCCGCCGTCGTGTATCCTCTCGGCCGCTGGCTGGGGCTGCGCGGGGGAGACGGGCGGGCGGCCGTGGTCATCCTCATCGAGACGCTCTTCCTGCTGGGCACCGGGTGGCTGGCGATGGCGGGCCCCGCCGCCTACACCCGCCGCCTCCGCCGCGTGCGCCATGCGCTGGCCGGCGCGGCGCGGGGCGATTTCACCGCCCGGCTCCCCGGCCGCCACCTGGACGACATCGGCTTCCTTTCCGTCTCGGTGAACAGCATGAGCGAGGCGGTGGGAGAGATGGTGCGCGAGATCCAGGAGCGCGCCCGGGCCCTCGCCCGCCTTTCCGACATCCTGGCGTCGACCGCCGACGAGGTGCAGGCCTCGGCGGCCCTCATCGGCCAGTCGACCGGCGAGGTGGCGCGCGAGGCCCGCGACCAGCTGCAGCTCATCGCGGCCAGCGGCGGCGCGGTCGACGCGGCGAGCCGCGAGGGCGACGCGCTGCGCGAGCAGGCGGCGGCGTCGAGCCGCGAGGCGCGGGAGATGGCGGGTGAGGCGCGGGCGCACGCCGAGCGCATCGGCCGCGCCGGCGGGCTGCTGATGGAGCTGCGCCACGACTACGGCGGGCTGGAGACGGCCATTGACGCACTGGAAGAGGCGGGAAGCCACGTGGCCGGCTTCGTCACCACCATCCAGGAGATCGCCGAGCAGACCAACCTGCTGGCCCTGAACGCCGCCATCGAGGCCGCGCGCGCCGGCGAGCAGGGGCGCGGCTTCGCCGTGGTGGCGGGCGAGGTGCGCGACCTGGCCACGCAGTCGGCCGCCAGCGCCGCCGAGGTGGCGGGAACGGTGCACCGCACCGCCGCCGCGATCGCCGACGTGCGCGGGCGGCTGCGCGCGGGAAGCGTCCGCATCGCCGGGGTGGGCGACGTGGCCGACGCCGGCCGCGACTCGCTGGGCTCCATCGTCAGCGGGCTGGAGCACACCGTCCGCTTCATTGAGCGCATCACCGCCGACGTGGAGCGGCAGGCCGCGGCACTTGCCGCAATTCGCGACGGGATGGGCCGCATCCGCGGGATCACCCAGGCCGCCGTGGAACGCGCCGAGAACGCGGCGGCGGCCACCGAAAACCAGCAGGCAGCGGTCGGGCAGCTGGCCGAAACCAGCCAGCGCACAGCAGAAACGGCGGTGGATCTGGATGCGCTGGCCGGCCGCTTCCGCGTGGCTGCGGCGAGGGAGTGACGCCACGCGACTGGCGACCGTCTTGCATCCACGGTTATCTTTGCAAGCGCCCCACACCCCGTGCCCGGCGAAGTCCGTTCCGGGTGTCCGGGAACCCTCTCACGGCGGGTCGAGGGACCGATGGAATTCGGCAGCCGTTCCAACCCGTACGACGACTACCGCGGCCTGCAGCTGCGCGAGCGCATGGAAGCGCTCGGGCAGGTTTCGGCCGAGCTGATGCACGACCTGGCGCTGGGGCTGAGCGCGCTGGAGGCCCGCGCGCGCCTTGCCGCCGCCGACGCCCGCGACGGCCGCCCGGCCACGGGTGACCTGGAGCACGTGGTGGAGACCAGCGCCGACCTGAACCTGATGGTCCGCGACACGCTGGACGTGGTGCAGGGGCGCGCGCTCTCCCCCGAGGTGCGCTTCGACGTGGGCGTGGAGGTGGAGCGCGCGGTGCGGCGCTTCTTCCCCGGCTCGCGCGGCGTGGAGGTGCGGCTGAAGACCGACCTTCCCGGCACCGTGGAGGTGGAGGGGCGCGCGTCGTTCCTCTTCCGCTCCGTGTGGAACCTGCTGTCCAACGCCATGCGCCACTGCCGCAGCGAGGTGCAGGTGGGCGTGAGCGTGGAGGACCCGCGGCGGATGGACGAGGACGCCGAGGCGGTGGTGTGCATCGACATCGAGGACGACGGCGCGGGGCTGGACCTGGCGCGCGCCGCCACCCTCTTCGAGCCCGCCCCGTTCGCCGACCCCGAGGGTGGGGGGATGGGGCTCTCGGCCGTGGCCTGGATGGTGTCGCAGCTGGGCGGCTGGGTGCGCCACCGCCCCGGCGACGAGCTGGGCGGCGCCTGCTTCGAGATCCGCCTCCCCGTAGCCGACCACGCCACCAGCACCGGCTGAGCGCCGGGGAGATGAAGAAAAGCAGAGGAGCCGGCGGTCAAAGCGACCGCCGGCTCCTCTGCTTTTGCAATTCTGCATCCGCGCGCGACGCCAGCCTCGGCGCGGCCCCGGCTGGTCCCCTCCCCCGGCCCCTCCGCCCGCTCCGCGGGGGAGGGGAGAACTAATCGCGGCACAAACCTCGGTGCGTTGCGGTGATGCCGAGGCAGCAGTCCCGCAGGGACTTTGTGCTGTTGTTGCCCGCGAATTCATTCGCCGGGAAGGCTTGGACGCGCGCCAAAGCTTCGGCCGCACCTCGACTTTGGCGCCTACAACCCCTGCTGCTGCCGCACGAGGAGATCGTAGTTTGCGCGCTGTGCCGGGCTCAGCGTGGTGGGGAGCCCGACGGGAATTGCCGTATCTCCCGTGCGTTCGGGAAGGTGCAGCACCAGCGAGCCGGGCGGCACCGGACGCGCGTAGTCGGCCGCGCGGCCGCCGGCGTCGATCTGCACCGTGCGGCCGGGCGTGGCCAGGTTCGCCAGCACGCGCCCGTACTCCAGCCACTCGGCCAGCGGGTCGCTGTCGTCGGCCGCCACGGCGGGGATCAGGCGTTCCTCGAAGTAGCTCACCGCGCGCTGGTACGCCTCGCGGTTGGCCGCCTTCAGGGCCGCCATCTGCTTGCGATAGAAGTCGCGCGGGTCGCGCGCGCCCGCTTCCTGGAGCGCGCGGGCGAAGCGCTCGTCGGCGCGCGCGCGGAGGTCTGCATCTGCCATGCGGGAGATTGTACTGCCGCGCGGGTCCGCGCGCGAGCAGCGTCCTCCGGCGGCCGCTGCCTCACTTCGGCCGGTCCGTCAGGCGGTAGACGAGCTTCAGCCCGGACCACGTTGCGTCGATGGCGCACACCTTCACGTCCACCATCCCCCGCTCCAGCGCGATCTCCCGGACGACGTCCTCGGTGAGGTCGGTGCGCACGCCGGACGCCTTCTTCGGCCACGCGATCCACAGCATCCCCGCGGGGAGGAGGGAGCGCGCGAGGGCATCGAACCGCGCCCGCAGCGCATCCGCGGAGAGGGTGAAGAAGACGATCAGGTCCAGCCCCGCCGCCGTATCGTCATCCTCCCCAATCCTGATGACGTCTCCCGGCAGCTCGCCGAGCGTCGCGGCGAAGTCTGCCGGGGCGTCGAGGATGCGCAGGCGGTGGCCGGGCTTGATGCCGAGCTTCTTCGGGAGCGGCGTCCCGCTGTAGCCGGCGGGATTCGGCGCGGAAGGTGGCATCGGAATCGGGCGAGCGGCAGATCGGGATGATGGAGATGCGGGGAAATCCCGACTCCAGCGGCGGCACGAGGAAGGTATCGTGATCGCCCGGCGGATGGGAACGTGCGCGGCCGGCGCGGCGCCGGGACAACGCTGAAATCGAATCACGGCAAACGTTTTCTTCCCTTCGGGGAACGGAACTTGTAACGTGCACGCCCCTCGCTCCACCCACCCGTACGGAGAGGTGCCGCCATGCCCCGCACGTACCCGTTCCCTGGCTCGCCGGCGCTGACAGCGACGCAGGGCACCTTCGAGCTGTCGTGGGAGCTGTTCGGCGAGATGTGCCGCGCGCTGGCGGTGCGCGTGGCGCGCGAGTACCGGCCGGACCTGGTCATCGGCGTGGCCACCGCGGGGGTGATCCCCGCCGCCACGCTGGCCTCGATGCTCGACGCCGAGTTCGACTCGATGAAGATCTCGCGGCGCGACGGCGCGGCGATGACGGTGGAGCCGCGCGTGCTGTCGGCCACGCCGGTGCGCTGCCGCGGCAAGCGCGTGCTGATCGTGGACGAGATCACCGGCAGCGGCGACACCATGCGGCTGGCCTTGGCCGCGGTCCGCGAGGTCGGCCCGGCCGACGTGCGCACCGCCGCCGTGTTCGTGCGCCCCGGCGGCTGGCGCCCCAGCTACTTCGGGATGGAAACGGGCCAGCTCATCGTCTACCCGTGGGACCGCCAGGTCATCACCGACGGCGAGCTGGTGACGGGGCCGATGTACGAGGGCGCGGGGGCGAGAGTGTAAACAGAAGTCCTAAGTCCTAAGTCCCAAGTCCCAAGTCCTGAGTTGTGCCTACGGCACTTGGCACTTGGCACTTGGCACTTGGCACTTGGCACTTGGCACTTGGCACTTAGGACTTAGGACTTAGGACTTAGGACTTAGGACTTAGGACTTAGGACTTAGGACTTAGCAGGATGCTAAAAAACAGTGCTTGGGCTTCGCCCGACTCCTCAAACCGGGGGTCGTCAGCAGGCCCAGCGTCCAGGGGAGCTCCGGGCGTGCCGTTTCGTCCTGTTTCGCACCG
>Ga0326721_10000210_pt1 | contig 20398 bp, 17 predicted proteins | sample SGPome_FD_203951 | JGI IMG/M metagenome (GOLD analysis project Ga0326721, IMG submission 203951) | Soil microbial communities from Southern Great Plains, Lamont, Oklahoma, United States - SGP_1_2016 | ecosystem: Engineered > Artificial ecosystem > Soil microcosm > Unclassified | place: USA...
TTCCGCTCGTCCGGTGTGCTTGTTCCGTCCAGGCCACCACCCCGATCGCGCCGCTCGGCCGGGACCAGATCCCCCGCTGCTGGTCCACGACCGGGCTGGAGGAACGCGATGCTCGCGATGGCCGGTCCCGATGGGTGCTCACCGGGACCGGCCGTCCGGGATGCGGTCCTCATCAGGGCAGAGGCAGCTGCCGCGGTTGGTGATACCTCCTGCCGCGGCAAATCTTTCGCGGTCCGGACGTGGCCGTCGGACCTAACGCCCGAAGCGGTACATAGGTCGCCGTGTATCAACGGCGACGGCGCACGCTCCTTGTCATGTAGTGAAAACGTCCTAGGCTCGGCCTCACCTGACCCCGGTGGCAGCACCTCGACACTGGGAAGCGCAACGACGGATGTGGCACACATGATCAATGCCGAAGCTGAACAAGGAACCCTTGCCAGCCGCGCGGGTGAGGTGTTCCAGCGCTATCGCGACGGCGACTCACAGGCGATGGGGGAGCTGGTCGCGATGCTGACCCCGATCCTGTGGCACACCGTCCGCGCCCAGCGGCTGGACAAGGAATCGACCGAGGACGTGCTGCAGACCACCTGGCTGGCGTTGGTCCGCAGCGCGGAGGGCATCTCTGACCCTCGTGCGGTGTTGCAGTGGTTGATCGTCTCGGCCCGCCGGGAGGCGTGGCGGGTGATGCGCGGCCAATCACGGCAGGTGCCTTACGAGATCGACGAGGACGCCGTCCAGATTCCCGATGATGAGCTGCCGGACAGCGTCGTCCTGCGGGGCGCCACGGAAAAGTTGCTCTGGCTGCACGTGGCGGAACTCCCCGAACGCTGCCGGGCGCTGCTGCGGGTGATCGCTTTTGCCGACCGGCCTGACTATCCGGAACTGGCCCGTTCACTGGGCATGCCGATAGGAAGCATCGGCCCTACCCGGGGCCGATGCCTTGCGAAGCTGCGCGCTTCACTGTCCACCGATGCTCGATGGGAGCTGCGATGAACACCTCCGAGATTCCTGCCGAGGACCTGGCCGGAGCTCCTCTCGACGCATCGGACGCCGCCGTCCTCAGCATGATCGCCGACCTCTACAGCCACCTCGACCCGGTCCCCTCCGATCTGGTGGACCGGCTGCAGTTCAGCATCACGCTGGACGCGCTCAACGCCGAACTCGCCGAACTGCAGCAGCTGCCGGATGCCGTGCTGGCATCCAGGGCCGAGCACGCCAGCCTGGTCAAGACGCTCACCTTCACCAGCGACAGCCTCACGACGATGGTCGCGATCAGCCCGGACGGCCCGGACCGGGTCCGGATCGACGGCTGGATCGCACCCGGCGCCGAGGCGACCGTCGAGCTGCACCAGGGTGGGCTGACCCGTGAGGTGTCGGCCGACGCCGACGGCAGGTTCGTGTTCGAGGACCTCGCGCACGGACTGACCCGGTTCGTGGTGCGTCCCGCCGAGCCCGCTGCCCACCCGCCGGTGATGACGCCCGCCGTCGAGATCTGACCAGCACCCGAAGGCTGATGTCGCACACCTACCGACGAGGTAACAGATGAGCTCCTCCCAGACGCCTGACGACATGGGTATGGCACCGCCGAAGCGCCGGCGGCGCGAGCCGAGCCTCCAGCCGCCGGCCGAGGTGCTGAACAAGCACGGCGGCCGGGTGCTCGATCCGTCTGGCGCCGTCCGGCTGCCCAGCCAGCCGCCGATCCGCCCCACCGTCTACGTCGGTTCCCGGCTGCTGGTCCGTTCTGTCCGGCTGGACGATGAGGTGTTGCCCGCCCTCAACCAAGCTGCCGCCGAGGCCAACCTTCGGTTGGCCTTCGACGAGGCCGACGCCAGGCTGCTGGAACTGGCCCGGCAAGCCGGCCTGGCGGACCTGGCGTTGCGGGTGCTCGCCACCCGGGTGCGGCTGGAGCCGGCGACCGACAAACCGGCCGCGCCGCCGGATGCCTGGAAGGTGCTGCAGAACTTCCGGTCCATCGTCGGGCCGACGAATCCGGCCGCCCACCAGGTGAGCCTGGACCACCTGCTCACCGCGACCAGCGGGATGCAACGCTCGGCCGGCATCTCCGGCGTGCCGTACATGGGTGGCGCCCCGTACATGGGTGGCGCCCCGTACATGGGTGGCGCCCCGTACATGGGCGGCGGCGGTGTCACCGGCGCGCCGGACGGCGTCCCGTACATGGGCGGCGGCAGTGTCGGGATCAGCTCGCAGTACGGCATTCCAGGACACGGCGGTCGGTCTCCGGTGACCTGGCTGGGCCCGGCGCCCACCCGGGTGGCGCGGGAGGATCTGCCCTGCCGGCGGCCGGTCGTGGCGGTCCTCGACACCGGCGTCGGCAAGCACCCGTGGCTACCGGCTTCGATTGTCAAGCGCCATCCGCACGTCGGCAGCCTCCCGATCGGCCAGTCCGACCCGGCGACCGACCCCGAGGTCAGCGGGCAGCTCGGCAGCCCGCTGGAGGGCACCTTGGATCCGGACGCCGGCCATGGCACCTTCATCGCCGGCCTGATCCGCCAGATCTGCCCGGACGCCGACATCCTGGCCATCCGGGTGATGTACGGCGACGGCGCGGTGCCTGAGGGCGACCTGCTGGAGGCGCTGAACCGGCTGTTGCTGCGGCAGGCGCTGGCCCAGGCGCTGAACAAGCCGAGTTGGCTGGTCGACGTGATCTCCTTGTCCCTGGGCTACTACCACGAGCTGCCGGCCGACCTCGCCTATGACCAGCTGCTGCTGGAAACCCTGCGCGCGCTCGGCGAGCTCGGCGTCACGGTGGTAGCCGCGGCCGGCAACGACGCGACCCCCCGGCACTTCTATCCGGCCGGCTTCGCGCCGCACGCGGGCGGAGAGTGGAACCCCGTCGAGCGTGACGTGCTGCCGGTGATCAGTGTGGGGGCGCTCAACCCGGACCTGCGCTCGGTGGCGCTGTTCAGCAATGCCGGCGACTGGGTGTGCTGCCATCGTCAGGGCGCGGCCCTGGTGAGCACCATGCCGACCACCTTCGACGGCTCGCTGCAGCCGGCGGCGGCCGTCGAAGTCGACGGCGGGCTGCTTCGGTCCACCATCGACCCCGATAACTTCCACGGCGGTTTCTCGACCTGGAGTGGCACGTCCTTCGCCGCGCCCATCCTGGCCGCGGAGGTGGCCAGGTTCCTGTGGGAGTCCAAGGAGCTGGACACCTCGGATCCGGCGGCCATGCTCAACCGCGGCTGGAGCGCCCTGGAACGGCTGGTCGACCTCCGGCGGCCCCAGGCCAGCGCGCTGTCCAACGGCCGGGCGCCGGTTTCCACGCGCTGACGCCGACAGCCGGCCCGCCCGGGCAGCTATGGCAGCCGTCGACCGGCGGTGTGCCCGCAGCCACGCCGATGGCCCTGTTCGTGGTAGGTGCAGCCTGCCGCACTCGGTAGGGTCGGCGGCATGATCCGCACCGGCAGCGGTCTGGCCGAAGCGAGGCGGTTGCACGCGCTGGGCGTCGAGCACAACAACGCCGGCCATCCACTGCGTGCCATCAAGCTGTTCCGGCGGGCGCTGTCCTTGCCGGTGCTGGGCGAGGGCGCCGAGGAGGAAGCCCGGCTGGTGGCCGCCCGGATCTGGATCAGCGTGGCGATGAGCGAATCGGAGCTCAAGAGCCCCGAGCGTGGGCTGGCCGCGCTGGCCGAAGCCGAGCGCGTGGTGCAGCTGGTCGAGCAGCCCCAGCTCAGCGTCCTGCTGCATCTGCAAAATGGCTATATCCGGGTTCGTGCCGGGGATTTCGAATCCGGCCTGGCGCACCTGGACTCCGCGGTGGCCCTGATCGAACACGCCGAGCCGGCGCATGCGAGCAACATCCTGCTCAACCGCGGCAGCTTGCAGCTCTATCGCGGGCAGCTGGCCGCGGCCCGGCAGGACCTGAGCCGGTCGGCCGAGCTGGCCGCCGAGCACGGCCTGCCGGTCGAGGAGTTCAAGGCCAAGCACAACCTGGGGTACCTGGAATTCCTGGCCGGCAACCTGGCGCTGGCGCTGAAGACCATGGACGACGCCCAGGCGATCAACGTCAAGGTGTCCCTCGCGGTGGCGCTGCTGGACCGGGCCCGGGTGCTGCTCGAGGTAGGCCTGCATCGCGAGTCCGACGACGCGCTGATCGAGGCGGCCGCGCTGTTCCGCGCCGACCGGCTCTACAAGGAGCTGGCGGAGGTGGAGCTGGCCAGGGCCGAGTGCGCCCTGCTGGATGGGGAGATCGCGGCGGCGCGCAGGCTCGCGGCCACCGCTCGGGACCGGTTCCGCAGGCGGGCCAACGACCGCTGGCGCCGCGACGCCGAGCTGGTGTTGCTGCATGCCGACTCAGCAGCCGGTCGCCCCGGTTCCCGGCTGGTCGAACCGGCGCTGCGGCTGGCGGCGGAGTTCCGCGGCGCCGGCCTGGAGACCCAGGCCCGAACCAGCCAGCTGCTCGCCGCCGAGGCGCTGCTTCGGGCCGGCCGCATCGAGCAGGCCCGGACGGTGGCTGGGGAGGCCGGCCCGGTCCGGGCCGCTGACCCGGTCTCGGCCCGGCTGCACACCCGGCTGGTGCGGGCCAGGCTGTCCATCGCCGCCCGGGACGCCGGGGATGCTCGTCGCGAGATCCGCACCGGGCTCACCGAGCTTGCCAACCACCAGGCCCAGTTCGGCAGCATCGACCTGCAGACCGCCAGCGCGGTGCACGGCCGCCAGCTGGCCGAGCTGGACCTGTCGCTGGCGCTGGCCGAGGGCAAGCCGGCCGGCGTGCTCGCCGCGATCGAGCGGGGGCGGGCGACCTCCAGCCGGCTGCCAAGAGTCAGCGCGCCGACGGATCCGGTAGCCGCCGAGCTGCTGGCCGAGCTGCGGCACGCCGTCGAGGGGCTGCGGTCGATCCGGTCCGACGCCGCGGCCACCGAGCAGGCCGCCGTCCACCGTCGCCGGGTGGCCGAGCTGCAGCGGGCCCTGCGGTCGCGAGCCTGGCAGGCCACCGGGTCCGGCAGCGCGCCCCGGCCCGCGTCGCTGGGCCAGATCGAGGCCGAGCTGAGCCGGACCGGCACGGCGCTGGTGTGCTACTTCGACGTCGGTGGGGTGCTGCACGCCGTCGTCCTCGCTGGCGGCCGGTCTCGCATCGTCACCCTCGGCGACAGCATCACGGTGTCGGAGATGGTCCGCCGGGTCCGGGCGGACCTCGACGTGCTGGCCCGGGGTCACCTGCCGAATGCCCTGCACTCGGCGGTGTGCGCGACCTTGAACCGGTCGCTGGCCAGGTTGTCCGACGTCCTGCTGGCCCCCCTCGCCCTGCCCGAGCACCGGTTGGTGATCGTGCCGACCGGTGCCCTGGCGGCCTTGCCGTGGACGAACCTGCCGCCGATGACGCATTGCCCCGTCGTGGTGGCGCCCTCGGCGACGGCCTGGTTGACAGCGGCCCGGCAGGCGGGGCGCGGCGACGGACCGGTGGTGGCCGTCGCCGGTCCCGACCTGGTGCACTCGGAGAAAGAGGTGGTCGCGATCGGCCGGTTGTGGCCCCGATCGCGGGTGCTGGCCGGCTCCGACGGCGGCCGGGCCGAGTTGGTGTCTGCCCTGGCCTCGGCCACCGTGGTGCACGTGGCCGCACACGGCCAGCACCAGGCGGAGAACCCGCTGTTCTCCTCGATCCGGCTGGCCGACGGGCCGCTGTTCGCCTACGAGCTCGACCACACCAGCCCGGCCGCCGAGCACGTGGTGCTGTCGGCCTGCGAGCTGGGCCAGGCGACCATCCGGGCCGGCGACGAGGCCCTGGGCCTGACCAGCGTGCTGCTGCGGCTGGGCACCCGGTCGGTGATCTCCGGGGTGGCCCGGGTGCACGACGACGTCGCTGCCGAGGTGATGACCCGCTACCACACAGCGCTGGCCGCCGGCGTCGATTCGGCGCAGGCGCTGGCCGGGGCGTGTTCGGGCTCCAGCACGCCGGCACCCTTCGTCTGCTTCGGCTCCACCTGGTGACCACGGCCGCCGGTGAATTTGGACGGCCGTCGGTTTTTCCGTAGCATCGACGCTGATCCACCCGAAGACCGCTGGTCATCGCATGCGCACATGCGATCGAACAGCTCCGGAACGCGCCGGAGCGGCCCGCGCAGGATGGCGGTAAGCGATGTGCCTTCGCCCCGTGCGCCCTGCGCCGGGGCGTTCTTGTGTCCTGGAGCTGGTCGGTGAGCTAGCCGCTCATGCCGGACCGGCGCAGACGTGCAAGAGAGGAGGGACATGCCGAACAAAGAAAAGCTCGGTGCGGTGGCCGAGATCGTCGATCACTTCAACGGATCGTCGGCGACGGTGATCACCGAATACCGCGGGCTGACCGTCAAGCAGGTTACCCAGCTTCGCCAGGCGCTGGGCGGGGACACCACCTACGCGGTGGTGAAGAACACCCTGACCCGGCTGGCCGCGGCCGAGGCCGGCGTCAGCATCGATGACAGCCTGCTGGTCGGGCCGACCGCCATCGCGTTCGTCAAGGGCGATCCAGTGGCGGCCGCCAAGGGCTTGCGTGAATTCGCCAAGACCAACCCGCTGCTGGTCATCAAGGGCGGCGTGCTCGACGGCCGCTCGCTGACCGCGGCCGAGGTCAACCAGATCGCCGATCTGGAATCTCGCGAGGTGCTGCTGGCCAAGATCGCCGGTGTCCTGAAGGCGCTGCCGACTCGGGCCGCCGGCCTGTTCCAGGCGCCGCTGTCCCAGGTCGCCCGGCTTGCCAAGGCGCTGGAGGACAAGACCCCCGGCGCCGCGCAGCCGGCCGAGGCAGGTGATGCCGCAGCTACCACTGAGGCATCCACGGCCGAGGCATCCGAAGCCGAAGCACCCGCGGCTGAGGCGCCCGAGGCCGAGGCAACGGCAGCCGCCGAAGCTCCGGCAACCGATACTCCCGCCGAGCCGGCGGAGCAGTAACCAACCCATCTGCCGGCTCTCCCGGCGATACAGAAAGGACGCCACATCATGGCGAAGCTCAGCACCGAAGAGCTCATCGACGCGTTCAAGGAGCTCACCCTTCTCGAACTGTCGGCATTCGTGAAGCAGTTCGAGGAGACCTTCGACGTCACCGCCGCCGCCCCGGTCGCGATGGCCGCGCCGGCCGGACCGGCCGGCGGCGCGCCGGCCGAGGCCGAGGCCGAGCAGGATGAGTTCGACGTCATCCTCGAAGCTGCCGGTGACAAGAAGATCCAGGTCATCAAGGAGGTGCGCACCCTCACCAGCCTCGGCCTGAAGGAGGCCAAGGACCTGGTCGACGGCGCCCCCAAGGCGGTCCTGGAGAAGGTCAACAAGGAAGCGGCCGACAAGGCCAAGGCGGCGCTGGAAGGCGCCGGCGCCACCGTCACCGTCAAGTAGTTCCCGCTCTCCGCTGAGGGGCCTGGTCCGCACACCCGTGCGGAACGGGCCCCTCAGTCGTGTCAGGCAGTGGTGTCCTGGTAGCCGCATGGGCTGTAGTCGTCGTGATCTGGGATCGGGCCGGGTGCGACACAGCGCGGAAATCGGCTCAAGCCGCAAATAGCGGCCGCTGCGCGGCTAGGGTGCCGGGTTAGTCGCCTGCGCCCGACGTTCACGGTCCGGTAACCGATGGGTAGCTGGGTCGTTGTACCCCGGACGCCGGCTTTCCGCAGAGCCGGCAGCGCTCTCGGTACGGCGCACGATCCGAGGAGGAGCCGGGGTGGGAGTCGAGGTTGCCGTCCAGGGCCTGACCAAGTCCTTCGGCAAGCAGGTCATCTGGGGTGACGTCACGCTCACCCTGCCCCCCGGTGAGATCAGCGTCATGCTCGGCCCGTCCGGCACCGGCAAGTCGGTGTTCCTCAAGACGCTGGTGGGACTGCTCAAGCCCGACCGCGGCTCGATCATCATCAAGGACGTCGACCTCGCCCGGTGCAGCGAGCACCAGCTCTACGAGACCCGCAAGCTGTTCGGCGTGCTGTTCCAGGACGGCGCCCTGTTCGGGTCGATGAACCTCTACGACAACATCGCCTTCCCGCTGCGCGAGCACACCCGCAAGAGCGAGTCGGAGATCCGGCAGATCGTCTCCGAGAAGCTGGAGATGGTGGGCCTGACCGGCACCGAGAAGAAGCTGCCCGGGGAGATCTCCGGCGGCATGCGCAAGCGGGCCGGCCTGGCCCGGGCCCTGGTGCTGGATCCGGAGATCATCCTGTTTGACGAGCCGGACTCCGGCCTGGACCCCGTCCGGGTGGCCTACCTCAACCAGCTCATCGTCGACCTCAACGCGCAGACCGACTCGACGTTCCTGATCGTCACCCACGACATCGGCACCGCGCGCACCGTTCCGGACAACCTGGGGCTGCTGTTCCGCCGCGAGCTGGTGATGTTCGGCCCGCGCGAGGTGCTGCTGACCTCGGACGAGGCGGTGGTGGAGCAGTTCCTGAACGGCCGGCGCGAAGGCCCGATCGGCATGTCGGAGGAGAAGGACGCCGGCCAGGTCGCCGCCGAACTCGCCGCGCTGGACGGAAAGGACGCAACGTCGTCTGGGGGGACCGGCCCGAAGGGTGCCCTCGGGAGCGGCGTGCCGCCGCAGCTCTTGCCGTCGCCCGGGCTTCCCGAGCGCAAGGCGGCCCGGCGGCGTCAGGAGCGGGTGCTGCAGATGCTGCACACCCTGCCGGAGAAGGCGCAGCAGGCGGTCAAGGCGGCCCTGGACGACGAGCACCGGTCCCGGCTGCCCGGTTACGCACCGCACGCCGACCGGCCGTCGTCCGGCCACGCGCCTGATCAGGAATCACCCGAGTACGAGTCGGTGGCCGAATGAGCTCGCTGTCACCAGCGGCTGGCATCAGCCATGCCGGCCGGCTGTTCGCGTTGTTCCTCGACGTGATCCGGTTGAGCGTCAAGCGGCCGTTCCAGGGCCGGGAGTTCATCCAGCAGGCCTGGTTCATCGCCAGCGTGACGATCCTGCCGACGGCGCTGGTGGCGATCCCGTTCGGCGCCGTCATCGCGCTGCAGCTGGGCACCCTGACCCGCCAACTCGGCGCGCAGTCCTTCACCGGCGCCGCGTCGGTGCTGGCGGTGATCAGGGAGGCCAGCCCGATCGTCTGCGCGCTGCTGATCGCCGGGGCCGGCGGCTCGGCGATCTGCGCGGACCTCGGCAGCCGCAAGATCCGCGACGAGATCGATGCCATGGAGGTGCTCGGCATCTCTCCGGTCCAGCGGCTGGTGGTGCCGCGGGTGCTGGCCTGCATGCTGGTGGCTGCCGCGCTCAACGGCCTGGTGAGCGTCGTCGGGGTCGCCGGCGGCTACTTCTTCAACGTGGTGCTGCAGGGCGGCACCCCGGGCGCCTATCTGGCGAGTTTCTCGGCGCTGGCGCAGCTGCCCGACCTCTACGCCGGGGAGCTGAAGGCCGTCATCTTCGGCTTGATCGCCGCCGTGGTGGCCTCCCACAAGGGCCTCAACGCCGGCGGCGGTCCGAAAGGCGTCGGCGACGCGGTGAACCAGTCCGTCGTCATCACCTTCCTGCTGCTGTTCTTCGTCAACTTCGTGATGACGGCCGTGTACTTCCAGGTCGTCCCCCCGAAGGGGTCGTGACCTGTGAGTGAGCATCGCAGCGAGGTACGAGCGAGGAGCGGAGCGAATGGCTAGCGGCACCGTTCTGGGCTCGGTGCGGCGGGCCGCGGGCCGGCCGGTCGGCGCCCTGGACGACCTCGGCGAGCAGCTGCTGTTCTACGTCAAGGCGCTGGCCTGGACTCCCCGGACGATCCGGCGCTACAAGAAGGAAGTGCTGCGGCTGCTTGCCGAGGTCACCTTCGGCACCGGGGCGCTGGCGGTGATCGGCGGCACGGTCGGGGTGATCGCCTGCCTGTCCTTCTTCACCGGCACCGAGGTCGGCCTGCAGGGCTATGCGGCGCTCAACCAGCTCGGGGCGGGCCCTTTCACCGGCTTCATCTCCGCCTACTTCAACACCCGCGAGATCGCGCCGCTGGTCGCCGGCCTGGCGCTGTCGGCCACCGTCGGGTGCGGTTTCACCGCCCAGCTCGGCGCGATGCGGATCTCGGAGGAGATCGACGCCCTGGAAGTGATGGCGGTCCCGTCCCTGCCGTTCCTGGTGACCGCCCGGTTGATCGCTGGTTTCATCGCGGTGATCCCGCTGTACGTGATCGGCCTGCTGTGCTCCTACCTCTCGGCCAGGACGATCGCCACCGTGTACTACGGCCAGTCCACCGGGACCTACGACCATTATTTCCGGCTGTTCCTGCCGCCCACCGACGTGCTGTGGTCGTTCTTCAAGGTGCTGGTGTTCGCGATCGTGATCGTGATGACGCACTGCTACTACGGCTACACCGCCAAGGGCGGCCCGGCCGGCGTCGGGGTCGCGGTGGGCCGCGCGGTCCGGACCGCGATCGTGGCCATCAACGTCATCGACTTCTTCCTGTCCCTGGCCATCTGGGGGGCCACCACCACCGTCCGGATCGCGGGGTGATCCTCGGTGAGCCGTGAGACCGGTATGCGCAAGCTGAGGCTCAGGCTGGCGGGCCTGGTGTTCCTGGCCGTCCTCGCCGGGCTGCTGAGCCTGTCGATCGCGGCCTACCAGCAGGTGTTCACCAAGGTCACCCTGGTGACCCTGGACACCGACCACACCGGCGCCCAGCTGCAGCTGCAGTCCGATGTCAAGCTGCGCGGAATCCTGGTCGGGGCCGTCCGGCACATCTCGACCTACAACGTGCCCGCGCGCGACGGCCGGCAGCCGGAGACCCGAGCCCGGGTCCAGCTGGCGCTGACCCCGTCGAAGGCCAAGCTGATCCCGGTCGGGGCGAGCGCCCTGCTGCTGCCCAAGACCCTGTTCGGCGAGCGGTACGTGGCCCTGCAGGTGCCCGATGGCCTGACCGGGGCCCAGGCCCGCCCGGTCCGTTCCGGGGACACCCTCTCAGCCGGCCGGGACGCCATCGAGGTCGAGCGGGTGCTCGATGACCTCTACCCGGTGCTGCTGGCGCTGCACCCGCAGGACCTGAAGGCGACGCTGACCGCGCTGGCCACCGCGCTGCAGGGCCGCGGCAAGCAGCTGGGGGACAACCTCGCCGCGTTCAACCGTTACCTGCTCGCCTTCAATCCCAAGGTGCCGACCCTGGCCGACGACCTGGACAAGCTGGGCCAGGTGGCCTCGCTCTACCGCGATGCCGCGCCGGACCTGCTGGCCAGCCTGGACAACCTGCAGACCACCAACCAGACGATCACCCGCCGCCCACAGGCGCTGGACCAGTTGCTCACCGCGGCCACCTCCACCTCCAACGAGGTCGACGCCTTCGTCAACGCCGACGGCGACTACCTCATCCGGCTGGCGGCGTCGTCGTCGCAGGTCCTGCGGGTGCTGGCCGACTTCGCGCCCGAGTACCCGTGCCTCGCCCAGGGACTGGCCGACCTCGAGCCCCGGCTGGAGGACAGCTTCGGCGGCAAGCAGCCCGGCCTGCACATCACGCTGGAGTTCGTCAACGGCCGGGGCAAGTACGTGCCCGGCAACGAGCCGCGGATGGCCAGCGGCTCGCCGCAGTGCTACGGCCTGCCGAGCCCGGCGCGGCCGTTCCCAGGGGTCGACTTCCCCGACGGCGCGCCTGCGCAGGGGCCATCCGGCCCGCTGCCCAGCGCCGACCGGGCCGCCTACCACGCCAACGGTGTCGGTTCGGTAGCCGAGACCAAGCTGATCTCGGCGCTGCTGTCAGGCAGCTACGGCAACGATCCGGCCAAGGTGCCGGCCATGGCCACCCTGCTCGCCGGGCCGCTGCTGCGCGGCAGTCAGGTGGGCGTGGGATGAGCGCGCGACTGGCCGATGAGCGCTTGCGCGAAGAGGCGATGACATGAGGGGGCTGCTCGCGCCGCTGGTCAAGCTGATCGCCTTCCTGATGGTGACCGCGATGGCCACCTACGTCCTGGCGGCCACCATCACCAATACCGGGTATGGCAAGGCGATCAGCTACTACGGGCTCTTCCACGACGCCACCGGGCTGCTGGTCGGCGACGACGTCCGGGTCTCGGGCGTCCGGGTCGGCTCGATCCAGGGCATCAAGCTGGTGCGCGAGCCGGGCACGCCGGATCCGGCGACCGCGCCGTTCGTGGCGCAGGTCAGATTCAACGTCTCGGTAGACCGGCCGCTGTCGAGCTGGGTGCGGGCCAAGCTGCGCTTTCGCAACCTGGTGGGCCAGCGCTATCTCGCGCTCGAGCAGGGCAGCCAGATCCCCGGAGTGCCCGACGGTCAGCTGAAGCCGAAGGCGGTGATACCGCTCAGCCAGACCCAGGACGCCCTGGACCTGAGCACCCTGTTCGCCGGCTTCAAGCCGCTGTTCACCGGGCTCAACCCCGATGAGATCAACAGCCTGTCGATGCAGATCATCCAGACACTGCAAGGCGAAGGCGGCACCGTGGACAACCTGATGCGCCAGACCGCGGAGCTGACGTCGGCGATCGCCGACAAGGACAAGGTGATCGGCGACCTGGTCGACAACCTGTCCTCGGTGCTGGACACCCTCGGCCAGCGGGATCAGAAGCTGTCCGATCTGATCGTCCAGCTGCAGCGGTGGGTCTCGGGCCTGGCAGCCGACCGTGCCGTGATCGGCGAGTCGATCACCGGCATCGACAACCTGACCTCGGCCACCGCAGGCCTGCTGGAGAAGTCCCGCCCGCAGCTCAAGCAGGACGTCGAGGACCTGACCGGCCTGGCACAGACCCTCAACGCGGGCAACAGCACCATCGACGGCATCCTGCAGCGGTTCCCGAACAAGATCGCGACGCTGACCCGGACAGCGACCTACGGCTCCTGGTTCAACTTCTACCTGTGCACGATGGAGGGCAGCGTGACGCTGCCCGGCGGTGCCACCGTGACACCGGGGCTGCCGACGCCATTCCCACCGGCGAGGTGCGGCTGATGGCTGCCCTGCTGAGATCGAAGACGGTGCGCAGCGCACCGCGCGGACGCTCGTTCGCCTCCCGCAATCCGACCACCATCGGCGCGATCGGCCTGGTCGTGATCGGCATGCTGCTGTGGGCGGCCTTCAACGCCGCCAAGCTGCCGCTGATCGGCGGCGGCACCCAGTACTCGGCGATCTTCTCCGAGGCCTCCGGGCTGGTGCCCGACGACGAGGTCCGGATCGCCGGGGTCAAGGTCGGCACGGTCACCGGGGTGTCACTCAACGGCCCGACGGCGCACACCGTCAAGGTGTCCTTCCGGGTCAAGAGGGCCTTCATCGGCGACCGCACCGAGGCCATCATCAAGATCAAGACGGTGCTCGGCCGCAAGTACCTGGAGCTGGACTCCGCGGGGGCGGCCAAGCAGGACCCCGGCCAGCAGATCCCGCTGGCCAGGACCCTGACCCCCTACGACGTGTACCCGGCGTTCGCGGATCTCACCAAGACCGTGGGCGCGATCGACACGAAGGCATTGGGCCAGTCCCTGGAGACCATCGCCCAGACCTTCAAGGACACCCCTGCTTCGGTCCGCACCACGCTGGACGGGCTGTCCCGGCTGTCGCGCACCATCTCCTCCCGCGACCAGGCGCTGCGCACGCTGCTTGCCCGGGCGAACGCGGTGACCGGTGTGCTGGCCGATCGGGATGCCGAGATCGGCAAGCTGCTCACCGACGGCAACCTGCTGCTGTCCGAGCTGAACGCCCGGCGGGAGGCGATCCGCACCCTGTTCCTCAACACTTCGGCGCTGTCGCTGCAGATCTCGGGCCTGGTCAGCGACAACACCAAAGCCCTCAAGCCGGCCCTGGACCAGCTGAAAGGGGTGCTGGACATCCTGGAGCGCAACCTCGACAACATCGACCGCGGCCTGGCGTTGCTGGCGCCGTTCTACCGGGTCTTCGCCAACACGCTGGGCAACGGACGGTGGTTCGACACCTACATCCAGAACCTCTCTGCGGGCGGCCTGCTGGGCCTCACCACCGGAATCGGGCAGTGATGGCCGCGCACTCGATGCCCAGGCGGCTCTCCCAGCTGCTGGTGGTCGCGATCCTGGCCGCCGTGGTGGTGGTCACCGCGCTGTTCGTGCTGCTGCCCGGCCCGACCAAGACGGTGCAGGCCCGCTTCGAACGCGCCGTCGGCCTCTACACCGGCTCCGACGTCCGGTTGCACGGCATCAAGATCGGCACCATCACCAAGGTCACCCCGGACGGCGACGGGGTCCTGGTCCGGATGAGGTACGACAAGAAGATCAAGTTGCCGGCCTATCCCGACGATGCCAAGGTGGTGCGCGCGGCCATCATCCCGCCGTCGCTGGTCTCCGACCGCTACGTGCAGCTGGCCGACTTCGACTCCTGCACCACCGGCTGCCCGGTGCTGGCCGGCGGCGCCGTCATCCCGATGAACCAGACCGCGGCCCCGGTCGAGCTCGACGACATCTACGCAGCGCTCGACAAGCTCAACGTCGCGCTCGGCCCGCAGGGCGCCAACGCCGCGTCGGCCAGCGCCAAGGGCCCGCTATCTGATCTCATCGACGTCGCAGCGGCCAACCTCGACGGCAACGGGGCGGCGCTCGGCAGCACCGTCGAGAACCTCTCCCAGGCCGTCCGGACGCTGGCCGAGGGACGGGAGGACCTGTTCGGCACCGTGAAGAACCTGCAGGTCTTCACCGACGCGCTGGTCGCCAACGATGCCCAGGTACGCACGTTCAACACCCAGCTGGACCAGGTGACCTCGGCGCTGGCCGAGGAGCGCGGCTCGCTGGCCGCCGCCCTGAAGAACCTGACCGCCGCGTTGCGCGATATCGCCGACTTCATCTCCACCCACGGCGACAGCATCTCCGCCGATGTGGCCGGTCTCAAGGACGCCGTCGGCGTGCTGAACAAGCAGAAGGCCGCCCTGAACGAGGTGCTGGCTGTCGCGCCGGTGGCCCTGTCGAACCTCAACCACACCTATAACGCCCCAGCGGGCACGCTGGACACCCGTGACAACCTAGGCGGCACCCAGAACCCGCTGGACCCCGCCGTGATCTGCTCGGCCTTGAAGGCCACCGGGAACCTGCCGGCCAGCGGCGCCATCGCCGACACCTGCGCCGCCATCGCCAAGGTGATCGGCGGGCTGCCGGTGCTCGGTGGGTTGCCCGGCCCCGGCAACCCGCCGCTCGGCCTGCCGCCGTTGGGTGGTCCGTGATGGCGACGCTGGCGACGAGCCGGGCCGGCCGGCTGGTGGCCCTGGCAGCGGCGACCGCGCTGGCGCTGTCGGGCTGCGGTTTCCACGGCCTGTACTCGGCCCCGCTGCCGGGCGGGGCAGCCCTGGGCAGCCACCCCTACCGGGTGCTGGTCGACTTCGCCGACGTGCTGGACCTGGTGCCGCAGTCCTCGGTCAAGGTCAACGACGTGACGGTCGGCAAGGTGGAATCGGTCCGGCTGGTCGGCTGGCAGGCCCAGGCCCAGGTGGTGGTCAACGGCGACGTGACGTTGCCGGCCAACGCTCATGCCCAGATCCGCCAGACCTCGCTGCTGGGTGAGAAGTTCGTGTCGCTGTCCTACCCGCCGGCCGGCGAGGTCAGCGACCCGACCCCGTTGGCCACCGCGCCGCATCCGGGTTACGCCTACCCGCACATCGGCATCGGCCGGACCGGCTCCACCCCTGAGCTCGAGGAGGTGCTTGGCGCGCTGTCGCTGCTGCTCAACGGCGGCGGCCTGGAGCAGATCAAGACGATCACCCACGAGCTCGACCAGACGCTGTCCGGGCACACCGGCGATATCCGGAGCCTGCTGACCCAGGCCACCGTCCTGACCACCAGCCTGAACACCCAGAAAGGTCGGATCCTGCGTGCCATCGACAACGTCGATGCCCTCGCACGCCGGCTGAACGACCAGAAGCGGGTGCTGGCCGGCGCCCTGGACACCATGCCGCAGGCAGTGAAGATCCTGGCCGACGAGAAGAGCCAGTTCGTGACCCTGCTACGCAGCCTGGACAATCTCAGCACCGTCGCGGTCGGGGTGATCAACGCCTCGCAGGACAACTTCGTCTCGGCGCTGCGGAGCCTGGACCCGGTGATGACGCAGCTGACGCTGGCGGGGCAGGCGTTGCCGAAGTCGCTGGAGCTGCTGGCCACGTATCCGTTCCCGCGCACCGCGGTCAACGGCGTCAAGGGTGACTACACCAACCTCTTCCTGACCGCGGACCTGAACCTGACGGACCTGCTGGACAACCTGCTCAAGCCGCCCGCCAGCCCACTGCCTGCCTCCGAGCAGGCCAAGGGCCACGGCGTCGGCCGGCTTCCCGGGCTGGGTGGGTGAGCCCGATGATCAGGCGGTCCACCAAGATCCAGTTGCTGATGTTCGTCGCGCTGTCGCTGCTCGGGGTGAGCTACGTCGGCTTCAACTACGTCGGCCTGGGCTCGACGCTGTTCGGCGCCCGTGGCTGCACGGTGAGCGCCGACTTCCCCGACTCCGGCGGCATCTTCACCGATGCCGAGGTCACCTATCGCGGCATCACGGTGGGCAGGGTCGGCCAGCTGCACCTGCTCGACTACGCCGGACCCGACGGCCGGCAGATCCGCGGCGTCCGGGTGGACCTCCGGCTCAAGAGCTGCTCCAAGGCCGCGATCCCGCTCGACACCCAGGCCTACGTCTCTGACCGCTCGGCGGTCGGCGAGCAGTACGTCAACCTCGAGCCCACCAGCGCCGAAGGCCCGTACCTCACCGACGGGGCGGTGCTGACCAAGGCCGGCAAGGTGCCGATCGCGACCCAGGTGCTGCTGCAGAACCTCGACGACCTGGTGTCCAACATCGATTCGGCCAAGCTGAACATCGTGATCACCGAGCTGGGCGAAGCCTTCGGTGGCCGCGGCCCGGACCTGCAGGCCCTGCTGGATTCCGGCGACCAGCTGCTGGCCCGCGCCCAGCAGGCGCTGCCGGAGACGCTGAAGTTGATCGACAACGGCCAGACGGTGCTCAAGACCCAGCTGGACTCCGGCTCTGCCATCAAGGGCTGGGCGCGCAACCTCAACCTGCTCACCGCGCAGCTCAAGGCCAGTGACGGTGACCTCAACGCGCTGCTCAGCGGCGGCCCTGGCGAGCTGGACGCGGTGCGCCGCTTTCTGGCGGGCAACCGGTCGAACCTGGACCTGCTGCTGGCCAACCTCACCTCGGTCAACCAGATCATGGTGTCGCATCTGGACGGCATCAGGTCCATCCTGGTGATCTACCCGGCGGCGGTGGCAGGTGGCTTCACCGTGACCCCCGGCGACGGCACGGCGCACTTCGGGGTGGTTGTCAACGTCGATGACCCGCCGTCCTGCCGGGCTGGTTATCAGGGCACCATCATCCGCCGGCCGAGCGAGACCGGGCCGAGCACCATCAATACCGCAGCGCGGTGCGCGATGCCCCGCGGCTCGGCGACCAGCGTGCGCGGCGCGCAGAACGCGCCGGGTGGCGATCCGGTCACCACGGGCGGCGGGGGTACCGTCTTCCCCCGGGCGGCGACTCGGCCGGCCACCGTCGAGCTCGGCGGTTCGATGGCTGGGGCGGGCCTGTTGGCGGACAACTCATGGCTGCCGTTGCTGACCGGTGGCTTGCGCTGAGCGGCGCACTGATCGAGGGAGTCGGCGGATGACCCCAGCGTCGGGGGCCGGGGTGCGGCGTGCCGCGCTGCTGTGGCTGAGCGTGCTGGCGGCCGGCTTGCTGGTCGCCGCCGTCGTGCTGACGGCCCTGCGGCTGGCCAAGCAGCGTGACGGCGCCAGCAACCTGAGTTCTGCCGAGCAGGCCGCGGTCGACGCCGCCCGCCAGGAGACCATCAACCTGCAGACCTACCGCCGGGCAAGCTTCGACGCCGACTTCGACGCCGCGCTGGCCGGCCTCACTCCGGCCAAGGCCACCCAGTGGCAGGCCAACAAGGCAACCTTGAAGAGCAAGCTCACCCAGCTCAAGCAGGACGCCAGCGCCACCGTCTCAGGCGCGGGATTGGCGAGCTTCGACGGCACGTCCGCCGTGGTGATGGTGGCCTCGGACACCCTGCGGGTGGATGCGGCCGGCAAGACCAGCACCGCGGCGCAGAACCGGTCGCAGGTGACCATGAAGCTGATCAACGGAAAGTGGCTGATGGACGACCTGCAGTCGGTGTCGGTGTCATGACCGAGCGCCCCGGCCAGGATACGGCCACCGACAACCCCGAGCACCCGGGCGAGGTCGCTCCCAGCAACGGCGCCGCCGCTGCCAGCGGTGGCGACGACGCCTCGGCCACCGAGCCCGAGTCGCCGCCAGCCACGAGCCGGACCGCCGCCCGGCCCTCACCGACCTCGCGGGCCCGCCGGACCGCGGCCGCCGCCGCGCCGGACGCGCTGCGCCGGCCCCGGCCCGCACCTCGACCATCACCCCAGCCTGGCCCGGCCACCGGGGCTCGGCAGGCCGCCGCCACGACCGCCGCACCGGCTGCCACGGACGCCGCGGCCAGCTCGGACGGCGCCGGCGCCCCTGCGGAGGGCGCGGCCGGCTCCGGGCGCACCGATGAGGCCCCGGTTTCCCTGGAGAAAGCTCCGGGAGCCAGGACAGCCGGCGCTCTCGACACCCGCCCGGCAAGCCGGCCGTCGGCAGCCGAACCGGGTCGGCGCGTCCCGGTCTGGCTGATCGCCACGCTGGTGGTCGCGGTGCTGGCGCTGGCGGCTCTGGACGGCTGGCTGCTGACCTCCCAGCCGGGCCAGGGGTCGCGGGCTGAGCGCGAGCAGGCGCTGTCCACCGCGAAGTCGTCGGTGCCGCTGATCCTGTCCTACGACTACCAGCGCTTCGATAGCGATGTCGCCGCGGCCAGGGCCCGGCTGACCGGGCGGGCGGTCGACGACTACGCCAAGGCCATGGCCACCATGATCAAGCCGACCGCGACGAAGGAGCACGCGGTCGTGCAGGCCCAGACCGACGGCGCCGGGGTGGAGGCGGTGTCCGGCGACGGCAACCAGGTGACCGTCGTGGTCTTCGGCGAGCAGAAGGTCACCAAAACCTCGCTCACCGCGCCCCGGATCGATTTGTTCCGGGTTCGGGTGACCCTGGACCGGGTCCAGGGCCAGTGGCTGGTGTCCAAGTTCGACCAGATCTAGCCCGGCCCGCTCAAGCCCCTCCCGAGGCGCGGCACGGCGGGGATCGCCGGGATGCTTGACGGCGGGCTACCGGCGGGGCACCCTGTGTGTGCGCTGCATGAAAGCCCGCAGAGCCATTGACTACATGAACAAGCGGCTGGAATCCTTGGCCGCAGAAGCGCTCGGGCTGCTCGTTCCCGACCGCGGCAGTGCCACTATAAGGGTGGCCTGGACAGGTGTGCCGATCTCGGCTAGACTGCTAATTTGCGCTGCCCTCAAACAACCGTTGGCCCGTACAGGGTCTACTTCCTGCTGTCTGAGACGGAATGGAAAACCACTGGTAGTACTCGGGCCGGCGCACAGATCAGAAGCTGTACTGCTGCGGATGCACCCCAGCAGGGCAGCGGTGGACCAAGTCCTCGGAAGGACGCATCTTGGCAGTCTCTCGCCCCGGTAAGTCCGAATCAGAAGGCATGATCGGGGGCATCCCCGGATCCCCTGTTCGTACCTCATTCGCCAAGATCAGGGAACCGCTTGAGGTTCCCAATCTGCTGGCTCTGCAAACGGAATCCTTTGACTGGCTGATCGGCAATGCCGCCTGGAAAGAGCGGCAGGCTCGCGAGGCGAGCTCCTCAGGCCTCGTCGCACTCTCCGGACTGGAAGAGATTCTCGGTGAGATCTCGCCGATCGAAGACTTCTCCGGCTCCATGTCGCTGTCCTTCTCCTCGCCTCGGTTCGAGGACGTCAAGGCCTCCATCGAGGAGTGCAAGGACAAGGACATGACCTACGCGGCCCCGCTGTTCGTCACGGCGGAATTCACCAACAACACCACCGGCGAGATCAAGAGCCAGACGGTGTTCATGGGCGACTTCCCGATGATGACCCGCAAGGGCACGTTCGTGATCAACGGCACCGAGCGGGTGGTGGTGTCCCAGCTCGTCCGCTCACCGGGCATCTATTTCGACCGCAACCTGGACAAGACCTCCGATGTGGACGTCTTCTCCGTCAAGGTGATCCCGAGCCGGGGCGCCTGGCTGGAGTTCGACATCGACAAGCGGGCAACGGTCGGGGTCCGGATCGACCGCAAGCGCCGGCAGCCGGTCACCGTGCTGCTCAAGGCCCTCGGCTGGAGCTCGGATCGGATCCGGGAGCACTTCGCCTGGTCGGAGACGCTGCTGGCCACCCTGGAGAAGGACCACATCCCCGGCCAGGACGAGGCGCTGCTCGACATCTACCGCAAGCTGCGGCCGGGCGAGCCCCCGACCAAGGAGTCGGCGCAGGCGCTGCTGGAGAACCTGTTCTTCAACCCCAAGCGCTATGACCTGGCGAAGGTGGGCCGCTACAAGGCGAACAAGAAGCTCGAGGTCAGCACCGATATCAACCACGGCAACCTCACCGAAGAAGACATCGTCAAGACCATCGAGTACCTGGTCCGGCTGCACGCCGGCG
>Ga0326721_10000211_pt1 | contig 20383 bp, 16 predicted proteins | sample SGPome_FD_203951 | JGI IMG/M metagenome (GOLD analysis project Ga0326721, IMG submission 203951) | Soil microbial communities from Southern Great Plains, Lamont, Oklahoma, United States - SGP_1_2016 | ecosystem: Engineered > Artificial ecosystem > Soil microcosm > Unclassified | place: USA...
AGCCCTCGACGTAGTGCACGTAGGCGCCCTCGTCGATGATCATCAGGGTCCGCTCGAACTGGCCCATGTTCTCGGTGTTGATCCGGAAGTAGGCCTGCAGCGGGATGTCGACGTGCACGCCCTTGGGCACGTAGATGAACGAGCCGCCCGACCAGACCGCGGTGTTGAGCGCGGCGAACTTGTTGTCCCCGGACGGGATGACGGTGCCGAAGTACTCCTTGAACAGCTCCTCGTGCTCGCGCAGCGCGGTGTCGGTGTCCAGGAACAGCACGCCCTGGCCCTCCAGGTCCTCGCGGATCTTGTGGTAGACGACCTCGGACTCGTACTGCGCGGCGACGCCGGAGACCAGCCGCTGCTTCTCCGCCTCCGGGATGCCGAGCTTGTCGTAGGTGTTCTTGATGTCGGCCGGCAGATCGTCCCAGGTGGCCGCCTGCTTCTCGGTGGAGCGCACGAAGTACTTGATGTTGTCGAAGTCGATGCCCGACAGGTCCGAGCCCCAGTTCGGCATCGGCTTCTTGCGGAAGATCTCCAGCGCCTTGAGCCGGCGCTCCAGCATCCAGGCCGGCTCGTTCTTGAGCATCGAGATGTTGCGCACGACGTCTTCGTCCAGGCCGCGGCGGGCGGTGGAGCCGGCCAGGTCCGGGTCGGCCCAGCCGAACTTGTAGGTCGACAGCGCCTCGATCTGCTCGCCCTGGGCGAGCAAGCGCTCAGCTGCTGTGGTCATCTATCTGCCTCCCGGATCGGGTGGTCGGAGGGTGTGCTGGTGCTGGGTGGCCGCCGGAGACGGCCGATGGAACGTGGGTGGTGCAGACACCGTCGCCGTGCGCGATGGTGGCCAGCCGCTGGACGTTGGTGCCCAGCACCTCGGCCAGCGCCCGGGTCTCGGCCTCGCACAGCTGCGGGAACTCCGCGGCCACGTGCGCGACCGGGCAGTGGTGCTGGCAGATCTGGCTGCCCTGGCCGGCCGGCGTCATCTTGGCCGCGTACCCCTCGGCAGACAGCGCCGCGGCGACCAGCCGGGCCTTGTCGCGCGGGTCGGCCGCGGCGAACTCCGGCCCGGCGCACTGGGCGCCGATCCGGCTGGCCAGCGTGCTGGCCCGGTGCTCGGCGAAGGCGGTCACCGCCGCCTCTCCCCCGGTGTCGCGCAGGTAGCGCAGCGCCGTGGAGGCCAGGTCGTCGTAGGCGTGCCCGAAGCCGGCCCGGCCGGCGTCGGTGAGCGCGTAGGCCCGGGCCGGACGGCCACGTCCCCGGGGCCGCAGGCTGGACGCCCGCGGCTGCACCTCGGCGAGGATGCCCTCGGCCACCAGTGCGTCCAGGTGCCGGCGGATCGCCGCAGCCGACAGCTGCAGCCGCTCGGCCAGCGCGGCCGCGGTCTGCGGGCCGGACTCGTGCACCAGCCGGGCCACCGCGTCGCGGGTCCGGCCTTCGGCGGAGCCGGCAGGCGCCAGCGCGGTCACGGTGACCGTGCCCTCGGCGGTGCCTGCGAATTTCACAAGATAAGTATGACGTATTTCCCGAGCCGATCACAGCCGGGGGTGCCTGTCGGGCACAGGTGTCGCGGTGGCGTTGCTCATACTCGGCTGATCAACCGATGGCGGGGAGCAGGAGGTGATCCCCGGTGCGCAACTACGAGTGGCACTGACACCTGACGATCTGAGGCTTCGATGGTGACCCCGCCATAGCTCACCATTCCCCCTCGCCCGGGCTTGGCCGGGCCTGGCTCGGGCGGCGGAGCCGAGGCGGTAGGTTCTGCGGGTGCTGTACCGCGCCGCCGAGCTGGTCGTCTCGCCGCTGCTGCGTGCCTACTTCCAGCCGCAGGCCAGCGGCCAGGAGTACGTGCCGCGCACCGGGCCGGCCATCATCGCCGCCAACCACCTGTCCGCCGCCGACGAGGTGTTCACTCCGATCACCGCCCGCCGGCAGGTGCTGTACTTCGCCAAGGACGAGTACTTCAACCTGCCCGGCCTGCGCGGCAAGATCACCGCCTGGACCTTCCGCGAGATGGGCCAGGTGCCGGTGGACCGGGACAACCCGCGGGCGGCCGCCCTCTCGGTCGAGGTCGGGGTGGAGCTGCTGGCCCAGAACAAGGCGCTGGGCATCTACCCGGAGGGCACCCGGTCGCCGGACGGCCGGTTGCACAAGTTCCGCACCGGCGTGGCCCGGCTGGCGCTGCGCTCCGGCGCGCCGGTCGTGCCGGTCGGCCTGATCGGCACCGACCTGGTGCTGCCCGAGGGCCAGCGGCGCTGGCGCCGGGCGCCGGTGGAGGTGCACTACGGCCCGGCGCTGGACTTCTCCGGCCGCACCGAGGACGAGCGGTCGTCCCGCAAGCTCCGCGAGGTGACCGAGACTATCCGGGAGGCGGTGCAGAAGCTGTCCCGGCAGGACTACGTCGACACCTACGGCAGCTCGGTGAAGGCGGCCGACTTCTAGCTCCGCCCGCCTAGCTCAGGCAACGCGCCGCCGCCTCTGCCAGCGTGCCGCTGGAGCAGCCAGGCGGTACACCGGCCGGTTGCCGACTACCTAGACTTGACCGGTGCCCGCAGCCGTGGAGATCGCCGATCTCGTCAAGCGATATGCCGGCCGGACCGCGGTGGACGGCATCTCGCTGACCGTGCCGCGCGGCGAGCTGCTGGCGCTGCTGGGCACCAACGGCGCGGGCAAGACCACCACCATCGAGATCTGCGAGGGCTTCCGGCGCGCCGACAGCGGGCGGGTCCGGGTGCTCGGGCTGGACCCGGCCCGGGATTCGGCCGCGCTGCGTCCCAAGGTGGGGGTGATGCTCCAGGACGGCGTCGGCGGCTACACCGGGGCCCGCGCCCTGGAACTGCTGCGGCTGTTCGGCAGCTACGCCGCGCACCCGCTGGACGCCGCCGACCTGCTGGAGGAGGTGGGCCTGTCCGAGGTGGCCGGCACCCCGGTCAAGCGGCTGTCCGGGGGCCAGCAGCAACGGCTGTCGCTGGCGATGGCGCTCATCTCCCGTCCGGAGCTGCTGTTCCTGGACGAGCCGACCACCGGCATGGACCCGCAGGCCCGCCGGGCCACCTGGGAGCTGATCCGCCGGCTGCGCCGCGACGGGGTCAGCATCGTGCTGAGCACCCATTACCTGGACGAGGCCGAGCAGCTGGCCGACCGGGTGGTGATGCTGCACGCCGGCCGGATCATCGCCGAGGGCAGCCCGGCCGAGCTCACCCAGGTGGGCTCCGCCGGCCAGGTCCGGTTCTCCGGCCCCGCCGGGCTGCCGGTCGCGGAGCTGCACGCCGCGCTGCCGTCCGGCGTGCAGGTCAGCGAGACCGCCGCCGGGAGCTACTTGGTCGCCGGCGAGGTGACCCCGGCGCTGCTGGCGGGCATCACCTCCTGGTGCGCGGCCCGCAACGTGCTCGCCGAGGGGCTGCGCGTCGAGCGGCGCAGCCTGGAGGACGTCTTCCTCGACCTGACCCGGGCCGGCCGGTGATCACCGGCTTCGCCCCCGCCCCGGCCGCGGCGCCGCCGGGCCGGATGCTGGCTGCCCAGACGGGGATGGAGCTGCGGCTGCTGCTGCGCAACGGCGAGCAGGTCGGGCTGACCCTGATCATTCCGCTGCTGCTGGAGTTCTTCTTCAACCTGCCCCTGCTGTACTCGCTGGACGTGCCCCGCCGGATCGACTTCGTGGTGCCCTCGGTGCTGGCGCTGGCGGTGATGAGCGCCTCCTTCACCGGGCTGGCGATCGGAACCGGCTTCGAGCGCAAGTACGCGGTGCTCAAGCGGCTCGGCGCCACCGCGCTGTCCCGGCGGGTGCTGCTGCTGGGCAAGACCTGCGCGGTGCTGATCCTGCAGGTGCTGCAGGCGGTGCTGATCTGCCTGTTCGGACTGGTGCTCGGCTGGCATCCCAGCGGCGGGGCGGTCTCGGCGGCGGTGCTGATCGTGCTCGGCACCTTCGCCTTCGGCGGGCTCGGGCTGCTGCTGGCCGGCACCGTCCGGGCCGAGGTGACGCTGGCCGCGGCGAACCTGGCCTGGCTGGTGCTGCTGTTCGCCGGCGGCATCGCCATCCCGCTGTCGCGCTATCCGAAGGCTGCCGCCGACCTGCTGCAATGGCTGCCGTCGGCGGCGCTGTCCGACGGGCTGCACCAGGTGCTGGAGCACAGCGCCGGCCTGCCGGTGAGGTCGGCGCTGATCCTGCTGGCCTGGGCGGCGGTGGCGCTGCCGGCCGCGGCGCGCTGGTTCCGCTGGGAATGAGAAGCGTCGGCGAGCGGAGGCTGCCATGACTGACTTCACCACCTTGCCGGAGGGGCTGCCGGTCCCGCAGGACGACGGCGCCGCCGCTCACCTGCCGGGCACCCCGATGCCATCGCTGACGCTGCGAGCCAGCGACGGGCAGCAGGTCGACCTCGCCGCACTGGGCGCCGGCTGGACGATCCTCTACCTCTACCCGCTCACCGGACGCCCTGGTGTGGACCTGCCGGCCGGCTGGGACGAGATCCCCGGCGCCCGTGGCTGCTCGACCGAGGCGTGCGACTTCCGCGACCACCACGCCGACCTGCGGGCGGCCGGCGCCGAGCAGGTCTGGGGCATGTCCAGCCAGGACCCGGACTACCAGGCTGAGGTGGTCGAGCGGCTGCGGCTGCCGTTCGCCATGCTGTCCGACCCGGGGTTCGCGCTCGCCGATGCCCTCGGCCTGCCGACCTTCGCAGCTCCCGGGCACGACCGGCTGTACGCCCGGCTCACCCTGGTGGTGCGTGCCGGCCGTATCGAGCACGCCTTCTACCCGGTCTTTCCGCCGAACACCCATGCCCGGCAGGTGCTGGCCTGGCTGCGGGCGAACCCGCCGGTCTAACGCAGTCGCAGTCAGTGCCCGGCCGGCCTGCTCACAGGGGTGTCGGGAGGTAGCTCGTACATGTCGCCGTGTGCCTCAGCAGATTCTGCCCGATTGCAGGTAACCGGCTTGGTTCCCGGCGATTCTCATGTAATAGGTGCGTTGTGCACCGTGGGAGATCGCGACCGCCCTACGGTCGGTGCCTGGTTCCGTGATGCATCGCCGAGCGCGGTGTGAATACCGCTCCCGCTGCTCTGCCGACAACCCTTCGCAAGAGCCGGCTATGAGAGGCGCACATGCCTCCGACGGTGCAGGACTGAGTTGCCCTTATCTCGATTGTTACCGGTGAGGATTGCAGCAGAGGTAAATCGATGCTTCGATAATAATCCTATGATTTGCCCCATTTAATGGAGGCCTGATGTCTGCATTCCGCCTATCGTCACCTCGGTTGAAGGCCCTCACTGCAACGGTGATTGCGGCGGCGGCTTCGGTGATTTTCACAGGCACAGCCACCTCGGCCGAAGCCACCGGCTGCCTGCCGGAAGCACGACCACCCGCGGTCAGCGGAGGGTACGGAACCGCGAGGGGATACCTGCCGTGTGGGGGCAGCTTCACGATCCGCCTCGTCAACTACCTCGGAACGACGCTCGGGAGTCCCTGGTCCAACACGTGCTCCGGTGCATGCACTATTACGTGGGGTTCGATTGCCTGCGCTGGCACGGTCGTCCACACGTCTCTCTACGTCAACCTCAACGGGACCGGGATGAGCGACGAGTCAAGCATCGTGAATTGCTGATGCGCTAGTCCTTCTTGGCACCCATTACCCTCGACGGCGTGGCTGTGCAGAACCCGCCGAGGACCGCTGCGGACCGGCCCCCGGCCGCCGGCTGGGCGCGCCGGCCGGCCGTGCTGCGCCGGCTCGCGCTGGCCACCCTGGTCGCCAACGTGGCGATCGTGGTGACCGGCGGCGCGGTCCGGCTGACCGGGTCGGGCCTGGGCTGCCCCACCTGGCCGTCGTGCACCGACGCCTCGCTGACCCCGACGCGCGAGTACGCCGCGCACGGTGTGATCGAGTTCGCCAACCGGCAGCTGACCTTCGTGCTCGGACTGCTGGTGCTGGCGACCCTGGTGGCCGCGGTGCTGGCGCGCCGGCAGATTCGGCTGGCGGTCCTGGTGGCGGCGAGCATCCCGGCGCAGGCGGTGCTGGGCGGCATCACGGTGCTGACCCACCTCAACCCGTGGACGGTGGCGGCGCACTTCGGTCTGTCCATGCTGATCATCGCGGCCGCCTTCGCGCTGTGGTGGCGGCTGCGCGACGACCCCGGCCCGCCGGGCGGCACCTCGACCGCGCTGCGCACCGCGGCCTGGCTGATCACCGCGCTCACCGCGGCGGTGCTCGCGGTCGGCACCGTGGTCACCGGCAGCGGCCCGCACGCCGGCGACAAGGGCGCTACCCACCGAATCGGGTTCGACCCGGCCGCGGTGTCCCAGCTGCACGCCGATCTGGTGATGCTGCTGATCGGGATCAGCCTGGGATTCGCGGTGCTGACCCAGGCGGCCGGCGCGTCCGCCCGGCTGCGGCGGGCCGGCTGGCTGCTGGTCGCCGTGGAACTGGCCCAGGGACTGATCGGGTTCGTGCAGTACTTCAGCCACGTGCCGGCGGTGCTGGTGGGCTTCCACATGCTCGGCGCCTGCCTGGTGTGGCTGGCCGCCCTCACGGTGCTGGCCCGCACCCCGGCGACCGGCCCGCGTGCCACGTCGGCATCGGCCCGGGAACTGGTCGGCCGGCAACCCTGACCGAGGTGGGCCTGCGGTTGCTGGCTAGCCGAGCTGCCGCGGCGAGCCTGCGGAGCCCGAGCCGCTGGCGCTCGCCGGGGATGCGCTGCCGGTCGGGCTGCCACTGCCGGAACCTGCCGGGCTTGCCGAGGTGGTGGACGACTGGCTGCCGGACGAGGTGGCACTGGCCGAGGTCGTCGGGCTGCTGCTCGTCCTGGGCGCGCTGCTGGACGGCTGAGCCTTGGACGTGGCCGGCGCGCTGCTGGACGCCGCGCTGCTGCTGGCCGGGGTGCTGCTCGACGCGCTGGAACTGGTGGAGGGCGCCGTGCTGGTTCCAGCCCGCGTGGTCGGCACCGAGCCGATCGGGGCCACCGAGGTGGCCGAGCGTGTCGGCGTGGCCGAGGCCGGCTGCCGGCTGGCACCGGTGGATACCGCCTGCCCGGGCAGCGTCGGACTGTTCGACGATGGGTCGTGCACCAGCATCAGGCCGCCGGCGGTCAGCGCGGCGAGCAGCGCCGCCCCGGCGACCAGCGAACCGATCAGCGGCCCCCGGCTGGCGCGGGCGGCCCGGGCCAGCGGCGGTTCCTCGGCCGGGGCGGGTTCGTCGTCGACCGGCGGCGGCATCGGCGGCAGGTTGGTCGCGATGAAGGCGGTGGCCAGCTCCGGGTGAACCTCGGCGGGCGAATCCGCCGGGCCGGCGAACCCAGCGGGGCCGGAGAATCCAGCCGGGCCGGCAGATCCAGCCGCGCTGGCGAACCCGACGGGCTCGGCCGGGTCGGCGAAGCCGGGGACCACCGGGCCGGTACCCCCGACGATCGACAGGCCCGGGTCGGCCGCGGGCAGGCCGGCCGCGAACGCCGCCAGCGCGGGGTCGGACGGCGCGGCACCGGACGAGCCGGCGTCGGTGTTCGCCGCGGCCATCCCGGCCGCCGCGGCCAGTGGCGCACCGCCGGCCAGCACCGCGTCCCCGGCCAGCACCGCGGAGCCGGGCGCTGGCAGCACCGGGGCCGTCCCGCCGTCGCGCAGCGTCCGGGACACCTCGGCCGCGGTCGGCCGGGACTCCGGGTCCATCGCGGTCATCGCCTGCAGCAACGCCGGCCAGGGCGGAGGCAGGTCGGCCGGGATCTCCGGCGAGCGCTCCAGCCGGGCCAGCACGGCCTCCAGCGCCGGTCCTTCGTAGGACCGCTTGCCGGTGAGCGCCTCGATCAGCACCAGCCCGAGCGCGTAGACGTCGGCCGGCGGGCCGACCTCGGCACCGCGGGCCTGCTCGGGGGCCAGGTAGGAGGCAGTGCCCACCATCAGGTCGGCACTGGTGAGGTGTTCGCTGCCCAGCAGCCGGACGATGCCGAAGTCCGACAGCCGCGCCCGGATCGGGTTGCCGGTGGCCTCGCCGGCAACGCCGTCGGAGCCGATCAGGATGTTGGCGGGCTTGATGTCGCGGTGCACCATGTGCTGGGAGTGCACGTAGGCCAGCGCCGCGGCGATCTGGGCGGCGATCTCGCGGGCCACCGGCTCGGTCAGCGGCGCCTGGGCGATCTGGGCGGCCAGGCTCGGGCCGTTGATCAGCTCCATCACCAGGAAGGCCGGCTCGCCGTCCGTCCCGACCGAGCCGTCGAACAGCGTGATCAGGTTGGGGTGGCTGAGCCGGGCCAGCGTCTGCAGTTCGAGCTCGTGGCGCTGCACGCCACCGGTGACCTCGTCCGGGTCGGTGTGGGTCCGGAACACCTTCACCGCGACGTCGCGGGCCAGCAGCTGGTCGTGGGCGCGGAACACCTCGGCCATGCCGCCGGTGCCGATCCGGTCGACGACCCGGTAGCGGCCACCCAGCGTCCAGCCGGGCTGGCCGGGCTGCGGCGGGGACGGCACCGGAATGGCCTCGGTCGCCAGGGCAGGGGACGCCTCGGCCGGCGGCGGGGCCGGAACGGCCGCACCGGCTGGCGGAATCGGCGGGGGCGGAACGGGCTGGCCCGACCGCTCCGGACCCGGCAACGCCTCGGTAGCCGGGCCGAGATCGGTACCGGCGGCTCGGTCGGCACCGGCGCCCAGACCGGTGCTCACGTCCTCGGAAATAGGTCCCCCACACACGAGCGGACCCGCTGGTGGCTCAGCGCTCCGATATCAAGGTTAGCTGGACTCAGAGTAATCGGCTGGCGGAATAGATCACCAATCCGACCAATGACCCGACCACCGTGCCGTTGATCCGGATGAACTGCAGGTCCCGGCCCACCTGCAGCTCCAGCCGGCGCGCCGTCGACTCGGCGTCCCAGCGCGCCACCGTGTGGGTGATCACCCCGGTCAGCTCGCCGGAGTAGTGCGCCAGCACGTGGTTCATGATGCTGACCAGCCAGCGGTCGCACTTGGCCTGCAGGCTCTCGTCGTCGCGCAGCGCGATGCCGGTCTGCCGGATCATCGAGGTGCCGACCCGGCGCAGTTCCGAGTCCGGGTCCTGGGCGGCGTCCAGCACCGCCTTCTTCAGCGGCAGCCAGAGCGAGGCCAGCGCGTTGCGCACCGCCGGATGGTCCAGCAGGTCGGTCTTCCACTGCTCCAGGTGCCGGGCCGCCTCCGGATCGGTGCGCAGCTGGGCGGCGTAGAGCCGCAGCCGCTGGTCGAACTCGATGCGCAGCGCGTGCCCGGGGTCGCCGGCCACGTCGGCCAGGAAGTTCTGGACGCTGGAGAACAGCTTGTTGAACACCTTGCCGTCCACCCATTCGGGCACCCAGTCCGGTGACTCCTCGGCCACCCGCTTGCGAAAGACGTCGCGGTTGTCGTCCAGGAAGCGCATCAGCGCCCGGATGCCCTCGTTCATCAGGATCTGGTGCTGGTTGCCCTCCACCGCCAGATCCAGCACCCGGGCCACCACCGGAGCGGCCGGCAGCCGGCGCAGCTGGGCGTCGGCGAAGCGCTCGATGGCCAGCCGGATGTCCTCGTCGGCCAGCACCGTGTTGGCCCCGGCCAGCGCCACCCCGAACTCGTGCGACAGCTTCTCGGGACGGTCGCCGGTGGCCAGCCACTCCCCTATCCGGCGCGGCACCTGGGCCGCCCGCAGCCGGGGCCCGACCACCTCGGGGGTGAGGAAGTTCTGCTGGACGAACTCGCCCAGGCTCTCGCCGATCTGGTCCTTCTTGCGCGGGATGATCGCGGTGTGCGGGATCGGCAGCCCCAGCGGGTGCCGGAACAGCGCCGTCACCGCGAACCAGTCCGCCAGCCCGCCGACCATGGCCGCCTCGCTGGCCGCCTGCAGGAACGGCCAGACGCCGTGGTCGTCCCCCACCACCTTGCAGACCACGAACACCACGGCGGCCAGCACCAGGCCGCCGGTAGCGAGGAGTTTCATCCGGCGCAGGCCGGCCCGCCGCTCGGCGTCGCCAGCCAGCGACAGCACCGGGATCTCGGGACCGGTCATCAGCCCACCCGGGCGCTGACCGCGGCCGCCAGCCGGTCGCCGGCTCCGGGGGCGAAGGTGAGGAACAGCGACGGCTCCACCAGTTCCAGCTCGACCAGCACCGGCCCGTCCGGGCCGGGCAGCAGGTCGATCCGGGCGTAGAGCAGCGGCTCGGCGAGGCCCGCGGTGGCGTGGCCCAGGACCCGCTCGGCGACCGCCAGCTCGTCGGCGGACGGCTCGCGCGCCGTGATGTTCTCCTCGAGGTAGAGCGCGTCACCGCTCACCTGGTGCCGGGCGTGCGGTTCGAGCATCGGGCCCTTGCGGATGGCGTGGCTGAACACCCCGTCGAAGAAGATCAGCGCGGTCTCGCCGGCGGTGTCGACGGCGTCGACATAGGGCTGCACCAGCACCGTGCGGCCGGCCGCGTGCAGCCGCCGGGCGTGCTCGCGGGCCTGCTGGTGGGCACCCGGCCGGGCGGCGTCGAACCGGCCCACCCCGCGCGAACCGGCGCCGAGCGAGGGCTTCAGGACGAACTCGCCGGTGGCCGGCAGTTCCGGCTCGGCGCCGGGCGGCACCACCGCCGTCTCGACCACCGGCAGGCCGGCGGCGGCCAGCGCGGCGAGGTAGCCCTTGTCGGTGTTGGGCAGCACCACCGGGGCCGGGTTGTACAGCCGGGGCACCGAGGCCACCCAGGCGCAGAACTCGTCGTGCCGCGCGGTGTAGTTCCAGGTCGCCCGGATCACCGTGGCGTCGAAGGCCGCCCAGTCGACGCCGGGCTGGTCCCACGGCACCATGCTCACCTGGTGGCCGAGCCCGGTCAGGGCTTCGGCCAGCGGCAGGTCGTCCCCGTCGCCGGTCGGCATGTCCAGGCAGGTGGCGAGGACGATGCGACTGCTCACCCCGTCGATCGTAGGTGGTGCCCCGAGCAGGGCTCAGACCAGCACGCAGGGCTCAGACCAGCACGCAGTGATCAGACCGGCACGCAGTGAGATGAGCGGCCCGGCGGGGGGTGCCAGAGTTGCATCCCGACGGGACCCCCAGGGTCTCGTCGAGACAACGCAGAGTAGATCCCATAACGGACCGCCCCCTTGTAGGACGAGCGGCAGGAGGCCGGATCTGTCCGGCGCGGTGGACCGCCTGCCCGCCACCTCGGAAACCGCATCACACTCCCCACCACCCGCTACGGTCCCGGGCTCGACCGGGACCCGGATCAGGCACGCCCGGCGGAGCGGCACCCCGCTCCCCACCCCCGCACCGTGAGCTCGACGCACCTACCAGCTGAGGAACCCGCATGACACAGGAACTCATCGACCCGGCCCCGGCCGCTGTCCCCCCGACACCGACCGGCACCCGGAACCGGCCCGGGGCGTTCTGGCGCCAACCGTATCTGTGGCTGGTGGTCCTGTTCGGCGTGGTGGCCTTCAACGTCCTCTACGCCCTGCCCCGCTACCTCAGCTTCGATGAGAGCAAGGCCCGCATCGGCCTCGACCCGCACCGCACCGACGAGCACTTCGGCTTCCTGGTCGCCCACGTCGTCACCGGCAACATCGCCATGGTCACCGTCCTGCTGCAGCTGTGGCCCTGGCTGCGCCGGCACTACCCGCAGGCCCACCGGATCAGCGGCTGGATCTACATCCTGGCCGGCGCACTGCCCTCCGCCCTGCTCGGCGTCACCGCACTGCTCATCCTGCGCCAGGGCCAGGCCGGCAGCATGGGCCTCGGCAGCATGGGCGTGGCCTGGATCGCCACCACCGTTATCGGCTGGGTGCGGGCCCGCCAGCACCGCTACGCCGAGCACCAGCGCTGGATGCTCTACAGCTTCGCCCTGGCACTCGGCACCAGCTGGGGGCGCTTCATCGTCGAGGCCTTCACCGCCTGGCCCAGCCTGACCACCCACGTCAACGTCTACGTGTTGCTGGACTTCACCAGCTGGTTCGGCTGGATCCTCAACCTGCTCGTCGCCCACCTCTGGATCGAGAGCCGCGCCAAGCGGATCCGCAGGGCCGGCGGCCAGGTGGTCACCTACCCCGCACCCGCCCTCCGCTAGCACCACATCCTGGACGGCCCGGCAGGGGAAGCCACCCGGCATTCCCACCGGGCCGTTCGATGTGCTCCGGGCAGGTCCCTGAGTGGGCTCAGCGCAGGAAGGTGTCGACCGCGACGGCCAGGAACACGAAGGCCAGGTAGCTGTTCGACAGGTGGAACAGCCGCATCGGCTTGCCGGGCAGGCCGGCCCGGGCGGCGGCCAGCAACCGGTGCGCCTCGGCCAGCAGCGCCGCCCCGGCGCCGAGCGCCAGCACCCCGTACACCCAGCCGGTGGCCAGCGGCCACAGCAGCAGCGAGGCGGCCACCGTCAGCCAGGCGTAGGCCACGATCTGGCGGGCCACCTGCACCGGCGAGGCGACCACCGGCAGCATCGGCACCCCGGCACGGGCGTAGTCGTCCCGGTAGCGGATCGCCAGCGCCCAGAAGTGCGGCGGGGTCCAGAAGAACACCACCGCGAACAGCACCAGCGGCGCCCAGGCCAGCGACCCGGTGACCGCCGACCAGCCGATCAGCACCGGCATGCAGCCGGCCGCGCCGCCCCAGACGATGTTCTGCGACGTCCGGCGTTTGAGCAGCAGGGTGTAGACCAGCACGTAGAACGCGATCGCCAGCGCGGTGAGCCCGGCGGCCAGCAGGTTGGTGGCGAACCCGATCAGCGCCACCGCCAGCGCCCCGAGCACCGACCCGAACACCAGCGCGCCGTTGGGCGAGACGTCGTGCACGGGCAACGGCCGGTGCCCGGTGCGGCGCATCAGCGCGTCGATGTCGCGGTCGAGGTAGCAGTTGAGCGCGTTGGCCGACCCGGCGGCCAGGGTGCCGCCGACCAGGGTGGCCAGCACCGTCTGCCAGCGCGGCAGCCCGCCGGCCGCCAGCACCATGGCCGGCACCGTCGTGACCAGCAGCAACTCGATGATGCGTGGCTTGGTCAGCGCCACGTAGGCTCGTATCGAGGTCATCGCCGAGCCGGTCGTGACCGGGTGCCCCGAATTCGCGCGGGCAACCGGGGTCTGCGTCACCGGCCCAGCGTAACGCCCGGCCGAACCCACGGCCGCCACCGCATCCGGCGTCGCTGACGGACCTCGCGACTCCAGGAAATCCGCGGGCCCGGCGAGCCCGGCAGCCGCCTCGCCCCAGCGCCCGGCAGCCCCCGCGACCCAGGCCTCCGCGGCCCTGCCGTCCCCCGGTAAGCCGAGCACTGAAAGCGATTAGGCTCTTCAGTCAGAACTGAATGAGGCCTACCGCGACCTTCGAGAGCAGGAGAGGCACGTGACCGACACCGCACCCGGCATCGTTTCGACTCATCCGGACTGGTGGACCGATCTGGACACCACCGCGGTGGACACCGCCCGGCTGCTGGCGGCCGACGCCGTGCAGAAGGTCGGCAACGGCCATCCCGGCACCGCGATGAGCCTGGCGCCGCTGGCCTACCTGCTCTTCCAGCGGGTGATGCGCCACGATCCGACTGATCCGAACTGGGTGGCCCGCGACCGGTTCGTGCTGTCCAACGGGCACTCCTCGCTCACCCTCTACATCCAGCTGTTCCTGTCCGGCTACGGCCTGGAGCTGGAGGACCTGAAGTCGCTGCGCACCTGGGGCTCGCTGACCCCCGGGCACCCCGAGCACGGCCACACCGTCGGCGTGGAGACCACCACCGGCCCGCTCGGCCAGGGCGTCGGCAACGCGGTCGGCATGGCGATGGCGGCCCGCCGCGAGCGCGGCCTGTTCGACCCGGACGCCGGGCCCGGCGAGTCGCCGTTCGACCACCACATCTATGTCATCGCCGGCGACGGCTGCCTGGAGGAGGGCGTGTCCAGCGAGGCCAGCTCGCTGGCCGGCCACCAGCAGCTGGGCAACCTCACCCTGATCTACGACGACAACCACATCTCCATCGAGGACGACACCAACGTGGCGTTCTCCGAGGACGTGCTCAAGCGCTACGAGGCCTACGGCTGGCACACCCAGTACGTCGAGTCCGGCGAGGACGTGGTGGCGCTGGAGGCCGCGCTGGAGGCGGCCCGCGCCGAGACCGACCGACCCTCCATCATCGCGGTGCGCACCATCATCGGCTGGCCGGCGCCCACCAAGCAGAACACCGGCAAGGCGCACGGCGCCGCGCTCGGCGAGGACGAGATCCGCCGGACCAAGGAACTGCTCGGCTTCAACCCCGACGAGCACTTCGCGGTGGACCCGGCGGTGCTGGCGCACGCCCGCGAGGTCGCCAGCCGGGGCCGGGCGGCCCGCGAGGAGTGGCAGCCGGCCTTCGACGCCTGGGCCGCCGACAACCCCGAGCGCAAGCAGCTGTTCGACCGGATGGTCACCCGCAGCCTGCCGCCCGGCTGGGCCGACGTGCTGCCCGACTTCCCCACCGAGAAGGACGGCAAGCCGAACTCGGTGGCCACCCGGGCCGCGTCCGGCAAGGTGCTCAGCGCCCTGGCGCCGGTGCTGCCGGAACTGTGGGGCGGCTCGGCCGACCTCGCCGAGTCCAACAACACCACCATGGAGGGCGAGCCGAGCTTCGTGCCGGCCGACCGGCAGACCAAGGAGTGGCCGGGCGGCCCGTACGGCCGGACGCTGCACTTCGGCATCCGCGAGCACGCGATGGGCTCGATCATGAACGGCATCACGCTGCACGGCGGCACCCGGGTCTACGGCGGCACCTTCCTGGTGTTCTCCGACTACATGCGCCCGCCGGTCCGGCTGGCTGCGCTGATGCGGATACCCACCATCTACGTCTGGACGCACGACTCGATCGGCCTCGGCGAGGACGGCCCCACCCACCAGCCGGTGGAGCACCTGGCCGCGCTGCGCGCCATCCCCGGCCTGGACGTGGTCCGGCCGGCGGACGCCAACGAGACCGCGGTGGTCTGGCGGCAGGTGCTCGAGAACACCGACCGGCCCGCCGGGCTGGCGCTGTCCAGGCAACCGCTGCCGGTGCTCGACGCGGCCAAGGTGGTCGACGCCGACAAGGGCGGCTACGTGCTGGAAGAGTCGTCCGAGGCGATCCCGCGGGTGATCCTGATCGCGACCGGCTCCGAGGTGGGCCTGGCGCTGGCCGCCCGGGAGCGGCTGGAGGCGGAGGGCACCCCGACTCGGGTGGTGTCGATGCCGTGCATCGAGTGGTTCCGGGCCCAGGACCGGTCCTACCAGCAGCGGGTGCTGCCGCCCTCGGTCCGGGCCCGGGTCAGCATCGAGGCTGGCGTCCCGATGGGCTGGCGCGAGATCGTCGGCGAGGCCGGCGAGATCGTGGCGCTCGACCACTTCGGGGCCAGCGCCAACGTCACGGTGCTGTTCGAGCAGTTCGGCTTCACCCCGGACAACGTCGTCGCCGCCGCCCACGCCAGCCTGGAACGGGTGGGTGAGATCACCGGCACCACCACCGGCAACTAGCCGGCCCGAACAAACGCCCGATCGGGCAACGCCGAGCGAGCGAACGTTGAACGAGCACCGGAGAGAGGACCCCAACATGAGCGACGCACTTGCCGACCTGTCGGCGCAAGGCGTGTCCATCTGGCTCGACGACATCAGCCGCGAGCGGCTGGTCAGCGGCAACCTGCAGCAGCTGATCGACACCAAGCACGTGGTCGGCGTGACCAGCAACCCCTCGATCTTCCAGAAGGCGATGGAGGGCGCCGCCGACGGCGACTCCTGCTACGCCGAGCAGGTGCACGACCTGGCGGTGCGCGAGGTGGCCCTGGAGGAGGCCGTCCGGCTGCTGACCGCCTACGACATCCGGTGGGCCTGCGACGTGCTCCGCCCGGTCTATGACGCCACCGACGGCGAGAACGGCCGGGTCTCGATCGAGGTGGACCCGCGGATCGCCCACGACAGCGACAAGACCACCGCCGAGGCCAGCGCGCTGTGGTGGCTGGTGGACCGGCCGAACGTGATGATCAAGATCCCGGCCACCCAGGCCGGGCTGCCGTCCATCACCGCGGCCACCGCGGCCGGCATCAGCGTCAACGTCACCCTGATCTTCTCGATCGAGCGCTACCGCAAGGTGATGGAGGCCTACCTGGAGGGCCTGCGGCAGGCCCGGGAGGCCGGCATCGACCTCGCCACCATCCGGTCGGTCGCCTCGTTCTTCGTGTCCCGGGTGGACACCGAGATCGACAAGCGGCTGGACAAGATCGGCACCGACGAGGCCAAGGCCGTGCGCGGCAAGGCCGGCATCGCCAACGCCCGGCTGGCCTACGAGGCCTTCCAGCAGGTGTTCACCGGCCCGGCGTGGGAGGAGCTGGCGGCGGCCGGCGCCCACGTGCAGCGCCCGCTGTGGGCCTCCACCGGCGTCAAGGACCCGACCTACGACGACACCATGTACGTCACCCAGCTGGTCGCCCGCGACACCGTCAACACCATGCCGGAGGCCACCCTGAACGCGGTCGCCGACCACGGCACCATCAGCGGCCCGACCGCCGACTCCGGCTACGACGAGGCCCGCCAGGTGGTCAGCGACCTGTCCGCGCTCGGTATCGAGCTGGACGACGTCACCGAGCTGCTGGAGACCGAGGGCGTCGACAAGTTCATGGACTCCTGGGCCACCCTGGCCGAGAGCGTGCAGAAGCAGCTCAGCGCCGGCGCCGCCAAGTCCCCCAACGGCGACCCGAGCAAGGCCGGCAACGCCGACAAGGCGGGTGCCTCGGCATGACCGAGGTCACCGGCGGCGGGCTCACCCTGCGGCTGGACTACCCGGATGAGCAGCAGTACGCCGCGGCGCTCGCCGAGCTGCTGACCGACCGGATCGCCAGCCGGATCACCGCCCAGGACGCCACCCTGTGGGGCCCGGACGCCGAGTCCGAGGCCGCCAAGCGGCTGTCCTGGGTGACGCTGGCCGAGACCTCCCGCCCGCTGGTCCCCGAGATCTCGGCGCTGCGCAAGGAACTGGCTGACGAGGGCGTCGACCACGTGGTGCTGGCCGGCATGGGCGGCAGCTCGCTGGCGCCCGAGGTGCTGTGCGCCACCGCCGGCGTCGAGCTGGTCACCCTGGACACCACCGACCCCGGCCAGGTGCGGGCGGCGATCGCCGAGACGCTGGACCGCACCGTACTGGTGGTCTCCTCGAAGTCCGGCGGCACCGTGGAAACCGACTCGCACCGCCGGGCCTACGCGAAGGCGTTCGCCGACGCCGGCATCGACCCGGCCAGCCGGATCGTGGTGGTCACCGACCCGGGCTCGCCGCTGCAGCAGACCGCCGAGGACGCCGGTTACCGCAAGGTGTTCCTGGCCGATCCGAACGTGGGCGGCCGCTACAGCGCGCTGACCGCGTTCGGGCTGGTGCCCGCGGGCCTGGCCGGGGTGGACCTGACCGCGCTGCTGGACACCGCGGCCGAGGCCGCCACGGTGCTGGCCACCGACGCCGACACCAACCCCGGGCTGCGACTGGGCGCCCTGCTGGGGCTGGCCCACAACGCCGGCTGCGACAAGGTGGTCTTCGCCGACGCCGGCTCGGGCATCGCCGGCTTCGGCGACTGGGCCGAGCAGCTGATCGCCGAGTCCACCGGCAAGGACGGCCGCGGCCTGCTGCCGGTGGTGGTGGAGGGCCTGCAGGCGCTCGGCTTCGCCGACGCCGGCCCGGACGCGATCCTGGTCACGCTGGGCGAGGGCGGGGCCGACCGGCCGGTGTCCGGCTGGGCGGCGACGGTCAGCGGCCCGGTGGGCGCGCAGATGCTGCTCTGGGAGTACGCCACCGCCGTCGCCGGCCGGATCATCGGCATCAACCCGTTCGACCAGCCCAACGTCGAGGAGGCCAAGAAGCAGGCCCGGGCGCTGCTGGACGCGCCGGAGTCGGCCGGTCAGGACTCACCCGCGCTGACCGACGGCGCCGTGCAGGTGTTCGGCACCGGTTTCGAGCTGTCCGGGGCGAGCGACCTGGCCGGCGCGCTGCAGGCGTTCTTCGCCGCCGCACCCGAGCGCGGCTACGTCAGCGTCCAGGCCTACCTGGACCGGCACGCCGACGCCGCGGCGGCCGGCCTGCGCCCGGTGGTGGCCGCCCGGACCGGGCTGCAGACCACCTTCGGCTGGGGTCCGCGGTTCCTGCACTCGACCGGCCAGTACCACAAGGGCGGGCATCCCAACGGAGTGTTCCTGCAGATCACCGCCGACCCGCGGCAGGACGCCGGCGGGGATCTGGCAGTGCCGAACCGGCCGTACAGCTTCGCCTCGTTGCAGCGCGCGCAGGCCGCCGGCGACGCCACCGTGCTCGCCGACAAGGGCCGTCCGGTGCTACACCTGCACCTGACCGACCGCGCCGCGGGCATCGAACAGCTACTGCACGCGCTGTAGAAGGAGAACCCCGTGAGTGTTGCTGAGGGCCAGTCCCCCGCGATCAGCACCGGCGACGGACCGGTGGTGTCGGCGGCAGCGCGGGCCAACCCGCTGCGCGACCCCCGGGACCGGCGGCTGCCCCGGGTGCCGGAGCCGTGTGCCCTGGTGGTCTTCGGCGTCACCGGCGACCTGGCCCGCAAGAAGCTGCTGCCGGCCATCTACGACTTGGCCAACCGCGGCCTGCTGCCGGCCGACTTCGTGCTGCTGGGCTTCGCCCGCCGGGACTGGGAGGACGGCGACTTCGAGTCGCTGGCCAAGAAGGCCGCCAAGGAGCACGCCCGCACCAACTGGAACGACGAGGTGTGGGAGCGGCTGGCCGGCGACGTCAAGTTCGTGCCCGGTTCCTTCGACGACGACGAGGCCTTCGACACCCTGGCCAGCACCCTGGACGAGCTGCGCCAGAGCCACGGCATCAAGGGCAACGCCGCGTTCTACCTGTCCATCCCGCCGAACCTGTTCCCGGTGGTGCTCAAGCAGATGGAGCGCACCAAGATGGCCGACAACGCCAGCTCCGGCGGCTGGCGGCGGGTGGTGGTGGAAAAGCCGTTCGGGCACGACCTGCCCAGCGCGCAGGAGCTCAACGACCTGGTCGACGACGTGTTCACCGCCGACGACGTATTCCGCATCGACCACTACCTCGGCAAGGAGACCGTCCAGAACCTGATGGCACTGCGGTTCGCCAACCAGCTGTTCGAACCGGTCTGGAACTCCAACTACGTCGACTCGGTGCAGATCACCATGGCCGAGGACGTCGGCATCGGCGGCCGGGCCGGCTTCTACGACGTCACCGGAGCCGCCCGCGACGTGCTGCAGAACCACCTGCTGCAGCTGCTGGCGCTGACCGCGATGGAAGAGCCGGTGGAGTTCACCGCCGACGCGATCCGCACCGAGAAGCTCAAGGTGCTGCGGGCCATCCGGCTGCCGCTCGACCTGGGCTCCTACGCCGTCCGGGGCCAGTACCAGCAGGGCTGGCTGGCCGGCGAGCGGGTGCCGGCCTACCGGGACGAGAAGGACGTGCCGGAGGACTCCAAGACCGAGACCTTCGCCGCCGTCCGGCTCGGCATCGACACCCGGCGCTGGGCCGGGGTGCCGTTCTACCTGCGCACCGGCAAGCGGCTGCCGCGCCGGGTCACCGAGATCGCGGTGCTGTTCAAGAAGGCCCCGCACCTGCCGTTCAGCCACACCGACACCGAGGAGCTCGGCCACAACCAGCTGGTGATCCGGGTGCAGCCGGACGAGGGCGTCACGCTGAAGTTCGGGTCCAAGGTGCCGGGCTCGATGATGGAGGTCCGGGACGTGTCGATGGACTTCCTCTACGGCGAGGCGTTCACCGAGTCCTCCCCGGAAGCGTACGAACGACTCATTCTCGACGTGATGCTCGGCGACGCCACGCTGTTCCCGCGCAACGAGGAGGTCGAGGCGTCCTGGCGGGTGATCGACCCGCTGGAGGAGTTCTGGACCGGCCAGGAACCGGCCGCCTACCGGGCCGGCGAGTGGGGCCCGAAGGCCGCTGACGAGATGCTGGCCCGGGACGGGCGCACTTGGCGGCGGCCGTGACCGCCCGCCCGGCCGCGACCCGGTCCCCGGAAAGAGGAGGGTCGCTGTGACCACACTGTGGGACACCACCGGCACCGCGGTGGTGCAGGCGCTGGCCGCCGAACGCCGCTCCGGGGGTGCGGTGACCAGCGGGCTGGCCCTGACACTGGTGGTGGTGCTGGAGGAGAAGGACACCGCCAGCGTCGAGGCCGCGGTGGCCACCGCGGCGGCCAAGCACCCGATGCGGGTGATCATGGTGCTGCGCCACCACATCGACGCCCCGGTGCCGCGGCTGGACGCCGAGGTGTCGATCGGCGGCCGGCACGGCCCCGGCGAGGCGGTGGTGCTGCGGATGTTCGGGCGGCTGGCGCTGCACGCCGAGTCGGTCACCCTGCCGCTGCTGGCGCCGGACGCCCCGGTGGTCGCCTGGTGGTACTCCGAGACCCCCACCGTGATCGCGCACGACCCGCTCGGGGTGTTCGCCGACCGCCGGATCACCAACGTCATCCGGGACGCCGACCCGGCCGAGGCGC
>Ga0326721_10000212_pt1 | contig 20232 bp, 22 predicted proteins | sample SGPome_FD_203951 | JGI IMG/M metagenome (GOLD analysis project Ga0326721, IMG submission 203951) | Soil microbial communities from Southern Great Plains, Lamont, Oklahoma, United States - SGP_1_2016 | ecosystem: Engineered > Artificial ecosystem > Soil microcosm > Unclassified | place: USA...
AATGGTCTTATGTCGGGCATTGCTGCCGGCGTACTCGTATCGGGTATTCATGTAGTTAGTATATGCATAATGGGAAAATAAGTCAAAATTCCGATTATATGTTATGATAGGGGACATACTTCAACGGATAGGACCGGCATGGAGAGTGAAGTTTCGCTAGAAGAACTATCATCCGAATTTCTGAATACGTTCGGGTACGGAATGGATGCTTTTGATTTCATCAATTATTTGATTGAAAAATCGGATGAAGGCGTTCACAGATTATTTATTGCTGAAAACTCAGGCAACCACGAATTCATCTACAGTAAAATGGTCGGTATGCTGTCGGCAAAGCGAACACCCGATGAAGAATACCGGGCATTCCATAACATCTTTGACCCCGAGATTCCTATTGGCGAGTTCTCCCTGATTACAGTTCAAAGCATGCCGTTCCGGGATGCAAAGATTGAAGACCCAACAGCACCAAAACCATATGAGTTACGGGTATACCTGATAAGTCATCACACAATCACCATGTATGGCGCTGATGATGCGAAAGAATTCATGTCCGGTGTTCTCAACGACCCCAACGTTATTTACAAAGATGCTTGGGTGTATGAGGGATTGAAGAAAAACTCCCTCCGGTACTTGGACTTTTCCTGAATCTTGATAAAAAATTGTGCCAAAAACAGCATCTGGTAGACTAATTCTAAGCATGCTGTCTTTTTCAGTAACGAAAATGACACTGGTGCCCGATAAGTAAAGTACCAACCGAAATAAGGAGATTATCATGAAAATAGGTTCAGCGTTAGCACTCATCGTACTTGGAGCAATTCTGGCATTTGCGGTTGCAGATCCAGTAGCAGGTATTGATCTTGCTCTCATTGGTTACATTTTGATTGCCGCAGGTGTGATTGGTCTTATTGCAACTATTGTTCTTGACCGTCCACGTAGCCTCAACCGTGTTTCTGAAAGCCGTACTGTGGCTGACCCTAACACAGGTGAGACTATCCACCGCAATGAAATCCGTGATAATGGTGGCGTAGGTCTTTAATTTTTATCGCAATAACAGAAGCGGGATCGTCTAACGGTCCCGCTTCTTGCATTCCCCCGTGCAGTAAAACGGGGTATTTGTTCAGATTTTGCTAGAAATCATTGTAACCGTTATCGTTATATAAATAGTTCTGAAAAGCATTGACCATAACGGCACAAGAGAGATATACTCTTAGTAAGTCAGCAGTTCACAATCGTCCAAAAGGAAACCATGAAAACGATCCCGGTTGTACACGAAGAAGCATCAGTCTCCCCCATCGAAGAAGACGGGAAGGCGGCAGCTCTTTACCATGATTTTGTTGCCGCCAGTGTGACTACTTCAAAGCTGAAGAAGAAGCTCATCCGCGAAGAAAGCAAAATTGATCGTCTTGGCTTTCCGCCCAAGAAAATCCGTAAACTTGCCGCCAGATTGGAAGAGGCGACTTCCCGTAAACTGGAAACCCTTGCTGAACTCAATGAGATGAAAGTGGCATAATCCGGGCTGGAAAATAACGCTTTTCGTGTTAGGCTTTAAGAATGGACTTTCTTAAAATATTCAAAGATCACGAGAAGGCATTAAGGACATACGTTCCTGAAGATGCCCGTTTCATTGCCCTGCGTCTGGATGGAAAGGCATTCCACACTTACACCCGTGGGCTTGATATGCCGTTTGACCGCCTGCTAATGGATGCAATGGATGAGACTACCACTATTCTCTGCAAGGAGGTCTCAGGCACCGTTCTGGGCTATACACAGTCCGATGAGATATCACTGTTCCTGGACGTAAAGGCAAAAGAAGGTACTAAGCCATGGCTTGGTGGTGCAATCCAGAAGATTGTTTCCGTCTCTGCTGCCATCGCTACGGCACACTTTAACCAAATCCGCACCCAGCAAAGCCAGGGCGACAAAATTGGTTACTTTGATTCCCGCATCATGGCCTTCAACTCAGTAGAAGACATTGATGATTACATTGCATGGCGGCGTGCTGATGCCATCAAGAATTCCACGTCAATGGCTGCGGAAACATACTTCTCCAGCAGTAAGCTAATGGGTAAGAACTCAGAGGAACGCCGGCAAATGCTTGCAGAAATCGGGAAGCCATGGGAAGAACTCCCCGAAGGTTTTCGTTATGGTCGTCTGACCTTCCGTGAATGGTATGATGAACCTGTTACATTCTTCAATAAGAAGAAACAACACGAAGAGACTGTGATAGCAAACCGCTCCCGTTGGGTCACCGAATCTGCCATCAATGGTTTTTCTGAAGATTACATTAACCGCCAAGAAACAGAAAGTGAAACAAAAGATGCCGCGTAAACCAAGTGAATGGATTGAATCATTCCAGATTTTTGAAAAGTACGGTTGCCCTGAGGGTTTGATTGCAGCCGAGCACGATGAGGTCTATGCGGGTCCAGATCCTGAGTTGATTGCTCCTGAAGACCGCGCCCGGTTGGAAGAACTTGGCTGGGAAGCGTGGGATACCGGGAACTTCCACGCCAACGTTTGATTTATACTCTACTTTTCCAATAACAGAAAGAAGCCGTTATGCCTTACAGCCCTGATGAATGGATTGAATCATTCCAGATTTTCAAGAAGTATGGTGCGACACAGGGCCTTGCCGCTGCATCGCATGATGAAGTTTTTGCCGGCCCGGATGACATCAATATTATCTCTGCCGAAGACCGGGAACGGCTGGAAAAACTTGGCTGGAATGAAAGCACATACGGCAGTGGTTATCAGACGTTCGTTTAAGGAGAATCATGCCAGATACGAATAAAGAATGGATTGAGTCATTCAGTATTTTTGACAAGTACGCCATCGATCCAAGTGAAGAAGGGGTGCATCGGACAACGGCTGATGATATTTATGCCGGTCCTGATCCTGTTAAGGTAAGTCCTGAAGATAAAGCACGGCTTGAAGAACTTGGCTGGCATGATTACGGTACTGGTTCGTTTCATACCTTCAGTTAAAAAGGAAAGGCTCCCCACATAATTCGTGGGGAGCCTTTCCTTTATTGGTTTAGAGGGAAACCCAGTTCTCTACTGCTTTGTCCCAGTACTTACCCTGTACCTTACCTGAACGCTTCAGGACATCAGGGCTGACGTTGTACATCACGAACTCGCCGGGAACGTGCTGGGGCTGGCGAACGCATGCCTTGACATCTGCCTTGGCAAGAGCCTTGCGGAACGAAGCCTCTTCAGCGAACAGGGAGATAACAGCGTCTTCCAGCATGTGGAAATCAATGTTGTCGTAAAGGTCGGCAAAATCCTCTTCATGGGCAACGGTGGCTTTGAGGGCAGGACGGCAAGCCTCAACGAATTCCTTCCATGCCTTGTCTGCAACTGCGTACTTGGCTGGGTTCAGTTCTGCACGGTTCATGAAGTTGGAACCACCGTGACCGTCGTTCTGGATGGAGAACTTCGCCTTGGAGGGAACGTGTACCAGAACGGCGCTGAAGTACATGGTCTCTTCAGACAGGGACTTTACTTCCTTGAACGACTGAATCTTCCAGTCATCGTTGGGAAGAGTAATCTCGGTGGCGTTGAGCTGCATGATGATTTCCTTTGTTATGTTTGGTCTGCGTTTGCCTTACATATAAAAGCATAAGGGAAACATTTCCTGCTGTCAACTCTTCACAGAAATTGTCTGGTTCTCTTGTAAAGCGGGAGTTCTCTCCCGATATGTGCGATGTACCTACAGGAGAATCATGAGCCAAAATAGACCAAATCCTCCCTCTGCATGGCGAAGTACCAACTTCTCATCCATCAAAGAGAATTATGTTTCCGAACCTGTTGCCAATGGAACAGTCAGGGGAAGCACTGTCGCCTATATCATTATGTCATTGCTCTTAGGCCCGTTTGCCCTCATTGCGTTACCGCTCTTCATCGCAACCCGCAAAGGCGGAATAGGACTGCGGTTCTTTAAAGCACTGCACTATTTGTTGGTGATTCCTTGTGCTTTGATGACAGTAATCACGTTCGTCAGCCCGGTAACTCCAAACTATCCAGCCAATGAACTGACTGAAATTGCGCTGGCTGGATTATCGGGTGCAATCTACTTTTTCCTGATGATGATTGCCGGTGCTTCAAGTATCAATAGCTATCATCTTGACCTTTCGCAACGTCACACTCAAAAAAGTAAAGTCCCCATCTGGCTGAGACGGGATAAAATATACGGCACGCCCGGCGATCTTTCTACAGCCCGGGGTAAGTTTGAAGACAAAAACATTGACAAAGGCGAAGATGGTGAGAAGCGTACTGCGGAGATGCTGGAGGCGCTTCTGAAAATCCCCGGAACCAGAATATTTCACGGGGTACGCTGGCCGGGAAGCAAAGAAGCGGATATTGACCATATCGCTGTCAATGGAAACAAAATTGCCCTCATTGATTCCAAGCTCTGGTCCGGCCAGAAACATATTTTTACCTCAAAGGGACACGTAATCACCTACGCCGCCGGGAACAAACAATACCCTCGGAGTATTCATCTACCCATTGCACTGCGGGATTTGGGGGCGAGCCTCAGGTACCATCGTTTACGAAACCTTGAGATGCGGGGTTGGGTTGCTGTTCACACGGGAAATCAACGGAAAGCAAAAGTGGATAACGCGTACAATCGTACGCGATTCATCACCCTCTCCCCTGCCTCAGATGCCATAGATGAAATTGGGCATTGGTTTGCTTCAGGGTTGACCGGTGAAGTAAGGATTCAACTCATGGATGACATCATAAAACGGGTAAAATAAAAGATGCTCCTTCCCGTAGTGAGAAGGAGCATCTTTTATGAAAGGCAACTTACAGGGCAGCCCAGTTCTTTACCTTCTTGTCCCAGTAGGAACCCTTCACCCGTCCCTTGAGCGCAGCGGGGTCAGTAGTTCCATAAACGTAAGTCTTTCCATCGTCATCATGACGAACAACCACCTTACGCTTACGACCCCATGCCTTCTGAAGTTCGTCTTCGGCAAGGAAGCATTCAAACAGGCGGTCACGCAGGGACTCCTTGCGATGATTTTCGCCATCCCAGAGGTCTCGGAAGACAGGATAGGGAGAGGCATGGGCTTCTTCACGGAAGAGGGGAAGGCAATCCCGCGTAAGTGAATCCCATTCGGAAAGAATCTCCAGTCGGGCCTGAGCATCAACTTCGGTCTTGCGGTCAGGTACGCATACGCCGTAATCATGTTCATCGGAACGGCCAGTGTTGCCAATGACAAGGACATGACCAGTGGGGCGATGAAGAATGTCAGCGTCAAAGCTCATTCGGGTATCGGTGGACTCTTCCTTGTACTCATGAAAGTGGACCAGTTCCCAGTTTTCACTCGGAATTTCAACTCCGGTAGCAGGCAAAAGCATTGTCTATCCAATCTGTCTGGCAGTAAATTCTGCGTTGTGTATATATCAAGCATATCTTAGGGCAAGCCTAATGTCAACTGGATAGGGAAACCCAGTTCTGTACCTTTTTGCTCCAGTATGAATACTCATTGCGGTTCTTAAGTGAATCCAAATCATCCCTTTTGCGGAAGAAGTACTTATCCTCTGCATCATGACGGAGAACAATATCTTCAGTCCGATTATAGGATTTTGCCACGACGTGTTCAGAAACGAAGATTTCAAATAAACCATCACCGGGCGAAGGTATTTCATGCTCTTCACCATCCCAAAGACCAACGAAACCATACCTGCTGGCTTCAGCACGCAGCACAGGCATACACTCCACTGCTAAGGCATTCCATGCATCAATAACTTCTTTCGTCGTAGCATCGTCAGCAGTTGCTCCCCTGTCAGGATGAGTAACTTTCCAGGAATACTGGTTTGCCGTATCGATGGTTGCGACTACGAGATGTAATCCACTGGGGCGGTGCAGGATTTCAGCGGTAAGTCGTGTGAAAGTATCCGCTTCTTCTTTTGGGTATTCATGGACATGAAGAACTATCCAGTCATCACTGGGTATGTCAACGCCGATTGCAGGCAAACGCATGCTGGTTCCAATCTGTGGTCATTAAATCAAGTCATCTAGAGCAATCATACCTTAAAAAGGTATACCTGCCGACTTGATCTCACATTATTTGTAGACATATATCTTCCGATCCGGTAAGATAACAAACATGACTAAACAACCATTTATCTCAGCCCATAAAGACCCTGAGGACGAATCCCCTTGGGCTTTGCAGTGTGTCGTGAAAGATACTAAGGACTTCACCGGTCTGCAACTGGCACATGCCATGGCGGTCTCCGTTGCTTCCTTCCTTGATTCCATCGAACCTGACACCGAACGTTCAAAGGCGTACCAGCGTTGGATGAATGGGCGTATTCGGAAGATTCTTCGCCGGGCAAAGAATGCCGGTTGGGATGCAGTTCAGGAAGTTGATGGTGAGACCTATGAAATTGACGGGGTATCCATCCGTGTTCTTACTCCTACGGCAATGGATGCCATTCCCCGTCCGGTAGCGAAGTGTCAGGTATCCCATTTGACGACGCTGGATAATACAGTGGCAACTCATGGTTCCCTCGCGCCGCACTTGAAGATTTATACGAACCGTTCGTTGAATATGTCCGCTCCGAAAGCAGCGGTTGCAGCGGCTCACGTTGCACAGTTGATGGCAATGAAGTTGACCGATGAGGACTATACTGCATGGAAGGAAGCCTCTTTCCCGCTGACAGTATCAAGTCTGGGTGAAATCACTGATTTCGTGGAGTCTGTTTCCTCTGTTGCTGTTCACGATGCTGGTCTTACTGAGGTGGTTCCGGGTTCCATTACCGCTGTTGGTATCTGGACAGGGAAAACAGGTCAGTAATAGTAGTGGGAAAGGCTCCTTCGCGGCGGATATGGTAAAATAAGTAACCACATACCCGTGAAGGAGTCATCCATGAAAACACTGAAGGTAGAAAAGAACCGGGCATTTCTCTATTATGAGATGAAAGATTTGTCCTGCAATGAAATTCTTACGAACAAACAGAGCAAATTACGCTTCGATTTGACGTATATGGATGATGATGTCAATTTGAAGACATGGCGTGGAGTCATCCAGCTGGGCAAGTCAGGTCTGCCGGTTCTTGAAATCAGAGATTATGATGAAGGTGATGCGGACCGGCAGGAATATGTTCTTGCGGATAATGACACGGTATCGGATGCTTCCACCATCGCTCTGAGGCAAGTGTGGGGCTGGATTGAAGCCCATGAGGATAAGTTCCCGCCGACTTCACCGATTCCCAAGCTTTAAAATGATGGAGACGCACGATATCGTGCGTCTCCATCATTCATTTATGCCCTAAACGAATATTGTCATGCCTATTTTTCCTGGATAATCATCTGAATCCGTAAAGCATAGATGACATGCATCAAAACGCTTACATCCATCTTTGAATTACCCTCTTCAATTTCCTTAAGCCGGACAGCAGGAACTTTGAGGCGTTTGGCGAGGACCTTTATGTCAACACCTTTTGCTTCCCGGGCCCGCTTGATAACAGAACCAAGGGTTTCGGTATCGGAGACGGTGCGACGTAGTTTCTCCCGACTGAATTCAACGGGGCGTGAATGTCCCACATGCAGGAAATGGCAGTAATCGCAACGGTAAATATTGGTTGCAGGGTCATCCCGAAGTTTCTGTGGAACTTCTGATTCGGCACGGAATTTCGCCTTGAACGCCCATTTGCCGGCTACCTCACGTTTGCAGAAACGGGGTGCAAGATCAACATTTGGTGACGGAACAGGGATACCGGCACATGGGTATGAGCAGTACTGACCATCCAAGACGGTTTCTTCAAGTTTCTTACGGCATGAGGCACAACGTTGCCTCTCAGGATATAACTTCTCTGGCATGAAACAACTATCGGATTCCCTTTTAACGAGTTCACCAAATGTTCATATGTTGGACCATGGTATTATTTAATCATGAAATATCTTATACAAAACAGCGACGGATCGGTTCCCCAGCCTGCTGATTTCTCGAAAACTACTCAGCAAAAGCTCCAGGATGAGCAATACGAACAAGTTGCCTATCAGATGAAGAAGCTATTTCCTAATACGAAAGCGGTTATTACCGATTTGGAATGTCTTCAACGGTCCGGGGCAACCGCCGGCGATATTATCTATTGTCCGCATCGATTAGGTGAGCCTGCACTGGCATGGATTCTTCGCAACCCGGCAACAGGTGAAGCGGAACTGCTGGGTTCAGATAAGGTCGAGGATCTTGAGTGGTACATGTATTTTGGTCATTTGGAACTACTGACTAAGTAAAGGGGACACAAAACTCTCCAAAAAGGAACCCGGCACTGAATATCTTAGTGCCGGGTTCCTTTTATGCTAGACCAAACCTCCCAGGGTTGGCAGGGAAACATCCTTATTTGTAACCGCCTTGATAACCTTTACCAAGTTCGGGATATCAATCTCCCGAGGGCAGGATGCTACCAAAGTGGCAAGAGCAAATTCTTCGCCTGCACCCATATCAATGATCTCGCGTACCGTTAACAACTCTCGCATTTGGGGAACCCAAACGCCACTACCAAAATCCGCTCGGTCTTCTCGGTCAAGAGTCTCCATGTTCTCAGCAATCTTGACAGCAAATTCCGGTACCCCAAGAGCCCGCGCAGTATCAAAGTCAGTGTAAACATTGATTTGAACCTTGAAGCGGGAAACAAGAGCCTCATCCAGAGCTTTCGCACCCAGCGTATCGGGGTTATAACCGGCAATAACGTAGAAGCCTTCCTTGGCACGAATAGGTTCCGCATCAGGGCGTTCATCGAGACGAAGCATGCGACGGTCATCCGTTGCGGATATAAGAATGTTAAGCACTTCATTAGGAATACGAAGGATTTCATCTACGAAAAAAGGCAAACCTTCTTTCATGCAATGAGTCAGGGGACCATCAACCCATTCCCATTCACTCTCCCCCGCTGACCGATGGCGACGGGGAATCCAAGTGCCGACAAAGTTGGCTACAGTCATGTCACCATGACCTGAAACGGTAACAAGGTTGTCTTTTCCAAAGGCGGCTTCTGCCAAAGCAGTCTTACCACCACCGGGAGGACCGGCCAGACGAACGTAGATGTTCTTCTTCCTGAACTCGCGGATAAGTGCAACGTCAGTGTGACCCAAGATTTCCCGTGGACGGTATTCCTGACCGTTAGGACGGATGGGGTTTCCCTCTTCAATCTCGGTAAAGTGGGTGGCAACCGGTACAGCAGGCGTAGTGTCCTGTGTGGGGTCATAGTCATCTTCAGTCAGCATACGGCTGAACTTGGCGTATTCACCTGCGTAATCATCAAGATCAGCAGGACGGGTTTGCATCATGAAGTTAGCAATTCCCATGATACCGGGCGTGCCGGCTTTTTCGTAGAACTCCTGCGTAACTGCCCGACCAATGGTGTTGGAAACATAAGGCTGGTCACTGAGTTCAATGGGAACTTCAGTAATATAAGCGCTGTCATACTCTGCGTTGCTTGCCTTTAGCTTGTAAGCGGCTTCAAGAACGGACTTGATATCCTTCTTCTGTGCATCGCTAAGGATAGTAAAATTCATCTGACCGGGGCCAAGGCGGAATTCTTTAGTCGAACCACTGAGAAGAGCACGGCCACCGTTATGCTTGAGAAGATGCCCTGTGTCTGTTACCAGAACGGTATACTGCTTCTTCTGGGCAGAACTTGAGCTTAGAAGCTGAAATCCCATGACTTTCATTATGTATGTTACCCCTGATTGTGTATTAGTTGATATTCGGTTCTGTACCTATCCTACCTCATGAAAATCATGCTGTCAACTCTCTTTTGACTTGACGGTGAGAACTATTTGAGGTATGCTTGACTCATGACTATTTGGAATGATCCTAACCATGAGGAATGGTTCGGCGTATCCCGCCGGACTAACGCTTTTGTTGACCGTCTCATTGAACGGGGCGACGTTATTGTTGCCGTGAGTCCTGACGTTCGTTCAGAAGAAGAGAAGAAAAAGCGTTCACGCCCGCCGGGAGTCTTCTACCCGACGCTGGGTAGGCTGCACCTGGATGCGTCCCAGACGCTTCCAAAAAGTTTGAAGGAACTCTCTACGGTAAACCTCTCTTCCAAACTCTCACAGCGGCGTTATCCTGCGTTTACAGGGGTTGCTGTCCATGAGTCTGCTCATGCAAAGCATACCTTGCACCGTGCAAACCACGAAGATTACTTTGTCAATAGCTGGATTGGCACTATGGAAGAGCCGCGTTGCGAACATAAGATGATCCTTGAGTTTCCGCAGTACATTCCCCACTTGAAGTCTGCTGCCAAGTTTATCTTCGGAGCAGAATCTTTTGTGACCCCTAACCTCGTTGCCACGAAAGAACTTACTAAGCGTTTTGAGGCGGCCCGTGTTGCAATTCTCCTTGTCGGTCGTGCTGATGCCGGTATCTTCACGGAAGAAGAAGTAGCAAACATCCGTGATATGTGCAAACTGACACTGGGAACGAAAGATTTCGCCGCTCTGCGTGAAGTCTGGAAGGAAGCACTGGCAGTTGATAATGACGATGCTGAAAAACTAATTGCTCTTGCAATCCGTGTGCAGCAAATCGTTGACCCTCAGGAGGAAGCCGAAAACAGCGAGGAAGAAGAACAGAGTACGCCTTGCGGTTCCCCTATGCCTCAGGAAGAAGACGAAGAAGATAACTCTGAGGACGAAGAAGAGTCCGAAGATGAAGAAGAATCTTCGGAGGATAACGATACTGAAGATGATTCGGACGATGAATCTTCCGAAGAGAAGTCTGATGAAGAAGAATCAAGCGAAGATTCTGAAGAATCCGAAAATGGTGACGAGTCAGAAAAAAACGAAGAGTCTGAAAACAACGAAGATTCTGAAAAGTCTGATGAAGGCGACTCGGATGACTCCGACAATTCAGAAACCTCAGATGAAGACAATGCTGAAGGGGATTCCGGCGATTCTGAGGACAAATCTGAAGCGGATTCCGAAGGTGAAGGTTCCGAGGGTGAAGAATCTGAAACTGATGGTTCAGAGGGTGATTCTGATTCAGACTCTGAAGGTTCAGAAGAATCCGATGGAGATTCCAACGGCTCGGAAAGTGACTCTGACGTAGACGCTGACGGCGAATCTTCCGATTCCGACTCTGAAAGTTCCGAGGGCTCTGATGGAGAGGGTGAAGAAAACGATTCTGAAGGCTCTGGGGGCGATTCCAACGCTGATTCAGATGATTCTGAAGGGAAGGGTTCATCAAAGAATTCCAAGCCTTCTAAAGGCTCCGAAAGTGATTCTGACGATGATTCAACTGGTGAAGGTTCGGGCGAATCCTCTAATTCTTCCGATTCAGACGGCGATTCCAAGGATGAAAATCCTGAGGATGAGCTAAAGGGTGATCAGGGTCCAATGCAATCCCCCGAACGTGATAAGTCGAAGGGTAAGGGCGCGAAGGATTCCAAGGAGCCTACTGAATCAGATGATTCCGATGACGATTCTGATGAGGATGATTCCGATACGGATGAGATTGATGAAAGTTCAGCAGACAGGGAGAGGAAAGAGCCTACAATCTCTGACCTAATTCACGAAGCAATCCATGCAGTAGAAAAAGCCAGCGAGCATGGAACTGTTGAAGCATCAGAATCAGGTAAGCCTGAAATTATTGCTCCTAAGCGGAATCTGCAACAGGAAAATCTTGCCCACCGTAAGGAAACCAATAAGGCAAAGAGCAAGGTTGATGTCCGAGGTTCAGGCTGGGGTTCTGCGGTTCCCACCATCGTTTCACAGGAACCCTCCGCTAGGGATATTGCCCGTTCCCGTGCTATCAGCCTTGCTATTGAAAAGGCTCAGTTCAGGGATGTTCATAAGACGACATTGGATTCAATGTTGCCGCCCGGCAGGTTCAATGTTCGCCAGGCAATGAACCGTTCTTCACAGCTTGCCATGAAGCAGGAAGTTACTGCTACCCCTTGGAAGCAAACCCGCCGGCGTGAAGTGGATAACCCTCCGATTAAGCTGGCAATTGCTTCTGATATCTCAGGCTCCATGGACTGGTGGCAACGTGAAGTTTCCTCCTTTACGTGGGCGTTCTCTCAGGCAGTATCACGTCTGAAGGGCGAAAGTGCAGCTGTGGCATGGAATGCAGATACATACAGCCTGATTAAGCCCGGTCGTACACCGAATAAGATTCCGGTTGCTAAAACCTGTGGCGGGTCAACCGGTTTGCCCGGTGCGATGATGGCTCTTGATGGTCTGATGGATTTGTCATTCAGTGAAGGTGTGAGGGTTCTTGCCATCATTACAGATGGTGACTTGGCTCCAACCTACGGTAAGATTCAGGAGATTATCACCAAACTCTCCAACTACGGAGTAAAGGTGTTGTGGATTCTGACTGATGCCAATGGATGGAAGCCGAAGCATGCTACGGTTGCGATTCTTAACACGCCGGATGAGTTTGGGCATGTAGTAGGAACTAAGGTTATTGAAGCCCTTTCAAAAGCCTAAACAATAGAAAATGTACGTCCTGGTATATTCACTGGGACGTACATTTTTGCGTTTAACAAAGGGACACAAAATATTTTGTTTAATCCCTATCATTAAAGAGATTAAATGGGTTTCGAGGTCTATAATTAAAGTATCTCGGAGTTGCATAAGGAGGTCGTAGTGGAGACATATGAGTATGTGACAATCAATCCATCTGCTGATCGTATCCTCATTGTAGCTTCCGAGGTAGGCATCAGGAGAGTATCATTTGGGGATTTTGAGACCGTCCTCAAACACTATCCTGATGCCACTAGAACTTCCAGCGGTATTCTCAATGATGCCGGCTGGCAAATATCAGAATACTTTCAAGGCAAACGCGAAAAAATAGATATCCCCGTGGATTTAGGGAAAATACCTGCCTACTATTCAATAGTGCTTGAAGCATTACAGGAAATCCCCTATGGCGAAACAAGAACCTATCATCAGGTCGCAACTGACACAGGGCATCCCAATGCTTCCCGGATTGTAGGCAATGCATGCAAGCTGAATCCCGTTCCTATTGTTATTCCCTGCCATCGGGTATTGCCATCCAACGGGAAAGTTGGGAACTACATCGGCGGGGCTAGAATGAAGATTGAACTTCTGCGACTTGAAAAAGAGCATGAAAATAGGATTGCCTTCCACTAAACTTTAGTGGAAGGCAATCCTATTTTAGATTTTACTTTGCGAGTGAAAGCGTTTCCTTATCTTCGCTTCCATCCGTAAGCATCAGGTTGACCTTCTTTTCAAGGGCCAGAACCGTTGCTTTAGGAATAACGATCAAGCCTTCAAGTTCCTTCTGCATCCGCTTGTAAGCAGACTGACGTTCACTGTCAGTAGCGGCACTGTTCATAGCGAGGTTCAGAAGGCTCTTGGCGGTCTGTAGGCGCTTCCGCTCCTCATCCGTGAACTTCGTCCAGCGAACACGCTTTGCCTCAGTCTCAGCGGCATGGAATGCGTTCTCAAGGTCTTCTACAGCAGTAGCGAACGGTGAGGTGAGAGCATTGATTTCAGAAACCTTCTTGACATCGGCCGGACGCAGGTGCTTAGCCTTACGAAGAGCAGCGTGGAACTTAAGCGTGCGCTCGTCGTTCATGTCGGAAAGAAGCGGGAAATCAAGAATACGCACCGGGTCAAGTTCGTAAGAAGCCCATTCCTTGGTGATAGCGTCACAGCGTTCCACCAGTTCCGCCCAGCGACCCTGATTCAGTTTCGCATCCTGTGCATCCTTCTTGAACTTCTTGCTCATCTTGTACGTCACGGAGAACATGAATAGAAGAGCACCAAGACCAACCAGAACACCGGTACCAATAGCAAACGGTACGATAGGGAACGGTTCTGCTTCCTTCTTGGGGGTCTCTGCGACAGGGGCAACAGGTGCAGGTGCAACCGGAGCTGGAACAGCAGGGGTTTCAGCAATAACCGGGGCGGCTACACCCTCAGGGAAGGGGATGTTTTCCGGGCGGGCACCGGCAGGAATGATGTTGCCGTCACGCAGGTTCAAATCGGTGGCATCCGCACCTGAAGGAGTACAGTCAATCGCCATCGGGGAATAAGAACCTGAAGTTGACTTATAAACGTAGGACTTTGCCTTGGAAGTGCCAATATCCCGTGAATCATTACCCCAACCACACAGGGCGAACTGGGAAGGTGAATCAGGAATGTAGACAATCGCCATATCAATTGCAGCGGGTGCAACGAAGGCATCAGGAACTACCTTGTAGAGTTCTTCAAGCGTAGTACCGGGCTTCAAATCGCCTGCCGTGAAAGCCTTGAGGATGTGGTTGCCGGTGTTTTCAAGAGTCTGCGTTACCGCATTGTCATCAGCATTTACCGGTGCTGCCTGAGCCATGGAGACCCCCGTACCCATGAGGACAGGAAGGGCAAGTGCTGCAACTCCCGCAGTCTTGAGAGCCTTCTTTAGCGGGGCTTTGTTGTTCTTGGGTGAGTTACTCACTTAATACCTTTCATCGGTTTGGTGTATTGTTCAAGTTTTGCGGCTACCGCCATTTCGTGTTCAAGGTTCTCAAACTGGCGGTCTTCCGAGAGTTCCCGTACTTCTTTCCTGCCCTGCGACAGAGCCTCACGCTTCTTCACATGGGATTCAATGCTCTTTACCGTGTCTGCGTGGTTCTGTGATTCCAGCAGGGAAAGAGTTGCATCGGCTTTATCCATGGCCTGAACGGTGTTATAGCGTGCAGCCAAATCATTCTTGGTATCCTCAGCCTGACGAAGCTTCCGCTTCATTTCGGTAAGAGTCTTGCGAAGTTCTGTGACCACTGATTTCTGTTTCTTGATGCGGTCAGAATTCTCAGCCATGGTCTTCTCAAGATTTACCTGTTCGTCAATCAACTCAACCAACAACCCTGATTTCTTCTCCATCAATTCAGGATCAGATTTCTTCTGGTTCTGAAGTTCCTGGAACTCCGCTCCGACTCCCTCAATCTTTACTGAGAGTTTAAGGAGGCGTTCTTCGTCTGCAATCTGACGTGCTTCAAGATTCCGGAGGTCTTCAATAGTGTTGGTAATTGAAAGTTCTACAGTAGACACTTCGGAAGAAAATTGGGTCACCCTTGCTTCAAGTACCCCTGTTTCAATCCGCATTCTACGGAGAACATAGGATTTCTCGGTCATCAAGAGTCTGATAGCCCTCTCCCAAAGGGATAGTTTGTAAGCCATGTGGCTCCTCATCATGTGGTTAGTTGGTTGGTTGGTTGTTTATATGAAATTTTATTGTAGTCTTGAACATATCTTAGCATATGAAAATCTCTCTTCTGTAAGGATCTGGACTTATAATGCTATCCATTTGCCAAATAAATGGGGTCTGAACAGGATAATTCTGTTCAGACCCCAAGGGCTAAATTGTGTGACTAACGCTTTGCGAAAAAAGGAACATTAGCCTTCTCATTAGCAGGAAGTAAATCCGCAACAGTGATAGCGGGTGAAACCTTTGCTTCCAATTCCAATATTGCCTTCTCCGGGAATACAAGAATTCCTTCTACTTCCTTAATAAGACGTTTGTAGGCAATTTGGCGTTCATTCATACTTGACGCAGAATTGATAGCGATGGCAAGCAGGTTCTGTGCCGTACGCAAACTGTCCTGTTCCTTCTTACTATACCCGTTCCACTTTGTGCGCTTGGCAACTGAAATCATGACATCAAAATTATGTTCAAGGTCAAGAACTGATTGGCGGAATGTGTCTGTCTTGTCTGATGCCTGTGTCTTATTAAGGCTGTCAAGGTAATTGACATTCTTTAAAGATTTATGGAATTCAGCAGTCGCTGGGACGCTCAAATCGGTAACTGATGGGTATTCAAGTAATTTAACCAAGTCCATTTCGTAGGATGTCCATTCAGATTTAATTCGCTTGACTTTCTCCCGCAAAGCGAACAGTTCATTACCAGAATCAACAGGCTTTGATGAATCCGAGGATTCTATTGTTTTCGGAAGTGGAGCTTCATCCAATTGCGCTTCATCAGAGACTTCGTTGCGGCGTTTCCTTGGGATAAAAGTGTTTACCAGCCCTGTTAGGATACTCAATCCTGTAACTCCTAGAGATGCCATACCTGTTGTCTCAGAATAGTTAAGGACGTTAAAGTGTTCTTCCATAGGTTCACCTTCCAACGCGGTAACTGCGTTTGAAGTGTCTATATCGCAAACATCCTTCCCGGTTGATTCTGAAGCAATGTCGGTTGAAGAGTATTGGATTCCTTCAGTTCTTGACTTGATTTCCGGGTTGGTAGCGATAACGCAATACCCATTTCTGGAGTTCCCCGCCAATTTTATGGTTGTATTAATGTCATTTACTCTATAGTCCACATTCGGTAATGAAGACACGGGCATGTCAAATCCGTTATTTCCTTCAACAGCGATATTTTGTTCAATTGACGTAGCAACATTTCGTACGTCTTCGCGTAGTTCATGGGTTTTCACTGCATCTGCGTACTCAGAAAATCCAAATAACATGCTGGAGCTAAGCAGTCCAACAACTCCTGCCAGTACACCGACGTTGCAGGCAATGCCTGTATTACTCTGTAAGTTCCCCATATTTCCTTCCAATACTTTTAGTTAAAGCCCACTATACCATTTGATTAAAGAGAATCCCGCTCAGAATTACTGAACGGGATTCTTCGTATTGGTGAATTTATACTACGACTGGCTCACGCAAATTCATGCTATCAATAGCCAAAGAAATTTTTGCTTCCAGTTCCGCAATGGACTTTTCGGGCAGAACAATAATGCCTTCAACTTCCTTCATAAGACGCTTGTAAGCAATTTGCCGCTCGTGAGGAGAAGACGCAGAATTTATAGCGATAGCCAGCAGGCTTTGAGCCATTTGCAAACTAACCCGTTCCTTCTCAGTGTATTCATTCCATTTCAGGCGTTTTGCCTCTGAAATCATAACCTCAAAACGGTGTTCAACATCAAGGATGGCTTCTCCGAATTCCTTAACTTCATCGCTTGTGATTGAATCAGTCTCGGCAAGGTAATGCGATGCTTTACGCATAGCCTTATGAAATTCAAAGGTAGCAGGTACATTCATATTGGTAACTGCCGGGTATTCCAGAACTTTTAGAATATCAAGCTCATATTCTTTCCACTCTGATTTCACAATCTCAAGCCTCTTGGTAAATCCCCGCAATTTTTCTTCAGGAGATTTTGCAATGGCAGTAATTTCCGGCGGGGTTGTACTCGGTTCAATGGATTCACGGATGCTTTCCTCAACAGCCGTATTTGCATCTTCATCGGAATGATACTTTTTGCGTCGTTTCTTTTCAACAATAGCGATGATGCCAGCGCTGACAAGTCCCGCAAGCGAGCTACCGGCAGCAGATAAGAAGGTGTTTGAGACGATTTCGATAGGATCAGTATCATTGATTTCATTCTGATCCAGAACAGGACCTGTTACGTTTTCCGCCGGTGAAAGATTTTCCGTACAATCATTTTGTTCATCACTCACCATCCCATCAGCGGAGTATGAATAAGAAATTCCTTTTTCTGAGATTTCTGATTCAGGATTAGTCCCGACGATACAGTATCCGTCGTTAAAAGTTCCGGAAACTTGAATTGTAGTGTTCCCATGTGATGTAGTGAAATTTACACCCAAGTCTTTGATGCTTTTGTTATGGGACTTTTCACCCTGTGAGAGAAAAGCTTTTTCAACCTTTAGCTTGGCCGCTTCAACATCAGCACTCACTGAATCTATTACACCTTGTTGCCCGCCGGACATTACAACGGCACCTACACCAATGGGGCCGCTACACAGAAAAGAAATCATAGAAATGACAGCGACTCTATCTGCAATATTTTTACCCATGTCCCGAAATACCTCTCGTCATTATTGTTTTCATACTGTTGCCATGCCGGTTTCAATGATAGACTCGCAAATTTCCGGTGCGATACGGGCTTCCAGTTCGAGCAAAGCCTTTTCCGGGAACGCAAGGATTCCCTCAACTTCCCTGATTAGGCGCTTATAAGCAATCTGCCTTTCATTAGGAGAAGATGCTGCGTTGATTGCAATTGATAAAAGGTTTTGTGCTGTCCTTAGGCTGATTCGCTCATCGTCACTAAAGCTACTCCATTTAGACCGCTTCGCTTCAGAAATCATCACGTCAAACTTATGTTCAAGGTCAAGAACTGCATCATTGAGTACTGACAGGGGCGTAGTGGATGCCGGGATGCCTTCTGGCATCAGAACCTTTACCTGACGCATTGCCTTATGGAAATCCGATGTTGCTGGTAGAGACATATTGGTGACGGCGGGGTACTCCAGAATTTTCACCAAGTCAAGTTCATACTCCGACCATTGCTTCTTTACTTCTGCAATGCGTACGTTCAAACTAGGTATTGTGCCGTAGGCAGGAACATTTTCTACTCCCGCCTGCAAATCCTCTACGATATTCTCATTCCTGTCTAAGGTTGGCAGTACTGTTTCAGGGGCAGGGCCTAATTCAATTACTTGCTCTTTGTCTCCGTCACCAGAATTTTTCCTGTGATTGATTACCGCTGCTATTAACCCGCCTGTTCCAAGCAAAGCGCCTAGACCTGACGTGCCAAAGAAAGTCAACGAAGCAGTATCAACCATTTCCCACTCAGTCTTACTGCTTTCATCAATCACAGGGCCAGCAATAACAGGAGCATTATCTAATAATGTATTGCACCGGGCGGTACTATCGTTTAGTTCACCTTCAGAAGAAACAGAATATGTCCTTCCTTTTTCAGTTTGCGCACCACCCGGATTCGTAACACGAATACAATATCCATCCCTAAAAGTTCCAGTCATTTGAAGACTGGTTTCAGGTGATTTAAAATCATAGTTAAGGTTGAGGTCTGTAATATTTTTATTGAACGAACTGGTACCTTCGGCAAGTAGCACACGATCCAGTTTATCGACTATCTGAACGATATCTTCCTTGACTTGTCTATCAACACTCTGTTGATTGCTGGTCAGGGTTATGGTTGTTCCTAGGGAACCTACATAGATTCCAATTCCTGCAACTACCCCTATTGTGTTTAGAACTTGTCGTCTTTTGCTTACCATTGTTCCTCTGCTTATAAAAATTATGTTACATGAAACCCTAAATATATCACGAATTTAGATCAGAATTCATTAGATTATCAGAGGGGACACAATGTGGACTCTCTACTTCACTTCCACTCTGCTGATATACTGTAGGATAGCCCATCTTCTAAAAATGGTGGGGTGTCAAAGCAACCATGACTACTAGGAGAATATTGATGACTGAACCTGTCCACAATGCCGGATCTTTAGAAAGAAATCCTTGGCGTGATCCTCTTGGCAGGGCAAGTACACGCTCCGCTCAACTGCTTATCATCATAGCACTTCTCACGGTCGTTGTTTTCGCCATTACCAAAGTAACCCTTGCATTCATTCCAATTATTCTCGCGCTTATCCTTACCGCCGCCATTGCCCCATTCGTAAAGTGGCTCACCAATAAAGGCTGGCCCTCAGCACTGGCAACAGGAGTTTCCTTCCTGGGTCTCATTGTTGTTTTTGGTGGCATCATTACAGGAATCGTACTTGCAGTACAGGCAGAACTTGATGAACTGGTATCCCATGCTCAAGGCGGATTTGACCAGCTTTACGCTTACCTGAAGGAAAGCCCGCTTCCCATTGATGACAAGATGATTCAGGAAGCACAAAAAACTGCTGTTGATTTCGTTACCAGCAGCAGTTTCGGTTCCGGTGCCTTGAGTGGTCTGAGCGCTGTTACTTCATTCGCTGCCGGCTTCATCCTTCTTGCTGTTGTCCTGTTCTTCTTCCTTAAGGACGGGGCTAAAATCTGGGGTTTCTTCCTAAGCTTCCTGCACGGCGAACGTCAGCGTAAAGCAAAACTAGCCGGGGTACGGACAATGGAAGTACTCGGCGGTTATGTTCGCGGTACTGCCACTGTTGCAGGTGTGGATGCAGTATGTATTGGCGCGGCTCTCTTCTTCCTTAACATCCCGCTTGCTCTCCCCCTCGCTGTTCTGACCTTCGTAGGCGGATTCATCCCTCTCGTTGGTGCTACCGCAGCCGGCGCTCTGGCAGTTCTTGTCGCACTGGTTTCCAACGGTCCGGTAGGTGCCTTGATTGTTCTTGCAGTTGTCATCATCGTCAACCAGCTTGAAGGCAACTTCCTCCAGCCGGTTCTGATGGGCAAGTCCCTGAACGTACATGGACTCGTTATCCTGCTCGCCCTGACCGTTGGTGCAATCCTTGCAGGTATCATCGGAGCAGTGCTTTCTGTTCCGCTGGCCGCTGTTACATGGG
>Ga0326721_10000213_pt1 | contig 20215 bp, 23 predicted proteins | sample SGPome_FD_203951 | JGI IMG/M metagenome (GOLD analysis project Ga0326721, IMG submission 203951) | Soil microbial communities from Southern Great Plains, Lamont, Oklahoma, United States - SGP_1_2016 | ecosystem: Engineered > Artificial ecosystem > Soil microcosm > Unclassified | place: USA...
CACCCACTCCGAGAGCTGTCCGGCAGGGACGACGACCGTGCCGGCCCGCAGCTGTTGTGCTGCGTGGGGCGACAGGGGCTCCTCGGCGGTCTCGGCGTGGTAGGTGGCCAGCGCCGCGGTGTAGCCGGCGGCCAGGGCCTCGCTCCATGCCCGGTGACCGGCGTAGCCAGGGTGGCCGGGATCGGGGCTGCGCAGATCGAGCCATCGTGCCGGCTCCGGGGGATGGGGGATGACGGGCATCAGGCGCTGGTGCAGGGTCCAGGTGACGTCGGCCCAGCGACCGGCGGGGGTGACCACCATGGGGTAGTAGGTGGCGATCCATCGGGTGGGGGAGTGGGGGTGCAGCTCGACGGCCAGAGCCCCGGAGGCAGAGGTGTTCATGCCTTCTTCCTGTGCACGGTGGGAGGGTGGTGGCGGCCGGGGGCTGGACCGCCCCGCCGGGCCGGAAGGGACCCCGACGGCGATGCTCCAGAGTAGGCACTGCACCGACGACGATCGAGGCAGGCTGAGCAATATGACGACGACCGGCCTGTCCGGCCATCCGCAGCGGGGCGCCCCGCTCCGCGGCTCCGGCGATGGCCCGGCGTTCCCGCCCGTGGTGGCGCCTGTCACACCTCGGGCGGGTACTCCTCCGGCCGCAGATCGCGGCTGTAGGGGATGCTGCTGCCGGGGATCAGGTAGTTGGCGGCCCGGACGAGGCTGTCCCGGTGCAGGGGTGGGAGGTAGAGGGCATGGTGCAGGTAGGCGTCGGCCTCCAGCTCGGCGACCTCCCCGCCCAGGAGCTCGTACGTCTGCCACAGGTCGTGCACTGCCAGACCGGCACCGGCGATCGCGGTACGTATCAACCGGGCCTGTGCTCTGGCGATCGCCCGATCGTCCATGTGATCCCTCCACCCGCCGGTACCAGCGTAGTCGGGGGCGGCGGTCGTCGACGGGGTGGGCGCATGGTCTTCGGCGCACCTGGTTCCCGCGCCCGGAGGCCGGGCGGCCGATCGGCGGGCCCTCGGCATGGATCCCGGTGGGCGTCGCCCGACCTCCAGCGACAGGCAGTGCCGCCACAGGCTGCGGCTGACCGGGGCAGGAGGGCGGGGCGCCCAGCAGCACGTCTCGAGGGGCGTCAGCTGCTGAGGCAGTCGTGGACGAAACCGCGCAGCCACTGCTGGGCGGGGTCGTTGGCGCGCTGGGGCGTCCAGGCCATCGACACCGTGAACCGCGGCATGGTGATCGGCGGCTCCGAGAGGGTGAGGCCGGTGGCGGCGGCGAAGGCCTGCCCGGCGTGGCGGGGCAGGGTGACGACCACGTCGGCGGTCTTCAAGGGGGTCAGGGCTCCGGCGAAGTGGGTGGTGGAGCCGATGATGCGCCGGCGCAGCCCGCGGCCCTCGAGCAGGTCGTCGACGATGCCGCGCCGGCCGTCGTAGGAGACCAGCAGGTGGGGCAGGGCCAGGTAGTCCTCCAGCGACAGAGGAGTGCCCAGGCCCAGGCGCTCCCCGTCGTAGAGGCAGGCGTACCCGGAGCTGAACAGCTCCTCGCGCGGGAAGCTCTCGGCCGGCCCGGGCAGCGCTCCGATGGCCAGGTCCACCGAGCCCTCGGTGAGCAGGGACTCGACGGTGTAGCGGTTGGACTGGCGCACCAGCACGGACACCTGCAGGCCCTGCCCCTGCAGGCGCTTCAGCATCGGCGGCAGCACGTGGGCCTCCACGTCGTCGGACATCGCCAGCACGAAGGTGCGGGTGCTCTCGCGCGGGTCGAAGACGGCCTCCTCGAACAGCACCCCGGCCAGTTCCCGCAGCGCCCACCGGATGCGCGGGGCGATCTCCTGCGCCTTGGGCGTGGGGGCCATCCCGTCCTTGGTGCGGATGAACAGCTCGTCGTCGAAGAGCCGGCGCAGCCGGCCCAGCGCGGCACTGGCGGCGGCCTGGCTGATGCCCAGCACGTGGGCGGTGCGCGTGACGTGGCGCTCGCGCATGAGGACCTCGAAGGTGACCAGCAGATTGAGGTCCACACCCCGGAAATCACGCTCGTCGATGTTCATCATCGCCCATATTAGTTTCCCTTTTGATGAGGGGGAGGGGACACTTCTTCCCATGACCTCCGTACGTGCTGCGGTCGTGCAGGCGGGCTCCGTCCTGTTCGACACCGCGGCCACCGTGGCCAAGGCCGAGCACTGCATCCGGGCAGCCGCCTCCTCCGGCGCTGAGCTCATCGTGCTGCCCGGGGTGTTGCCGGGCAGCCACCCCACGGGCCTGGACTTCGGGATCACCGTGGGGTCCCGCTCGGCCGCAGGGCGGAAGCTGTTCCGCCGCTGCTTCGACGCGGCCGTGACGGTGCCGGGGCCCGAGACGCAGCTCCTGGCCGCGCTGGTCGGCGGGGGGTCCACCATCGTCTCCCCGCGGGGGGCGGTGCTGGCCGGTCCGTTGCGCGGCGCCGAGGGCGTGCCGGGGGCCGAGGCGGACCTGGACGAGGTGACCCGGGCGAAGTCCGACCTCGACACCGTCGGGCACTACACCCGCCCCGACGTCTTCACCCTCACCGTGGACGGAACCCCCCGAGCCGCCGTCCGGTCCGGCGGCGCCCCACCGGGGCGGGCGGGCTGGGGCGCGCCCGGCATTCCCGGAGGCGCCGCCTCCGCCCCCGCTCGGGCGCAGCGTCCGAGCCATCCCTGCGAGCACTCACCCCGAGGACACCATGAGCAAGCCTGACCACAGCAACGACCAGCCGGCCCAGCCCAAGCGCACCTTCTTCCGGCGGTTCGACGACTTCGCCATGCGCTTCTACGGCCCCGCCGCCCGCAGCCCGCGGAACCTGCGGGGCCAGGACCGGCCGAGCGAGCAGACCAGGCAGTGGTACCAGAACCTCCAGCAGGACTACGTCATGGACAAGGACGCCTCCGGCCGCACCTACCTGCGGCCCCGCCGCCCCGAGGACGGCCCCGCCGCCCCGCCGAACCCCCGGTGACCACCACGACCACCCCGCCGAACCGCCGGAGGCCCCCAGGGCCCCGGCGGAACAGGAGGTCGCGCGGCAGTTCGCACCGGCTCCCGGAGCCGCGAGGTCCTGCTGTCCGTGCTCCTCCGGGTGCATGAGGAGAAGCCCCTGGTGCGCGCTGCGTTATTGATGCACTGATAGTGCAGTATGATGCACTCATGGACGAGAGCACGACGACCCTGGCGGCGGCCATCGGCGCCCGGGTCAAGCAGGAGCGGCAGTCCCGGCACTGGACCCTGGACCGACTGGCCGAGGCCGCCGGGGTCAGCCGCCGGATGGTGGTCAACGTGGAGCAGGGGGCGACGAACCCCAGCGTGGGAACCCTCCTGCGGATCAGCGACGCCCTGGGGGTCGGGCTGCCGGCGCTGGTGGAGCCACCGCAGCCCAAGCCGGTGAAGGTCACCCGGCGCGGTGAGGGGGCCGCCCTGTGGAGCAGTGACTCCGGCGGCCGCGGGATCCTCGTGGCCGGCACCGAACCGCCGGACGTGGTGGAGCTCTGGGACTGGACCCTGGAACCTGGCGACCGGCACGGCAGCGAGGCCCACACCCCGGGCACCAAGGAGCTCCTGCAGGTCCAGCAGGGCACGATCACGGTCCAGGTCGCCGAGCAGTCGATCGTCCTCGAGGCCGGCGACGCGGTCTCCTTCCCCGGCGACGTCGTCCACGCCTACGCCAACCCGGGGACCGGGACGGCGCGGTTCAGCCTGACCGTCTACGAGCCGGGCGTGGGCTCGGGACACCACCCGGAGGTCCCCGGTGCCTGAGCCGATCGTGCTGGAGCAGGTTCTCGACGGCGGCCGTGTCGACGCCGCGGTGTTCGCGCTGTGCCCGGACTACCGTGCCGTGCTGCTGGCCGTCGACGGGCTCGTGCCGGGCCCGAGCGACGAGGCCGGTGAGGAGCTGCTGCGGACGGCCGAAGCCGCCGCCCGCCGCGCGCTGGACGACCGGCCGGTGGAGCGGCTGCCGCACGTGGCCGCGTGGCGGGAGGTCTACCGCGCGTTCGGGGCCAAACCCCAGCGCACGCGCAACAGCCTGGAGGCCCTGCTGCGCCGGGCGGCCTCCGGGCTGCCCCGGGTCAACCGGCTGACCGATCTCTACAACGCGGTCTCGGTGCTGCACCAGATCCCGCTCGGCGGGGAGGACCTGGCCCGCTACCGAGGGGCGCCCCGGCTGCTGCGGGCCACCGGCGAGGAGCCCTTCGACACCGTCGCCGGCGGCGAGGCGGTGATCGAGCACCCCGAACCGGGCGAGGTGGTGTGGTGCGACGAGGCCGGGGTGACCTGCCGGCGCTGGAACTGGCGCCAGGGCCGCCGCACCCAGCTGCGCGAGGACACCACCACCGCTCTGTTCGTCCTCGACGCCCTCCACCCCGTGACCGACGAGGCACTGCACGCCGCCGCCGAAGACCTCGCCGCGCACCTGGAGCGGCTCGGTCCCGACGTGCGGATCGCCCGCCGCCTGTTCACCGCCGGCACGACCTTCGACCAAGGAGACTGACATGCTCATCCACCCCTCGGGGCCCATCCCCGGTGGCCGGCGCACCCGGGGGAGTCGGCCATGACCCCCCGTTCCCCCTCCACCGCCGGGGTGCCCCCCTGGGGGCTGGCCGTGGCGGCGATGCTCTCGATCCAGCTCGGCTCGGCCCTGTCCGTGGGCCTGATCTCCACGGTGGGCCCGGCCGGCACCGCCTGGCTGCGGCTCAGCGCCGGAGCACTGATCTTCCTGGCCCTGGCCCGCCCTCCGCTGCGCGATGTCCGCCGGTCCGACGTGCCGGCGCTGCTGGGTCTGGGCGTCACCACCGGGGTGATGACCACCGGGTTCCTCGCCGCGATCGAGCGCATCCCGCTGGGCACCGCCGTGGCCATCGAGTTCCTCGGCCCGCTGACCGTCGCCGCCGTGCGCACCCACAGTCCCCGAGCGCTCGTCTGGCCCGCCCTGGCGCTGGTCGGCGTCGTCCTGCTCACCGAACCGTGGCACGGTGCGATCAACCTCGCCGGCGTCGGCTTCGCCGCGCTGGGCTCCGTCGGGTGGGGCGTCTACATCCTGCTCACCCAGCGGATCGGCGACCGCTTCACCGGCATCGGCGCGCTGTCCCTGACCGTGCCCATCGCGGCCGCCACGGCCGCGGTCATCGGCATCCCGCAGGCCGCCGGGCACATCACCCCCGGCGTCCTCGCCGCCGCGGCCGGGCTCGCCCTGCTGCTCCCCGTCCTGCCGTTCGCCCTCGAGATGCTCGCCCTGCGCCAGATGACGCCCACCGCGTTCGGGACCCTGATGGCCCTGGAGCCTGCCTTCGGCGTGCTCCTGGGGCTGCTCGTGCTCCACCAGCAGCCCTCGGCCACCCAGATCGCCGGCATCCTGCTCGTCGTCCTCGCCGGGGCGGCCGCACAGCGCGGCGGCCGCCGCCCACGGTCCGCCGAACCCACCGAGGTCCACGCCGCCCTCGACCCCATCGGCTAGGGGAGGCCCCCCGTTGCCGCCGGGGCGGCCCCATCCCGGCGGGGAGGGCTGCCGCCCTGGCTGCCGCCGTCGACCACGACAGGAGATGACACGATGTTCACCGGCTTGAGCGCCTTCCCCCTCACCCCGCTCGCGCACGATGCGGTGGACGAGGCCGCCTTCGTGCGCCTGGTCCAACGGCTCGCGGCGGCGCAGGTGGACTCCATCACCGTCCTCGGATCCACCGGCTCCTACGCCTACCTGAGCGCCGAGGAGCGGAGCCGCGTCGCCCGACTGGCGGTCGAGCACGCCGGGAACATCCCGGTGGTCGTCGGTGTCGGGGCGCTGCGGGCCTCGCACGTGCTCACCAACGTCGAGCAGGCGCAGCACGCCGGGGCGTCGGGGGTGCTGCTGGCGCCGATGACGTACCAGCCCCTCACCGACGACGACGTGGTGGAGCTCTTCCGCACCGTCACCCAGAACACCGCGCTGCCGGTCGTCGTCTACGACAACCCGGGCACCACCCACTTCGCCTTCAGCACCGAGCTCTACGGGCGCATCGCGGAACTGCCCGGTATCGCCTCCATCAAGATCCCCGGCGTCCCCGCCGACCCGCGGCGCGCACGAGCACGGCTCCAGGAGATCCGAGCGGTGATCCCGGACCACGTGACGATCGGGGTCTCCGGGGACGCCACGGCGGCCGCCGGACTGGCCGCCGGCTGCGATGCCTGGTACTCGGTCGTCGCAGGCACCCTGCCGGCCCTGGCGCTGCGCATCACCCGGCCCGCCCTGGCCGGGCGAACCGACGAGGCGGCGGCCGAGTCCGAGCGGCTGGCACCGCTGTGGCAGCTCTTCGCCGAGTTCGGGAGCCTGCGGGTCGTGGCCGCCGTCGCCGAGCGGCTGGGACTGGCTCCGCGGGGGTGCCTGCCGCTGCCCATCCAGGGGCTGGACGAGCAACGGCGCGCCCGCGTGGCCGGGGTCGTCGACGACCTCGGGCTCGACCAGCACTGAGGCCGGGGTTCCCGGCCCGGACAAGTGCTGGAGCAACGTCGCCGCGCTGCGTCCTGGCCGCGGAACCTGCGTCTCGTCGGTCGTCGCCGTCGTGGCCGCCCCGGGCCCCGCAGAGCGCCCTGTGGCGGGAGCTCCGCCTCCACCGGTCCGTGACAGCGGCTGCCTGCCACAGGCCGGTCAGCGCAGACGCTGTCCGTCCCCGAGCTGGCGCAGGATGTGGGCCGCGTCGTAGTACCGGTGTTCCTCCACGACCTTGCCCTCGGCCCCGAAGCGGCAGAAGAACGCCACCGGGAGCCGCAGCCGGCGTCCGGTCGGCGGCAGCTTGCCCGTGGCGAGAACGAGCGGCCCGGCGTGCACGCCGGAGATCGTCATCTCCGCGGCCACGCAGTCCTCGTCGACGACCACGCGGACCAGCTCGCTCGTCACGTCGGGCATCGCGGTCATGTAGGCCCGGGTGTCGTCCTGGACGGGTTTGCGTCCCTGCAGCGGCTCCGGGTAGGAGGGGTGGACGACCAGGGTGTCCTCCGCGTAGAGGGACGCGACGCCCACGGCGTCGTGGGCGTTGAAGGCCTCCGACCACTGCCGCATGGTCTCCCGATGTCCTGCCGGTGCTGTGGTGGTCACGGTGGCTGCTCCCTGTCCTGACGGCCTGCGCGATACGGGGTTCTCCTCGACGGTAGGAGGCGGGAACCGCGCGCTTCAAGCACGTCATCGGATGTTGTCCTGGCCGACGTCTGCGTGACACTCGTGGCGCCTGCGTGACGCGGCAGCTGGGGCTCCCCGGGCGCGGCGCCGGGCGGGAGCGCATCGCCCGGCGCGATGCGGCGGTGTGGTGGTCGGCAGGCAGCAGCTTCTGCCTGTGCGGACTGTGCCCGGGCCCCGGTCCAGCGTGCTCGCCGGCTAGCCGAGCACTGAGGCCAGGTCCAGGGAGGGCAGGTCCGGGGCCTCGAGGTCGGGCCGGGCGAAGTAGGCCGGGTACCGGGTGCCGGAGCGGTTGAGCCAGGCCGTGCGCATCCCGGCGGCACGGGCCCCGTGGACGTCCCACGGGTGCACGGCCACCAGCAGCATCCGTTCCAGCGCGGTGCCGCACCGAGCCGCGGCATACTCGTAGGCCGCCCGGGCCGGCTTCCAGGCCGGGGCGTCCTCCACGCTGAGCAGACGGGAGAAGCGCTGCCGGATCCCGGCTCCGGTGAGCAGCGTGTCGGCCACCGTCGTCGCACCGTTGCTCAGCGTCACCAGCTCAGCCGCCGGGTGCAGGGCCTCGATGCCGGGCACCACGTCGGGGTGGACCTCCAAGGTCGTGAGCGTGCCCATGATCGACTCCACGGCCGCCGCCACGGACGGCACGCCGTCCTCCGCCAGGAGACGGGACAGGCTGTCCCGGGCGATGTCGGCGAAGGCGGTGCTGCCCCCGGCGGCGGTGGCCGCGAAGCCGTCCCGGAGGATCCCGGCGAACCAGGTGGTCGCCAGGTGCTCCGGAGCCCCGGCGGCGGCGAACGCCGGCCCCAGGGGCGTCATGTCGGACAGGGTCTCGTTGACGTCGAACACGATCACATCCACAGCGCTGGCCACGGTCCCACCTCGTCGTCTCCTCGCGGGCCCCGCACGTCGTGGCGGGTCGGTGTGCCCGAGCCTACGCGTCCTTCACCTCGGTCCCCGGGCCCTCTCCTGCATGTCCACCACCACGGCGGGACCGCCGGCATCGTCGGGTCCCCCACGGCCGCCCGGCGGGGCGCGACCGTGGGGCTGGCCGCACCGGCCCGCACCGGCCCGCACCGGCGGGGACTGCCTGTGGACCGGGTGCGTGCCCTCCAGGACCCTGGTGGCCGCCGCCCGCGGCGACCGCCGCACCGCGGCCACGGGCGGGAACGACTACGACGCCGTCCGCGCCAGCGAGGTCGTCCTCGAGGTCGCCTTCACCGATCCGGAGATCGCCGTGGTGGGCCTGACCTCCGCCGACGGGCCGGGCACCACCGTCCGCACCGCCGACCACGTCCACCTGGACCGGGCGATCACCGAGGACGACGCTGCCGGCTCCACCCGGCTGGTCCTCGACCCCAAGGGGAGGATCCTGGGCGGCACCGTCGCGGGGCCCCGCGCCGGGGAGTCGATCGGGGAGCTCGCGCTGGCCGTCCACCGCGGTCCGTCCACCGGGGACCTGGCCTCGGTCACCCGCCCGTACCCCACCTGCGACGACGGGATCTGGAACGCGGCTGCGCTGCACGAGCAGGCCGGGAAACGGCTGCCATGGTCTGCGGTCGGGGTGGCCGGGCCCGCGGGGTCGTGACACGGTCGTCTGCGGCCGCCGACCGCCGCGCAGGAACTGCTGCGTCCCTCTCCAAGACCCGCGTCGACTCCGTCTCAATCGATCTCCCGGTCTGCCTTCAGACCCCGCAGCAGCACGTCGAGGGCAGCTTCGAAGTCCTGCTCCTCCATGGCGTCCCGCTCGGTCGAACTGCCGGCGATCGACGTCCGAGTCTGCTCGGCTGCGACCCAGCCCAGGGTGAGGCGGACCAGGGCAAGCGCACCGCGGCGGGCGTCGTCGTCATCGAGGCCGACCGTGCGGAGCAGTGCTGCGAGTTCCGAGGTGGGAGCAAGTGCCTCGGGCGCCACCGCATGGGCGACCGCAACGACATCTGCGCCATCACGCACCTGGAGGATGGCCCGGCGCAGTGCGCGCACCATCTCGGCGGGGCTCTCCTTTCCCGCCACGGGCTGGAGCATGCGCTCTGCGAGGGTCAACAGCAGCGTCTGCTTGTCAGCCACGTGCCAGTACAGTGCCCCTGGCTGCACGCCCAGTTCCCGGGCCAGCCGGCGCATCGTCAGATCCCCCAGCCCGTAGGTGCGCAGCAGCTCCCACGCCGCGTCGACCACGGCGGTGCGGGTAAGGGCCACGGGACGCCTCCTCTCGAACGCGGGAACCGGTCCAGTCTATGGCGGGCCCCGGCGGCTGCCCTGGCGACGGAGGACATGCGCGGAGCACGTTGACACCGGTTTGAACACTGTTCAATAATTGAACGGTGTTCAATGAGCTTCCGGCCTGGCCGACGCTGTTCTGGGGGGCCGAGCCCTCGCCCGGGGCGAGCGCGCAGGGGGGCGGCTCGTGGCAGGCCGAGGGAAGGTGACGGTGCGAAGAGTCCTGGGCCGTCCTGTGGACGACCAGACGCGGTGCGTCCACTACCGCACGGCGCTGGACGTGGTGGCGATCAGGTTCCGGTGCTGCCAGGAGTTCTACCCCTGCCACCTGTGCCACCAGGAGAGCGCGGGGCATGCGGCGGTGCAGTGGCCGATCGAGGAGTACGGCACCGCGGCGGTCCTGTGCGGGGTCTGCAAGGCAGAGCTGGCGATCAACGAGTACCTGGCGGTGGACGCCTGTCCGCGGTGCGCGGCGCCGTTCAACCCGGGATGCCGCTCCCACGCCCAGCTGTACTTCCAGGCGGAAGCCCAGTAGGACTCCCACCGGCGCGCACCCGTGCCGGTGCCCACCCCCAGGAGAAGAGGATCCACGAGGTGTCGATCAAGCACTCGACCGGGAGGCCGTCGCGCCGCGAGAAGCCCGTGGCACCCCCGGCGCCGTCGGGGCCCGGGCGCCGGGGCATCGAGCTGTCGGGGGTGTCCGTCACCCGGGAGGGCACCGAGGTGCTGGCCGGGATCGACCTGGTCCTGGAGGAGCACCGCATCGCGGTGATCGGGCTCAACGGCTCGGGCAAGTCCACCCTGGTGCGCCTGCTCAACGGGCTGCTGCTGCCCGACCGCGGCACGGTCCGGGTGGGGGACCTGACCACCGCCGAGGACGCCAAGGCCATCCGCCGGCAGGTCGGGTTCGTGTTCCAGCACCCGGAGAACCAGATCGTGATGCCCCAGGTGGCCGAGGACATCGCCTTCGGGGTCAAGAACCTGGGCCTGCGCGGGGACCGGCTCACGGCCCGGGTCGAGGAGATCCTCCACCGCCTGGGCATCGCCCATCTGCGGGAGCGGGAGTCCTACGCGCTGTCGGGCGGGGAGAAGCAGCTGGTGGCCCTGGCCTCGGTGCTGGTCATGGACCCGGCCACCATCGTCTTCGACGAACCGACCACCATGCTCGACCGGCGCAACCGCCGCCGGCTCCAGGCCACCATCGAGACCCTGGACCAGCAGGCCATCGTGGTCACCCACGACCTGGAGATGATCGGCGACTACGACCGGGCCCTGGTCGTGCACGAGGGCCGGATCGCCCTCGACAGCACCCCGGCCGAGGCCGTGGAGTACTACTGCGAGCTCAGCGACCGATGAACAACGCTCAGCGCACCAGTCCCCTGAGCGGCATCGGCGCCGGGTACAAGTTCGCCGTGCTCTTCCTGGCCAGCCTCGCCCTCTACGCCACCGCCCACCTGGGCGCCCAGGTGGTGGCCTGCGCTGCGGCCGTGGTCGCGGTGCTGCTGACCCGCACCCCGGTGGCCCGACTGGGGCGGATGCTGGGCGGGCTGGTGCTGATCGTCGGGATCGTCGTCGCCACCTTGGTGCACACCACCGGCTGGGAGGCTGCCGCGGTGGCGGGCCTGCGGCTGCTGAGCCTGTGCCTGCTGGCCTGCGCGGTGACCCTGTCCACCCCCTTCAGCGCGATGCTGGCCCTGTTCCAGATCCTCCTGGCCCCGACCCGGCACCTGGGGGCCAACCCGGCGCAGATGAGCCTGGCGCTGTCGATGACCGTGCGGTTCATCCCGCAGATCCGCACCCAGTACCTGCAGATCCGCGAGGCACAGTTCGCCCGCGGACTGCACCACCACCCCGTGGCCGTGCTCGTGCCGCTGCTGGTGCGCAACCTGGAGTCCGCCCAGGAGATCGCGGCCGCCATCGACGCCCGCTGCTACGACTCCACCCCGCCGGCCCGGGCGACCGCCCCACCCGCCGCCGACTGACCCCTGACCCCTCTCCCGAAGGAGCCCCCGTGCCCGCCCAGAACCCCCAGAGCACCCAGAACACCGTCCTCGTGGCGCTCTTCGCCGCCCTCATCGCCGCCCTGGGGCTGGTGCCCCCGATCACCGTCGGGATCATCCCGGTGCCCCTGACCCTCCAGACCCTGGGGGTGATGCTGGCCGGGGCGCTGCTGGGGCCGGTCCGGGGCATGCTGGCCGTGGTCGTGCTGGAGGTCCTCGTGCTGGCCGGGCTGCCGCTGCTGGCGGGAGGCCGCGGCGGGCTCGGGGTGCTCCTGGGCCCCACCGGGGGCTACCTGGCCGGGTGGATCCCGGCCGCACTGGTGATCGGTCTGCTGGTGAAGCACTGGGCGATCCGCCGCCCCGGCACGACGGCCCGGTTCGCCGCCGTGCTGACCGCCACCGTGGTGGGCGGCATCGGGGTGATCTACGCCGTCGGCATCCCCTGGACCGCCGTGGTCACCGGCCTGCCCCTGTCCACCTCCGCGCTGGGCGCGCTCGTGTTCATCCCCGGGGACCTCCTCAAGGCCGTCGTGGCCACCCTGGTGGCCACCAACATCCACCGCAGCTACCGCCGCCTCCTGAGCGGGGTGCAGACGGCCGCCCGCTAGCTGTACCCGGTCACTGGGTTGGTTGCAGACGGCTGATCGGCGGGAGCCCACCGAGGGCGAGGACATGCCCTTTCCGGACCGCGTGTCGCGCTGGGCCGAGGAGCACCCGCCGGAGCCCGCCGTCGTCTGCGGGAGCGAGCGGCTGGGCCGGCGCGAGCCGCACGCCGCAGCTGCCCGGGCGCTGCTGCACGAACAGGAGCCGGCAGTGGGGCATCTGGTGGCGGTCGAGGTCAACGCGGCCTTCGCCGGGCAGGTGCCGGCCTGCGCGGGCTCGACGAAGCGGTGCTGAACGCCGACGGCGGTGCTCTGGCCCTCGCCCACGCCTGCGGCGGCTCCCGGGACCGGTGTCCGTGCTCCGCCTGCTCTCGCGGTCGCAGGCCCTGCCCGAGGCAATCCTGCTACTGGCGGTGATCAGCTCCGCCGGGGGCATCGGCACGGCGGCGGCCCTGTTCGACAAGGTCCCGCTCCGACGCAGCACACGCCCACCTGTCGTAGCCGGTGGTCGGCCGATGCCACGGTCCGACGCGGCGGGAAGGGCGCTCGACGACGCCGACCCGCCCGCCTGATCGCTCGGCTCCCTGGCGGAACCGGGGCCATGATCCTCCGGCGCAGCAGCGCCCCCGCCGATCCTCCGGTCTCGACCACGAGAACTCCCGGCCGGCACCGGTCCACCGGGGCGGAACCGGCGCAGCCGTCGACCGCGGGGTCTCGCCCGTGGCCGACGGCGACGGTCGCGGCGGACAACGAGGCCGGAAGGAGTGCCCGTGGGCACGGACGGACACACGGGCGGACGAGCGGAGAGGCAGCGGATGGTCGCGGGGCGGACCTGCCGCTCACGCGGCCCCGAGCTCACGCGGCAACGGGCGTCGGTCAAGCGCGCCCTCCACGAGGACAACAGCGCCCACCCCGGCGCCGAGGACCGGCGCGCGGAGCTGCTGCGGACCCTGCTCGGGTCGGTCGGGGAGCACGTGTGGCTCGAGCCCTCGTTCCGGTGCGACTGCGGCAGCCAGATCACGATGGGCAGCGGCGCCTGCGCGGACCACGACCGCGCGATCCTCGGCCGCGCCCGTCACCACCGGCGACCTCGTCCTCTTCGGCCCGGGCGTGACCCTCGGTGCCCGCGCGGTGATCGGGGCGGGCAGCGTCGTGACGCGCGACGTGCCACCGGACGTGGTCGCCGCGGGCAACCCGTGCCGCGTGCTGCGGCCGATCATCGACGAGGACCGCGCGGCGTACCGGGCGACCTCCGGCGCGACGGGAGCCTGAGCCCGGCGCCCGTGCACGGCCTGGGAACCGTCCGGGGCCGGCCGGGACGGGTCGTCCAGGGGCGCTCGCGGGGGAGCTGGAGACACCCCGGAAGAACTCCCCGGCGTCGGCTTCGACCTGCACCGTGATCGTCTCGGACGGGGCCTCGGCCGAGGCGCCGAGGAAGGTCGTCGTGGCCACCAGAGCGGCCGGGCAGTTCCCGGCACCGCAGGCCCCCTGTTCACCGCCCGGCGTCGACTGCGCGGGGCCGGTCCGGGAGGCGGCTCCGGCGCCCGTCGGGGCGCGGGCCGTGGTGACCGCGCACCCCGGTCCGACATCCGTGGTCGTGCTCGTGGACCGTCCGCCGTCCGGGCCCGTGCTGGCGGCGACGCAGAACCCGCCCTCCGCAGGAGGAGGGAGGGTCTCGGCGGCCCAGCGTCCCAGACCGGTGCCCGGCGCCGCCGGGTCGCGGCGGCCTCCTCGCATCCAGCACCCGGCGGCGTACTCCTGCCCCGCCCGGTGGATCGACGAACGACGTGGCGGATCGCTGCCGCCGTTGCCGCCTCCCGTGCCCCATCGTGGGAGCGCAGGCACCCCCGACAGGCATCATGACCCGCGGTCCCCGGACCTCGCCCTTGACCGCCACCTGCTGCTTGGCGCTCCTCCCCGGCGCCGCCCGCGTCGTCCTCGTGGACGGCCGGTGGGCCGCGCTGATGGTCCTCTGCGGCCTGGTCCTGGCAGGGTCCGGGGCCCTGGGTGAGGAACGTGCCCGCCGGGGACAGCGCCTGGGCCTCGACGAACTCGCCGGTGCCCTCGCGCCGCGCGGCGAGGCCGTTCCTGCCCTGCACGTGCGCCGAGACCTCTCCGGCGTCCACTGGGTCCATCGGCGCGCCGTCGATCGCCGCCGAGCCGCCGCAGCAGTGCTCGAGGAGCAGGCGCCCGGCCGGCATGTTCTCCTGGACGAGGTACGGCCCACTGCGGCCGTGTGCAGCTCGGGACGGCCGCGCCCACGGCGGGAAGCCCGCACCGGCCGCGCCGGTGTGCGGCGGCTCCGGTGAGCAGGCATCCTGTTCCAAGCCCCTCCGCCGTCGAAAGGACCCCCGTGCCCGTCCGCCCCGCCCTGACCGCCGACGTCCCCGCCCTGGCCGAGCTGGCCGCCGGCACCTTCCCCCTCGCGTGCCCGCCGCATCTGGGCGAGCGGGCCGTCGCGGCGTTCATCGAGGAGTTCCTCTCCACCGGCCGCTTCACCGAGTACCTGCAGGATCCCCACCGGGTGGTCCTCGTGGAGGACACCGGCGGGACGCTGCGCGGCTACGCGATGGTCGTGCTCGGGGACCCCGCCGATCCGGAGGTCGCCGGCGCGGTCGCCGCGCGGCCGGCGGCGGAACTGAGCAAGTGCTACGTCGCCGCCGAGCACCACGGCACCGGTGCCGCCGCACGCCTGATCACCGCGTGCACGAAGGCCGCCCGGGACCGCGGCGCCCGCGCGATGTGGCTGGGCACCAACCAGGACAACGCCCGCGCCATCACCTTCTACACCAAGCACGGCTTCACCGTCGTGGGGCGGCGGCGCTTCACGATCGGCGACCGCCAGGAGAACGACGTCGTCATGGAGCGCCCGCTCGTCCAGCCCTCGCGGACGAGAAGGGCCCCCGGCTCCGTCGACGCCGCCGAGGGCTAGCCCCCCGGCTCACCACGCACTGCTCCCAGCGGCCCCAGCGGCGTGGATCGGACGGCGGACCACCCGTCGTCGGAGGGCAGGACCGCGGCGTTGACGCGCAGGCCCTCCTCGGCGTACACGGACGCCGTGCGGCGCGTGGTGCCCACCACCGGCAGCACGGCCCGGCATCGCCGCGGGCCCGGGCGTCGACGGCGGACAATGGTGTTCCAGCCGACGAGAGGAACCCCGGAATGGACGTGGTCATCCTGCCCAGCGCCGCGGACGTCGCCGCGTACGCGGCCGACGTCGTCGCCGCCCGGATCGCCCGGGAACCCGACGCCGTGCTCGGCGTGGCCACGGGGTCCTCCCCGGTCGGGATCTACCGGGAGCTGGCCCGGCGCCGCAGGGAAGGGGAGCTGGAGCTCGCACGCCTCACCTGCTTCGCCCTGGACGAGTACGTCGGGCTCGCACCCGGCGACCCGCACAGCTACGCCGCGTACCTGGAGCGGGAGGTCGCCGGCCCCCTCGGCCTGCCGGCCGACCGCGTCCACGTGCCGGAGGGCTCCGGGGCGGACCTGGAGCAGGCCGCCCAGGCGTACGAGCAGGCGATCGCCGCGGCCGGTGGCATCGATCTGCAGATCCTCGGGATCGGCACCAACGGCCACATCGGCTTCAACGAACCCCTGTCGTCGTTGTCCTCCCGCACCCGGGCGCTGGCGCTGTCCGCCCAGACGCGCGCCGACAACGCCCGCTTCTTCGACCGTCCCGACGACGTGCCCACGCACTGCCTCACCCAGGGGCTCGGCACGATCCTCGAGGCGCGGCAGCTGCTGCTCGTCGCACAGGGGCAGCGCAAGGCGGCGGCCGTCGCCGCGGCGGTGGAGGGCCCCGTGGCGGCCCGGTGCCCGGCCTCGGTGCTGCAGTTCCATCCACACACCACGGTGGTGCTGGACGAGGCCGCCGCGAGCGGGCTGACGCTCGGCGGATACCGCCGCCCCGACGTGGCCGGGAGGGGCGACGCGGAGCAGCAGCGGTCACTCGACGACCCGCCGTGCTCATGACCTTGCCGGCAACGGCTCCCACGGAGTCCTGAGGGCTCGACCGGTGAAGCGCAGAGGATCCGGGCGGTCCCCGGCAGGACAGGCCGCGGGCGGGAGGCGCCCTCGGGGTTCGTCGGCTGTTGGCCGCACCGTCACGCGGCGGAGGGCCGCCGGTCACCGAGGGCCTGCACGGTGAGGGCGCTCCCGATGCCTCGTGGAAGGACCTCCTCATGACCTTGTTCCTGCGCACCCTGACGGCCGGCGGCGCCGTCGCGGTCTCGCTCGCCGTCCCGCAGACGGCGGCGGCCGCCGAGGTCGAGCTGGGCGAGCCGCTGGCCCAGGCCCACGCCCACAACGACTACGAGCACGAGCGGCCGCTGCTGGACGCGCTCGAGCACGGGTTCACCTCCGTGGAGGCCGATGTGTGGCTGGTGGACGGCGAGCTGCGGGTGGCCCACGACTCCTGGGAGCTGGCCGACGCCCCGACCCTGGAGGAGGCCTACCTGGATCCGCTGGCCCAGCTCGTCTCCCCGAACGGCAAGCAGCTCTACCCGGGCTACGACGGGGACTTCCAGCTGCTCATCGACCTCAAGAGCGGCGGGGCGGACACCTGGGCCGCCGTGGAGGAGGAGCTGGCCGAGCACAGGAAGTTCATCACCCGCTACCAGGACGGCCAGATCAGGGACCGTGCCGTGGAAGCGGTCATCAGCGGCAACCGCCCCCTGGCGGACATGCAGGCCGCCGAGACCCGGTACTCCTTCTACGACGGACGCTCCACCGACCTGGGCCAGGGACTGGACCCGGGGCTCATGCCGCTGATCAGCGAGAACTGGACCAGGCTGTTCACCTGGCAGGGGGCGGGCGAGATGCCGGCCGCCGAGCGGGAGCGGCTCCGCGCCTACGTCGCGCAGGCCCACGGCGCCGGCTACCGGGTGCGGTTCTGGGCCACCAACGACCTCGCCGGCCCGGCCCGCGAGAAGCTGTGGACCGAGCTGCGCGCGGCCGGAGTGGACCACATCAACACCGACGACCTCGAAGGGCTCGAGGAGTTCCTCTCCGCACCTGCGAACTGAACCGGTTGCCGCGCCTCTCCCCGGCAGCCCCACCGACCGGGCCCGGGCGCCGGCCACGCACCACCGTTGCGAAGGCGTCCCCGGGCCTCCGTACGCGAACACCCCCCCACCGATGAGGAGCACCTCCGTGTCCACCCCCCTCTCCCGCCGCGGCTTCCTGGGCACCGGTGCCGGCGCAGCCGCCCTGGGCTTCGCCTTCGCCGGCGCCGGCAGCCTGGCCCCCTTCGCCCGTCCGGCCAACGCCGCGACCCGCAACGCCGTCGGCTACGGCGCCCTGGTGCCCGACCCCAGGGGCATCCTGGCCCTGCCCGAGGGCTTCTCCTACAAGCTGCTGGCCCGCTCCGGGCAGACCCCCACCGCCGACGGCACCCACCCCTCCGACCCCGACGGCATGGGCGTGTTCGACGGCCCCGACGGCGGGTCCGTGCTGATCTGCAACCACGAGAACAGCGGCAGGGAACCGCACCCGGTCCCTGCCGTGGAGGGGCTGACCTACGACCCCGGAGCCGTCGGCGGCACCTCCACCCTCGTCGTGGACGCCGACGGGAACCGGGTCGACCAGTACACCTCGGTGGCCGGCACCAACAACAACTGCGCCGGCGGCATCTCCCCGTGGGGCACCTGGCTGACCTGTGAGGAGACCGAGGCCCGCGCCGGCACGGGCACCAACACCAAGGACCACGGCTACGTCTTCGAGGTCGACCCCACCGGTCGTGAGGCCAACCTCGGCAAGTCCGCGGTGCCGCTGAAGTTCCTGGGCCGCTACTCCCACGAGGCCGTGGCGATCGACCCGGCCACCACGCAGATCTACCTCACCGAGGACGCCTCCAACCCCAACGGCCTCTACCTGCGCTGGAGCCCGCCGTCCGGTTTCGTCCCGGGCAAGGACGCCCTGCGCACCCTCGCCCAGGCACCGGGCGGGGACACCGCCGGGCGGCTGCAGGCCATGCAGTGCTTCCGGGGCGACACGCCCATCCGCGACCTCTCCGAGGCCACCCGGATCGGGACCCGCTACAAGGTCCGGTGGACCGACGTCCCGGACCGCGACGCCCGCACCACCTCGGTGCGCAAGCAGCTCACCGACGACCAGGTCACCCGGGCCCGCAAGCTCGAGGGCCAGTGGTGGGCCGACGGCGGGGCCTGGTTCGTCTCCAGCTTCGCCCGCACCTCCGACGGGTCCGTCCACGAGCACGACGGCCAGGTCTGGCTCTACGACCCCGCCACGGAGACCGTCACGCTGAGCACCATCTTCGGGGTCAACCCGGACCCCTCCCAGGACGGGCACTTCGACGGGCCCGACAACATCACCGTGGCCCCGCAGGGCGGGCTGATCCTGGCCGAGGACGGCTCCGGGGTCTCCCACCTGGTGGGCGTCACCGACCAGGGCAAGTCCTACCCGATGGCGCGCAACGAGTACAACAACTCGGAGTTCTGCGGCCCGGCCTTCTCCCACGACGGGAAGTGGTTGTTCGCCAACATCCAGTCCCCCGGCTTCACCCTGGCCATCACCGGGCCGTGGACCCGCCCCTCCAACGCCGCCTCGGGCGGGGAGGCCCAGTGACACGGTCCTGAGCCGGTCGCGGGCTCCAATCCCGCGTCGAGGGGCGGAGCCCGCGACGGCGGGGCGGCCCGGTCAGCGCATGTCCCGGGGCCCCGCCCCGGTCGGCGGCGCTCCCCCGGAGCGCCGCCCGGCCCCGTCTGCCCGGGGCAGGAGGGCCGAGGGGCGGAGCCACCGGGGCGCTCCGCGTCGCTGACCTCGTCCGGCGGGGAGCGCGGATCGTCCGCGGACGGACGTGCCCCACCCGGGGCGGCCCGGGGCGGTGATCCGCACGGATCCGCTCCCCGGCACCCCGGACCGGAGGTCGCGGGCGAGGAGCCCGATCGCGGTCGTTCCGTGCAGCTGGGCCTGGTGGAGATCCACGGTGAGCCTCGCGTCGGGGAAGGCGGTGCGGGCCTGCTCCACCAGTGATGGCAGGACCGGCTGGTGGGCTTCGGTCAGCGTGCCGGTGACGGCCAGGGTCACGTGCCTCCCGTCGGGGGCGACCTGGACGAGGACCGAGAGCTTGGGCGTCATGGGCGGGTTCCTTGTCCTGGTGGGCGCCGTGCGGCCCTGGGCGTCGGGGTGCTGGGCACGAGGGGCGTCGAGGGGCGGGCGCCGGCCTCGGGCGCGGCGCCCCGGCCCCCTCCATTCTGGGCGGGGACGGTGCCGGTCGCCATGGCCGGCCGTGCTTGTGCGTTTTGTGAACCGCTCCCGCCCGGTCCCGGGCCACCGGACACGGTCGCCGTCCCGGCGGCCAGCACCCGAGGCCCACCCCGGCCGGCCACCGCCGGGCCCGCCCTCCGCACGCCCGCGCGGCGCCGGTGCTGCGCGCGGCGGAGCCTCTCCGGCCGTCCCCGGCACCGGCCCTTGGCGAGGACGGGACGAGCACGGCAGGATGACCGCAACGACCCACTACGGCCGGGCTCCGTCGGGAGCTGGTGCGGAGGAGCCACGATGAGCCTGCAGGACACCACCTCCGAGATCCTGATGCCCGCGGCCTTCTTCGGCCACGGCAACCCGATGAACGCCCTGGAGACCAACCGGTACACCAGCGCCTGGAGAGCGTTCGGGGAGTCGGTGCCGCGGCCGCGGGCGATCCTGGTGATCAGCGCGCACTGGTACATCAACGCCACCGCGGTCACCGCCATGCCGGCCCCGCGCACGATCCACGACTTCTACGGGTTCCCCCAGGAGCTGTTCGACGTGCAGTACCCCGCCCCCGGGCTGCCGGGCCTGGTCGAGGAGATCAGCGACACCGTCCACCCGACCTGGGTGGGGGCCGACGTCGACAGCTGGGGCATCGACCACGGCACCTGGTCCGTGCTCGTGCACGCCTTCCCCGACGCCTCGATCCCGGTGCTGCAGATGAGCATCAACGCCGACAAGCCGCTGGACTACCACCTGAAGCTCGGTGCCCAGCTGGCCCCGCTGCGCGAGGCCGGGGTGCTGATCATCACCAGCGGCAACATCGTGCACAACCTGGGCGGCATGAACTGGAAGCTCGCCGACGACGGCTACGACTGGGCGAGGCGCTTCAACGAGGACGCCAAGGAGCGCATGCTCTCCGTCCCCACCGAGCTGGCGGCGCTGGACGCCCACCGGGACTGGCGCCAGGCGGTGCCCACCCCGGACCACTTCATTCCCTCGCTCTACCTGGCCGGCCTCGCCGGGGCGGCCGGGGCGGCGGACACCCGCGTG
>Ga0326721_10000214_pt1 | contig 20195 bp, 17 predicted proteins | sample SGPome_FD_203951 | JGI IMG/M metagenome (GOLD analysis project Ga0326721, IMG submission 203951) | Soil microbial communities from Southern Great Plains, Lamont, Oklahoma, United States - SGP_1_2016 | ecosystem: Engineered > Artificial ecosystem > Soil microcosm > Unclassified | place: USA...
CCGTCCGGCCCCGATGATGACCGAATCCACCATCGATCCGATGGTGTAGCTGAGCGGGGTGACGGCAAGGAAGGTCGCGGGCGCCGCCGGGTCGGTGGTCGAGGCGAACGAGCTGACGGTCGCGTTCCAGGCACGATAGGGCTGGGCGATGCTCTTGGGGTACCCGGTGGTGCCGCTGGTGAACGTGACGATGGCCGTGTCGTCCGGCCGGTAGCTGATCGAACGGACGGGCGACCCGCTGTCGGCGTCCAGGCGCAGCACGCCGTCGGCGTCAAAGCCCGATCCGGCGAGCATCAGCGAGCCGCCGAGCAAGCCGGCCACGGTCCGCGCCCGCGCCAGATGGTCGTGGTCTGTCACGAGCACGCGGGCGGAAACCTCCCGCAGGATCTGGGTCTGGACATGCTCAGCCAGCATCTGAGTCTCGCCCCGAGGATTGGCCGAGTGCACGTACACCACGGTCGCGCCGATGAGGTGGGCGGCATAGCGGGCGATGAGCATCTCAGGGCTGTTGATCCTCGTCAGCACCGCCACCGTCTGACCAGGGCCGATGCCGTGACTGTGCAACGTCGAAGCGGCACGCACGATCCGTCCCGAGAGCTCCCAGCGGGTAACGCTGTGTCCCCGCCAGCGCAGGACGATCTCGTCCGGTTCGTGAGCCAGCGACCACAGCAGGCGCAGCACATAGTGCTCGTGGACAGCCCACAGTGACGACCTCTGTTGCCTCACCGGCGTGTGCACAATCGTCCTCGCTCTGTTTCGGGTGCGTTGATGGTGCGTCACCGCGCTGCCGGCGAACAATGCTTGCCGGGTCGCGACTGACATTCGTCACGGATCGGCTGACGTGAGTCATGACGTCGCGCAGCAGCTGCCGGCGGGGCACCTAATCTCGCCTGCGTGGAACGTGATGACACAGCAGACGTGGCGATCGTCGGCTACGGGCCGACTGGCCAGGTGCTGGCTATCCTGCTGGCACAACGTGGCTGGAACGTCACCGTGCTGGAGAAGTGGCCACAGCCCTATCCGATGCCGCGCGCCGTCTCGGTCGATAGTTACGCCGCGCGCGTGCTCGCGATGGCAGGTGTCAGCGAGGCGATGAGTGAGTTCGGCGTTCCCGGCGCCGACTACGTGGTCCAGAACGCCGATGGCGACACGCTGCTGCGGCTCGGCCTCAGCTCGGACGGTGAGTACGGCCCACCCAGGTCGACATCGATCTATCAGCCCGGCCTGGAACAGGCGTTGTCCCGTCGCGGCGAGCAGGTTTCCACGCTGCGCGTCCGGCGTGGCCAAGAGGTCACGGAGGTCGTCGATCACGGCGGCGGCGCGAGCCTGCGCACTCGTGACGTGCTGAGCGGCGAGACCTCGACGCTGGCCGCGCGCTGGGTGGTGGGCTGCGACGGGGCACGCAGCCTGGTGCGGGATCAGCTTAGAACTACGGTCACCGACCTCCATTTCACCATCGACTGGATGGCCTGTGACCTGGTGCCACACCGGTTGGCGGACTACCCGCCCTGCAACATTCAGGTTGCCGACCCGGCCCGGCCGCGGGTAGCGGCCACCGCCGGGCCGCGGCACCGCAGGTGGGAATTCATGCGGCTCGCCTCGGAGCCGCTGGAGTCCTTCAATACCGAGGCGAATGCCTGGCGGTTGCTCCAGCTGTTCGGCGTTGACCGGGATCAGGCCGAGCTCGAGCGGTACGCGGTGTACACCCTCGCCGCCCGCAACGCCGACCGGTGGCGGCGGGGCCACATCCTCATCGCCGGCGACGCCGCGCATCAGATGCCGCCGTTCGCCGGGCAGGGAATGTGCTCGGGCATCGCCGATGCGGCCAACCTGGCCTGGAAGCTGGATCGGGTTCTCCATGGCGCCAGCGACGATCTACTCAACAGCTACCAGCGTGAACGCTGGCCCGACGCCCAGCGCGCGATCGAGGCGTCGGTGCAGCTCGGCCGGTTGATCTGCCAGACCGACCTCGTTGCCGCCGGTCACCGCGACCGCGCCATGATCGCACGGAACCGGGCCCGGCTCACCGCGGGCCGCCCGCAGGCCATGCCCGCGCCGGCGGTTCGCCCTGCGTCCGGCGGGTTTCATCACGTGGCCGCTGATGGCACGCCAGGGGTGGGAGCGGGCCAGCTGCTGCCACCGATCCGGGTACGCGCCGGCGGCAGGGACGCAAGCTTGGACGACCAGGTCGGCATCGATTTCACCTTGCTGGTGGGGCAGAGCGACGTTCTCAGCCCCGAGGTCGGCGACCGGCTGCTGGAGGCCGGCGTCCGGATCGTGCCCCTCCTGTCGCCGGATGACCGGGCCACCGGGGCCGAGGCCGTGGCCGACGACGACGGCAGGCTCACCAGCTGGCTGGACTCGATCGGCGCCATCGCGGCGCTGGTACGTCCAGACCGGTACGTGTACGGAACGGCAGCCGACAGCGCAGGACTCACCGAGCTTGCCGAGGGGTTCCTGGCGCAGCTGCCGGCCCGGCCCACCGTTCGGGCGTGATGCTAGAACAAGCCCTGATCGGCCGCGATCCGCGCCGCATCGAACCGGTTGCGCCCCTCGAGCGCCTTGATCGCCGCGGACGCCAGGTTCCGGACCGTCCCCTCCGCCAGGTGCAGCTCCTTGGCGATCTGCTTGAGCGGAGCCCCGGTGCTCGTCAGCCGCAGCACGTCCATGTGCCGATCGCTGAGGTTCTTGCCGCGTTTGGACGTCGCGTAGTACTCGGGCGACAAGGTCAAGCAGCCGGCAGCGACGCCGCGTACCGCGTTGATCAGGTGCCGGAAGCTCGACTGTCTCGCGACCACGCTGAGCGCGCCCATCCGAATGGCCTGATCGACCAGAGCGCGGGTCGGGTCGCTCGCGAGCAGGACTATCGCGCAGGACGCCAGGTTGCGATGTAACGCCGCAACCCGATACATGAGCCGGTCGTCTGCGGTCGTTGCCGCGGTGCCTGCCACCAGCACTGTCGGCCGCCCGGCCGAGAGCAGCTCGATCTCGTGCTCGTCGTCGGAAATTCCGAGCACGTCAAAGCCGGCCACGCCGGCCAGCGCGCGGGCTGTCACCTCCGAGGCGAGGCACGGCTGGTCGGCGATCACGATGCGTATAGTCACGTTCGGCTCCGCTGGGTTTCGAATGACAACCGTGGTGCCGATAATGCTGTCCAGCACCACTGGATCGTTCCTGAGCACGGTCAGCCTCACTCCGATGGCCCGGCCGCACAAGTCAATTCGCTGGCACGAACGTGCCGTCTGCTGGCAGCAGTTGGCCAGTTCAGAAGCTGTCCAGTCGTAGTCCAGAACTGCCGAGCAACCTAGCCCCGTGCAGCCTCTCCAAGCAGATTCAGACACCAGAACCTGGTCCAGTTGGCACCTGCATGTACAGAACCGCGCCGGGCAGGCGCTCGATCAAATCCTGCGCGATGTCGTCGCGCCCGTCGCCGCGCGGCTCGCGGGACCAGAGCCGCACGGCCAGCCTGATGGCCGGCCATGGTTCTTCATTCGGTACTGGCAGCAGGGCCCGCACGTCCGGTTGCGGATCGCTGGTCTGGACGCTGAGCAGTCCAGCTCGGTCGCCGCTGAGCTGTCCAGGCGTATGGACGCTGCCCTCAGCGGCCTTGATGACTCGCAGCGGATGGATCAGAACGACTACGCCCAGATCGTGTCCGGGCTCGCGCGGGCCGGTGAAGGCGGGCAGTCGATGGCCGTCGGAACGCTGACTCCGGCTGGGGTGCTGGCGCAGGAGTACGAGCCGGAGACCGGCCGATACGGTGGGCCTTCTCATCTGGAGTTGAGCGAAGACCTCTTCCACTCCTCCAGCGTGGTAGCCCTGCGGGCATGTCTGCGCAGGCCGAGCTATGCCCACCACCTCAACGACGGGCTGGAGGCCATGACCGCCACGATGTCGGCATGGCCCGATGACCGCCGGTTGCTGCTGCAGCGAACCCGGGACGGGTGGTCGGACTACATCCGGGATGCCGGGCTCGGCAGCCCTCCGGTCGAGGAGTTCGCGGCCAAGAAGGCGCAGTCGCTGTCCGGGGTTGCCGATCAGCTCATCGAGATTTCCCGCGGCGCCCCGAGCCGCTGGTCAGCGTGGACCGAGCAGCTGGCGTCCGCGTGCGAGCTCTGGCTCACCGAGCTGGGACGGGCGCGAGCGGCCGGCATCTTCGCCTCGCACCTGCACATGATGCAAAACCGCCTCGGGGTGGCAGCCGGCCGCGAGGCCTACCTTGCCGCGACCTTGCTCAAGCTACTTGATCTATAGAGAGATCGATCCTTATGACATCTCACATGAATAGTCAGAGCGCGAACTCGTTCGGGCGGGCGTTTCATCCCGCTGCCGCTGTGCCGCCGAGCCCCCGCCGTCTGCGCCGGGCCGGTTCGCTGTCGGTGCCATCGCTGCGAGCGTCCAACCGGCTTGCCGATCTCGACCGGATGGCTGGCAGCGCCCTTCCGGTTGTCGGCTCGGGCGCCATCGCAGAGCGGCTGGGCAGCCAGTTGGCTACCGCGACCGGCGACGTCTCCTGGTTGCGTTGCGGGGATGAGCCGGACGTCTCGATCCTCGAGAGCGTCGCGGCGGCCACCGATGCGAGCCGGGTCCGGATCCTGCAGCACGGCGGTGACCAGCCCGTGCCACAGGCGCTGGCGGCAGCGGAGTTCCGGGTTACCGACGCCCGGCCGGGACACGACTTTCTGCTCGCCGGCGACGACATCGCGTTCATCTTCGACCGGGACGAGAGAAACCAGCAGGTGATGACTCCGGTGCCTCAGGCAACGGTGTCCAAGGCCTTCCTGGGCATCTTCGAACACCTATGGGCGGCAGCGCTGCCGGTGGTGACCGAAATCCAGCATGAGCTCGACAGCGAGGCCAGGCGCATCATCATCCAGATGCTGGGCAGAGGAGCCACTGACGACGCGATCGCGCGTGCATTGGGAATCTCACGACGCACGACCGCTCGCCATGTGGCCCAGATCATGCACTGCACGGGTGCCCTGAGCCGCTTTCAGGCTGGCATGCGACTGGCGCAGCTCGGGCTGCTGGCCGGCGACCGCTCCTAGGCGGTCTGCTCGGCGCCAGCAGGGGCTAACCCGGATGAGCTGCAGGCGGACGAGCTGAGCTCGGGGCGAATGGTGAGATGCGGCGGCTACCAGCCACCGCCGCCGCCACCGCCAGTGCCACCGCCGGAGGAGCCACCGCCAGAACTGGCAGCGGTAGCGCCGGCCTGGGCCACCGCCGCCTCCGTTCCCAGGGCAAACACAGCGGCGGCCGCCAGCAGCGCAGCCACCACCGCGCGACCCTTGCCGTGCGCCACGCGGCTATTCCTGATGTGTCGTGTCATCGCAGTTTCCTCTCTCGGGTGAGTTTCACTCTGTGTCGACGAAGGCCGCCGGGCAGAGAGCTGCGCGCCAGCCGAGGTGGTTACCAGCTGCTGCCGCCGCCACCGCCACCGAAGCCACCGCCACCGCCGAAGCCACCGAAGCCATCGTCAGCACTGGTAGCGGTCGTGCCGGGCTGGGCCACCGCCGCCTGCGCTCCCACGGCGAACACAGCGGCGGCCGCGAGCAGAACAGCTACCACCGCGCGGCCCTTGCCGCGCGGCGCGCGGCTATCCCTGATGTGTCGTGTCATGTCATGCTCCTTCTCCGGTGAACCGTGGCGGTTCACTGCTTCGTGGGTGACGATCATGTTGGTGAACAAGCCCAGATGCGAACAGCTCGCGGCAAGGCTGGTAGTGCGGGCGGCGCAGCTCTCTGGCGCGGCTACCAGCTGCCGCCGGCGCCGCCGCCACCGAAGTCGCCGCCGCCACCGAAGCCGTCGGCAGCGCTGGCAGCGGTAGTGCCGGCCTGAGCCACGGCCTGCGGTCCCACGGCGAACACAGCGGCGGCCGCCAGCAGGACAACTACCACCGCACGTCCCTTGCCGCGCGACGTGCGGCTGTGCCGGGTGTGTCGTGTCATGTCAATCTCCTTCTCTTCGGTGAACCCTGGTGGCTCACTGTCTTGTGGGTGACGATCACGGTGGTGAACCTCTCCGGTGCGAGGAAGTCCCCGGGCAGTGGGGGTGCCGGTGAACGTTGGCAGCTGTCCACCGGCACCCCACCGCTGCTCTCTGGCCGCGACGGCTACCAGCTGCCGCCGGCGCCACCGCCACCGAACGATCCGCCGCCACCCTGGAAAGTGCCAGTGGCAGTGGCGGCCTGAGCCACCGCCTGCGGTCCGACGGCGAACACAGCGGCAGCCGCGAGCAGGACGACTACCACCGCGCGTCCCTTGCCGCGCGCCGTGCGGCTGTCCCTGGTGTGTCGTGTCATGTCATTCTCCTTTTCTCTGGTGAACCCTGGTGGCTCACTGCCTTGTTGGTGACGATCACGGTGGTGAACCTCTCCGGTGCGAGGAACTCCCGCGCAGCCCGGGCAACATCGGCGTCTGAGACCTGGCTAACGCTGGCCAGGTGCTCGTGGATCCAGTCAGGCTCCAGGCCTGCGGCCAGCACCTTGCCCACCCTGTCGACGATGCCCTCCCTGGTGGTCAGGTGGAGCGAGCTGACCCCGGTCGCATAGCGTCGTGCCCGATCCGTCTCGTCCTGGGACGGTCCGTGCTCTGCCAGCGCCGTGAGGTCGGCAACCGCCCGATCGAGGGCGGCGTGTGCGGTTGCGGCGTCGGTGTCGAATTCAATGACCGTCATCCCTGCGCCTGCATGGTCGAGCAGCAGTGACTGCACGCCATAGACGAAGCCATCGCGTTCGCGCAGGTTCGTATTGAGCCGTGATGAGAAGTAGCCGCCCAGGATGAGGTTGGCCAGGTACAGCGACGCGCAGCGCGGATCGCCGCGTCCCACCGACGAGGCGGCCATCCGCACGGCGGCATGCCGGAATTCCCGACGCTCGATGACCTCGGCTGCCCGGCCGGCGGGCATCGGGGGAAGCGGCTCCATCCGGGTCGCCGGGTGCCCGGCCTGCCATGGCTCGAAGGCTGCTGCCGCCGCGTCGACCGCCTGCGCCGGCTCGATGTCGCCGACCAGCAGCAAGGTGGCGCCGTCCGGTACGACATTGCGATCGCTGAGAGCTCTGACGGCATCGGCATCGGATGCCAGCACGTGCTCGATCTCCGGTATCTGACGGCTGACCGGGTGAGCGCCGAAGCAATGGCGATACATCAGCTGTCGCGCAAGCAGTTTCGGCGTCGCGTTGGCCAACTTGACCCGCTCGATGAGCCGAGATCGTTCCCGGTCGAGCTCGGCGCCGGGGTAACGCGCGTCGATGAGGCACTGCGCGATGATGGCCAGCGTCCTGGGCAGCCCCTCGGCGAGCACCGTGACCGACACCGTGAGCCGTTCCGGCTCGACGGCGCACCGCAGCGCGCCGCCTACCAGCGCGATCTCATCCTCGACGCGGGATCGATCGAGGTTCGCCGTCCCGGTGAACAGGGTGGCCGCAAGCAGCTCTGCCGTACCGGTCTGCTCGGGCGAGTCCACGCCGAACGGGATACCCAGCTGAACGGTCACCAGTGGCGCCGCAGCTTGCCTGATCGCGTGGATCCGCAGGCCGTTGGCAGCGACTCGCGCGTGCTGGTCGAAGGGCCGAGGCGCCGCGAAGGGCGCCAGCGGTGGCAGCTCGGCGGTGATCGTCACGCCGCACCCCGTCCTGGAACGAGCAGCAAGGTGGCGTGAGACTGCGCGCTCAACGCCGCGGCCGCCTGCTTGATGTCCTGCTCGCTGACCGCATTGATGTGCTCGGCAAGCTGCAACGCCGACTCGGCACGTCCGTACAGCAACTCGAACGCTCCCAGGGCCCGTGCGCGGCCACCGGCGCTGCCCATCCCCCGGTGAACCGTGCTGGTGTAGCGAGCCTTCGCCCGTGCGAGTTCCTCGGCCGTCGCGCCGTCCACCGCGAGCCGCTCGAGCTCCTCGGAGACCACAGCCAGCACTGCCTCGGCGGCCTGCCCGGGAGGATGGAACACCGTGGCGACGAAAGCGTCCGGGTCGCGAGCTTCGAACGGCCTGCCGGTCATGCCCACCGCCGCGCCGGCATGGGTAGCCATCCCAGTATCGCGAACGAGCCGCCGCGTCAGCCGCGAGGTCGGACCATCGCCGAGCACCATGGCCGCCACGACGGTATGCAGGTAGGCATCGAACTCGGTGTTGGGATCGGGCACCCGCCGGCCGGAGCAGAATGCCGGCATCGGGATGATCGGATCACGCGTCACCTGCACTCGGTTGCCGGCCAGCAACGGTTCGGCCAGGGATGCCTGCGGCGGGGTGGCACGCGGCGGGACAGCGTCGAAGTACCGCCGCACGCTCGCCAGCGTCCGCTCCGGATCCACGTCGCCGCAGATCGTCAGCAGCGCGTTGCCGGGCGAATAGTAGTCAGCGAAGAACGCGGCGCAGTCCGTTGCGGTCACCTGCTCCAGGTGCTCGAAGTCGCCGTACCCGTTGTGCGCGTTCTCGAATCGATCGAACAGAACTGGCGGTAGGTCGATCCAGGGCAGGCCGGCATACGGCCGGCTGAGCAGCATGCCGCGGATCTCTTCCTTGACGACGGCAACCTGGTTGGCCAGGTTCTCGTCAGTGATCGCAACGCTGGCCATCCGGTCGGCTTCCAGGAACAGCATCCGGTCGAGTGCCTCAGGCGGGACTATCTCGTAGTACGAGGTGTGGTCGCGGTGCGTGGTGCCGTTGAAGCTGCCACCGGATTCCTGCACGGCCCTCGCGTGTTCGAGCTTGCCCACCGCGCCGCTGCCCTGAAACATCAGGTGCTCGAACAGGTGGGCGAAGCCCGTGCGGTCACTCGGTTCGGAGCGGTATCCGACGTTGTAGTCAACGCAGACGCCGACCGCTCCCAGCGCCGGGTCGGTGGCGATGAGCACCTGCAAGCCGTTGTCCAGCCGGTGCCGTTCCAGCTCGGAGGTGGCGGCATAGCCCAGCCGCGGACCGAGCTTCGTCGTTGTCAAGGCAGCTCCGTTCTCTAAATGGACCCGGTGTTCGGGTCCACCCTGCGCGAGGCTGCGACGCTGTGTAAACACCTGGCCGCGATCTGGCGTGAAGATGCCTGCCCGGGCCAGAAGTGCCCGCGTTATGGCGCATTCGTGACACCCGAACCGCTTGCGCAGCCTGCTCGTAGCCATCGATTCTTTAGTCGTCCAAGCGCATGGACCGTTGCCAACAGCTGGGCAACATCACCACCCGGGCACCGTGCACGGGTGGTCCTATCTCAACAAGGAGAATCATCATGTCAGTCGACTTCGCCACCTTCGACATCAGCGAGCTGACCGTCCTCGACTCCACCGACGCCATGGGCCTGCCGGAGATGGGCGCCTCGGTCATCATCGAGACGGCCAGCAGCAGCGTCTCCTACACCCCGGAGCTGGACGACATGCTCGGCGACATCGGCGCCGACTACGCGGTCTCGTCCTCGTCGTCCTGCTGCTGCTGCTAGTAGCCGGCTAACCGCCAACCAGCTCCTCACGTTCGACGCTTCAGCGTCGAGCTCGCTATCACCGCGCGCAATCTCCCGGTGGTTCACGTCCGTCGCGGGTGGCTGCACGGTTCTCATCTACAAGTGACCGTGCGGCCACTCGGGACTGCCCCGCCGGAGCTCGACGGCTTCGTGCAGGTTGCGGCCAGGGCCGCGGCCCGCCTCGGCGGCACGATGCCGCCCCAAGATCAGTACCTGAGCCGCGCCGCCGAGCTGGCACGCTGGGAGAACGTCGACCAGCCTCTGTTGCCGCTCCGCCCGCAGGGCTTTGCCGAAGCGGTACCGGCCATCGAACCACCCGGCTGGCCACCGGTGCTGATGCTGGCGCGCGATCAGATCATGAGCGCGTTCCTCGACGGCGTGCTGCGCGCCACGCATCAAGAGACCGAGGTCGCCTGGTACGCCACTCGCGTCCTTGCGCTGCTGGCCCGTACCCATCGGTATGGCGTCGGCATCGCTACGCTGCCGTACCGATCCCATGCCGAAGGCGTATCCGCGGCGCTCGGCGCCAGCGTGAACCTGCGTCAGATGTTCGCCGAACGCTTCGCCTGCGACCGCGACCAGTTCGCGCAAGCGCTCGCCGAGCCGGATCCGCTGCCGTCGGATCCGCTGTATCCCTGGCATAGCGCCTTTCACCGTGCATGGGGGATAGCCGAGGCGCTCGCCGCCAGCCACCAGGTGGACGATCAGGCGCTGAACCTGGCCGGGCAGATGGACATGCCGGTGGCCAATCCGACGGCCAGCCACTTCCACTCCTCAGTGCGCCGGTCCGGCTTCGGGGAGCTCAAACCGTACTGGCAGACGGCACATCGGCTGATCCTCAATGCGCTCTATGCATCCTTCACCTGCATCGGGCTGTCTCCGGTGCAGCGTTACTACGCCTGCTACGGGCTGTCTGAGGCTGCCGACCTGCAGCTCGGCGAGAGCTGGCTGGAACGAATCCAGCGCTTCGGCGCAGCCTCACACGACGGCCCTCAGTTCTCCCGTGACATCTCTGCACGTGACCTAGCCAAGGTAGATAGCTGATGACCAACACGCTCGATTCGATCGTGCGACGCACGCAGGAACCGCCGCGGCCCGGGCAGCTGGCGGAATCCCCGCTGCTCCGGGTGAACGCGCTCGCCGGACGCCGGCTGTCATCAGCCGAACTTCGCGCGGCGCTGCGCGAGCACATGAGCGCGGCACAGGCGGTTGCCCGGCTGCGCGACGCCGCCTGCGACGAGCTCTATGACCTCGCGGGCACCCTGACCGGCCCTGAGCGCAGTGCGACGCTGACGCTCAGGCGAGCGATCTACAACGACCGGGAGCCTGCCGAGGCCGCGCATGACAAGCAGTGGTCACCTGCCGTGACCGCATGGCTGGCTGCCTGGCAGCGTCGGCGGCTCGCGGCCGCGGCGATCCGCAACGGCTATGAGACCTACCTGGCCGCGGAGCGGGGCCTGCTCGTCGAACTGATCAGCGCCGAGAACTTTCAGCTGTCGCTTGCCTTGACCTCGCCGCAGGTGCTCGACGCGGTGCGGCGTTACCGGCGCCGTGTGGACGACCTGACCGCTCGCGATCGCAAGTCTGAGCGCGGCATCATCCAGCACCTGATGCGGGCCATGGTCAGGACGAGCCCGCTCACCCGCTTCACCGCGGTGGCATACGGTAGCTGGCAGCCTGACGGGGACGCGCTGGACAGCCCCCGATTCGAGGCGAACCTGGCCCAGTCGTTCCTGCACGTGGACCGGGCGCTGCTCAGCGCAACGGTCACCGGAATCGTCGCCGCACCGGGTGAGGCCATTCCGTCGGTGCTCATCCGGAACCCGACGCTACGATCGAACTCAGCCGGCGCGCAGTACCAGTACCGCGACGCAGAGCAGGTCCGCCTGGTGAGCGTGCCGGCCACCCCGCAGCTGGCAGTGCTGGTGAACCTCACCGCCACCGGCCCGCTGCCGGCCGGCGCGCTGGGCGCCGAGATCGCCCTGCGGCTGGGCATCACCAGCGAGCAGGGTGATCAGGTCGTGGCGGCCGCGGTGCGATCACAGCTTCTGGTCACCGCTCCGGTGCTGAACGAGCAGTCCAACACGCTGCTGACCGATGCCCGGGCGCTGCTTGCCGTCGAGCATCCGGAGTTGGCTCAGGCCGTGGCAGAGATCAGCGCTGAACTCGAGCTGATGCGTACCGGCAACGTCTCGACCCGCGTTGCCGCCCTCGGCCGGGTGAGCAGCCAGGGCGAAGCGCGCCTGAACGCCGCGAGCAGCCGGCCGTCCCGGCTGCAGGTCAACGAGGACTACGTGCTGCCGCCAGTCGCAGTGTCCACCGCAGGCTATTCGGAGGCGCTCACCGACCTTGCCGATGTCGCCGAGTTCTACGGGCTGTTCGATCGCTACCACGAGGTGCGTGCCCTGCTCACGGCGTCATTCGTCGATCGCGTCGGCGTCGGCGGCCAGGCGAATCTGGTCGACTGCGCGCAGAGCCTGGTGCGGCAGGTGTTGCGTCGGGAATCCGAGCTGAACGCTCACACCCTGACCGAGCACGGACCGGCCGATGGCTCGTTGGCGACCCTGCTCCGGCTACGCGAAGATGCCGAGACCGCCCTGGTCGCACGCGTGCGGGACCAGGACGGCCCAGGCGTGCTGCAGCTCGAGCCCGGCTGGCTGGCCGGTTTCGCGGCGGAGCTACCCGATCGCTTCCGGGCGACAGCGTTCTCGTACGCGCTGCTCGTCCAGGCCGTCGAGGGCGAGTTTGTGATCAACGACTGCTACCCCGGCCACGGCATCCTGGGGGCCCGATTCCTGGCAGCCGACCAGACGTTCGGCGGGGACGCGACCAGCCAGCTCGCGAGTCGGATCCGAGCGCTGTTCGGCGCTGATGGCCAGCAGCTGCTCGAAGACCGCGGCCTGCACGGCGCCAACATCAACCACCGGGCCGCCGTGATCGAGGAGGAGATGTCGCCGCAGCGGTGGGTGGGCGTGCGCCTGGTGCACGACGCGAGCACTGACAGCCTGGAGCTGATCGATCGCGACGGCGCACCGATCCGGCCGCTCTTCCTCGGCATGAAGTGGATCGAGCTGATGCCGGCGCCGATGCGGATCGCGATGTGGCTCATCGACAGCGGCCGGGTGCTGGTGGACCCGATCGAATGGGCACACCGCGCACAGGCCGACGCCGAACCGACGATCGCCTACCCGAGGATCCGGGCCGGCAAGGTCACGCTGCAGCGCGCCCGCTGGTACCCCGGCGCCGACTTTCCCGCGGCACCCCAGCCGGGACAGGATGCCGCGTACCTGATGGACATCAACGCCTGGCGTTCCGCGCACGGCGTACCCGAGCAAATCGTGGCCAAGACGCCGGTCGGACGGTGGCCGAACGATGCCGCCCAGGCCGCCGGCAACTACCTGCAGGGCCGGCGCCGGGAGAAGCCGCAGTACCTCGACCTGGCCAGCGCGCTGATGGTACGCAACCTGCCCCGGATGGTTGAGCGACGCGGCTCCGGCTACTTCGAAGAGGCGCTGCCGGCGGTGCGCAACGGCGTCCATGCCACCGAGTGGGCGATCGAACTGGACCGGCCGGCCTTCGGTCACTTCGCGATCGGCGGTGAGTCATGAAGGTGAAACTCCGTCCCGGAACCCATTTCGTCGCGGTCAGCGAGGGTCTCTACTGCGCGCGCGGTGACCGGTCCTTCGTGCTCAAGGGGCCACCGGCCCTGTACCAGGCGGTGGACGACCAGCTCGGCAACCTGACTGCTGGCACCGACCTCGACACGCTGGTGCGGGTGACCGGCGGCGAGGCCGGCCGGCCGGTGTGGCAGCACGTGCTCACCACCCTGGTCAGCCGCGACATCCTGCTGGACCTCGATCGGGTCTCCCCCCAGCCCGGTGAAGACGACATGTCGCGGTTCCGTGACGTGCTGTCGTGGCTGGAATCCCACGTGCCCGACCCGTATGCCACGTTCGCGCGGATCCGTAGCGCCACCGTGGCCGTGGCCGGAGCCGACGGACCGGCCCGGGACAGCCTGGTCCGCGGTCTTGGTCAGCATGGGGTGGGGACGGTGCTGGCAGCCGCGGACGCGCTCTCGCCGGATCTGGTCATTCAGATCGACGGTGGCCAGGCGGTGACCGGCACACCCGCGATCCAGATCCGCACGGCCAGCGACTATGCGCTGGTCTCGACGGCGTCCCCGGCAGTGGCCGAGGTGCTGGCCGAGCGCATCAGCCGGTGGCAGCAGACCGACGACGACCGCGGCTCGTCGGCGCCGTTGCCGATGAGTGCGGTGCTGGCGGGTTCACTGGCCGCGTACAGCGCGCTGCAGCAGCTCGCCGGCGTGCCCCCCAGGCACGAGGCGACGATAGTCCATAGCCACTCCTTGCAGACCGACCTCGTTGAGCTGGCCGGCCCCGGCCCGCTAGAGGTGCAGCCATCCGTGGAACCTGACGGCGTACCGGATCTGCAGGCGCAGCTCAACGCTGGTGCGCTCACTGCTCGCTGGACCGGAATCATCCGGCTCGGTCGCGATCTCGACCTGCCTCAGTTGCCGCTGGCCCTGGTCACTGCCACGTTGCTGGAACGCGCCGACGAGGCACCGGTGTTGGGCTTCGGGCTGACTCGGGCCGGGGCGGCCGTCAACGCGCTGCTGGCCGCCCTGCGCGGGCTGCCGGCCGGCGCCGATGAGGTCGCCGCTGCTGGACTCACCCCGACCCGGTGGCTGCTGGACGGGGCCTTGCGCCGCCACGGCGCCGAGGTGCTGGCCCAGGTGCCCGGACACGAGCTCACCCGCGACGCGCTGGGCGCGCCGTCCTCGATCTGCACGGTGTGGGGTCTGCTGGAGGAGTACTTCCAGGTGCCGATCCGGTTGGTCGGGCGTACCGCGCCGGACACCGGCTGGCACCTGGTGTCGGTGCAACACCGGGACTCCGGAGCGGTGCTCGCATCGCAATGGGGCCAGACGGCGGCCGGCGCCGCCCAGCTGGCGCTGTTCTCGACGGCTGCCCGCGCCCAGCTCGGCGAGGCGCTGACCACGCAGCCGACCGAGCCGGTGGGTACCGCAGTCCTCGAGACGGCCCGCGGCGAGCGGCTGCGTGAGCTGGCCGGCAAGCTGCTGCCGCAGGGCCGCCCCGCACCTGCTGACCCGTTACTGCAGCCATCGGGCTTCTACTGGGGCACGGTGACGACCGGATGACGGCCGCTGCCACCACGGGCGCTGAGAGCATCGTCCGCAGCGGGCCCGCTACCCCGGACTGGCCCTGGGCGCAGTGGCTGCGCTCGTCCGGCCCGATGCTGATCAGCGTCCGCGGCGGTTTTGATACCGCGTGGGAGCGGGCGTCGATGGCCGAGGCGCAGCGGCTGACGTTGCCGCTGCTCTCGATTCGCGTCTACGCACGTGAGGTGCAGATCGGGCCGCTGCGCTCCGCCGGTGTGCCCGGTGACGGTGCCGGCGAGCTCAGTGGCGGCGAGGGTGGTCCGGGCGGTTGCGCCGGCTGTGCATGGGCCCGCGAGCGCTGGACCTGGGCGGCCGCCCGCGAGGCCGAGGCCATCAGCAAGAGTTCCGTACCGGCCTCTCGCGGTGAGTACCCGGCCCTGCTGGCGGGGGTGGTCCGGTCCTACGCCAGCGCGCTGTCCATCGCTCCGCTGGCGCCGGGGGAACTCGTCACCATCAACGACCAGGGTGTCATCCGCCGGCACCGGGTGCGGCGCAGTTTCCGGTGCCAGGTGTGCGGTCCGACGTCGCCGGCCAGCGCGGCATCAGCCAACCCGGCGCCGGCCAGCAGCAAGCCCGAACCCATCCGGCTGTTGCCCCGGCCGACCACCGCGGGGCTGCCGGTTCGGGCAACGCCCGGACCGTTCAACCTCGACGTCGATGCGATGCGCGCCGAACTCACCGACCCTCGGTTCGGACCAGTCACGAAAGTGCTGCGGGAGCGGGGAATGCCGTTCGCCCTCACCCAGATCTCGGTTGCCGGCGGCACGCCGCCGGGCTATGGCCGGGCGAGCACGTTCCGCGACGCGGAGATGATCGGTTACTTCGAGGCGCTGGAACGCTACGCCGGTTACCCCCATATCGCGCCGATGATCCGCGGGGTGGGTTACCGCCAGCTGGATGAGCCGGCGCTCGACCCGGCATCGCTGGGGCACTATGCGCCGCAGCAGTATGCGTCCAGCCAGACCAGGGTGCGGCCCTACGATCACGACACCCCGATGGACTGGACGTGGGCGCTGCCGTTGCAGGGCGCCGAGCCGGTCCTGGTGCCCGCCGACGTCGCCTTCTACCAGTACCAGTACCCCGCCGCGGACCCGGGCGGCAGCACGGCCGGGCCGGGTGGCGCCCGCAACTACTTCTTCGAGTCCTCCAGTGGTTGTGCCATCGGCGGCAACCTCGAAGAGGCGGCGCTGCATTCGCTGCTCGAGCTGGCTGAGCGAGATGCCTTCCAGATCGCGTGGCACCGGGCCCAGCCACTGCCGTGGCTCGATCCGGATGACATCACCGATCCCGAGTCACGGCTGCTGATGTACCAGATCCGGCAGGCCGGGTACGACCTGCATCTGCTGGTGGCTACAGCCGACATCCCGATCCCGGTGGTGTGGGCACTTGTGGTTCACCGCGACCGGATCGTGCCGGCCAGCTTCAGCGCGGCCGGATCAAGTCCCGACCCTGATCTGGCGGTCCGGTCGGCGCTGTGGGAGGTCAGCCAGCTGGTGATCGCCGGGCTCACCTGGGACCCGGCCGATCACGTCGCATCCATTACTGATCCGTGGCGGGTCGCCACCTTGCTAGACCACATCCGCCGCAACGCGTTTCCTGAGTTGCTGCCCCGCGTAGGGGCTGTTCTCGGCGGCCCGAAGCTCACCCGCGCCGAGGCGTTCCCGGGCTGGCCGCGGGTGCTCACCGACGCGGCCGGTGGCGATGTCACTGGCGCCCTGCGCACCGTGGCCGACCTGTTCGCCGACGCCGGGTTGGGCACGATTCTGGTGGTGGACCAGTCCACTCCCGAGCATCGCGAGCTGGGTGTGCACGCGGCTCGCTGCATCGTCCCGGGGATCGTGTCGATGACCTTCGGCCATGCGCAGCAACGGTTGCTCGGCCTGCCCCGGCTGCTCGGAGATCTGCCGGCGCCGGACGACTTCGGCTTCGACCCGCATCCATTCCCTTAGGAGATCGCCATGGTGACAACCGCAGAGCTGCGGCGCTTCGCATTCCGGCAGGGACCTGGCCGCACGCTTCTCGGGCTTCGCAGCGCCATCGACGACGAGGTAGCGACCACCAGCTTGGCGCCGCCCGCGGCGTGCCGGGGCGGGTCCGGCCGGGCGCTGCCCTTCGGCACGCATCAGCTGCTCGATGACGTCCACTATCCATCCGGGCGGGTTGACGGCGAGGTCGACGATGCGCTCGGTCATCTCCTGCTGGCCGCATTCGGCATCCAGCGCCGCGAGCCGTCCAGTCGCTACAACGACCATCGGGTGACCGCCTCGGTTCGCAGCAAATTCCCGGTGCACTGCTTCGTGCTGGATGAGCACGGGCTGGCCTATCTTGACCTCTACCGGCATGCCCTGGTCGACATCGACCAGCCGACACTGCCTGTCCTGCCTGAGCCGGGGCGCGCCACGGTCATCCTGGCCGCGCGGTACACCGACTTCCCGCAGGATTACGGCTGGCTCCGCGGGCCGCTGGCAGACCTCGAAGTGGGGATCAACCTGCGCAGCCTGTTCGTGGCCGCCGAGTTGTTCGGCGTTCCGGCCGCGTTGGACCTGGACGGCCAGGCGTCCCGGGACATGGCCGAGCTGATCAGCCGGGCCGGCCTCGGGCAGTGGGCGCCGCCATTGCTGGTGTCGCTGGACACCTCCTCGCCGAGCCGGGGCCAAGGCTTGCCGGCAGGCGCCGTTGCCACGTCGCTGGAGGAGGATGTGCTGCTGGCTGCCGACTCGGGGCTGCACGATGCCGCGCAGATTGCCGCGACGATGTATGACATCCGGTCGTTGCCTGCTGCACCGGCTGCCGGGATCCCGGCCATCGACCGCCAGGACCGGACCAGTTGGGCGCGAGTGCTCTGGAACCGGTCGGCCGGGCGGGTGCCGGCCGGGCTGCAGGGCTTCAGCAGCGTTCCGGCGCAGTTCACCCAGGACGTCCTCGACGATCACCTTGCCGCGGCGACTCTCCCGCCGCCGCATCCGCTGCTTGCCGGCGTCTACCGACGGATACAGCTTTCGGTGGCGCTGCAGCGGGTCGGGGACGTGCCCGCGGGGCTGTACCGGCTCGGCTCCGATGGCCTGACCCACGTGCGTGCGGACGAGGCGATCATGCCGGCGGTCGAGGATGCCTTCAGTTACCCGATCGCTGCCGACACGGACTCATGCATCAGGCATGCCGGCCTGGTGTGGTTGATGTCGGTCGATCTTGCTGCGCTGGTAGCTGAATTCGGGCCCGCGACCTGGACGCTGTTGCAGGTGACCTGCGGGTGGATCAGCCACGGACTGTCGGTTGCGTCGGCAGCACATGATCAGTTCGCCCGGCCGGTTCGGTCCTTCGACGAAAACAAAGTCATCAAGTGCTTCGGCCTGCAATGGCATGACACGCCATCGTTCATGGTGATAGCCGGACGGTCGCGATTCGACGAACCGATGCTCGACCTGCGCACCTGATGCTGCCGCCCATCCCGCCGACTGCCGGCGGGTGGGCGCTTAGCCGGACAGCCTGCACGTCAGGAAGCCACGGTGTGCCACTCGCTGGGGACCAGCGGCAGGAATTCAGCTTGGCGATCGACCTGTAGCGCGACCGCTGCCTGGCGCAGGCCGAGAAAGAAGCAATCGAAGACCATGCCCGCATCCTCGCCGTCGTGCGGAGGAACCGTGTGGCGCCAGCGTTCTGCAGGAACCTGCAGGGCATGGGCAGCCAGGAACACGGTCACCTTTCCGACTCGGCTGGCCCCGCCCTCGATCACCTGAACGCCCAGCGCCCTCGGCGACGTGATCCGGATGCCGGTCTCTTCGAGAACCTCCCTGGCGGCGGCGGCTTCCAGCGTCTCCGCCTGGCCGACGCCGCCGGCCGGGATCTGGGTTCCGGCGTCAGGAGAGTCGGCGTGATCGAAGCACAGCACTCTCACCTCAGCTCCAGGCTGCGCGTGAAAGACATAGACGGCCACCCTGGTCCGATTATGCATAGCGTCCCCTCTCGCCGAAAAGTCTAGAAACAACTGGCCTGGAGTCCACCAGGTTCGAGCGACTCGCGTCGCGGCGCGCCGGAATCCGAGCCATAAGGCCCTTCACACGGAGCTTCTGCCCCGCACAGAACGCCTGCTTCCCCTGATTTCGGTCGGAACCGGCTTGAACCGATGACTTCCGTCCTTGCGCCGGTTACTGTCCAGTTCTCACCCAACTCACATAGCAGGAGGAAAGGCCTCGTGCATCGACACACATACGGCGTGCTAGGCGCCGTGGCCGTCATGCTCACCAGCGTGGCGGTCATCCCCTCGGCAGCCACGGCTGCGACTCCGAACGAGTCGCCGGCGGCGGCGCACCGCTCGGACAACTACCCAGGCCCCCTGACTGCCCGCCAGGACGCCCGGCGCAAGGCGGCGCAGAAGCTCATCCTGTCCGGCAAGGCATCGCCCAGCAAGGACGGCGTAGTCAAGCTGGCCGCCGACAAGTACTACCAGGCGGCGGTGACCGGCACCGGCCGCGTCTTCACCATCCTGTCGGAGTTCGGCACCGCGGGCAGTGGCAAGCTCGGCACCACGCCGGGCCCGCTGCACAACCAGATCGCACAACCGGATCGCACCGTCGACAACAGCACCGCGTGGACGAGCGACTTCAACCGCGCGCATTACCTTGACCTGCTGTTCGGCTCCGGCGAGTCGTTCAGGAACTTCTACACAGCCCAGTCCTCGGGTCACTACACGGTCGACGGTGACGTCAGCGACTGGGTTCAGGTCCCGAACAACGCCTCCACCTACGGTGACAACACGGTGGAGAACAACGGTGGCGCATGGCAGTTCATCGCTGATTCCGGCAATGCCTGGTACGCCGCGCAGCTCGCCGCCGGCCGCTCGGTGGCCGACATCAAGGCACAGCTGGCCTCCTTCGACGTCTGGGACCGCTACGACTACGACCATGACGGCAACTTCGACGAGCCGGACGGCTACCTCGACCACTTCCAGGCCGTGCACTCCGGCGAGGGCGAGGACGGCAACGGCGGCGAAGACGCGATCTGGTCGCACCGCTGGTACGTCAACCAGACCGACTACGGCCTGACCGGCCCCACGGTCGGTGGCACGCCGGTGCGCTTCGGCGGCACCCAGATCGGCGACACCGGCTTCTGGATCGGCGACTACACGGTCGAGGCGGAGAACGGCGGCCTTGGTGTGTTCTCGCACGAGTTCGGCCACGACCTCGGCCTGCCGGACCTCTACGACACCGACGGTGGTGACAACGGCACCGGGTTCTGGACCATCATGTCCGCTGGCTCGTGGCTGAACCACGGCACGGTCGACATCGGCACCACGCCGGACCACATGGGCCCGTGGGAGAAGCTGCAACTGGGTTGGCTGTCCTACTCGGTGGTGTCCCAGGGACAGGGCGGCAGTTACACGCTGAGTCCCGCCGCGGTGCAGACCGCCGGACAGGCTCAGGGGCTCGTCGTGGACGTGCCGGATCAGGCTGTGCAGGCGTCCTACACGACGCCGAGTTCAGGCAGCTACGCCTGGTGGACGGGCAACGCCAGTGATTCGGACTCGACGCTCACCCGCAGCCTCGACCTGAC
>Ga0326721_10000215_pt1 | contig 20158 bp, 17 predicted proteins | sample SGPome_FD_203951 | JGI IMG/M metagenome (GOLD analysis project Ga0326721, IMG submission 203951) | Soil microbial communities from Southern Great Plains, Lamont, Oklahoma, United States - SGP_1_2016 | ecosystem: Engineered > Artificial ecosystem > Soil microcosm > Unclassified | place: USA...
TGGTCCGCGGGATGGCCGTCACCGACACCGGCAGCGCGATCAGCGTTCCGGTCGGCGACATCACCAAGGGACACGTGTTCAACGCCCTCGGTGAGCCGCTGGACGAGGCCGGCAAGGGCATCGAGTTCACCGAGCGCTGGTCCATCCACCGCGACCCGCCCCCGTTCGATCAGCTCGAGTCCAAGACCGAGCCGATGTGGACCGGCATCAAGGTCATCGACCTGCTCACCCCGTACGTCACCGGTGGCAAGATCGGCCTGTTCGGTGGTGCCGGTGTCGGCAAGACGGTGCTCATCCAGGAGATGATCTACCGGGTCGCCGAGAACTTCGGTGGCGTGTCGGTGTTCGCCGGGGTCGGCGAGCGCACCCGTGAGGGCAACGACCTGATCGCGGAGATGACCGACTCCGGGGTGCTGGAGAAGACCGCGCTGGTCTTCGGCCAGATGGACGAGCCGCCGGGCACCCGGCTGCGCGTCGCCCTGTCCGCGCTGACGATGGCCGAGTACTTCCGCGACGTCCAGAACCAGGATGTGCTGCTGTTCATCGACAACATCTTCCGGTTCACCCAGGCCGGCTCGGAAGTCTCGACGCTGCTCGGCCGGATGCCGTCCGCGGTGGGGTACCAGCCGACGCTGGCCGATGAGATGGGCCAGCTGCAGGAGCGGATCACCTCGACCCGGGGTCACTCGATCACCTCGATGCAGGCGATCTACGTACCGGCCGACGACATCACCGACCCGGCGCCGCACACCGCGTTCGCGCACCTGGACGCCACCACAGTGCTGTCCCGGCCCATCTCGGAGAAGGGCATCTACCCGGCGGTGGACCCGCTGGACTCCACCTCCCGGATCCTGGATGCCCAGTACATCGGCGAGGAGCACTACAGCGTCGCCTCGGAGATCAAGCGGATCCTGCAGCGTTACAACGAGCTGCAGTCCATCATCGCCATCCTGGGCATCGACGAGCTGTCCGAGGAGGACAAGGTGCTGGTCGGCCGGGCCCGCCGGATCGAGCGGTTCCTGTCGCAGAACACCTTCGTGGCCAAGCAGTTCACCGGCATCGAGGGCTCGTTCGTGCCGATCGAGGAGACCATCGACGCGTTCAAGCGGCTGGCGGCCGGCGACTTCGACAGCTACCCGGAGCAGGCGTTCTTCATGTGCGGCGGCGTCGAGGACCTGGAGAAGAAGGCGCACGAGCTGAAGAACGCCTGATCGAGCAGTGTCAGTCGAGCGTCGGCGAGTGAGGAGCGGAGTGAATGGCTAACACCATGCAGGTCGAACTCGTGTCGGTCGAGCGGCCGATCTGGTCGGGCGAGGCCACCGCGGTCTATGCCCGGACCACCGAGGGTGAGATTGGCGTGCTGGCCGGCCACGCGCCGCTGCTCGGCGCGCTGGCGCCCGGCTGGCTGGTGCGGATCCTGCAGGCCGACGGAGCCGAGCAGCGGGTCGCCGTGCACGGTGGTTTCCTGTCGGTGCGCGCCGATGGCGTGTCGGTGCTGGCGGAGATGGCCGAGAACGCCGACGAGATCGACGTCGCCCGGGCCAGGGAAGCGCTGCAACGGGCCGGCAACGGCACCGACGAGGAGTCGGTCGCCGCGCGCGAGCGGGCGCTGGCCAGGCTGCGCGCCGCGGGGGAGCAGATTTAGCGGTTTCAGCATCGGCCCGGCGTGCTGGGCGGCGGTAGCTCGAAGGAGGCACCCGATTGGCGGAGCTCGAACTCTCCGGCCTGGTCGTGGTGTGCGTGCTGGCCGTCTGCTGCACGGTGTTGTTGGTCGCGGTGGTGCTGTACCAGCGGCGGGTGGTGGCCTCGGCGGGTGGCTTGCCGATGGCGGTGAAACGCGGCGATCAGCGCTGGGCCAACGGTGTCGGGCGCTATGCCGGGGACGAGCTGGTCTGGTACCGCACCCTGTCGCTGCGGCCCACCCCTGCGCTGCGCATGGCGCGCGGCGATCTCGAAGTCTGCCTGAGCCGGGCCTGGGATCCGCAGCGGGACATGGCCCTGCGGCCGAATCTGACGATCGCCGAATGCCAGCACAAGGGCACGGCGATCAGCCTGGGCTTTCCGGACAACGGGCTGACCGGCTTCCTGTCCTGGCTGGAGGCCTCGGCGCCCCGGTTCTGAAGCGCCCCGATTCAGCTTGCGCTCGGCCCGCCCGGCTGCCACAGCACGTCGGCGCCGGAGTTCGCGCGCCTGGCCAGGATGAACAACAGATCCGACAGCCGGTTGAGGTAGGTGGCGGCCAGCTGGTTGGTGTGCTCGGGATCGGCCTCGACCAATGCCCAGGTGCTCCGCTCGGCCCGCCGAGCGACCGTGCGCGCCACGTGCAGCAGGGCAGCCCCGGGCGTGCCGCCGGGCAGGATGAAGCTCGCTAGCGCCGGCAGCTCGGCATTGAATTGGTCACACCAGGCTTCCAGCCGGCTGAGGTAGCTCTCGGTGATCCGCAGCGGCGGGTACTTCGGGTCGGCGACGATCGGGGTGCACAGGTCGGCGCCGACATCGAACAGGTCGTTCTGCACGTGCCGCAGCACCGCCGCGATCGGCTCGGGCAGCTCACCGAGCGCCAGCGCGGCGCCGACCGCGGCGTTGGTCTCGTCGGAGTCGGCGTAGGCGGCGACCCGGACGTCGGTCTTGGAAACCCGGCTGAGGTCCCCGAGCCCGGTCGTGCCGGAGTCACCGGTCTTGGTGTAGATGCGGGTGAGGTGTACGGCCATGCCTCCCAATCTAGGCGGGCGGCCGGGGCGGCGCCCCGTCGGCGGCCCTGGGGCCGGCAGCGTCCGGGGCATCGGCGCGCTACTCGGCCAGCAGCTCGCGGGCCCGGTCGGCGTCCGCGCCGAAGACCAGCAGGTCGTAGCTGTCCCGGTCCAGCCGGGACACCGAGCAGCGGATGCCCCGTTCGGAGAGCAGGTTCTTCGCCGACAGCACCCGGGAGCGGGGCGCCTGCGAGAGCAGCGGGATGAGCAGCCCCAGGTCGGCGTCCGGCCCGCTGTCCGGGCGTCCGGTTCGCGGCCGGGACGGCTGGAACACCCACCGGGTCATCAGCATCAGCACGGCCACGATGCCGATCGCCCAGACCAGGATGCCGAGATCGAAGCCCATGTCCCTGCCCTTCCAGCGAGCCAGCCTGCCACCTCCAGCATCGCAGCCGCCGCGCCGCCCGGTGCCAGCCGCAGGCCAGCCGTGCCAGCCGTGCCAGCCGCGGTGAGGCTGCCAGCGGACGGCGGCTATGGTGCGAGCATCCCCGGCGGGCAGCCACGCCGGCCCGCCGCTACACAGCCCGCCGCTACACAGCCCGCCGCAACACAGCCCGCCGCAACACAGCCCGCCGCAACACAGCCCGCCGCAACACAGCCCGTCGCATCCCAAGAGGAGACACACGCCATGACACAGCAGGTAGCGGTTATCGGAGCCGGCCTGATGGGATCGGGAATCGCCCAGGTGTCCGCCGTGGCCGGGCTGCCGGTCGTCCTGCAGGACATCACCCCGGTGGCCCTGCAGCGGGGCAAGGACGGCATCGAGAAGTCGCTCACCAAGTTGGCGCAGAAGGGCAAGATCGCCGAGGCCGACGTCCAGGCTGCGCTGGACCGGATCACCACCAGCACCGAGCTCGGCGCGGTCGCCGAGGCCGACCTGGTGGTCGAGGCCGTCTTCGAGAGCCTGGAGGTCAAGCAGGGCCTGTTCCGGACCCTGGACGGCCTCTGCAAGGACGGCGCCGTGCTGGCCTCCAACACCTCCGCCATCCCGATCAGCCAGCTGGCGGCGGCGACCGGGCGTCCGGAGTCGGTCGTCGGCACCCACTTCTTCTCGCCGGTGCCGCTGATGGCGCTGTGCGAGCTGGTCCGCGGCTACAAGACCTCGGATGAGACCTTGGCGCGAGCCCGGGCATTCGCCGAGCAGATCGGCAAGACCTGCATCGTGGTCAACCGGGACGTCGCCGGCTTCGTCACCACCCGGCTGATCGCGGCGCTGGCCAACGAGGCCGTCCGGCTGCTGGAGACGGGCGTGGCCAGCGCCGAGGACATCGACACCGCCTGCAAGCTCGGCTTCGGCCACGCGATGGGCCCGCTGGCGACGCTGGACCTGACCGGCATCGACATCATGCGCAACGCCAGCGCCAACATCTACAACGACACCAAGGACGCGAAGTTCGCCCCGCCGGAGCTGCTGTCGCGGATGGTGGTGGCCGGCGATCTCGGCCGCAAGAGCGGGCAGGGTTTCTACTCCTACTGAGCCGGCCCTGAGTGCCCGGTCTGGTCTCGTGGGCCTGGGGCAGGGTGCGAAGTAAGCCACATCGGCCTACCCGCCGGTAGCGCGCGTGCCAGACTCGGGCCGTCGCCCAATCGCGGAGTAGCCACCTCAGGAGCGCCGATGGCCGAGCGGACCACACCGTGGGTGATGCGCACCTACGCCGGGCACTCCAGCCCGCTGGAGTCCAACGCGCTGTACCGGCGGAACCTGGAGAAGGGCCAGACCGGGCTCTCGGTCGCCTTCGACCTGCCCACCCAGACCGGCTATGACCCGGACTCCGAGCTCGCCCGCGGCGAGGTAGGCAAGGTCGGCGTGCCGATCGCCCACCTCGGTGACCTGCGGACCCTGTTCGACGGCATCCCGCTGGACAAGATGAACACCTCGATGACCATCAACGCCCCGGCGATGTGGTTGCTGGCGCTGTACCTGGTGCTGGCCGAGGAGCACGCCGCTGCGGACGGCCTGCAACCGGCCGAGGTCCGCGCGCAGCTGGCCGGCACCATCCAGAACGACATCGTCAAGGAATACCTCTCGCGCGGGACGTTCATCTTCCCGCCGGCGCCGTCGCTGCGGCTGATCACCGACCTGATCGCCTACACGGTGGCCGAGGTGCCGAAGTGGAACCCGATCAACATCTGCAGCTACCACCTGCAGGAGGCCGGGGCGACGCCGGTGCAGGAGGTGTCGTTCGCGCTGTGCACGGCGATCGCGGTGCTGGACTCGGTCCGCGACTCCGGCCAGATCGCCGCGGAGCGGTTCGGCGAGGTGGTGCAGCGGATCTCGTTCTTCGTCAACGCCGGGGTCCGGTTCGTCGAGGAGCTGTGCAAGATGCGGGCCTTCGTCCGGCTGTGGGACGAGATCACCGCCGAACGGTACGGGGTCAGCGACCCGCGGCAGCGCCGGCTGCGCTACGGCGTCCAGGTCAACTCGCTCGGCCTGACCGAGGCCCAGCCGGAGAACAACGTCACCCGGATCCTGCTGGAGATGCTGGGCGTGACGCTGTCCAAGAACGCCCGGGCCCGCGCGGTCCAGTTGCCGGCCTGGAACGAGGCGCTCGGCCTGCCCCGGCCGTGGGACCAGCAGTGGTCGCTGCGCATGCAGCAGGTGCTGGCGTACGAGACGGACCTGCTGGAGTACGAGGACATCTTCGACGGCTCGCCGGTGATCGAGGCCAAGGTCACCGAGATCGCCGAGGGGGCCCGCGCCGAGATCGCCCGGGTGCTGGAGCAGGGCGGCGCGGTGGCCGCGGTCGAGTCCGGGTACCTCAAGGCGGCGCTGGTGTCGTCGCTGGCCGAGCGCCGTCGCCGGATGGAAACCGGCGAGGACGTCGTGGTGGGGGTGAACCGGTTCACCGAGACCGAGCCGAACCCGTTGACCGCCGATGCAGAGGGCTCGATCCTCACCATCGACCCGGGCGTCGAGAAGGCCGCCGTGGCAGCCGTCCGGGCCTGGCGGGCCGGCCGGGACCACGCCGAGGTCGCGGCCAGCCTGGCGGACCTGAAGGCCGTGGCGGCGACGACGGCCAATCTGATGCCGGCCAGCCTGCGCTGCGCCCGGGCCGGGGTCACGACCGGCGAGTGGGCCGGCGCGCTGCGTGAAGTGTTCGGCGAGTACCGGGCGCCCACCGGGGTATCCGGCGGGACCGGCGGCGGCGGGCAGCCCGACGAGGCGTTCGGCGCGCTGCGCCGCCGGGTCACCGAGGTCGGGAACGAGCTCGGCCGCCGGCTGCGGTTCCTGGTCGGCAAGCCCGGCCTGGACGGGCACTCCAACGGCGCCGAGCAGATCGCCGTCCGGGCCCGGGACGCCGGCTTCGAGGTGGTGTACTCCGGGATCCGGCTGACGCCCGCCCAGATCGTGGCCTCGGCGGTGGAGGAGGACGTCTCGGTGGTGGGGCTGTCGGTGCTGTCCGGCTCGCACCTGTCGGTGGTTCCGGACGTGCTGGACGGCATGCGGGCGGCCGGCCTGGACGACGTCCCGCTGGTGGTGGGCGGCATCATCCCCGATCTTGATGCGGCTCGGCTGCGGGAGCTGGGGGTGGCCCGGGTCTTCACCTCCAAGGACTTCGAGCTGACCAGGGTGCTGGACGGGGTGCTGGACGCCATCCGGGAGGCCAACGGGCTCGGCTGAGCGTTCTTTGCGAGGCCCATGAGCTCGGCTGAGCGTTCTTTGCGAGGCCCATGGGCTCGGCTGAGCGTTCTTTACGAGGCCCATGGGCTCGGCTGAGCGTTCTTTGCGAGGCCCATGGGCTCGGCTGAGCGTTTTTAGCGAAGCCCATGGGCTCGGCTGAGCGGGGCCCCGCCGGCTGGTCGCCTATGCTGCCCCAGTGCGCCTGGTGATTGCTCGTTGCATGGTCGACTACGTCGGACGGCTGACGGCCCATCTGCCGATGGCGCCCAGGTTGCTGATGGTCAAGGCCGACGGCTCGGTGCTGGTGCACTCCGACGGCGGCTCGTACAAGCCGCTGAACTGGATGTCACCGCCCTGCACCCTGGTGGAGTCCGAGTTGCCCGGCGGTGAGGCGCTGTGGACCGTCACCAGCAAGACCGGTGACCAGCTGCGGATCACCGTCGAGCAGGTGCTGCACGATTCCAGCCACCCGCTCGGCGTCGATCCCGGCCTGGTCAAGGACGGCGTCGAGGCTCACCTGCAGGTGCTGCTGGCCGAGCAGATCGAGACCCTGGGCGCCGGCTACCGGCTGGTCCGGCGGGAGTTCCCGACCGCGATCGGGCCGGTCGACATCATGGCCCGCGATGCCCAGGGGGTGTCGGTGGCGGTGGAGATCAAGCGGCGCGGCGACATCGACGGCGTGGAGCAGCTGACCCGCTACCTGGAGCTGCTCAACCGCGACCCGCTGATCGCGCCGGTCCGCGGTGTCTTCGCCGCCCAGGAGATCAAGCCGCAGGCCCGGGTACTGGCCACCGACCGGGGGATCGACTGCCTGGTGCTGGACTACGACCTGCTGCGCGGCGTGGACGACCCGTCCCAGCGGCTGTTCTGACCCGCCCGCGGTGCCTGGCTCGGGCGGTGACCGCGCGGGCCCGGCGCCGGTGGCGGCTCGCGGTACCGGCCAGTAACCTCGCCCCATGACCGCCGTCTCCGAGCATTCCGGCAGCACGGCCGGGCAATCCGATGCCAGCCCGGGCCACGTCGGGCAGGGCGGTCGACAGCGGTTCGACTCCGTCCGTCCGGACACCGGCGAGGTGCTGGCCAGCTTCGACGTGCACACCGCCGAGGACGTGGCCGCCACCGTCAGCCGGGCCCGAGCGGCCGCCACCTGGTGGGCCGACCTCGGTGTCGCCGGACGCCGGGCCCGGCTGGACGCCTGGCGGGTGCAGCTGGTGCGGCGCACCGACGAGCTGGCGCGGCTGATCGCACAGGAAAACGGCAAGCCGCACGGCGACGCCGTTGTCGAGGTGACCATCGCCATCGCGCACCTGGCCTGGGCGGCCCGCAACGCCGGCAAGGTGCTACGCCGCCGGCGGGTCAACCCGGGCCTGCTGGCGGTGAACCACTCGGCCAGCGTGGAGTACCTGCCGTTCGGCGTAGTGGGCGTGATCGGGCCGTGGAACTACCCGGTGCACACCCCGATGGGCTCGATCTCCTACGCGCTGGCCGCTGGCAACGCCGTGGTCTTCAAGCCGAGCGAGCACACCCCGGCCGTCGCGGACTGGCTGGTGGACTCGTTCGCCGGCATTGTCCCGGAGCAACCCGTGCTGCAACTGGTCACCGGGTTCGGCCCGACCGGCGCCGCGCTGTGCGAGGCGGGCGTCGACAAGCTCGCCTTCACCGGCTCGGCGGCCACCGGCCGGCGGGTGATGGCCAGCTGCGCGGCCACCCTGACCCCGTGCGTCATCGAGTGCGGCGGCAAGGACGCCCTGATCGTGGCCGCCGACGCCGACCTGGAACGCGCCGCCGAGCAGGCCGTCTGGGGCTCGATGTTCAACGGCGGCCAGACCTGCGCCGGGGTGGAACGGGTCTACGTCGAGGCCGGCGTCTACGACGACTTCGTCGAGCGGGTCACCAGGCTGGCAGCCGGCATCTGCACCGGCAATCAAGCCGGCGCGCACTACGGCCCGATCACCATGCCCGGCCAGCTCGAGGTGATCTCCCGGCACATCGGCGAGGCGGTGCGCGCCGGCGCGCGGGCGCTGGTCGGTAGCCCGGACTCGGTGCGCGCGCCCTACGTCGAGCCGGTGGTGCTGGTCGACGTGCCGCCCGAGCAGGCCGCCCTGACCGAGGAGACCTTCGGCCCGACCATGGTGATCAGCAAGGTGGCCGACCTGGACGAGGCGGTCGAGGCGGCGAATTCGGGCCGCTACGGCCTGGGCGCGTCGGTGTTCAGCCGCAGGCACGGCCGGCAGCTGGCCAGCCGGCTGACGGCCGGCATGGTGAGCATCAACTCGGTGCTGACCTACGCCTCGGTGCCCGGGCTGCCCTGGGGCGGCGCCGGCGACTCCGGCTTCGGCCGGATCCACGGCCCGGACGGCCTGCGCGAGTTCGCCCGGTCCAGGGCGGTCACCGTCCAGCTGTTCGACAGCCCGCTCAAGGTCGCCACCTTCTCCCGTCCGGACAGGGCCATGGCGCAGCTGAGCCTGCTGGCCAGGCTGCGCTGGGGACGGCGCTGACTGGGTCCTGCCCAGCACGGCTGGCCGGCCGGCCTGAGACTTCACTCACGCCCCCCGGTGCCGTCGGCCGCCCGGCCGGATACCGTGAGCCGAACGGCGACCTGACTACAGGAGGCACCAGCAGTGGCGCGGACATTTACCCGAGTGGGCGTGGTCGGCCTTGGCACCATGGGGGCGGGCATCGCGGAGGTGTTCGCCCGCAACGGCCTGAACGTGGTGGCGGTCGACCGTGACCAGGCCGCGGTAGCCCGCGGCCGGGGACACATCGAGCATTCCACCGGCCGGGCAGTGGCCAGGGGCAAGCTGGCCGAGTCCGAGCAGGCCGAGCTGCTGTCCCGGATCACCTTCGACACCGAGCTGAAGGCGCTGGCCGACGCCGACCTGGTGATCGAGGCGGTGCCCGAGCAGCTGAACCTCAAGCGCGCCATCTTCACCGCCCTGGACGAGCTCTGCCGCCCCGACACGATCCTCGCCACCAACACCTCCTCGCTCTCGGTCACCGAGATCGCGGTGGCGACCTCGCGGCCCGACAAGGTGATCGGCGTCCACTTCTTCAACCCCGCCCCGGTGATGAAGCTGGTGGAGGTGGTGCGCACCGTCGTCACCGACCCCGACGTGGTCGCCGACATCGAGGCGTTCGTGGCCTCGCTCGGCAAGACCGACGTCACCATCGGCGACCGGGCCGGCTTCATCGCCAACGCGCTGCTGTTCGGCTACCTCAACCACGCCGCCGCGATGTACTCCGAGCACTACGCCAGCCGGGAGGACATCGACGCGGCGATGAAGCTGGGCTGCGGCCTGCCGATGGGCCCGCTGGCGCTGCTGGACCTGATCGGGCTCGACACCGCCTACGAGATCCTCGACACAATGTACAAGCAGTCGCGCGACCGGCTGCACGCCCCGACCCCGGTCTTCAAGCAGATGATGACGGCGGGGCTGCTGGGCCGCAAGGTGGGCCGCGGCTTCTACACCTACGACGGCCCGGACTCGCCGAAGGTGGTGGCCGACGCCCACACCCCGGTCGAGCAGCCGGACACCTCGGCCGCCCGGCCGGTACAGCGGGTCGGCATCGTCGGCTCCGGCACCATGGCGATCGGCATGGTAGAGGTGTTCGCCCGGGCCGGCTACGACGTCCACTTCATCGCCCGCTCCACCGAGAAGGTGGCGGCGGTCCACGGCGCGCTGCGGCGTTCGCTGGAGAAGGGACTGCAACGCGGCAAGCTGACCGCCGAGGAGCGCGAGGCCGCGCTGGCCCGGGTGACCGGCTCGGCCCGCCTGGACGATCTGGCGCCGATGGACTTGGTCGTCGAAGCGGTGGTCGAGGAGATCTCGGTCAAGCAGGCGTTGTTCGCCAACCTCGACGAGATCTGCCGGCCGGACGCGGTGCTGGCCACCACCACCTCCTCGCTGCCGGTGATCGAGTGCGCGGCGGCCACCTCGCGGCAGGCCGATGTGATCGGCCTGCACTTCTTCAACCCGGCGACGGTGATGGCGCTGGTCGAGGTGGTCAGCACCGTCGCCACCGCCGCCGACGTCGAGGCCACCGCGCTCGAGGTCTGCGCCCGGCTGGGCAAGCATCCGGTGCGCTGCGGCGACCGGGCCGGGTTCATCGTCAACGCGCTGCTCTTTCCGTACCTCAACGATGCGGTGAAGATGCTGCAGGCGCACTACGCCACCAGTGAGGACATCGACTCGGCCATGAAGGTCGGCTGTGGCTACCCGATGGGGCCGTTCGAGTTGCTCGACGTGGTCGGCCTGGACGTGGCGCTGGCGATCCAGCGGGAGCTGTACCTGGAGTTCCGCGAGCCGGGCTTCGCGCCCGCGCCGCTGCTGGAGCATCTGGTCACCGCCGGCCGGCTGGGCCGCAAGACCGGCAAGGGCTTCCGCGAGTACGGCTGAGCCGGCCGCTTCGCCCGGCGCGCGACAGCGCCGGGACACCGCCCCGTCCACCTCAGGAGGTTCATGCCATGGCCGCCGCCGGCCTGCCCGACGTCGTCGAGCTGGAGAAGCTGCCTGCCCGGGTGACGATCTGCGAGGTCGGTCCCCGGGACGGCCTGCAGAACGAGTCGGCGATCGTGCCCCTGGAGGTTAAGCTCGAGTTCATCGAGCGGCTGGTGGACGCCGGGCACCGCGTGGTCGAGGTGACCAGCTTCGTGCACCCGTCCTGGGTGCCGCAGCTTGCCGATGCCGAGGAGTTGCTGAGCCGGCTGGACCGGCGGCCGGGCGTCCGCTACCCGGTGCTGGTGCCCAACGCCCGGGGCCTGGCCCGGGCGCTGGATGCCGGCGTCACCGAGATCGCGATCTTCGCCAGCGCCACCGAGACCTTCGCCCGGCGCAATCTCAACCGGACGATGGCCGAGTCGATGGAGATGTTCGCCCCGGTGGTGGCCAGCGCCCGGGAGCGCGGCCTGCCGGTCCGGGGCTACCTCTCGATGTGCTTCGGCGACCCCTGGGAGGGCCGGGTGCCGCTGCCGCAGGTGGTGCGCGCCGCCGCCGACCTGATGGCGCTGGGCTGCACCGAGCTGAGCCTGGGCGACACCATCGGGGTGGCCACGCCGGGCCAGGTGCGTGAGCTGTTGCGGCTGCTGGCCGACGCCGGCCTGGATCTGGGCGGCATCGCGGTGCACTTTCACGACACGTACGGCCAGGCGCTGGCCAACACGCTGGCGGCCCTGCAGGCCGGCGTCTCGATTGTCGACGCCTCGGCCGGCGGCCTGGGTGGCTGCCCGTACGCCGAGAGCGCGACCGGAAACCTGGCCACCGAGGACCTGCTGTGGCAACTGGCGGGGTTGGGCATCGAGACCGGAGTGGACCTGGCGAAGCTGGTCCAGGCCAGCGCCTGGATGGCCGATCAGCTCGGCCGGCCCAGCCCCTCCCGGGTGGTGCAGGCGCTGGCAGGCCGCTGAGCCGGTCCCCGTCACTAGACTCGGGCCCGTGCCCCGTCGAAACCTGCCCGCCCGGCACGGGTCGCGCAAGCCCGCCGCCGCGCCCGGCCGGGAGCGGGCCGGCGCCGGTGAGCAGGCGCAGTGGTGGCGCGGGGTGGAGTACCGGGTACGAGCCGTCTCAGGGGCCGCCTCGGCCGCGTCCGGGCGGCCCTACCGGTGCCCGGGATGCGATCAGCTGCTGCCCGCCGGCGTCGGCCACCTGGTGGCCTGGCCGGCCGATGACCTGGAGGCCTCGGACCGGCGGCACTGGCACACCGCCTGCTGGAGCGCGCGGGACCGGCGGAGCCCGGGTGTGCAGCGCACCCGGAACGCGCCGCGCTACGGCTGACCAGCCGGCCTGACCGCATGATGGTGAGGCCGATGCCAGGTCAGCGGTTGGCCTGCCGGGGCAGCACCACCTCGCGCATGATCAGGGTGATCACGGCCACCAGCGGGATCGAGATCAGAAAGCCGATCACGCCGAGCATCGTGTACCCGGCCAGCGCGCCGACCAGCGCGGCCGCCGGGCTGATCCGGACCGAGCGGTCCAGCAGGTGCGGGATGAACAGCATCCGGGCGATGGCCTCGTAGGCGATGAAGAAGCCGACCACCCCGATGCCGGTCGGGACCGATTCCAGCAGCACCACCGTCGAGACCACCACCGCGGCCAGCGCCGTCCCGACCACCGGCGCCAGGTCGAGCAGGGCCGCGATGAAGGCCAGCGCGAACGGGTACGGGACCCCGACGGCCCACAGGAACACCAGTGTGAAGCTGCCGCGCAGCAGGGCCAGGGCCACCGTGCCGACCACGTACGCGCCGATCTGGGCCACGATCTTGTCGCCGATGCGGCTGACCTGCGGCCGCCGCGAGGCCGGTGTCAGCCGGTAGGCGAAGGCGGTGATGTCGCGCAGGTAGGCGAGGAAGTACAGGGTCAGGATCGCCAGCGTGAACACTTCGAAGATGGTCGAGGCGACAGTGGTCCCCACGCTCAGCAGGTTGCCGGCCACCTGCTGCAGGAAGGCCGAGGCCTCGATCCGGTCCTGGATGGAGTTCAGCACGCCGAAGCGCTGATCCAGCTCGGCGATCCGGCGGTTCTGCTGCAGGTCGTTGACGTAGGTCGGCAGGTTGTGCACGAAGGTCGCGGTCTGGGAGACCAGCGGGGGCACCACTGCCAGGCACATCGCGGTCAGGAACAGCAACACCGTGACGAACACGATCGCCACGGACGGCCCGCGCTTGAGGCCGGCGCTCTCGATCCGGCGCACCGCCGGGTCGAGCCCGGCGGCCAGGAACAGCGACAGCGCGAGCAGCAGCAGGGTGTCCTTGCCGTGCTCCAGCCCCCGGAACAGCAGGTACGCGAAGCCGAACCCGATCGTCGCGGTGAGGCCGAGCCGGAACGGGGAGTAGGTGGCCAGGCCTCGCTTCGGCGGTGCGGTGAGCTCGTGCGCGGTCCGTTCCTGCGCGGTCCGTTCGTGCGCGGTCCGTTCGTGCGCGGTCCGTTCGTGCGCGGTCAGCTGGTGGGCGTTGAGCTCGAGGGCGGGCTGCTCGTGGGACGGCGGAGCCGGCTCTGTCACGGGGTGGCGTCGGCGATGACGGCGCCGAGGTGCTCGTGCAGGTTGCGCAGCTGCTGGTGGGTGCGGTCACGCTCGGCGTCCAGCGCGGCCGCCTGCTGGTGGGCATGGGCGACCAGCTGCTCGGCTTGCTGGCGGGCGTCGGCGATCAGCTGCTCGGCGGCGTCGCGGGCGGCCTGGTGGTCGAGTTGGGCCTGCCGCTCGGCGGCGCTGCGCCGGCTGCGCAGGGTGATCTCGAAGTCCTGCTCGGCCGTCTGGAGCCGCTCGATGGAGGCCCGCTCAGCGGCGGCCCGGGCGGCGGCGGCCTCGTTGTCGAGCCGGTCACGCTCCGCTTCCGCGGCCTCGGTGATGGCGGCGGCCGCGGCGGTGGCCTTGTCCAGCTCCGCGGTGGCGGCGTCGAGGATCTGGTTGGCCTCGGCGCGCGCCTTGTCGAGCTCCGCGGCGCTCTGCACCCGCGCCTGGGCAAGCTTCTGATCGGCCTCCGCCGAGCGCTGGGTGGCTCCGGCCGTCAGCCGCTGCTGGGCGGCGGCCGCCTCGGCGCGGACCCGTTCGGCGTCGGCCCGGGCGGCCGAGAGCACCCGCTCGGCTTCCTGCTCCGCCGAGCGGCGGATCGCCGCGGCCTCCTCCTCGGCGGTGCGCCGGGTCTGGGCGGCCTCCTCGGCGGCCAGCTGCAGCATGTCGCGGATCCGGTCGGAGACCTGGACCGAGCTGGGTACCTCGACGGTCGCGACCGCCTGCTGCTTCAGCGACTCGATCTGAGCCTCCCGGCTGGCCAGCTGGGCCGCCCGGTCGGCGCTGGTTGCCAGGGCAGCGTCGCGGGCTGCCTTCAAGTCGGCGAGCTGGGCCTCGACCTGGGCGACGTAGCTGTCCACCTGCCGCTTGTCGTAGCCGCGGATGCCGACGTCGAAGATCGGCTCGTTCTCCTCGAGCAGCGGCAGGAGTTCGGTGGTGTGGTCTTCTGCTGCCATGCCTCTCATCCTCGCACGTATCACCGGCGCTTCAAGGAGACTCTCCTGGCGCTGGCATCGCCGCGGGCAGCTCGTGCGGGCGGCTACCCTGCCGGCGCCGACAGCCGGCTGATCGCCAGCTGGGCCAGCAGCGCGGCGCCGTCCGGCAGCACCGCCTCGTCGAAATCGGCGAAGGCCGAGTGGTTGAACGGCGCGCTGGCCGGGTCGGCGCCGGGTGGGGTGGCCCCGAGGAAGGCCATCGCGCCGGGCACCGCCTGCAGCACCCGGGAGAAGTCCTCCGAACCTGCCAGCGGCGCCCGCATCGGGCGTACCCGCTCCGGCCCGAGCAGCTCCCCGGCGATCCGATCGACGAAACCTGCCTGCGCGTCGTCGTTGACGGTGGCCGGGTACTGCTCCTCCCACCGCACATCGGCGGCCAGCCCGTGCGCCTCGGCGATGCCCCGGCACAGCCGGACCGCTCGCTCGGCCACCTTGCGCTGGGCCTCGGGGGAGAAGGACCGGACGGTGGCGACGATCTCGGCCCGTTCGGAGATGACGTTGTGCTGGATGCCGGCGTGCAGCGACCCGACCGTGATCACCACCGGGTCGAAAACATCGAACTGGCGGGTCACCAGCGTCTGCAGCGCGATCACGATCTCGGCCGCGACCACCGTCGGGTCCTGGGCCAGGTGCGGTTGCGAGCCGTGGCCGCCGGCGCCGATCACCCCGACGTGCAGCACGTCGGAGGCGGCCATGAACGGGCCCGGCCGGGTGGCCACGGTGTTCGAGTCGAAGATGGCCGAGGTCACGTGCAGCGCGTACGCGGCGTCGGCGGTCCGGCCCGAGGCCTCGAGCACGCCCTCGGCGATCATGTGCCGGGCCCCGTCGTGGCCCTCCTCACCCGGCTGGAACATCAGCACCACGTCGCCGGCCAGCCGATCGCGGTGGCTGGTCAGCAGCCGGGCAGCGCCGATAAGCATGGTGGTGTGCAGGTCGTGCCCGCAGGCGTGCATGTTGCCGTTGGTGGCGGCGAAGTCCAGGCCGGTCTGCTCGACCACCGGCAACCCGTCCATGTCGGCCCGCAGCAGCACGGTCGCCCGCCCGCCGGCCGGCTCGGCGCCGGTGTCGCTGCCGCTCCCGGTGTCGGTGTCGCTCCCGGTGTCGTTGGCGCGGCCGGCGCCGCGCAGCACCGCCACCACCGAGCCGACCTGCTCGCCGGTCTGCACCTCCAGCGGCAGGCCTGCCAGTTCGGCCAGCACCCGCTCCTGGGTGCGCGGCAGCGCGAGCCCGGTTTCCGGCTCGGCATGCAGCGTCCGCCGCAGCGCGGTCAGGTCGTCGGCGAAGGTACGGGCGTCGTCGAGCAGGTCCACTGGTTCTCCAGGTTGGCTCAGAGGGATGCGGGAACGTGCGAGGCCACGGGGAGCGCGGAGAAATCCCGGACCAGCCGGCCCCGCCGCACCACGTACACGATGCGCCCCCGCAGGTCGGTGAAGTCGAACGGGTCCCCGGACACCAGGACCAGATCCGCCTGCAGGCCAGGGCGGACAGCGCCGAGCCGGTCCTCGGCGCCGAGCAGGGCGGCGGCCGAGGAGGTGGCCGCGGCCAGGGCGGCCGCCGGTGACAGCCCCGCGCGCCGCATCAGCGCCAGCTCGTCGGTGTTGCGGCCGTGCGTGAAGACGCCGCTGTCGGTTCCCATCGCGATCTTCACGCCGGCCTGCACCGCCCGGGCGATCGAGGCCTGGTGGTCGCCGAGCACGCCGCGGGCCTTGGCCACGATCTCCGGCGGCAGCCGCGCGCCGGCATCGATGGCCTCGACCAGGGCAACCGGCGCCAGCAGGGTCGGCACCAGCCACGCGCCGGTCGAGAGCATCAGCTCGATCGCCTCGTCGTCGAGATAGACCCCGTGCTCGATCGAGCGGACGCCGGCCCGCAGCGCGTTCTTGATGCCGGGCGTGCCCTGGGCGTGGGCCATCACGCCGAGCCCGGCCGCGGCGGCCTCGGCCACACACATCGCGAGCTCGTCCGGCGCGAACTGCGGATGCCGGGGATCGTCGCGGGTCGAGAGCACCCCGCCGGACGTGCACACCTTGATCACGTCGGCGCCGGCCCGGATCAGCTCCCGGACCCGGCTGCGCATCCCCTCCACACCGTCGACCACCGAATCGGGCCGGCCCGGGTGCGGCACCAGCAGCCGGTGCAGGTCGCCGTGCACGTTCCAGCCGTCGGCGTGCCCGCCGGTCTGGCTGAGCACGGTCACCGCGATCTGCAGCGCCGGGCCGTCGATCAGGCCGTCCTCGACCGCGCACTTGATGCCCAGGTCGGCGCCGCCGGCATCCCGGACGGTGGTGACGCCGGCGTCCAGGGTCCGCATCAGGTTCCGCTGAGCCGTATAGAACTGGTAGGAGAACGGCTCGCTGGCCAGCCGGACGCTGTCCATGCCCGAGAACACTGAGTGCACGTGGCAGTCGATCAGTCCCGGCAGCACGGTCAGCCCGGTGGCGTCGAGCACCGTGTCGCCGTCCAGGCCGGCGCCCAGCTCGGCGATCAGGCCGCCGGAGAGGGCCACGTCGGCGGCCTCGGGCTCGGCGCCCGAGCCGTCGAAGACCCGGCCGCCGGCGATGACCGTGCGCACTAGCGCGCTCCGACCGGCTGACCGGCGTGAGCGGCCAGCTCCTCCACCGGCTGGTAGTCGAAGTCGTAGCCGAAGCACCGCGGCCCCGAGATTGCCAGGCCCGCCTCGGTCCGCCAGCGGTCGTCACACGGCATCCCGATCACGGTCACCCGGTAGCCGTAGCGGATCTCCTCGGCCGGGATCGGCTCACCGGACTCGGTGGCCATCACCATGATCAGGTCGGGTGTGGTGGCCACGATCTCGCCGTTGCGCATTGCGGCCAGGTGCTCGTTCTGGAAATGCAGGTCGAACGTCTCGCCGGCGAACGCGCCGCTGCCCTCGATGCTGGCCTCGCCGATCGTCCAGCCCCGCTCGGTGCGCCGGGCCACCTCGACGATCTTGCCCTCGAACAGCCGCACCCCGCGCTGGGCCTCGATCACCGCGTCCACCGGCGAGCCGTGGGCCAGCCGGGTCTCCCGGATCGTCCGGCCCAGGCTCTCGGCCAGGGTGAGCACGCCGCGCACCAGCCAGGCCTTGGCGTCCCGTCCGGTCATCGGGTAGAGCGCCATCACGACATGGCAGCCGGAGGCCACGCACGCGGCCCGGCCGATCCGCTCGGCCCAGGCGTTGGTCGGCGACTTCATGATCACCACGTTGCCGTGCTCGTCCACGAAGGCCATCGGCGTGCACATGCCGCCGTAGAGGGTCGGGGTCACCATCTCCAGCGACGGAAAGGCGCGCCCCATGCCGTCGGCATCGACCACCGGCAGCCCGGTCGAGGCGGTGGCAAAGGGAGTCACGGCGTTCAGGCCACCGGCTTCGGCCGGCGCCACATGGGTGAACCTGATGCCGAGAAAGCTTTCCAGCTCCCGCAGCGCCAGCACCGCATCCTGGTCGCGGGGCAGCTTCTCGACCAGCACGCCCGGCGCGCCCATGCCGGCGATGAACACCACCATCGCGTCGTCCGGCACTTCTTCCAGATCCACCAGTTGGACCGGGCCGTGCTTGCGGATGGCCTCGCGGGCCAGCAGCATCCCGACGTAGGGATCACCGCCGCCACCGGCGCCGAGGATGGTCGAGCCCAGCGTGATGTCGGCCAGCACCGACTCGTCGACGAGTTTCACCTGTGCGCTCCTTGCAGAGTGGGTTGGGCCGGTTTGGCGGAGAGGTCGCCGATCGCCTTGACCCGCACGCGCAACGCGGTGCCGTCGGGCAGGTGGGTGAGCGGAACGTCCTCGGTCTCCACGATCCGCACGGTGGCCGGATCGGCGCCGGCCTGGATGGCCCGGGCCACGGCCTGCTCGTGGGCGGCTGCCAGCACGTCGGCCCGGCTGGAGTTGACGACGCTGAAGATCCGGTCGACCTCGCCGCCGACCTGGGCGAACGCGGCGCCGACGGCATTGGCCACCTCGGCCCGGTCCGGCCGGATCACCTCCTTGATACCGGGCAGCTCGCCGAGCAGCACCGAGCCGCCGCCGACCACCACCACCGGGGTGTCGGCGGCCGACAGCTTGGCCCGGTCCACCGCCTCGACGATCCGGCCGCGCACGTCGGCCAGCCCGGCCTCGATCACCGATCGAGGAATGCCTGCGACCGCAGCCGAATCTCCGATGTCGGCGATGCCGGCCGCCACCGCGAGGTCGGTCAGGGTCATGGTGGCGCCGCCGAACACCATCGCCTCGGTGGACAGCCGGAAGCCGACGCTGTCCGGGCCGACCCGCCGGCCGTCGTCGTGCACGATGCTGCCGCCGCCGATCCCGAGCGACAGCACATCCGGCATCCGGAAGTTGCTGCGCACCCCGCCCAGGCTCAGCGCCACCGTGGACTCGCGGGGAAAGCCATGGCGCAGCATGCCGACGTCGGACGTGGTGCCGCCGACGTCGATCACCAGGCCGTCCTGCACGCCGGACAGGAAGGCCGCGCCGCGCATCGAGTTGGTGGGGCCGGAGGCGATGGTGAAGATCGGGAACTTGCGCGCGTAGTCCAGGTTCATCATGGTGCCGTCGTTCTGCGACAGGAAGATCGGCGCGTTGATGCCCAGCTCGCCGAGCACCCGCTCGAAGCCGTCCACCACCCGGCCGGCCATCGGCCGCAGGCAGGCGTTGAGGATGGTCGCGCTTTCCCTTTCCAGCAAGCCGATCCGGCCGATGTCGGCCGAGGAGGTGATGCTGATCCCGGGCAGCTCGGCGGCCAGCAGCTCGGCCGCTCGCAGCTCGGCGTCCGGGTTGACCGGCGAGAACACCGCGCTCAGCGCGATGTGTTCGATGCCCAGCTCGCCGATCCGGTGGGCCACCTCGATCAGCGCCGGCTCGTCCAGCCGGTTCAGCGGCGAGCCGTCGAACTGGGAGCCGCCGTGCACGATGAACACGTGGTTGCCGATAGATTCGCGCAGCGCCGGTGGCCAGTCGACCATGGGCACCAGCAGCTGCGGTGGCGTCGACAGCCGGACGGCGGCGACCGGGGCCAGCTCGCGGGCCTGGGTGATGGCGTTGATGAAGTGGGTGGTTCCGATCAGCACCGCCTCGATCTGGCTGAGATCGTGGCCGGCCGTGGTGTCGCGGACGCTGGCCAGGATGCCGCCGATGACGTCGGCGGTGGTCGGCGCCTTGGCCGACGACAGCACCGTGCGGCCATCCAACAACACTGCGTCGGTATTGGTGCCGCCGACGTCGATGCCGAGTTTCATGAAGGTGTTGTCCGTTCTGTTGAGCGGTAAGAGGTCATTCCTTGCGGGTGCGGTCGATGGCGACCGCCGCGATCAGGACCACGCCTGAGGCGGTGCCCTGCCAGAACGAGCTCACCCCGGCGACGTAGAGCAGGTTGTTGAGGATGGCCAGGAACAGCACGCCGAACAGGGTCCGGGTGACGCTGCCGAAGCCGCCGGAGAAGCGGGTGCCGCCCAGCAGCACCGCGGCGATCGCGGACAGCTCCATGCCGACGCCACCGGTCGGCTGGGCCGAGCCGAGCTGGCCGACGGTGAGCAGGCCGGCCAGCGCCGCGAACAACCCGCAGATGCCGAAGGCGATGATGATGACCCGGTCGGCCGGCAGCCCGACCAGCCGGGCCGCGTCGGGATTGGAGCCGACGGCGTACAGCGCCCGGCCGTAGGCGGTGCAGCGCAGCAGCAGCACCACCAGCAGGTACAGCGCCGCGGCCAGGATCACCATGTAGGGGACGCCGTAGAACCGGTCATTGGCCAGGGTGTCCAGGAACGGCACGTACACCGTCTTGCTCT
>Ga0326721_10000216_pt1 | contig 19949 bp, 16 predicted proteins | sample SGPome_FD_203951 | JGI IMG/M metagenome (GOLD analysis project Ga0326721, IMG submission 203951) | Soil microbial communities from Southern Great Plains, Lamont, Oklahoma, United States - SGP_1_2016 | ecosystem: Engineered > Artificial ecosystem > Soil microcosm > Unclassified | place: USA...
GCTGCCCGCCGGATTCCTTCATCGGTGGCTGGTGGAAGGCGGACAACTCCTCCTTCTGCCGCGGCAGCGCCCGCTATTACATCGACTGCAACGCCTACCGCGACGGCCGGTACGCCTGCCGCTGCAACAAGACCACCTGTGACCAGCGGCTGGTGGCCTGCAACCAGTTTCGCTACGGCCAGTGCAACACCCAGATCCCGTGGTCCTCGACCGGGCCGGTGCTCTGCCGGGTGGTCTCGTGCACGCCGCCCTGGGTGCAGTTCGGCGGCACCTGCTCCAGCTCCAGCGCCACCGACAACAACACGGCCAGCCACACCGCGCCGTGCAACGTGAACCGGGCTCCGGTCGGCTATGTCGATCAGATCGCCAGCACCGCAAATACTGTGCGCATCAAGGGCTGGACCTATGACCCAGACGCGCCGGCGACCTCGCTGACCGTCCACATCTATCAGGACGGCAAGTTCCTGCGGGCGGCCACGGCCAACAAGCCCCGGCCGGACGTCAACACCGCCCGGCACGTCACCGGCCAGCACGGTTTCGACATCAGTTTCGCCGCCACGAACGGTTACCACTACTACAGCGTCTGGGCGCTCAACATCGGCCCGGCCGGCAGCAACCCGCGCCTGGGTGGCCGGGGCATCACCGTCAATCCGGGGGTGGCGCCGACCGGTTACCTCGACTCCGCCGTCGCGGTCGGCAACAGCGTGGTGCTGACCGGGTGGGCCTTCGACCGGGACGTGCCCAGCACCTCGATCGGCATCGCGGTGTACCAGGACGGCAAGCGGCTGCCGGACACCCGGACGAACGTGAACCGTCCCGACGTCAACGCCGCCTACAAGATCACCGGCACCCACGGTTTCAAGATCACTATCCCCACCACCCCGGGCAGCCACGCCTACCGGGTGTGGGGGCTCAACGCCGGCGGCGGCACCGAGAACCGCTCGATCGCCAGCCGCACCGTGGTAGTGCCCGCCGCCACGACGAAGGCCGCCGTGACTCCGGCCGTCGCCGTCGGCCCGGGCCGGCCGTACGGCCAGCTGGACTCGATCACCGCGACTGGCGGCAGCGTGCGGCTGGTCGGCTGGGTGGCCGATCCCGATCCGACCGATGCCGGTCCTGGCGACGGCCATCCTGCCGCGAGCGAGGACGCCGCCACCGTGGCTGCCGTGGCGGTCTACGAGGACGATCACACCCTGCACTGGCATCCGGCCCGCTCCGATCGCGGCGCCTACGACCGGTCCACCGGCCGGCGGGCCTTCGACTTCACGATTCCGGCCGGGCCGGGTGTCCACACCTATACCGCGTATGCCCTCGGCAGGGGCCCCGGCGGTGAGGGTGATCAGAGCGAGGACGGCGAGATCCTCCCGATCGGCCAGCACACCGTCCGGGTGGACCAGTCGGGCCCGCTCGGCAGGGTGGAGTCGGTGCGGCGGATGGGCGACACCGTCCGGATCACCGGCTGGGCCTACGACCCGGACCGGCCCGCCAGCCGCCCGGGCCTGACCGTGTTCCGGGACGGCGCGCTGCTGTCGCGGCACGAGACGGGGTCCGATCATCCGGAGCTGCCCGATGCTGCCAGGTCGGCCGGGGCCGGCTTCGACCTCACCCTCGCCGACCTGCCGGGCACCCACACCTACACCGTGTACGCGGCGCACGCCGGCTCGTCGGCCGCGCCGGTCCTGCTCGGCGGCCGGACGGTATCCGAGGACGAGGACAACCCGACGGCGGTATCGGTATGAGCGGCACGCTGGCAGCGGGCGCGCTGCTGATCGCGGCGGTGTCCGGGGCGCGCGGCACCTGGTCGCCGTGCGGACTGTCGATGATCTCGGCGATCAACCCGCTGTCCGAGCGTTCTCGCGGCAACCGGTACTGGCTCACCGCCAGCTGGTTCGTGCTCGGGTCGGTGCTCGGCGGGGTGATGCTCGGCTCAGCCGGCGGCGTGCTGGCCGTCCTGCTGGGCCCGCTGGGCGGCCATCCGGTGGCGGCGGCCTGGATCGCCGTGCTGGCCTGCCTGGTCGCGCTCGCCGCGGATCGGCGGCTGGCCGGCTTCCAGCTGCCGTTGCATCCGCGCCAGGTCAACGAGTTGTGGCTGACCCGCTACCGTCGCTGGCTGTATGCCGCCGGCTTCGGCGTGCAGATCGGCGTGGGCTTCGCCACCTACATCATGACGGCGGCCACCTACCTGGTGGTGGTGCTGGCCGCGCTGACCGGCTCACCGGCGCTGGCGCTGGCCACCGGGACGGTGTTCGGCCTGGTTCGCGGGCTTGCCGTGCTGCTGAGCGCCAGGTGCCGGACGCCAGCGGCGCTGCGGCAGCTGCACCTGCGGTTGAGCCAGCTGGAACCAGCGTCGCTGCGCGCCGTGATACTCATCGAGGCGCTGCTGGCCGGCGGCCTGGCCTATGCGGCGGCGGGAATCAGGGCAGGCACCGGCGTCCTGCTGCTGGCCTACCTGATCATGCTGGCGGGCGAGCGCGGCTGGCTCAGGCCAGGGTGGCGGGGGGCCGCGCGGAGCAGCACCACCGGCTGATAGCACCACCGCACCACCACGGGGTCAGAACCCGTCGGGCAGAGCGTCCGATCGGCTTACGAGAGATGACGGCAGATGCGTGTGAAGGCAGTGCTGGCCAGCGCCAGCGGATTAGCTCTGATGCTCGGCTTGATCACCGCGGTGACGGCGACCGCGCCGGCCGCGGCCTCGGTGAGCAGCCAGGCCACCAGTGCCGTCAACTATGCCCATGCGCACGGCTACCGGTCCTCGGTGGGCGTGCTCGACACCCAGACCGGCGCCTTCACCGGAGCCGGTGACTACAACAGCTACTACGCCTCCGAGTCGGTGATGAAGGTGTTCATCGCCACCCGGCTGCTGATGACCGGGCAGATGAGCGGCTGGAACGAGACCACCGCGTACAAGATGATCACCCAGTCCGACGACTCCTCGGCCAACGCGCTCTACGGCCGGACCGGCGGTGACGGCGTGATCACCTGGATCAAGCAGGCGCTCAACATCCCCAACCTGGGGGCGCCGCCGCTGCGGCCGGGATGGTGGGGCGGCACCCGGATCACCGCGGCCGGGATGGCTACCTTCTACAACGCGGTCCGGCACCGCCCCTCGATCTGGAACTGGCTCGGCAACGCGATGCACCACGCGACCCGCTACGGCTCCGACGGCACCTACCAGTTCTTCGGCATTCCGAGCGCCACGACCGGCGCGGGTGTCAAGCAGGGCTGGGGCGGTGACGACGCGGCCTGGCAGCCGGCCTACAACTCCACCGGCTTCGTCAACGGCGACCGGTACGCGGTGGTGATCCTGACCCAGGGCGGCAGCTACGGCTCGATCCCCGCAATGCTGACCGCCGAGGCCAAGCTGCTGATGCCGGGCGGCCGGATCGCCCATGACGACCCGCTGGGCCGGGTCGACGTCTGGCGGCTGTACGGGCGCTACCTGAAGATCACCGGCTGGGCCTTCGACCCGAACGCCACCACCAGCGGCGTGCGGATCTGGTTCCACGTCAACGGGACGCCGGTCAGCTACGTCCAGACCACGGTGTACCGCCCCGGCGTCAACGCCCACTACCACATCACCGGCAACCACGGTTTCACCACGACGCTGAAGCTCAACAATGGCGCCAACACCGTCTGCGCGTACGCGATGAACCTGGGCGCCGGCCATTACAGCGAGATCGGCTGCCGGAGCATGACGCTGCCGGGCATCCCGGTGGGCTACGTCGACTCGGTCGTCCAGAAGGGCAGTGTCGTCACCCTCAGCGGTTGGTCGTTCGACTATGACGCGCCGACGTCCCCGTTGACCGTGGTGGCCCGGGTGAACGGCGCGCTCGCCGGCACGGTGGGCTCCACGATCCTGCGCCGGGACATCAACACCCTCTTCCACGGCACCGGGCTGCACGGCTTCACGGTCACCGTCCGGGTGCCGGCCGGCGCCAGCACGGTCTGCGTCTACGCCCTCAACAAGGGCCCGGGCTCCACCGGCCGGCCGGGGTGCCGCATGATCCAGCTGAGGACGTCCCCGTTCGGGCGGATCGATTCGGTCACCGTGCGGGGCAACCAGGCGGTGATCACCGGCTGGGCATTCGATTTCAGCAGCGCGGCCCGGGCGATCGGCGTGACCGTCACCCGCAACGGCAAGCAGGTGGCCTCGAGCCCGACCTCGCTGGTGCGTTCCGACGTCAACCGGGCCTGGTCGGTCACCGGCACGCACGGGTTCAGCTACTCCGTCGGGCTGGCTGCCGGCGCGAATCAGCTGTGCGTGACCGGGGTGAACATCGGGGCCGGCGCCAACGCGCTGCTGGGCTGCCGGACGGTGACGCCGGAGCCCGCCGGCTGACCGCGGCCGGCTGGCCGCTGGCTGCTCGGCGCGAGCTGCCTACGGCGCGAGCTGTTCCCGGTGCTCGGGCTCCAGGCCCTCGCGGACGTCGGCGACCGGCTTGCCGTCCTCGCGCCGCCAGGTGCGGAACGCGCTGATCATCCCGATCAACCAGACCGTGCCGATCAGGTAGGCCCCGACCACGTCGGACAGGTAATGCACGCCGAGGGAGATCCGGGAGAAGCCGATCAGCAGCGCCAGCGCGACTGCGGCGATGACAGCCGTTGGCCGCCAGCGCCGGGGGATGATCGGCAGGAAGACGGCCAGCAGCACGCCGTAGCCCACGATGGCGGCCTGGGCGTGTCCGCTGGGAAAGGACTTGCCGGCCGCGACCGCGACCGGGTCAGTCAGATGAGGTCGGGCCCGGTTGACTGCCAGCTTCACCGCGTTGTTGAGCAGCGAGCTGCCCGCCACGGTGACCACCACGAAGATCGCCAGCCGCCGCAGCCGCCGCCACAGCAGCCAGCCGGCGACGAGCGCCATGACCAGGAACCAGACCACCGTCTTGCCGGAATTGCTGAGCCCCCGCATCACCGAGGTGAACCCGGGATGGGTCAGCGCGTAGCGATGCAGGTCGTTGGCCGTCGCCCGGTCCAGCCGCAGCAGCCGCTCCGACGACGAGGTGACCAGCAGCAACACCGCCAGGAACAGCGCCGCCGCGACGAAGGCGATCACGAAGACCAGCGCCGCCCGGCCGGCGAACCGGCGCCGGCCGGCGTTCTCCCGCTCGCCGGTCGGCGCGGTCTCGTCGGTGGGCCGGGTCTCGCCGGCAGTCGGGGTCTTGCCGGTTGGCGCGGTCTCGTCGGTCGGACGACGGCGGCCGGTTGAGTCCGGCTCCGGAGTTGTCATGACCGCTCGCATCGCACGGTGAGCGCCGCGGCAAGCACGTCGACCCGCAGCTCGGTGGCCTCACCCCGGAAGTCACCGTCGAACTCCACCGGCACGGCGACGGCGGAGGTGATCCGGACCCGCTTGGCGCGCCAGATCTCGGCCTGCGGCCCGGACGCCGGACGGCGGCGCAGGATCCGCCAGACCAGCGCCGGCCAGTCCCTGATCCGGCGGGGCGCGAGCACCAGGACGTCGAGCTGACCGTCGTCGGGGCAGGCGTCGGGCATCAGCGTGATGCCGGCCTCCAGCTGGCCGACATTGCCCACCAGGACACCGACGGCCGCCGTGCGCACCGGCTCGCCGTCATCGAGGGTGATGGTGAAGTCGGCATGCGGGCTGCGCCGCAGCGCCCTGGCCAGGCCGCCCAGGTAGGCCAACCAGCCGAGCCGGTCCTTCAGGTCGTCGTCGGTATCACGGATCAGCGCCGCGTCGAAACCCAGCCCGGCCATCACCACGAACCGCTGCTCGGCTGCCTCCAGCACGTCGATCACCCGCTCCTGGGCGCCGAAGGCGACCTCGAGCGCTTCGGGCAGCTCCAGCGGAATATCGAGGTTGCGGGCCAGCAGGTTGCCGGTGCCGACCGGAATCACCGCCATCGCCACCTCGGTGCCGGCCAGCGCGCCGGCGCAGGCCGCCACGGTGCCGTCCCCGCCACAGACCAGCACCAGCCGCGCGCCGGCCGCGATCGCCTGCGCCGTCTGGCCGGCGCCGGTGTCGTCCTCGGTAGTCTCGTACCAGGTCGGTTGCTCATCGCCGCAGCGCTCGAGGATGGCCGCCTTCAGCGCGGCGAGGTCGGAGATCGTGACGGGGTTGAGCACCGCGGCGACGCTGCTCACGTCCGCGGCCGCCTGCCCAGCAGCACCGTGCTGGTTGCCGCCAGCCAGCAACACGCCAGCAGCGCCCCGGCGATCACGTCGGTGGGGTAGTGCATGCCGCGGTACATCCGCGACAGCGCCACCACCACCGGTACCAGCACCGCGGCCGCGGTGGCCAGCGTCCGCAGCCAGACCGCCGCCCCGGCTCGCCAGGCGAGCACCGCCAGCCCGCCGTACAGCGCCACCGACGCGGCGGTGTGCCCGGACGGAAAGCTCGAGGTCGGCGGAGCGGAGTCCAGGTGCCGCACCGGCGGGCGGGCCCGGTCGACCAGCAGGGTGGTGCTGACGAAGATGGTCACCTCGCCGATCACCGAGACGGCCAGGAACAGCGGCTCCCGCCAGCGCTTGAAGGCCAGCCGCAGCAGCACGAAGGCCACCAGCGCGACCGCGATCACGGTGAGCGTCTCGGCGAGGAAGGTGGCCAGGTGGGTGAGCTCCGTCCACGGCTCGTGCCGGTGGGCCGCCAGGCTTCGGTCCACCGAGGCATCCCAGCGCACCAGGCCACTCGTCCGCCACTGGTGGCCGAGCAGGTGGCCGACAGCCACCAGCAGCAGCCAGATCAGCACCGCCGCGGCCAGCAACCAGAGCGCCGCAGCCTGCCAGCCGCGATGCTGCCCGCCGGGGTCGGTCCGGTCGGACTGGCGCTGGCCGAACGGCTGCTGCTCCGGTTGCCGATCCAGTCGGCTCATGCGGTGCGTCGCCAGGCAGCCTCGGCGTAGGCGTACAGCCCGAAGGCGACCAGGCCTACCGCGCAGACGCCGACCAGCAGCCGGCCGGTGTCGGATTCGGCGACGGTGCGGCGCAGCGCGCCGTCCAGGCCGCGGGCCTTCTTCGGGTCGTAGTCCAGCGCAGCCTGGATCAGGAAGAAGCCGACCAGGCTGAACACCACGCCGCGGGCCGTGATGCCGAAGGTGCCGAGGAACCAGACGATGCGGCGGCTGCCGGTCGGCATCTCCGCCATCGCGAAGTGCTTCTTGAACTTTCGAGCGACGCCCTCGTAGACAAGCGCGAGCCCGACGCCGATCACCACGGCGCCGGCGATGCCGACCAGCCAGCGGCCGGCCGGGTACTGCATCACCTTGGTGGTCAGCAGTTGCTGCTGGCTGGCCTGGCTCTTGCTGCGAGCGTGCGCGAGCAGGTTGAAGGCGCTGAAGGCCAAGCCTGCGTAGATCAGGCCGCGGACCAGCGACTGCAGCCGCGGGCCCACGTCGCGCGCCTTGTCGCCCTTGCCGACCACTCCGAAGGCCACCTCGGAGAAGCGCCAGAGCGCGTAGCCGACGAACCCGATCGCGATCACCCACAGCAGCAGGAAGCCACCGTTGTGCCGGGTGACCTCCTGCATCGCGCCCCGCTGATCTGCCTCGGGAGACCGCTCCCCCAACACCAGCAACACGGCGAAGAAGCCGAGCAGCAGGTAGATGGTGCCGCGGGCCGCAAACCCCAGCTTGGCAAGGCCCTTGAACCCGTCGCTGCGGGCCACCCGCCGCGCACTCGTGCCTGTCGTCATTTTGCCCCCAGGAGTTCGGCGAAGAGTACTACGGTTCACTTCACCGGAGCCCGCCATCCTTTGCCCTGGAGTTTCACCTCGATGCCATCACCGGATGACCGCCCACTACCGGGCATACCGGTAAGTCCCGGCGATCCGGGGCTGAATGTCCCGGCGGCGCAGGCCCTCGATCGGGTGGCCGGCCAGCTGGACGAGCTGGTTCCGGCTACCTACGAGCCAGGCAGCCGGGTGCTGCCCGACAACGCCCGGCTGGTCCGGTGGGCTGCCCCGCTGTTCCTCGGGTGTGCCGCCATCCTGCTGCCCTGGATCGTGATCGCGGCCGTCACGCTGCCGTCCCACCAGCTGTCGCAGAACTACGACGTGGCCTGGGCCGGCTATGACGTAGGGCTGCTGGTCGGGCTGGTCTGGACGGCGCTCAGCGCGTTGCGCCGCTCGGCCCGGCTCACGATCGCGGCCGCGGCCACCGGGGCGCTGCTGGTCGCCGACGCCTGGTTCGACGTCCTCACCTCCCCCGGCGGGTGGGACCTGGCCGAGGCGGTTGCGATGTCAGCGGTTGCCGAGCTGCCACTGGCCACCTTGTGCTTCTGGCTGGCCTTCCACAGCCAGGAAGTCGCCGAACGGCGGCTGGTCCTGCTGACCGGCCGAGGCCCGCGGCGCTGAGCCGGACCCACTCGACAGGACCACCGGGGGCGACCCGTATCCTCTTCGACGGAGGATTCGCATAGTGGCCTAGTGCGCACGCTTGGAAAGCGTGTTGGGTTAACGCCCTCAGGGGTTCGAATCCCCTATCCTCCGCCATGCGATCTCTCAAGAGATCGGAATGACCTCTAACCCTGACGGCGGTTCGGGTCCTTCGTTTCGTCCTGCGGGAGGCCGTCAACCCGTGGCGGAGACGGTGGCGTGCCACTCGTCCAACAGCTCCCGCTCCTTCTCGCGGTCAAGCCCGACGGTGGCCGGCTCGTCGGTGCCGACAATGGTCGCCGCGGCAGGCTCAGCCCGTTCGGAGGCGAGCACGTCCGCTGCCGTGTCCCGTAGCGGCCTGATGGTCAGGCCGGATCGCAGCGCGCGGGCCGGGTCCGCGGCCTCGACGATTCCGGCCGGATTGGCTCCCGGCCACATCGGCAGCTGGCCGCCGCCCACTCCGCGTGCCAGCAGGAAATCGCGCTCGACCCAGGTCAGGCGCAGTCCAGGCCCCGCTATGGCCGCGGCCATCTCCTCCAGCGCGGCGCCGAACCGCATCGGCGGAAAAGGCGCGGCCGCATGGAAGATGCCACGCTGGTCCGCTTCGACCAGGCGGAGCATCCACGACGTCAGGTCACGGGCGTCGATCCATTGGAAGGACTCGTCGGCCGGGCCCGGCGCCAGCACCTCTCCGCCGGCAGCGAGCCGATTGACCCAGTAGGCGAATCGGCCGGAGTAGTCGAGCGGGCCGATCACATAGGTCGGCCGGACGATGAGGCACTCGCCGAAGGTGTCCTGCGCCGCCTTCTCGCAGAGCGCCTTCAACCCTCCGTACGTCTCATCGGTGATCTCCTCGCCGGCCTCGTCTGCGAGGCCGACCAGCGGAGCGTCCTCGGTGAAGCCGTACTCCTGTGGAGCGGCGTAGGTGGAGGTGGAGGAGACGAGCAGGTACCGCCCGCCCCGGCCGCCGAGCACGGTGTGCAGTTCACGAACGTGCCTGGGCAGGTAGGCGCTGATGTCCACCGTCGCATCCCACGTCCCGCGGCTGAGCGCGCTGATATCGCCGTCCCGGTCGCCAAGCAGATGCACGGCCTCGGGAAAGAGGTCGGCGCCGTTCCGGCCTCGATGGAAGACCGTCACCTGGTGCCCCTGGGCCAAGGCAGCCGACACGAAGTGCCTGCCTATGAAGCGCGTGCCGCCCAGCACCAGGATGTCCATCCCCCACCTCCTCCACCGGGTCATGCTTCCAGATCCGGGCCTGCGACAGCCGCCGGCCTGCACCTGGCGTGTCAGCGCCGGTCGGCCAGCAACCCCTCCAGGGTCGTACGGGCTCCCCGCTCGTGCAGCGAATCCAGTGCGGCGAGGTAGGCCGTGGTGAACCGCTGCTGGTCCACCAGGTCACCGAACAGCTCGCGGTTGCGCAGGAACGCCAGTGGATCGCGGCGCTGCTCGCGCGCCGCCGCGGTCACGGTGCCGGCAAGCCGGTCCACCACCTCGATCGGGTTGCCGTCCTCGTCCACGCCCTCGGCATAGCGGGCCCAGCTGGCGACGACCGCGGCCGAGAGCATGACCTCACCACCGGTGTTGAGGTTGTGGCCGATCACCGGCAACAGCCACTTCGGTATCCGGTCCGAGCTCTCGGCGCAGAGCCGGGCGATCGTGTCGCGGATCTGGGCATTGGAGAAGCGCTCGATCAGCGTCGCCTGGTATGCCCGCAGGTCGATGCCCGGCACCGGCTTCAGGGTGGGGGCGGCCTCGGAATCCATGTAGGCCAGCAGGAAATCCGCGAACAGCGGGTCCTGGGCTGCCTCGTGCACCAGGCGGTAGCCGGCCAGGTAGCCGAAGTAGCACAGCGCCTGATGGCTGGCATTGAGCAGCCGCAGCTTCATCAGCTCATACGGCTCGACATCATCGACGAGCTGCGCCCCCGCGTCCTGCAGCGGCGGCCTGCTGGCGAACCGGCCCTCCAGCACCCACTGGGTGAACGGCTCGCACACCACCGGCCACCGGTCCTCGACACCGAAACGCCGAGCCAGCTCGGCCCGGTCGTCGTCGGTGGTCACCGGGGTGATCCGGTCGACCATGCTGTTGGGGAACGACACCTCCCGCTCGACCCACTCCCCGAGGGCAGGCTCGCGCAATGCCGCGAAGGCGGCGAAGGCCTTGCGCGCTACGTCGCCGTTGCCCTGGATGTTGTCGCAGGACAGCACCGTGAACGGCGCTGCGCCCCGGTGGCGGCGGCGGGCCAGCGCCTCGGTGACCAGGCCGAACGTGGTGCTCGGGACCGCGCCGGGCAGCAGGTCACGCCGGACGCCCGGGTCCTCGGAGTCGAACTGGCCGGTGACGGCGGAGATGTTGTAGCCGCCCTCGGTCACGGTGAGCGAGACGATCCGGACGGCCGGGTCGGCCATCCGCTCGATCACTGCCTCAGGATCGTCCGGTGCCAGCAGGTAGTCCACGATGGAGCCGATCACCCGCGGCTCCAAGGCGCCGTCCGGATGTCTGACGACCAGGGTGTACAGGTGGTCCTGGGCGGCGAGGGCCTCGGCCATCCGCCGGTCGCCGGGCAGCACCCCGACGCCGCAGATCCCCCAGTCCTGTGCGGCGCCGTCGTTCAACAACCGGTCCAGGTACCTGGCCTGGTGCGCCCGGTGAAAGCCGCCGACGCCGAGGTGGACGATTCCCACGCCGACCTGCGCCCGGTCATAACCCGGCACTGCCACCTCGGGGTCCAGCTTGGCAAGGTTCGCCGCGGACAACGACAGCATGGTTGGCTCCTTCTCGACCGGTCGGTCCCACTCGACTCTTCGCTGCCCCTATGACGCAGGTGGGCGGCGGAGGCGCGGTGGCGCCTGACCAGCCGCCGACTGCGGGTGCAGCGGCGCGGCCAGCAAGGCAGCGGCGACCGAGCTGACTGCCTCGTCGATCGAGTCGTGCTCCCAGATCCGCACGACACACCAGCCGTCCGCTTCCAGCGAGCTGGTCACCCGCTGGTCGCGTTCGACGTTGCGGTCCAGCTTCGCGCTCCAGTAGCCGGTCGGATCGGCGGGCCGGCGGCCGTGCATGGCGCAGCAGTGCCAGAAGCACCCGTCGACGAAGACGGCGACCCGCTGCCTCGGAAAGACGATGTCCGGGCGCACTCGCACGCCACCGGCCTGAACCGGCAGGGACACCCGGTACCGGTGTCCCTTCGCGTGCAAGGCTCGTCGCAGCCGTAGCTCCGGAGCGGTGTCGCGGTACCGGTTCGATCTCATGGACGCGCTCGCCGCCGAGGGTGGCGGCGTCGCCGGCAGCGGCGGGCCGGGGCTCATTGACCGCGAGCTGGAGAGGGCGGGTGCTTCCGCGTCACGAGGGCAGGGTACGGCTAAGCCTCCGAACCCTCCTAGGCCGCGACCACGGCGCGGCTCACCCGCAAGACCGGGAGCAGGTACTGCTCACCGATCCACCGGATGACGTCGACGACGACGGCATCCCCGAATCCGAACAGGGCCTGATTGGGTGTCGCCGCGCACACCCGGTACGAGCCGGCGCCCATCAGGCGCGCGTACTCCAACGGGGTCATCCACCGCACCCGCAGGCGTCCTGAGCCCAGTTGCACCAGCGCCTGCCGGCTGGAGCCGCCCCCGGTGGTACGAAGGCAGCCCCCGATGCTGTCCCGGCGCACCTCCCACCGGGCGATGCCGTTCCTGGTGCGCCGGTACGCCGCTCGCCACGAGGTGGCCGGCGCGGTCTGCAAGGCCTCGACGCGGGCGGCCTGCCCCGGGCTGAGGGATGCCTGGAAGGCGCTCACCCGATCGTCATCCCACCACCGGTGATCATCGGCCGCGAGCCGCTCGAGGACTGCCGACAGCTCCGGTGAGTCGTTCGGCAGGGCAGCCATCGGCAGGTAGTGCAGGCGAAGGTCCTGGTGCTTGGCATAGATGCGCCGCACCCACTCAGGACGCACGTCCGAGGCAGGCGGCAGGCCGCTGAGGGCGCCTGCGGGCAGCTGGCCACGCACCCCGACGAGGAACATCCGCGGACGGGACTGGGGCACGAAGTGCCGGGCGTCGATCGTGAAGACGTCGCAGGAATATCCGAACCTGGCCAGCTCGGCCAGCGCGGCCACCAGGTCCTTACCGCCGTGGCTGGACGCGAATCCGATGACATTCTCGAGCAGAACGACCCGCGGGCGGCCCGCGCCGAGCTCGTCGAGAATCCGGGCGAACTCCCAGAACATCCCGGACTGCTCACCCAGCAGCCCGCGCCGGTTGCCGGCGAGAGAGAGATCTACGCAGGGAAAGCTGCTCGTGGCCAGCTCCAGGCCTGCCGGTAGCTGCCGCGAGGTGACGTTCCGGATATCGCCGAGGTGGAACTCACGCGCGTCATGGTTGGCCGCGTAGACGTCGCGCTTGGCCCGCTCTATGTCGTTGGCCCACACCACCTGGAATCCCAGCGGCTCGAGCGCCGCTCGCACCAGGCCGATTCCGGCGAAGAACTCCGCGGTACGCACCGCCCCCTGCTCCACCCCAGCCTGGTCGCCCACCCTGGTGAACCTACCGACGCTTCGGCGCCAGGCTGGCACGGCTTGCGGGGCGCCGGGGGAAATATTCGCCGGCGACCTGCCTAGTCAGGTGGCTCAGGCCTTATGGCGCGGCTTCTTCATCCGACCGCCGCGATCCCCGCCATCCTCGCGAGTCAGCTCGATCAGCTGGCCGGAGATCCGGGTCCGGCTCAGTGCGTCCAGCGTTCTGGGCGGCAGGTCGGCCGGCAACTCCACCAGGCTGTGGTCGATCTTGATGTCGATATGGCCGAAGTCCTGCCGGCTCAGGCCGCCCTCGTTGGCGATGGCGCCCACGATGGCGCCCGGCTGCACCTTGTGCCGGCGGCCGACTCTGATCCGGTAGGTGGCCAGCCGGACGTCGGACTTGGCACGGCGCTGACCGGCCACCCGGACGGCCGGCCGGTCCCGATCACGCTCGCCGGGCTCGCTCTTCCTGCGGACGACCGGAGCTTCGGGCGCGAGCAGGAACGACTCGCCGTCCTGGAACAGCACCGCCAGCGCGGCCGCGACGTCGGCCATCGGCACGTCGTGCTCGCGCACGAAATCCTCGACCAGGCTCCGGAACAGGCCCAGCTGCGGCGAGCCCAGGCTGGCCGTGATGGAGTCCGCGAACTTCGCCACCCGGGTGCTGTTGACGTCCTCGACCGTCGGCAGCGCCATCTCGGTCAGCGGCTGCCGGGTGGCCCGCTCGATCGCGCTGAGCAGGTGCCGCTCCCGGTGGGTCATGAACAGCAGCGCCTCGCCGGTGCGGCCGGCCCGGCCGGTCCGGCCGATCCGGTGGATGTAGGACTCGGTGTCAGTGGGGATGTCGTAGTTGAGGACGTGGCTGATCCGCTCCACGTCCAGGCCGCGGGCCGCCACGTCGGTGGCCACCAGGATGTCCAGGGCGCCGCTGCGCAGCTGGGCGATGGTGCGCTCGCGCTGGGCCTGCACCAGGTCGCCGTTGATGGCCGCCGCCGAGAAGCCGCGAGCCCGCAACCGCTCGGCCAGGTCCTCGGTGGCCTGCTTGGTGCGGACGAAGATGATCATCGCCTCGAACGGCTCGACTTCCAGGATCCGGGTCAGGGCATCCATCTTCTGGGGGTTGGATACCTGCAGGTACCGCTGCCGGGTGTTGGCCGCCGTGACGGTCTTGGCCTTGACGGTGATCTCGGCCGCGTCGGTGAGGTACCGCTTGGCGATCCGCCTGATCTGGGACGGCATGGTCGCCGAGAACAGCGCGACCTGCTTGTCGGCCGGAGTGTCCTTGAGAATCGTCTCGACGTCGTCGGCGAAGCCCATGTTCAGCATCTCGTCGGCCTCGTCGAGCACCAGGAAGCGCAGCTGGGTCAGGTCGAGGGTGCGCTTCTCCAGATGGTCGATCACCCGGCCCGGGGTTCCGACCACCACGTGCGCGCCACGGCGCAGGCCCGACAGCTGCACGCCGTAACTGGACCCGCCGTAGATGGGCAGCACGTGCAGGCCGGGAAGGTAATGGGCGTACTTGCCGATCGCCTCGGCCACCTGCAGCGCCAGCTCGCGGGTCGGAGCCAGCACCAGCGCCTGGGGCGCCTTCTGGCTCAGGTCGATCCGGGACAGGATCGGCACCGCGAACGCGGCGGTCTTTCCGGTACCGGTCTGGGCCAGGCCCACGACATGGCGGCCGGCCAGCAGAGCCGGGATGGTGGCGGCCTGAATCGGTGACGGGGTCTCGTAGCCGACATCGGCCAGGGCGCGCAGCACGCGCTCATCGATGCCAAGGTCGGCGAAGTCTACGTGGGAGTGATCCTCAGCGGTGCTCATCAGCGTCCAATCTAGTGGAGCGGGACGCGAGGTCGATCAGGGCCGATCACGGCCGATCAGGTCAGCGAGCTCGGGTCCGACGGCACGTCGATCGCGTGCTGGCGCAGGATCTCCAGCGGGATGATCTCCAGCGCCAGGGCGTTGGTCGCCGCCAGCACCACCGGGGCCGCCACCCCCGCCCGATGCGACTGCAGCCAGCGCATCGCCACCACGCACCAGCGGTCGCCGGGGCCCAGGCCGGCGAAGTCGTATTCCGGCCGGGGCGTCATCAGGTCATTGCCCAGCTGCCGCTGGTGTTGCAGGAATTCCGAAGTCAGCACCACGCACACGGTGTGGCTGCCGACGTCCTGCGGGCCGGAGGTGCAGCAGCCGTCCCGGTAGAAGCCGGTCACCGGATCGGTCCCGCACTCCTCGAGTTCGGCACCCAGCACGTTACGGCTCTCGGTCACGCCGCAAGTCTCGCATCGGCCGCGCATGTTCGGCGACCAATCCGTTGCCCGGTTTCAGCCTCGCTCGTTCCGGTCGTCGCGAAGCCAGCTGGCGCTGCCCTCATCCAGCCGCAGCTCGGCATCGCACATCGCCGCCGCCTCCGGATCGTGGGTGGCCACCAGCACGCCGGCTCCGCGGCGCGCCTCACCCCGCAGCAGGCCCATCACCCGGCCCCGGTTGACCGCGTCGAGCTCGCTGGTCGGCTCGTCGGCGAGCAGGTACAAGCCTTGCTCGGCCAGCCCCCGGGCGACCGCCACCCGCTGCTGCTGGCCACCGGACAGCTCCTCCAGCAACTGGTCGGCGGCCTCGTCCAGCCCCAACGCCAGCAGCGCCGCCTCGGCCCGGTCCCGGGCGTCGGCCAGCCGGGCGGCAACCAGCGGCACGGCCACGTTCTCGATCGCGGTCAACATCCGGAGCAGGGCATTGCCCTGCGGGATCAGCACGATCCGGCGCCGCACCGCCTGGTCGCGCCCACTGACCGGCTCGCCTGCCACGCTCACCGTGCCGGCCGTCAGCGGGACCAGGCCCGCCAGCGCAGCCAGCAAGGAGCTCTTGCCCGCCCCGGACGGTCCGGTGACGGCGATCAGCCGTCCGGGTTCGAGCACCAGATCGGTCGGCTGGACGGCGACCACCGGACCGAACCGCACCTCGATCCCGGTCGCGCACAACGCCGCCGTCATCGCGGCGGTCATCGCCGGGCTCCCGGCGGCCGGCCGGCGGTATCCGGGCCGCGTGGGTCCAGCAGCACGGTGCCGTCCGGGTTGAGCTGGACCCGCAACAGGGTGCCGGGCGCGATCTGCTCCCGGATATCGGGCGGCAGCTGTAGCGAGCCGTCCCGGCCGAGCACCGCGAAGTCCTCGCCGCCGTGCCCCTCCGCCCCGATCCGGCCGTCCCGGATGGTGATGGTCCGCGGCATCCGGGCGGCCACCTCGGGATCGTGGGTCACCGTGATCACCGTCGTGCCGACCGCTCGGTTGACCGAGTTGATGGCCTGCAACACCTCGTCGCGATAGCGGTGATCCAATTGGCTGGTCGGCTCGTCGGCCAGCAGCAGGCCCGGCAGGGTCGCCATTCCCACCGCCACCGCCAGCCGCTGCAGCTGACCGGGAGTGAGCTCGACCAGCCGATGCCAGGCGCAGTCGGCCAGCGACAGCAGGTCCAGCACCTCCATCGGCCGCGGCAGGTCCAGCACCCCCAGCCGGCGGGCTGCCTTCTGCGCGAAGGCCACGTTCTGAGCGGGCGAGGCGTAACTGAGCAGGTTGCGCACCGCTCCCTGCAGCACCGCGCCGACCTCGACCGCCCGCAGCCGGTCCAGTTCGTCGTCAGCAAGCATGCCCAGGTCGTGCTCGCCCACCCGCAGCCGTCCGGCGCTGGGCCGCTGCACCCCGGCCAGCAGCGTGATCAGCGTGGACTTGCCCGAGCCGGACGGCCCGAGCAGGCCGATCAGCTGGCCGGCCGGCACCTCCAGGTCGACGCTGGTCAGCGCGACCACGTCGTTGCCTTCCAGCCGGTAGATGTGCACCAGGCCGTGCGCCAAGACCGACAGGCCCCTGCGCGCCGTCATTGGCCCTCCCGCAGCACCGCGGGCGACACGGCGCGCAGCACCAGCGCGGTGGCCATCGCCGCGGCGCAACAGAGCAGCGCCAGCACGCCGCCGGCCGCCAGCAGGACCGGCGGCCACCCGGTGCGAAAGCTGGGCGGCGGCACCGCGGCCGGGCTGACGAACAGCGCGACCCCGGGCAGCGCCAGCCGGGCCCCGACCACCCCGACCGCGGCGCCAGCCAGCGTTCCGGCCAGCACGCCGAGCAGCTGCTCGGCCAGCACCGCCCGGCGCAGCGGGCCCAGCGGCACGCCGAGCAGCCGCAGCGACGCCAGGTCGTAGCCGCGCGGCCGGCGCGCGGTCACCGCGACGATGACGATGACCAGCGCCGCGAGCAGGGCGGCGATGACTCCCGCCGCCAGCGCGGCTCTGATCGACCAGGCCGGTGGCGAGTCGTCATATCCGGCCTGGCGTTCGGCGGCGGTCGAGCGACCGGTGACCGACATCCCGGCAGCGGTCAGCTCCTGGACCAGCCGCCGTTCCCGGGCCGGGTCCGCCGTCCGCAGCCAGATGCTGCCGGTGCTGTGGGTGAGCAGCGGCTGGGTGGCCGCTATCGCCAGGTCCAGATCCACCAGGAGGGCACCGGCGCCCATCCGGGGCAGGTAGGGCAGCGACCCGACCGGTTGGCAACTGGCTGACTCGCCGTCGATGCCGTGCATCTGCACCGTCGACCCGGCATCGCCGGTCGGGTCGCCGGTGCCGGCGAGCAGGCACGGCAGGCTCACGGGCACGTGCAGGTGCTGCAGGGTTGCGTCCGAGCCGTGGCTGACCGCCTGCAGCAGCAAGTCTCCGGACGGGATCGTGCTCATCGAGATGGTGGCCGCGGCGCCGGTCGCGGCAGCCTCTGCCTCGGCGTTACGCCAGTGCTCGGCCCGGCCCAGCGACACCGGCTGCCAGCTCGCGGCTGAACCGGCTGAGCTCACGTCCAGGCCGAGCACCTGGATCGATGCCTTGACTGCCAGGAAGTCACCGACCGTACGGACCAGGCTGATCCGGCTCAGGGTGCAGCCCTGGTCGCAGCCGGCGATCGTCGCGCTCGGGCTGCTGCCCGTAGCGCCAGCCGCCGGCAGTTGCACGCTGGTCAGCGAGCTGTCCGGGCGGCGCAGCACCAGCCGCAGCGTCACCGGTTGCGGCTGGTCGGGCGACGTCGGATCGTCGCTGACCAGCCGGACGGCGCCCAGCCGTAGCCGCACCGCGCGGCCGGTGACCACGATCGGGGGCGGCGGGTTAGCCGGGGCCAGCCGGTCCAGCAGCGCCTGCGGCGGCGCAGCCTGGTCGAAGCCCCAGTCGGCGATCCGGTTCAGCCGGCCGGGATCGACGGCGAGCACCGGGGTCGCCCCGCCGTCCGGGCGCTGGGTGATCACCGCCATGGCATAACTGCCGCCGGGGTCGGCGTCGGCCACCACCGACCGGAGCGTGGCCGCCGTCGGGGCGCTGACGTCCAGCACCACCGCCGCGCCGACCTCAGCGCCGGCCCGAGCCGTCCGGTTGGCCGCCGCGACCTGCCACTGGTCGACGCTGGAGATCAGCAGCGCCACCGCCACGCACACCAGGGTGAGGACCTGGCGGAAGGCCGGCCAGCGGGCCGCCTGCAGGCCGGCGACCGCGGGCACCAACCGGCCGCGCCAGAACGCCCGACGCCCGGCCGAGCGGGCCGCCGCCAGGACGAGCCGCCCGAGCAGCAGGCCGGCGAGAATCGCGATCAGGGTGGGGGTGACCAGCGCCAGCGCGCTGGTGCGGTTTCCGGTCAGGGCCACCACGAGCCCGGCGACGGCCGCCACCGCCAGCGCGACCTCGGCCGTTGCGGCGCCGCGGCTGGCTGTGCGCGGCGCGACCGTCCGCAGCAACTGCCCGATCGGCTGCGCCGCTGCCCGCCGGGCCAGCAGCGCCGCCAGCGACAGCTCGACCAGTGCCACCGAAAGGCCGGCCAGCAGCACCGGCCAGCGCCACTCCGGCTCCACGCCCGGCGGCAACCACCAGCGGCACAGCACCCAGCAGCTCAGCCAGGCCAGCAGCAGCCCGGGAACCAGCGCGCCACCCACCAGCACGGCGGTCTCGGCGACATAGGGGCCCGCCGCGTGAGCCTTGGGTTGGCCCCGCAGCCTGGCCAGCGCGAACTCGGGACGGCGCTGGTTGACCCCGACCGTCACCACCAGGCCGAGAACCACCAACACCACCAATGCCAGCTGGACGGCCAGCGTCGGGATGATCAACCGGCTCTGCCGCCGGCCGGCATCGGCGTGCTGCAGCAACCCGACCAGCTCCGAGCGCACGCTGCCCCGATCCGGATCGCCGGACGGATGGGCGGCGTCGATCCTGGCCTGGATCGCCCCGATCGCCTGCAGCAGCCGCTGGCTGCTATCGATGTCGATCCGTCCCGGCGGCACCGGCAGGTCTGCGAAATACCGGAACGGCGTGCTGCTGCCGCCGGCCGTCGACGAGCGGCGGGCGGCCTCGAACGCCGCGATGCCGGCCGGCGATAGCAGCAGCGCATCCGAGTGGAGCAGGTCCGGACTATCCCCGCGCGGCTCGTGGATCACACCGGCCGCCGTCGAGTAGGCCCGGTCGAACCAGTAGTCGGTCGCCGGGTCGTAGGGCTGGTAGAGCCCGGCAACCCGGACCGCGCCGATCGGATAGGCCGCCGAGCCGCCCCGGCCGGTCAGCTGCAACCGGTCGCCGACGGCCAGCTTCAGCGCCCGGGCGCTGGAGCTGCTGACCAGCACCTCCAGCCCGGCCGCGGGGCACCGGCCGGCGGTGATCCGCAGCCGCTGGCAGAGGTCGTCGCGGCCTGCGGCGACCGCGTCGAAGCTGGTGTGGGGCGCGACCACCGACACATCGGTCTCGAAGCCGGCCACCGGTGTGACGAACAGGTTCTGATCCTCGCCGCTCGGCAGGTAGGAGCGGACCTCGCCGGGCGAGCTCGCCGTGATCGTGATGCCCCGCTCGGCTGTGCTGGTGTGGCTGAGTTGGGATCGGATGGCGGCCTGCTCCACCGCCCGCTCGTACATCGGGCCCGCCGCGCAGGCCGCGATGGCCGTCATCGACAGCAGGGCGACCAGCGCCGACTGGCCGGCTCGATGGCGTAACGAGCGCAGACCCAACCAGCCGCCGATCATGGGTTTCTCCTATGTCAAGCCGCGGCCGGGAGCAAGTTCCCGGCGGTGGGCTGGACAGCGTTGAGGTCGGTTTTGAGGGTGTTGAAC
>Ga0326721_10000217_pt1 | contig 19779 bp, 17 predicted proteins | sample SGPome_FD_203951 | JGI IMG/M metagenome (GOLD analysis project Ga0326721, IMG submission 203951) | Soil microbial communities from Southern Great Plains, Lamont, Oklahoma, United States - SGP_1_2016 | ecosystem: Engineered > Artificial ecosystem > Soil microcosm > Unclassified | place: USA...
TCGAGCTGCTCGCAAGCTCACCGATTCACTGCACGTGGCCATCCTTGGCCCCTTTCACCGTGGGCATCCTCGCCCGTAGTCAAGCGGCTACTGTTAGCCACTTAACGCCCACCGTACAGCTACATAACACAGATCTCAACTCGGAACTGGAATTGGCCTCAACGAGCCATTCGGGGCGTGTCGGAACTCCCGCCCGGCGCTCACACATCGGCGGGTCGGAAGCCTCGCCGCGGACTGCCGCCGGCCGTCCGCGGCGGGCTGGGCTCAGCGCTCGGCTGGCGGCACCCGGTGCGGGTCGTCCGCGCGCGAGGAGAGCGGATCGGCATGTGCGCCCTCGCCATGAGCGCTGGCGCCGCCGGCCGTCGATCCGCCGGCTGTCGTGCCCGGCCCGACCCGGCCCGGCAGGGGGCCGTTCTGGTCAGCCGTGGCCGCGCGCTCGCTGAGCCGGCGGTTCTCCCGCACCAGCTCCCGGCGTTCCCGGCGCCGCCGCAGCCGGTGCGCCGCCCCGGCCCGGATGGCCCAGAGGCCCAGGGCCAGCACGGCCATGATCGCCAACCCGGCGATCGCGAGCCAGTAGGCGGCCACGTTGTAGTCGTTGTCGAAGACGTGTACTGCGATCGTGCCGTCGTTCTGGACGACGAGGATGATCGCGGCTGCCACGGCGGCAGCGATCAGGAGCAGGCCTATCAGAACCATCAGGTTCCCCTCAAGCCAGGTCGGACGGGGCGTGCGCTGTTTGCAGCCCGGATCCATCTGGCTGCAGAGTCTAGTTCCCGTTGGCCTTCCGCGAGCCCGGTGAGCCCGTGAGCCGGGGCGAACCGGCTCAGCTCTGGCTGGTCCGGCGCAGCGGGGCGCCCAGCCGGTGCAGGTAGCCCAGGGCGGCGGCGTAGGAGCCGACCAGGCTGGTTTCGGTGTAGGAGATCTGGTGCTCCTGGCAGTACTGGAACACCAGCCGCTGGGCCTTGCGCAGGTTGGGACGAGGCATGTTCGGGAACAGGTGGTGCTCGATCTGGTAGTTCAGCCCGCCGAGCAACAGGTCGGTGAACCAGCCGCCACGGACGTTGCGCGAGGTGAGCACCTGCCGGCGCAGGAAGTCCAGCTGCTCACCGGGGGCGATCACGGCCATCCCCTTGTGGTTGGGCGCGAAGGAACTGCCCATGTAGAGGCCGAAGATGGCCTGGTGCACCGCGATGAACGCCAGCGCCTTGACCGGTGACAGCACCAGGAAGACCCCGGCCAGGTAGCCGACCAGGTGGGCCGACAGCAGCACCGACTCGATGCGGCGGTAACGGCGCTGCTTGCCCAGGATCAGCGAGCGGACGCTGGCCACGTGCAGCTGCAGGCCCTCGAAGCAGAGCATCGGAAAGAACAGCCAGGCCTGGTAGCGGGCGATCAGCCGGTACGGCCCACCGGTCCGGCCCGCGATGTGCGCGGTCGTGAAGGCGAGCACGGAGTCGCCGATGTCCGGATCGTGCTCCTCGTGGTTGGGGTTGGCATGGTGGCGGTTGTGCTTGTCCAGCCACCAGCCGTAGCTAAGCCCGACCAGCAGGTCACCGATGCCGATCCCGATCAGGTCGTTGGCCCGCTTGGAGCGGCACACCTGCTGGTGGCCGCCGTCGTGTCCGAGAAAGGCCAGCTGGGTCGAGGCCAGGCCGAGCGCCGCCGCGATGCCCAGCTGATACCAGGTGTCGCCGGCCAGCACGAAAGCCGCGCACAGGGCGAGGAAGGCCAGCAGCGTGACCGAGATCCGGACCGCGTAGTGCCGGCCCCGGCGCTGCAGCAGGTTCGCTGCCCGCACCTGCCGGCAGAGGCCCGCGAAGTCACTGCCTCGCGCGGCCTGCGTCGTGGCTGTCAACGAACTGCCCGGGTGGGGAGGCGGTGCTGGCGGACAGACGAGGCGGTGAGCATGAGGCGACCTGACTGCGCCGCAGCTGCCAGCGCGAGATATGTGCCGCGGCGGCGCGCCGCCTGGACGTGAGACCGGACACCCTGACCCTACCTGGTGGCTGGCCGCCGGCCTGCTCACCCGACGCCGGGATACCCTGGCAAGGCCGCGTCCTGTCGCAGCTGATGCCTGGGCACGGTCGGAGGGACTCGAGCGTATGGATGGCAGCAGCACCCGTTCTCACCACCGCCCCACGGTCTGGCAATGGCTGCGTTACAGCGTCGGTGGCGGCCTCCCGGCTGGTCTGGCCGGGTGGGTGCTGCACGACACCACGTGCCGCAGTTGGGCATTGCGCCAAGTGGCGCGCTCGCTGCTGGTGGTCTCGCCGCTGATCGTGATCCTGCTGGTCTTCGTCCCGGGCCCGTTCTGGATCCGCGCCCTCAGCGCGCTGGGTGGCCTGCTGATGAGCCTGCTGTACTCCCTCGGCTACCTGGTGGAGACGACGGAGCACCGGCTGGTGAAAGCCGGCTACCCGGCCGGCACCGGCGCCGCCGTCCGGGAGGGCCGAGCCGACGAGGAACGCTCGGCGGCCACCGCGCGCCGGCGGGAGAAGATGTTCCACCGGCTGGAGAACCGGCGGCGCTGAGTCCCCTCCGGCCGCCAGCGACCGGCGCGGCGACGCTCGCCCGGCAGGCACACTGGATGAATGCGTATCGCCATCACGGGGGCCAGCGGCAACATCGGCACGGCCCTGCTCAGGCGGCTCAGCGGCAGTGGCCACGACCTGGTCGGGGTGGCCCGCCGGATCCCGACCGGAGAGCCCTACGAGGCTCTGTCCTGGCACGGCGTCGACCTGGCCCAAGCCGGCGCGGCGACGCCGCTGGGCGCCGCCTTCGAGGGCGCGGACGCGGTCGTGCACCTGGCCTGGGGCTTCCAGCCCTCGCACAACATCGACTACCTCCGCCGGCTGGGAGTCGGCGGCACGGCGGCGGTGGTGCAGGCCGCCCGGACCGCCGGCGTGCGGCACCTGGTCCACATGTCCTCGGTCGGGGCCTACTCCCGGGCGCCCGGACGGCGAGTCGACGAATCGGCCGCCCGCGAGGGAATCGACAGCCTGGCTTACAGCCTGCACAAGGCCGCGGCGGAGCGGCTGCTCGACAGCTATGAGCAGCAGGCCGGCGAGGCGGCGATGCTGATCAGCCGGCTGCGGCCCGGGTTCGTGGTGCAGCCCGATGCCGCCAGCGCGCTGCTGCGCTACGGGGTGCCCGGCTACGTGCCGGCCCGGGTGCTGACGCTGCTGCCGGTCCTTCCGCTGGATCGCAGGCTCAGCATTCCGGTGGTGCACTCCGACGACCTCGCCGACGGCATCGTCCGGGTGATCGAGCGGCGGGCCGGCGGAGCGTTCAACTTCGCCAGCGAGCCGCCGGTGACCCGCGACGACCTCGCCGAGGCCCTGGGCGCCCGGCCGGTGCAGCTGCCGGCGAAGGCGCTCAGCCTGCTGGCCGGGATCGGCTGGCGGGTGCGGTTGCAGCCGCTGGATCCCGGCTGGATCGACCTGGCCTTCTCGGTGCCGCTGCTCGACACCAGCCGGGCCAGGGCCGAGCTGGGCTGGGCGCCGGCGATCGATTCGCGGCAGGCGTTGCGGATGACGATCCAGGCGATGGCGCACGGCAGGAGCGCCAACAGCCCGGTGCTACGGGCCCGGTCGGGCGTGGATCAGCTGCGCAAGCTCCTGACGTCCGGGCCGCTGGGCAACCGCCGGCTGCCCTGAGCGCACGGCTCCGGCTTTCTTGCCACGTCCCCCCGAGCCAACTTTAAGGCACCTTCCTAACCGGCCGGACCGTGCTGCCACCCGCCGGTCCCGATCCGCTGGCTGACCCCGGGCGGCACTGCGGTCCTGGCGATTACCATCCGCCAGGTGAGGCTCCGGCTCGGCGCTGTGGCCGTTGCCCTGCTGACCGTGGGGTGCGTCGGCCTTGCAGCGGCATGCTCGGGCCGGCCGGACCGCCGGCCCGGCCCGTCCTGCTCCGCAGCGGCCGGACCTGGCTTCCGTTGGCCGACTGGCATCCCGGCGAACGTGCCGATGCCACCCGGCGCCCGGCTGGACGGCGTCCAGCAGCTGGCCAGCGGCTTCACGCTGGTGACCTTCTCCACCCCGGGAACGGTGCGGACCAACCTGATCCTGATCACCGGAGCGCTGCAGAAGGCGGGTTACACCGTTGGCCGCGGCAGCGTGGGCGCCAGCGAGGGCCGGCTGCCGTTCACCCGCAGCGGCAGCCCCGGAGTGCTGCGGCTGACCGCGGTCGACGCCTGCACGACCCGCTGGCAACTTCAGGCGTGACCGGCGGGCGCAGGCTCACCTCGCCGCAGGTGCGGACACAAGGGTGTCACTGGGCTACCGCGGGCAGCTGGGTCGAGAGCGCGTCGTCGGTCACCGCGGCGAACCGCAGGTCGGCGAAGCGGCCGAAATACATATCGCTGGAGCTGACCCCTTCCCGGTCCTCCGGACCGAAACCACGCTGGTCGCCATTGGCCCCCGTCACCGAAGCTCCCTCGACCGCGGCGAGCAAGGGCGGGCCGGTGGCGCCTGCCGTGATCGTCAGCGCGGCCGAGATCAGCAGCACCGCGTCGTAGGAGTACATGGCCCAATCCGGCGGTTGCAGCACCGGCCGTCCGCCAGCCGAGACGCCAATCCGGTCGGGCCCGAAGCGCTGCTCGTAGGCGGTCCGGAACCGCTGGAACGGCGCCGGGCCGATCTCGCTGGTCATCCGGAAGGACACGAAGGTGGCGCCGTCGAGCCACCGCGGGTGATCGGCGAGCTGCTGGCGCACCAGCGGGTCCTCACCGGTGGGGCTCAGGAAGACAGGCGCCTGCCACCCGGCGGACCGCGCGGCCCTGATGACCTGCGCGATGTCGGGGGCGCCGGCCCACAGCAGCAGCGCCTCGGCGCCGGCTCGGCGGGCCGCCAGCACCTGCGCGCTCACATCGCCGGCGGCGACGGGCAGGACGTTCCGCTTCACCACGCGCAGGCCGTTCTGCGCCAGGTCGACGCTGAGCTGCCGCGCGCCCTCGCGGCCGTAGGAGGAGTCGTCACTGATCAGGGCGATCGGCCCGGTCCGGCGGGCAGCCAGGTAGTCGGCCAGCCGCCGGCTCATGTGCATGTTCGCCGGGGCCAGCCGGAAGATCGTCGGGTGGGTCACCGAATCGACGAACGAACCACCACCGTCGAACACCACGAAGACCGGCAGGGAGGCGGGGCCGGTCACCCGGGACACCGCCAGCGCTCCGGCACCGTCGGTGATCAGCGCCGCGGCATTCCAGCTGACCGCCTTCCTGGCATTGGCGACCGCGGTGCTCGGCGAGGCGCTGTTGTCGAGGATCTTCAGCCGCAGCCGCGGCACTCCCGGGACGACGGCCTGCTGCGCGATAGCCAGCTGGGCGCCCCGTACCACCGACCGCCCGATCCAAGGTTGGCCGGCCAGGGGCGCCGACACCACGATCAGCGGCCCATCGCCAGCTGGTGAGCCGTTCCCTGACCCGCACCCCGCGCTGGACAGCGTCGCGCAGAGGAGCAGCACGACGCCCAGCAACCGCATGGCAGCTCCGATCCTCCTGCGTCTGTTCGACCTGGCGGACCATCCGGTGGTCAGTGTCCCAGCCGGGCAGTCCTGCCACCATGCTCCGGCTGCCGGGTACGTTGGCAACCAGGCCGAGCGAACCACGCCGGCTGTCGCAGGTCGGAGACAGCTGATGAAGCTGGGCGTTCCCATCGCAACGACGCTCCTCGGGCTGGCGCTGGCCGGCTGCGGCGGGAACACCGACCCGGCGTCCCAGCCGGCCTCCGGGATCAGCAGCACCGGGTCGTCACCGCCGGCGAGCGCCTCGCTCTCCCCCGCGCCCTCCGGGTCCGAGTCGGAATCCGCTGGGGCCGGCGACGCAGCGTGCAGCCAGCAGCAGACGGCGCCGCGTCCAGAGCTGATCCGCCAGCTGCCGGCGGACTTTCCGACCATCACCGGCTGGCAGCCCACCCAGGTCACCAACCAGGGCCAGACCCGCGCCGTCAGCGGGGTGCTGCGCGGCGAGGTCGGTGACCTGGTGACCGTCCGCGACAACGCCGCCGATGAGCTCGTCACCGAGGGCTACACCCAAGCAGGATCGGATGAGGAGGTCGGCTACGAGGCGGAAGCTGAGTTCACCGGGCTGCAGGAGGTGAGCATCAAGGTCAAGCCGTTGTGCCGGGACTACCTGGTGCTCACCTACACCGTCCGGCAGTAGCCGCGGAAAGCCGTGACCAGCCGCCGCCGCGCCTGCCTGGCCGGCGCAGCCGCCGCCGTCCTGCTGGCTGTGGCCGGTCCCTGCTACGCCGACACCATCGAGCTGCCGCCGCCGCAGGCCGACCAGCTCGGCGGCTCCGAGCTGTTCCAGGCGCTGGGCCTGTCCCCGGACCAGCTGCCCGGCTACCTCGCTCCCGGCCCGCTGCGCAACGACGAGCTGGTCCTGGTCGAGGTGTCCGGCGACGGCCGGGTCACCCGGGTCAGGGACGAGCAGCGGATCCAGCTGACCGGCGCCGGCGACTACTTCGTGCGCGAAGCCGGCCCGGTGCGCGCCGCGGTTGCCCTGGGCGGCGATGCTCCGGTGCTCAGCTTCGGCGATGTCGTCTGGCAGGGCTTCGCCACCGGCAGCAGGCAGCTCGCGGCCAGGCTGGAGCTGGACCCGGAACTCGAGGCCGGCCACCTGCCACTGGGGATCAGGCTGAGCTTCACCGCCGGCCAGCGGCGCGGCGCCGTGGGCCCGGACGGGCAGCTGCCGGGCCCCGGCGTGCTCACGCTCACCGTGGACAACCTGACCCGCCAGCGGGCCACCCTGCCGACGGGCGCCGACGCCGACGCCCGGCAGTTGGCGCCGGCGCTGGACCGGCTGCTCGCCGAGGCCCGCGGCGCCGGCGGCAGGCTGCCGACCATCCGGACCGGCATCCCGCCGACGCTGCAGGTCACCGCGAGCGCGACCAGGCAGGCGACGCTGCTGATGCCGATGCGGCTTCGCGGCACGCTCCGGGTCACCCACACCGGCCAGCAGGGCGCCGCCGGAGGGGTGAGCGCAGTCCGGATCGACTCGGTGCTGCGGGACAGCGCGCGGTTTCGGCTGGCTGTGCGCGAGCCCGGCAAGGTGGCCCTGGAGCTGACCGCCACGCCGGCGCTGGACCCGGGCGCGCTGCTCCCGCCCCGCCGGAGGGCATCCTGGTCGGCGTGGGCCGCCGCCGGCCCGCCGGCCGCCGAGCGCCGAGCGGCGCTGGACCTTCTGGTGCAGGCCGCGGCGACGGGTTCGCGCGCGTCGGCCTTCAGCCCTTACCTCGGGTCGCAGCTGGAGCCCCAGGGCCGCACCGCGTTTCGTTACGCGCTGGCCACCACTCGCCCGGTGGCCGCCGCACCCGCGCGGCTGACCCCGCGGCCGGCGCCGATCGTGCTGGCCGTTCTGGGCGCGCTGGCGCTGCTCGGCTCGGCGGTGCTGCTGTGGCGCAGATCCTGAGCGGGTCAGGCCGGCCCGAGTAGCGCTTCGCGGACCGCGGGATCGGCCCGCACCGCGGCGGCCTCGCCGCTGGCCAGCACCCGGCCGGCGTTCAGGACGGTGATCCGGTCGGCCACCGCCGCGACCAGCCGCAGGTCGTGCTCGACGATCAGGACGGCCGCGCCGTCCTCGGCCAGGCCACGCAGCACCCGTCGCAGCTGGCCGCGCTCGGCGGCGGTCATCCCGGCGGCCGGCTCGTCGAACAGCAGCACCGGCGCTCCGGTCGCCACCACGCGGGCCACCTGCAGCAGTTGCCGCTCGCCGGTGGTCAGCCGCGCCGGGTCGAGATCGGCGAGCTGGCTCAGGCCCAGCGCGGTCAGCACGCCGGTTGCGGTGGCTCGAAGCTGCGCGGTTTGCAGCCGCGACCGAGGGGTCGCCGCCAGCTGCCGCAGCACCGCCTGTGGCCACGAGGCGCCGCCGCGAACTCCCAGCGCGACCTGCTGCACCGGACTGAGCCCGGCGAGCACGATGGGCTGCTGCGGCGTGCGCACCACGCCCGCCCGCGCCCGTTGCGGCGCCGAGCCCGCGCTGAGCGGCAGGCCGCCGAGCCGGACCGTCCCGGCGTCCAGGCCACCAGCCAGCACGTCGAGCAGCGTGGACTTTCCGCTGCCGTTCGGGCCGATCACCGCGTGTACCTGGCCGCCATGCACGGTGAGGCTGACGTCGTCCAGCGCCGTGACTCCGGCGTAGGACACACTCGCGTGGGTCAGTTCCAGGCGCACACCGTGCCTGACCGGCCGGCCGGCCGGCAGCGGCGAAGGCGGCCAGGGCCGGGCCGGCGGATCCGTCGCGGACCGGCGCGCCAGCGCCGCGACCACCGCGACGAGCACCAGCGCGACCGGCACAGCCCGCCACGGCGCACCGGCCAGCGCGCCCGGCCACGGCAGGGCGAGCGACCCACCCGGCAGCACCGAGAGCACCGCGACACCCAGCACCGGGCCGCACCACTGTGCCACCCCGCCCAGACGCAACCCGCCCAGACGCAACCCGCCCAGACGCAACCCGCCCAGCAGCGTGCCGCCCAGCAGCACCGCTACCAGCAACTCCAGCGACAGCAGCGGGCTGACGTCCGCCGGCGAGATCACCCCGATCAGCACGGTCGATCCGGCGCCGGCGACCCCGCCCAGCGCGGCGGTGGCGGTGAGCACCGCGCGGCGGCGAGCCGCGACCGCGATCCCCAGCGACGCGGCCAATTCCGGCGACTCGCGCAGGGCGGCCAGGTCCAGGGCGGCCGGCCCACCGCTGAGCCGGTGCAGGGCGGCGAGCACCAGCAGGCAGGTCCCGGCAGCCAGGCCCAGGTTGATCCGGTCGGTGAGGGTCAGCTGGATGCCCAGGGTGCGCGAGACGAGCTCGGCCGGCGCCGGGCGGGTGATTCCCTCGGTTCCGCCGAAGACATCCGGAAAGGCGATCGGTACCCGCTGCGCCAGGAAGGCCAGCGTCCAGGTCGCCAGCGCGAAGTAGCCGGCGTCCAGCCGAGCTGTCGCCAGGGCGGTCAGGTAACCGCCCGCGGCGGCCACCAGCACCGCCAGTCCAACAGCGATGCCGAGCGGCAGCCCGACGCCGCCAGGCCCGAGCAGCGCCACGCCGTAACCACCGGCCGCCACGAACGCGCTCTGCCCGAGCATCGGCGCCCCGGCGTAGCGCACCGACAAGGCCAGGCCCAGCGCCGCGACCAGCAGCCACAGCGACTGGGCGAGCCCGACGGTGCTCACCTGCCGGCTGTCGAGGGCGCTCGGGCGGCGGAGGACGTTCGGGCCGGCGACAGCGCCTGGGCTCGCCCGGCCGGTGGCCGGATGGCCAGGACCGCCACCAGCAGCACCAGCGGCGCCAGGTCGTAGCAGCCCGAGCCGAAGGCATAGCCGGCCAGCGCCTGGACGGTCCCGACCGCCAGTCCCCCGGCCAGCGCTCCCCGCAGCGAGCCGATCCCCCCGAGCAACGCCGCGGCCGCGGCGTGCAGTCCGAGGACGGCGCCGTCGTCGACCGACAGCGCGCGCCCCGGCGCTGCCAGCAGGCCGGCGAGCCCGGCCAGCAAGCCGGCCACCAGGAAGGCCCCGAACACCACCCGGCGGGCAGGCACGCCGCACAGCGCGGCGCCCACCGGGTCGTCGGCCACCGCCCTCAGCGACCTGCCGAACCTCGATCTCGCCAGCACCGCCTCGGCCAGCAGGCCGACGGCCAACCCGATGGTCAGGACGCAGACGGCGCGGACCGCAACCGTGCTGCCGCCCGGCAATCGCAGCAGGCCGCCGGGCGCCAGCAGGTCGATGCGCAACGGGTCCGGCACCGCGTAGGCCTGCTGCGGCAGGAAGATACCGAGCACGGCGCGGAGCAGCAGCCCCGCGGCCAGGCCGCCGGCGATCCAACCCAGCGAACTGTGCCGGCACCCGCCGCCGCCCGGGCCGGCCAGGTTCGGCAGCACCACGGCGGCGGCGACCAGCCCGGACAGCGTCGCCCCGGCAGCCAGGCTCAGCAGCACCAGCCCCACCGACGGCAACCCGGCCAGCCGGGCGGCGCTGGGGGTCGCTCCGACGGCGACGAGCACTCCGACGAAGATGGCGCCGACCGCGATGTCCCCGTGGGCGAACGGCAGGATCCGCGCCGTGCCCGCGATGAGGGAGAACCCGAGCGCCACCAGCCCCAGGACGGCGCCCTGCGCGAGCCCGGCCAGCACCACCTGCAGCAGGACGCCGGAGATCATGGCGCCCAAACTACAGGCAGAAATGCTGTGTAAATCTTTCACACACGCCACACAGCGGTGCCCTCGCTAGTGCAGCGAGCGGTGCAATGCGGACAGTCAATATGGCGAAGCCCAGCTACTCAGAACTGGAATCACTCACCGCGCGCAGGCGGGCAATGCGCGAAAAAGAAAGGTGAAACCTGCATGAGCGTTGATTCGTCACAGACTATCGAAGAGCTTCCCAAGGACTTTCTGGCACACCCGTACGAGATCCTGGAGCGGCTGCGAGCCGCCGGGCCTGCCCACCCGGTGATCTTTCCGCACGGCGCCAAGGTGTGGCTGGTGACCGGCTACGACGAGGTCCGCCAGCTCCTTGCCGACCCGCGGGTCAGCAAGGACGGCAGCCGGGCCAACGAGCTGTTCGCCCGCCACAGCGGGATGGTTGTCGACGAGGACGAGACCGGCAGCATCGGCGTCAACGACGACCTGACCAGGCACATGCTCAACAGCGACCCGCCACGGCACACCCGGCTGCGCTCACTGGCCAACCAGGGGCTCACCCCGAAGCGGATGGAGGCGTCCCGTCCCCGGCTGGAGCAGGTTGCCGACGAGCTGCTCGACGCCCTCGACGACGGCCGGCCGGTGGTGGACCTGATCGCCGGGTTCACCCAGCCGATGACGATCACCACCATCTGCGACGTGCTCGGCGTTCCCGCCGAGGACAAGCCGCTGTTCCACCAGTGGGCCGCCGAACTGGTCGGCGCCGGCCACGATCCCGAGGTGGTCGAGGCCGCGTCGAACAGCGTCATCGCCTACGCCCAGGCCAGCATCGAGTCCAAGCGCGCCCATCCGGGCGAGGACATGCTCAGCATGCTGGTGCACGGCAAGGACGGTGGTGACCGGCTCACCCAGGAAGAGCTGGTGAGCATGTTCTTCCTGATCATCATGGCCGGTCACGTCACCTCGATGCACACCCTCACCAATGTCATCCACAGCCTGCTGACCCATCCGGCCGAGCTTGCCAAGCTGCGGGCGGACCTGTCCCTGATTCCGGCCGCCCTCGATGAGCTGATCCGTTTCGACAGCGGCGTCGCGGTCGGCACCTTCCGGTTCACCAAGGAGGAGATCACGCTCGGCGAGGTGACCATCCCGGCCGGGGAGATCCTGGCGCTGTCGATGAATTCCGCGCACCGGGACAGCAGCAAGTTCCCCGACGCCGACCGGCTGGACGTGACCCGCTGCCCGAGGAGCCACCTGGGCTTCGGTCACGGCACCCATTACTGCATCGGCGCGCCGCTGGCCAGGATCCAGCTGGAAGTGGCGCTGACCAAGCTGCTGACGACCTTCCCGGACCTGCGGCTGGCGGTCGATCCCGAGTCGCTGCAGTGGGAACACGGCGCCTTGATGCGCGGCCTCACCGAGCTGCCGGTGTCCTTGCGCGGGTAGCGCCGCCGGCGAGCGATGGCCTCGGGTCAGCCATCTCATCGATCACCTCTTATGGCGCGTTAACCGCTTCCCCGACAGACTGCTGCCTGACAGCTGTCGAGGCGTCGCGCCGCGACGTTCCGCATGGTGAGAGGAGCTGCCGATGTGGGACACCTTGGTCCGGCCCTCGGCCGATCGGGCCGAATCCTTCCGGGCCAGCGGCAGGTGGCGCAGCGAGACGGTCCTCGACGATCTGCGGCGCTCGGTGGCCGCGCATCCGGACAAGCCGGCCATCATCAGCTACTCCAGCGGCGCGCTGGCGCGCATCATCAGCTATCGGGAGCTCAGCGCGCTGGTGGATCGGTTCGCCGGCGCGCTGCTCGAGCTCGGCGTGCGACATCAGGACGTCGTCGCCATCCACCTGCCGAACTGGTGGATGCTCAACCCGCTGTACCTGGCCTGCGCCCGGATCGGGGCGGTGCCGGCCCCGGTGATGCCAACCCTGGGCGCCCGGGAGCTCGGGCTGGTCCTGGCCGGCAGCGCCGCGAAGGTCTGCATCGTGCCTGACAGCTACCAGGGCGTGGACTACCTGGCACGCCTGGCCCACGCCGCGCCCGAGACCCTGGCTCACCGGGTGGTGGTGCGCACCGCGCCGGCCGAGCCGGGCGGCGATAACCTCGTCGACTTCGGCGAGTTCTTCGTCGACACGCCGTGGGAGCAGACCCACCCGCCTGCCGAGCTGCCCGCGCCGGACCCCGACGACGTCGCGCTGCTGCTGTTCACCTCTGGCACGACCGGCGCGCCCAAGGCGGTGGCGCACAGCCACAACACGCTGTACGCGGCGGCGTCGGCGGTGCCTGACTGCTGGGGGTTCGACGCCGACTGCGTGGCCACCTGCCCGCATCCGATGACCCACCTTGCCGGAGTGATCTTCGGCGTGTACCTGTCGGTGATCCTCGGCGGTACCTGCGCCATGCAGGACGACGGCGACATGGACGTCCTGCTCGACATGATCGCCACCCACGGCCTGACCTTCGTCTACGCGGGCCCGCCGTTCGTCATCAAGCTCGTCGCCGCGCAGCGCGAGCGCCCCCGCGATCTGTCCAGCCTGAAAGCCCTGATCTCGGGCTCGGCCCCGATCCCGCCCCAGCTGGTCGATGACGTCCGCGAGGTCCTGGGAGTGGAGCTCGGCGCGCTGTGGGGAATGACCGAGAACGGCAGCATGACCGTCACCCGGCCGGATGACCCACAGGGGTGGGCCGCGCACAGCGACGGCTCGCCGGCGGCCGGCGTGGAGCTGCGGATCGATGCCGAGGACGGCGAGGCGCTGGGCCGGCTGCTGGTGCGCAGCCCGAGCCAGTGCCTGGGCTATCTCAACCAGCGCGAGGTCTACCAGCAGTGCCTGGACGACGACGGCTGGTTCGACACCGGCGACATGGCCAGGCCCGACGGCCGCGGCGGGATCCGGATCACCGGCCGGCGGGACGACCTGATCATCCGGCGCTGGGGCACCAAGGTGCCTACCCTGGAGGTCGAGGCGGTGCTGCTGCGGCACCCGCAGATCCGCGAGGTCGTGCTGATCGGCTATCCGGATGCCGAGATCCCCGCTCTCGACGGCCTGTGCGCGGTGCTCGTTCCGGAGGGGACGCCGCCGAGCGTGGAGGAGCTCTCGAATTACCTAGACGGGCTCGGGATGACCTTCTACAACTGGCCGGACCGGGTGGAGATCCGGACCGAGCTGCCGAAGAACGCGCTGGGCAAGGTCCAGCGCGGCGTCCTGCGCAAGGAACTCGAGCAGCTGGTCGGTGACCGGGGCTGATGCCCGACTTCGCCGAGGCCGAGCCCGCCAGCGCGCCGCCGCTGCCCACCGTCCTGCCGGCAGACCTGCCGGCTGACCTGCCCGGTACGGCCGGTCAGCCGCCGGTGGGCGGCGCCTACCGCCGGGCGTTCGCGGTCAAGGGCGCCTGGGGCTTCGTCCTTGCCGGCTTCGTGTCCCGGCTGCCCACCTCGATGCTGAGTCTCGCGCTGGTGCTGGCGATCACCGCCGAGAGCGGCAACTACGCCCTCGCCGGCGCGGTCGCGGCGTCGGTCACCCTTGCCGTCGGCCTGTGCGGGCCGTTCGTCGGGCGCCTCGCCGACCGCTATGGCCAGGCCATCGTGCTGGTGGCGGTGGTGTCGGCCTTCACCGTGTTCGTCTGCGCGCTGGTGCTCGCGGTGCACCTGCACGCGCCGGGCTGGACGTTCATCCCGCTGGCGCTGCTGGCCGGAGCGGTGATGCCGGTGACCTCGCCCCTGGTGCGGGCCAGGTGGACGAAGGCGCTGGCGGGCACCGAGTTGCTGCGCACCGCCTATGCCGTCGAGGGCGTCACCACCCAGGTCGTCTTCATCGCCGGACCGGTCCTGGTCGCGTTCGTGGCTACCGGGATCGGCCCGGTGCCCGGCCTGCTCACCGTGCTCACGCTGGCCGTGATCGGCACGCTGGCGCTGGCCGCGCAGCGCGGCAGCCAGCCCGAGCCGCACCATACCCCGACGCCACGCGGCGAGGGTGTGATGCGGCTGACGGCGATGCGCCTGACCTTCGCCGTCGTGTTCGGGCTCGGCTCGATGATCGGGTCGGTCGAGATCATCACCATCGCGCGCGCGGCGCAGCTCGGCCACCGCACCCTCACCGGGGTGCTGCTGGGCCTGTGGGGCATCGGCAGCCTGACCGCCGGCCTGCTCTACGGCGCCCTGCCGATCCGCATCCCACTCGTCCGCCAGCTGACCATCGTGATGACGGCGGCGGCGCTGGTGCACGTGCCCTTGATGTTCGCCAACGACATCGTCAGCCTCACCGTGGTGCTGGTGCTCGCCGGAGTGATCATCTCGCCGACGACCATCACGGCCAACGAGATCGTCCAGCGCACGGTGCCGGCGACCGCCTTCACCGAGGGCACCTACTGGCTCACCACGGCGGTGGCCTTCGGCATGACCACCGGCAACTTCCTCGGCGGCCTGGCCGTCAACCACCGCTTCGCCGGCAACAACCTGTACCTGGTCCCGGTGCTGTTCGGGGCAGCCGTGGCCATCGCCGTCTGGCTGGGGCGGCGGGCCCTGATCGTCAACGATTGATTCTCGGCAATGGTGTCTGCCGGGGTGCCCGACAGGCCCTGCCGGCCTGGCACAACGCGCGCCGAGCCGGAACCGCGCGCATACTCCACAAGGTGATCGGCGCACGGTTCGCTGAGGTCCTGGCAGCCGCCAAGGCGGGTGACAGTGATTCCTTCGCCGTGCTGTGGCGTGACACCAACCCCGCGTTGCTGCGCTACCTCCGCGTGCTCGACCCCTCGGCAGCCGAGGACCTGGCTGCCGAAACCTGGCTGAACGTCGTCCGGGGCTTGCGCGGGTTCTCCGGCGACGAGCTCGCCTGGCGGGCCTGGGTGTTCACCATCGCCCGGCGCCGTGGTGTCGATGACCTGAGGCGCAAGATCCGCCAGCCGACGAGTCCGCTGCCCTGGCCGCATGGCGGCGAGCAGGGCGGGGTCGAGGACGACACCTCCGACGTGGCGCTGGGCAGGCTCGACACCCGCGCGGCGCTGGCGCTGGTCGCGACGCTGCCCCCGTTGCAGGCCGAGGTGATCGTGCTGCGGGTGGTCGCCGGGCTGCCGGTCGACATGGTGGCCCGGATCGTCGATCGCAGCCCCGGGGCGGTTCGGGTCGCGGCGCATCGTGGGCTGCGGACCTTGGCTCGAGCGCTGGCCGAGCGGGGTGTAACGCGATGAGCGGTTCCAGCGATCTAGGAGGTGACATGAGTTACCTATCGTGGATTCCCGCCGCCGAGGCCGACCTCTTTCCCGAGGAACGGTCCTTCGACGCGCTGCTGTCCGGTGCGCCGCTGCCACCGGAGGCGCCGGCGGACAGCCGGCTGCTTGGCGACCTGATGAGCGCCCTGACCGCTCCTGCGGCCGCCGAGGAGCTGGCAGGATTCGCCGGCGCGCGGGCCGCATACACCGCGCGGCGCGCGCCGGGATTCCACGGCACTTCCCTTCGATGGAGGCCACCGATGCTTGACCGCTTGCCCAGCTCGAAGATCGCCGCCGCGCTCGCCACCGGGGTGCTCAGCCTCGGCGGGCTCAGCGCCGCCGCCTACGCCGGGGCGCTGCCCGACAGCGCGCAGGACGTCGCGCACCACATGATCGGCGCGCCGGCCACTCACCCCGGCAAGGGCGGTAGCCTTTCGCCGGAGGAGGCAGGAGCGCCGACCTCCACCCCAGTCGGTCCTGATGCGACCGGCGTCGCGGCGTTCGGGCTGTGCACCGCCTACGCGCACGCCAACGGCCACGCAGCCGAGAGATCCGTTGCCTTCGCGAACCTGGCGACGGCCGCCGGCGGGGCCGACCAGATCGCCGCCTACTGCGCGACGATCGCGCATCCGGGCTCGTCGGCAAGCCAGACCGGCGCCCCCAGCGCGGCGCCGTCGTTTGCGCTGGGCGCCCCCAGCACGCTGCCCGGGCATGCCACCGGCAGGCCCAGCACGCTGCCAGCCCACCCGACCGGCAAGCCCAGCACCCTGCCTGGGAAGCCCAGCACGCTGCCCGCGCAACCCACCGGCAAGCCCAGCACGCTGCCAGCCCACCCGACCGGCAAGCCCAGCACCGTGCCGCCGCCGCACCCGACCGGCAAGCCGAGCACGGCGCATTCGACCGGCCGCTGACCGGTAGTCCTGCGGGGGCCGGCGGGGCTACGGCCTCGCCGGCCCGGCTGTTTCCCGGCGGGGCTACGGCCTCGCCGGCCCGGCTGTTTCCCGGCGGGGCTACCTGCGCTGCGGGCCGGTCCTGAGCGGCTGCCCCACCGGTTCGCCGACCGCTCGGAGGCGCCGCTACCCCCGAACGCGCCGCGGGCGGCGGTGACGACCAGTCCTGGTCGCCACCGCCGCCCGCGGTGAGGGTGAAGCCGGCTTACGGCGCCGTCGCCGAAGCCGCCGCGGCGAGCGCGGGAACCAGGGCCGCCGCGTTCGGGGTACCGATCCCGGTCACCGCGTCCCAGCCCGGGCCGGCGGTGTAACCGGCAACTCCGGAACCTTCCTGGATGTTGTCACCCCGGGTCACGTCGAACAGGGCGGTGGCCGCCGCCGGGGAGTTGGCCAGCGCGTACAGGTCGTCGTTGATCAGGCCGAGGTCCTTGCCCGCGTACTGATCGGTGATGGCCGCGATACCGGCGAACATCGGAGCTGCCGCCGACGTGCCACAGACACCGTAGTAACCGCCGTACCCGGGCGCGGTGTCCAGCACGATGACGTAGGTCTTGCACGAGGCATCCATCGAGATGTCCGGAACGCCGCGCGAGCCGGCCGGGATGCTGGTCGAGCCGGCAGGCAGCGTGGCCTGCCAGGACGGCCGCGCGAAGACGTGGCTGAAGCCACCGCCGGAGCCGTTCCAGGCGACCTCACGCTGGCCGGGGTTGCTCTGGCACTCGACCGGCGGCTTGGACGACTCGACCGTCAGGCCGGTGAAGACGTCGGTGCAGAGGTTGGTGCCGCCGATGCCGGTGACCAGCGGGTCAGAGGCCGGCCAGCCGACCTCTGGGGTGGGCAGCGTCGTGCCGCCGGAGGACACCGGCTGCTTGGTCGAACCGGTGCTGCCGTTGTCACCGGAGCTGGCCACGAAGGTCACGCCCTGCTCGGTGCCGGAGACGAACGCGTGGCGCAGGTTCTGCAGAGCCTGGGTCGAGCCGAAGGAACCCTCGGCCGCGCCGAAGCTCTGGCTCACCACATCGGCCAGGTGGTGGTCCACCAGGTACTGCTCGGCATTCATCATGTTCGGGAAGCCCTGCACGCCGAGCGTCTCCGCCGTCGGGGTGGCGACCAGCAGGATGTTGGCCATCGGCGCGGTGGTGTGGGCGTACTCGATGTCGAGGGCGACCTCCAGCGACCAGGCGTTGCTGGCCTCCTGGCCCGGCGAGGAGCTGTCCGGCGGGTTCTTGACCTGGTGGTTGCCGAAGGTCAGCGTGTCGAACTTCGGCATGCCGGCGGCGCAGCTGACGTCGGGCATCCCGCACATCAGCGGCAGGCCGTAGGCCTGGCTGAAGGTCTTCAGGTCGGCGGCCGCCTGGTCGTAGCCGAACGAGTCCATGATGGCGATCGTCTTGCCCTGCCCGGCGTATCCGGCCGCGTAGAGCGAGTTGAGGCTGTACGAGCCCTGGATGCCGACCGGCGTGAAGCGGCGAATGGCGGCGCCGTAGGCGGGGCCGGGCGCGGCGTCGGCGGCGGCGAGGTACTCAGCCTGCGCCGGCAGGTGGTGCTGCAAGATCGGCAGCGCGGCAGAACCGGCAGAACCGGTCGCGCCCGCGGCGACGGAGCTGAGTGCGAGCCCGGCGCACGCGGCGACGATGACCGCGGCTCGCCTGCTCATAAGATTGCTAAAGACCACTGACTGTTTCCCCTCTCGAAAGGCGGCGACGCGGAGCCGCGGCGCCTACGCTCCTGCGGCATGTCCGCGGATCTCGGCCGGACAACTGCCGGAGATGCCGCGGGGCGCGCATGACCGGCATTCTAGGAATCAAGTATGTGAGGACCATGTAACGGCCTCGACACGCCGAGCCCTCAAATTGCGCCAAGTACGGTGTTGCCCGAGCATGATGCCTGGTTGCGTGGACAGCCACGCTGGGAGAACCGCGCCGCGGCGCAGCCGCCTGGCCCTGATGTGGTGGTCGTGATGACGGATGGACTGGCGGTGCTGGCCGCCTGGTGCGAATTCGGCGTGCTGGTCGCCTGCCTGGCCTTCGTTGTCCTGCGGGGCAATCGGGCAGGCCGATGAGCGGCCGGCTGCGGAAGGCTGCCGCTCTCGCGATGCTCATGATCTGCGCGGGGTGCGTGGGCCCGGCGCCGACCACGTCGGCCTACCAGGGCAAGGCCGGCCACACCGCCGAGGATGCGCTGTCCCAGTTGGAGACGGCGCGGGTGGCGGTCGAGACCGCGGAGCGGGGCAACCTCTTGCACGCCACGCTGGAGGTGCTGCTGACCGAGGCCGAGGACGGCTTCTCCTCGATCCAGGCGACCTTCGACTCGATCCAGCCTCCGGACAGCCCGGAGGCAGACCGGATCAGGGACAAGCTCGACAAGATCCTCTCCGATGGGTCCGACGGCCTGGCCCAGCTGCGGATAGCCGTGCGGCGCGGGGACACCGCCGAGCTCAAGGCGACCAGCGCCGACCTCGGCGCGGTTGCTGAGTCGCTGCAGGCCTTGAGCGACGATCCTCGCGCATGAAGAAGATCTTCGCCGCCACCCTGGGCATCCTCACCGCGATCGGCGGTTTCGTCGACATCGGCGACCTGGTCACCAACGCCCTGGTCGGCTCGCGGTACGGCCTGTCGCTGGCCTGGGCGACCATCGGCGGCATCGTCGGCATCTGCCTGTACGCGGAGATGTCGGGCCGGGTGGCCGCGGTGACCGGCCGCGGCACCTTCGACCTGGTGCGCGAACGCCTCGGCCCCCGTTTCGGACTGGCGAACCTGATCGCGTCGTTCCTGGTGACGATCCTGACCTTCACCGCCGAGATCGGCGGCATCGCCCTGTCCATCGAGCTGGTGACGAGCGTGAACTACCTGCTGTGGGTGCCGCTGGTCGGCCTGGCGGTGTGGCTGATCATCTGGCGGGTGAAGTTCTCGCTGCTGGAGGACGTCTTCGGCCTGCTGGGCCTGACCCTGATCGTCTTCGCGGTCGCGCTGTGGCAGCTGAACCCCGGCTGGGGCGACCTGATCCACCAGATCGCCGTCCCGCACAAGCCGGCCGATGAGGGCCTGCTCCCCTACTTCTACTACGCCATCGCGCTGTTCGGGGCCGCGATGACGCCGTACGAGGTCTTCTTCTTCTCCTCCGGCGGCGTCGAGGAGGGCTGGACGAAGAAGGACATCAGCACGTCGCGGGTCAACGTCTTCATCGGCTTCCCGCTGGGCGGGCTGTTGTCGCTATGCATCGCCGCGGTGGCAGCCCTGGTGCTGCTGCCGCGCCACATCGGAGTGGACACCCTCGGCGGGGTCAGCCTTCCGGTCGCCGTGGCAGCGGGGAAGATCGGCCTGGCGGTGGTGATCCTCGGCTTCGTCGCCGCGACGTTCGGCGCGGCGCTGGAGACGGGGCTCTCCTGCGGCTACGCCGTCTCCCAATACTTCGGCTGGCAATGGGGAAAGTTCGTCAGGCCGCGCAATGCCGCCCGCTTCCACATGGTGGTGCTGCTCTCGGTCATCGTGGCGG
>Ga0326721_10000218_pt1 | contig 19753 bp, 15 predicted proteins | sample SGPome_FD_203951 | JGI IMG/M metagenome (GOLD analysis project Ga0326721, IMG submission 203951) | Soil microbial communities from Southern Great Plains, Lamont, Oklahoma, United States - SGP_1_2016 | ecosystem: Engineered > Artificial ecosystem > Soil microcosm > Unclassified | place: USA...
TTGAGCTGCTCGGCGAAGACGAAGCAACGGCTGGAGAACCGGCACCCGCTGGGCACGTCGGCGGGGCTCGGCAGGTCTCCGGACAGCAGGATCCGGGTCCGGCTGCGTTCCTTGATGGGGTCGGGCAACGGGATCGCCGAGAGCAGGGCCTGGGTGTAGGGATGGGAGGGCGCGGCGAAGATCTCCCGGGTGGCGCCGATCTCGACGATCCGGCCCAGATACATCACGGCCACCCGGTCGGCGATATGCCGGACCACCGACAGGTCGTGGGCCACGAAGAGGTAACTGAGCCCCATCTTGATCTTGAGCGCGTCCAGCAGGTTGATCACGCCGGCCTGGATAGAGACGTCCAGGGCCGAGACCGGCTCGTCCAGCACGATCACCTTGGGGTCCAGGGCCAGCGCCCGGGCGATCCCGATCCGCTGCCGCTGGCCGCCGGAGAACTCCGCCGGGTACCGGCTGGCGTGTTCGGGGGCCAGCCCCACCATCTCCAGCAGGTCCGCCGTCCGGGCCTTGATCCGGTCGTCCGGGATCTTCTGCACCCACATCGGCTCGGCCAGGATGTCGCCGATCGGCATCCGGGGGTCCAGCGAGGCCATCGGGTCCTGGAAGACGATCGACAGGTCGGCCCGCATCGTGCGGCGATCGGCGCCCTTGAGATTGTCGGTCTGCTTGCCGAGCACCACGATCCTGCCCCGCTGCGGCTTGAGCAGGTTCATGATCTCCATGATCGTGGTGGTCTTGCCACAGCCGGATTCGCCCACCAGGCCCAGCGTCTCGCCTTGCCGGATGTCCAGGGTCACCCCGTCCACCGCGCGCACGCTGCCGACCGTGCGGCGGATCACCGAGCCCTTGCGGATCGGGAAGGCGCGATGCAGGTCATCGAGGGCCAACACCACCTCGCGCTCCTCCCGGGCCGTGGGCAGGGACCCGTCCGGGGCCGGCAGCGCCGGCCGCACGAACACGTCGGCGGCGCCCCACTGGCGCTGCGCGATCTCCAGGCTGCGGTGGCAGGCGGCCTGGTGGTCCGGCCGATCGGTCAGCGCCAGCGGCGGCTCGATGGTGCGGCACACGTCCACCGCGATCGGGCAGCGTGGCCGGAACGGGCAGCCCGAGGGCAGATTGACCAGCGACGGCGGGGTGCCCTCGATCGGGATCAGCGGCTCCTTCTCCTCCACATCCATCCGCGGTATCGAGCCCAGCAGGCCCATCGTGTACGGCATCCGCGGCTGGTAGAAGATGTCGTCCACGGTTGCCAGCTCGACGGCCTTACCCGCATACATGACCATCACCCGGTCGGCGAAGCCGGCGACCACCCCGAGGTCGTGGGTGATCAGCACGGTGGCGGCGTTGGTGACCTCCTTGGCCTTGCGCAGCACGTCGAGCACCTGCGCCTGGATGGTGACATCGAGGGCGGTGGTGGGCTCGTCGGCGATGATCAGGTCCGGGTCGTTGGCGATCGCCATCGCGATCATCGCGCGCTGGCGCATGCCCCCGGAGAACTCGTGCGGGAACGAGCTGGCCCGCAACCGCGCGTTCGGGATGCCGACCAGGTCTAGCAGCTCGACCGCACGCTCCTGCGCCTGGGCATTGGAGACGTCCTGGTGGATCCGCACCGCCTCGGCGATCTGATCACCGATCGTGTACACCGGCGTCAGGGCCGACAACGGGTCCTGGAACACCATCGAGATGCCGGACCCGCGGATCCGGGAGAGCTTGCGGTCATTGAGGCCGAGCATCTCGGTGCCCTTGAACTTGATGGAGCCGGTGATGACCGCGCTGGAGGGCAGCAGGCCCATCACGGCCAGCGAGCTGACCGACTTGCCGGAACCGGACTCGCCGACGATGGCCAGCGTCTCACCCGACTGGACCGAGTAGGACACGCCGCGGACGGCCCGCACCGGGCCGGCCTCGCTGCCGAAGTTGACGGTGAGGTCGCTGACCTCCAGGAGCGGGGCGCCGGGAGCGGTGCTGCCGGAAGGGGCGCTGAGTGAGGTCTTGGAGAGCGTCGTCACAGTCTGCTCGATCCTGAGGAGGGGTCGATCGCGTCCCGCAGGGCGTCACCGATCACGCTGACGCACAGCACGGTGAGCACCAGCAGGCCGGCGCCGAACATGAACACGTGCGGATAGGTCGTCGCCAGCGGCTGGGCGTCGCTGAGCACGGTGCCCAGCGAGACGTCCGGCGGCTGGACGCCGAAGCCGAAGAAGCTGAGCCCGGTCTCGGCCAGGATGGTGCCACCGACATTGATGGTGACGTCGACGATCAGCAGCGAGGCCATGTTGGGCAGCAGGTGCCGCCGGATGATGGTGGCCGATGGCACGCCCATGAACTTGGCGGCGTGCACGTAGTCGCGCTCCCGCAGGCTCATCGCCATCCCCCGCACCACCCGGCCGGTGACCATCCACCCGAACAGCGACAGCAGCACCACCAGCCAGAGCCAGGTCTTGCCGGACAGCGCCGGGCTCAGGATCGCCAGGATCAGGAACCCGGGCAGCACCAGCAGCAGGTCGATGACCCACACCACCGCGGTGTCGACGTACTTGCCGAAGTAGCCCGCCAGCGAGCCGGCCACAGCCGCGATGCTGGTAGTGACCAGGGCAGCCACCAGGCCGATCACCAGGGACTTCTGCAGGCCCTTCAAGGTGCGGGCGAAGACGTCCCGGCCGACCTCGTCCACCCCCATGAAGTGGCTGCCGTCAGGCCCGCTGAGGATGGTGGACTGGTCGAACTCGTCGAACTTCCACTGCGTAAGGTACGGCCCGAGGTAGGCCAGCAAGAAGATCAGCACCAGCACGACCAGCGCCGCCAGCCCGGACTTCTGCCGCAGGAACCGGCGCAGGATCAGCCGGCCTCGGGTGATGGGCTGGCCGGCGGCGACCCGCTGGTCGGTGGCATCGGGCTCCGACACCGCCGGCGAGGCGACCTCGAAGATCTCCTGGGGTGACATCGACATGGAACACCCTCCTACTTCGACCGGACGCGCGGATCGAGGGCCGCGTACAGGATGTCGGACAGCAGGCCGGAGAACAGCACCAGGACTGCCGTGAAACAGGCCACCGCGGCTACCGCGTTGACGTCGTGGGACTGCACCGAGTTGATCAGGTACTCCCCCATGCCATGCCAGCCGAACAGCTTCTCGGTGAAGGTGGCTCCGGTGAGCAGCAGTCCGAAGGAGTACGCGAAGAAGGTCACGATCGGGATCAGCGCGGTGCGGACGCCGTGCTTGAACAACGCCCGCTGGCGGGTCAGGCCCTTGGCCCGCGCCGTCCGCAGGAAGTCGCTGCCCAGCACGTCGAGCATCGCGCTGCGCTGGTATCGGCTGAAGAAGGAGATGCCGAACATCGCCAGCACCATCGTCGGCATGATCAGCCGCTTCGCCCGGTCGGTCCAGAAAGCGATCCCGTCCAGGTTGGAGTTGTACTCGCCGGTGGCCGGGATCAGCGGACCGCCCTTGTGATAGAGCCAGACGAAGAGGGTCTGGACGACGACGATCACCACGACGGTCGGCGATGCCAGCAGGACGTAGGAGGCCACCGTCGAGCCGACGTCCACCGGTTTTCGTTGCCGGACGGCGCCGAGCACGCCCACCAGCACACCCCCGACCGCTCCGAAGATGGTGCCGAGCAGCAAGAGCCGCAGGCTCACCCCCGCTCGCCGCTTGATCTCGTTCGAGACCAGGTCGTCGCCGACGATCTGCTTGCCGAAGTCGCCCCGCACCACGCCGCTGATCCAGTGCTGGTAGCGGGTGAGCACCGGGGTCGAGGGATCGGCGTTGCGCTCCTGCAGGCTGGCGTGCACGGAGGCTTCGGATACCGGCGGGTTGCGGCCTTCGTACCGGGCCCGCGGGTCGAGGGTCAACGAACCCAGGATGTAGGCGAGGCTGGTCGCGATGAACACCAGTACGAGGTAGTTCACGAACCGGCGAGCGATGAACTTGAGCATCTGTCCGTCCCTGAGCGGGTCAGTAGGGCTTGCGGCGGCGCAGCGCGGCGGGTGACCGTGCTTTCCGAGCGCCGCCGACTGTAGCTGACATCTATAACCGTCCTGTCACGTCGGTCACATATCTGCGATTCGTCGCGACCCAGTCCAGCGTGGCCAGCTCAGCCGCCTCGGCCCAGCGGATCTGGCGATGCTCCAGCGCCGTGGGGTCCGGAGATCCGGGCGCCAGCCTGGCTTGGAACAGGATGAACAGCGCCCCGTCGTCCAGCGACTGGCGCCCGATCTCCTGATCGATCATGACCCGGCAGCCTAACTCCTCGCTGCACTCGCGGATCAAGGCCGCACGGGCCGTTTCCCCGCGCTCGACCTTGCCGCCGGGAAATTCCCACTGGCCGGCCAGCGCGGCCGGGTGCGCGCGCTGGGCGATCAGCAGCCGGGGCCCGTCGATCAGCGCTGCTGCCACCACGGTCCGCCGGTGAGCCTGCCGCTCGATGTCGCGCAGCCTGCGCTCCAGCGCTGCCAGCACGCTGGAGCGGCGCCGGCGGTCCCACCACGGCAGCCGGATCTCCAGGGTGAGCAGGACGCCGGCCGGCAGCTCGGCGATGGCGGCGCGGACCCGGTCCGGCAACGCGGCGGCCAGCCGGCGCACGTCGGCGGCATCGGCGTCGATCAACTCAGCAACCCGCAGGACCCGAGCGGCGGCCGGGGGCCGGCGGCGGGTCACCGGGCGCAGGTCATCGGCGGTCGGTCAGGAACGGGAAGCGCTCGCGAACCTGGCGCACCTGCTCGGGATCGACCTCGGCGATCAGGACGGTCTCCACGTGGCTGGCCTCGGTCAGCGTCTGACCCATCGGGTCGATGATCGCCGAGTCGCCGCGGTAGCTGAGCCGGTCGGCATTGCCCACCCGGTTGCAGCCGAGCACGTAGGCCTGGTTCTCGATGGCTCGGGCCCGCAGCAGGGTCCGCCAGTGCTGGTAACGCGGCTGCGGCCAGTTCGCCACCACCACGTAGAGATCGGTGTCCTCGGCCAGCGCCCAGAACTCGTCGGCGAAGCGCAGGTCGTAGCAGATGAAGACGCTGACCCTCAGCCCGTCGACGTCGACGGTCAGGAAATCCTTGCCGGCGCGGTAGTGCTCGTGCTCGCCGGCGTAACTGAACGGGTGGATCTTGTCGTAGCGCCACAGCTGGCCGGACGGCCCGGCGAGGACGGCGACGTTAGCGGCCAGCGGATCGCCATCCGGTCCGCTCCACTGGGCGATCGAGCCGACCAGCCAGACGCCGTGCCGCCGGGCCTGCTCGACGAGGAAGCGTTCGTTCGGGCCGCCGGGCGGTTCGGCGACCCGGTCCTGCTGCATCGAGAAGCCGGTGGCATACATCTCCGACAGCACGACCAGTCCGGCTCCGGCAGCCGCGGCCTGTGCTACCAGCGGCTCGAGCCGGGCCTGGGTAGCCGGGCCGTCTTCCCAGACGATGTCGTGTTGGATCGCAGCGACCTTCATCGGACCATCATCGCTGATCCGGCTCAGCTTGCCGAGCGGAAACGGGCAAGACCGCCCGGCGGGTCGCACCAGCTACCCCGCGGCGCAACGCCTCCCTCTTCCGCCGCCGACCGGTGCCGGCTCACTCTTGTGGCGCTTCCGATTGCTGTGTAATCATGTAATCATAACGGTGATGTAAGCGACGAGGAGGCACGACATGAGCGCGAAGGAAGAGCGTCCCCCGGCCGGCGCCGGCGGGGGCGAGCAGGAGCCTGGAGAGGAAGCAGGGCCGCGCGGCGGCGGTCGCGGCTATCGCGGCCCCGGCGGGGGCCCACGCCGCGGCGGCCACCGCGGCGGGTTCGGCCGTCCCGGCGGCTGGCAACACGCCGAGCTGCCGCCGGCCGATGACGCCGCGGACTGGTTCGCCGGCCGGCTGCCCTCGGACTGGTTCGTCGGCGCCGCGTCGGTCAGCGTGGACCGCGAGGAGATCATCGTCACCGGCGAGCTGCCGCCGGTCGCCGAGGGCTCCGATGCCCCGAGCGATGCGGCCGCCGCGGGCCGGATCAGCCGGTTCCGGGAAGACACCCGGGCCGAGCGGATGAAGATCGCGGCTGAGGCGGAGGCACGCTACGGCCGCAAGGTGTCCTGGGGAGCGGAGATCGGCGACACGGGCGTGCTGTTCACCCACCTGTCGGTTCCGGTGATGACCAGGTTGCGCCAGCCCGAACGGCAGGTGCTCGACACCCTGGTCGATGCCGGCGTCGCCCGGTCCAGGTCAGAGGCGCTGTCCTGGGCGGTCAACCTGGTGGGCCAGCACACCGACGAGTGGCTGGCCAACCTGCGCGAGGCGATGGCAGAAGTCGACAAGCTGCGCGCCCAGGGCCCCGACCTCTGACACGTCATTGTGCGGCCCGACCTCCCGCGAGTTGGCACGTTCAGCGGAAGGTCGGGCCGCACAGCGGCAAGCTACTGGCTGGCCTTGAACCGGGTGCCGCGCTGGCGCTGGCGGTCCTGCTGGGACAGGATCACCTTGCGGATCCGCACCGTCTCCGGGGTGACCTCGACGCACTCGTCCTCGCGGCAGAACTCCAGCGACTGCTCCAGCGACAGCTTGCGCGGCGGCACCAGGTGCTGGAACTCGTCCGAGGTCGAGGACCGCATGTTGGTGAGCTTCTTCTCCTTGGTGATGTTGACGTCCATGTCATCGGCCCGGGAGTTCTCCCCGACCAGCATGCCCTCGTACACCTCGGTGGACGGCTCGACGAACAGGGTGCCGCGCTCCTGCAGGTTGATCATCGCGAACGGGGTGGCGACGCCGGGCCGGTCGGCGACCAGCGAGCCGGACCCGCGGGTGCGCAGCTCGCCGAACCACGGCTCGTACCTCTCGAAGACGTGGTGCACGATGCCGGTCCCGCGGGTGTCGGTCAGGAATTCGGTACGGAAGCCGATCAGGCCGCGCGAGGGCACCAGGAACTCCATCCGGACCCAGCCGGTGCCGTGGTTGGTCATGGTTTCCATCCGGCCCTTGCGCACCGCCAGCAGCTGGGTGATGGCGCCGAGGTACTCCTCCGGCGCGTCCACCGTCAGCCGCTCCACCGGCTCGTGCACCTTGCCGTCGATGGTCTTGGTGACCACCTGCGGCTTGCCGACGGTCAGCTCGAAGCCCTCCCGGCGCATCTGCTCGACCAGGATCGCCAGGGCCAGCTCGCCGCGCCCCTGCACCTCCCAGGCGTCCGGACGCTCGGTCGGCAGGACTCGCAGCGAGACGTTGCCGACCAGCTCGCGGTCCAGCCGGTCCTTGACCAGCCGCGCGGTGACCTTGGATCCCTTGACCCGGCCGGCCAGCGGGGAGGTGTTGGTGCCGATCGTCATCGAGATGGCGGGCTCGTCGACGGTGATCAGCGGCAGCGGCACCGGATTCTCCAGATCGGCGAGCGTGTCGCCGATCATGATCTCGGGGATGCCGGCGATCGCGATGATGTCGCCGGGGCCGGCCGATTCGGCAGGCTTGCGCTCCAGCGCCTCGGTCATCAGCAGCTCGGTGATCTTGACCTGGCTGATGGTGCCGTCGTGCCGGCACCAGGCGACCTGCTGGCCCTTGCGGATGGCGCCCTGGAAGACCCGGCAGAGCGCGATCCGGCCCAGGAACGGCGAGGCGTCCAGGTTGGTGACGTGTGCCTGCAGCGGGGCGCCGGTCCGGTAGGACGGGGCCGGGATGGTGCCGAGGATGGTGGCGAACAGGGGCTGGAGGTCATCGGACTTGGGCACCGTGCCGTCCTCGGGCCGGTCCAGGGACGCCTTGCCGTCCCGGGCGCAGGCGTAGACGATCGGGAAGTCGATCTGGTCCTCGGTGGCATCGAGATCGAGGAACAGCTCGTAGGTCTCGTCGATGACCTCGGCGATCCGGGCGTCCGGCCGGTCCACCTTGTTGATCACCAGGATCACCGGAAGCTTGGCGTCCAGGGCCTTGCGCAGCACGAACCGGGTCTGTGGCAGCGGCCCCTCGGAGGCGTCGACCAGCAGGACGATGCCATCGACCATGGACAGCCCCCGCTCGACCTCGCCACCGAAGTCGGCGTGTCCAGGGGTGTCGATGATGTTGATGATCATCTTCTCGCCCTCGGGCGAGACGTAGTTGACCGCGGTGTTCTTGGCGAGAATCGTGATGCCCTTCTCGCGCTCGAGGTCGTTGGAGTCCATCGCCCGCTCGTCGACGTGCTCGTGGGCGCCGAACGCGCCGGACTGCCACAACATCGCATCGACCAGGGTGGTCTTTCCGTGGTCGACGTGCGCGACGATCGCGACGTTGCGAATCGAGGAACGCACGGCATCGTTGCCGTGCTGGGCAGCGCTGTGGTTGGACATGGCTCTTCTCTCGTCGGCCGCGACAATCCGCGCGCGGGTTGGTCCCGGGCGCGGCCGCGGCGGCTTGCGCAGCAGCACCGTTCGTGCCGCCGTCACCTCGTGCGGCGCCGTTCCTGGTGCGGGTCTGCCTCTAGTGTTCCCGATCGCGGCGGGCGCCGCGCACCAAGGAAGCCACCAGACCCAGGTAGGTCACACCGCCGAGCGCGGCGATCACCGACGGCGTCGGGTCCCAGTGGCCGGGCAGGGCGGTCACCTCGACGCTGCCCGGGTCGTACACCACGTGGTGCACGTCCTGGGAATGCCAGCGGGGATCACCCAGCAACGGCAGGTTCTTGATGCTGCCGTCGTCACTGGTGAACAACCCGCCGAAGGAGCAGATTCCCTGCCCACAGGTTCGCGGGCTCACCACGAAACTGCCCCGGATACCGGTCGGCCGGTCCCCGATATGCCCGGCGATGTTGAACACCGCCAGCACGATGGCAGCCAGGCACAGCGCCGGGAACACCACCCAGAACAGCCAGCCGGCGACCCGCCGGGCGCCGGGGAACGACATCGGAACCAGCTCGCCGGAGGCTTCGGCGAGCTGCTCGGTGGCGGTCCGCGGTGGCCTGCTCGGCTCGACGGACTGGTCGGCTGACATCACGCACATCATCACATCTGTTCAGCGGCCGGCTGCCAGCTGCCAACCGGACCTAGCTGCGCGGGCTACGACCGGAGGCGGAGAAACCAGGTCGATCGCGCCGGGGCCGGGCAGCCCGCTGCGACCGGTCAGCCTCGCGGCGGCTGGGCGCGGGCGGGGCCACCGGCACTCCGGAGGGCTCACGGGCGCCGGTCAGCGCCCGCATCGTGGCGTCGCCGGGCAGCATGTCGCGCTGTTCAGGTTGCACGCCGGCGCCGGCCATCAGGGACCGGACGGCGCGCTCGTCGTTCGGCGTGACGATGCTGACCACCAGGCCGGACTCGCCAGCCCGGGCGGTCCGTCCGGAACGGTGCAGGTAGTCCTTGGAGTCAGCAGGTGGATCGACGTGCAGCACCAGCGACACGTCGTCGACGTGGATCCCCCTGGCTGCCACATCGGTGGCCACCAGGACGCCCACCGAGCCATTCTTGAAGCCGTTCAGCGCCTGGGTGCGCTCGAACTGGCTACGGCCACCGTGCAGCGCGCTGGCGGCGACGCCGGCCCGGTTGAGGTTGCCGGCCAGCCGGTCGGCGCCGAACTTGGTGCGCACGAACAGGATGGTGCGGCCTTCACGGGCCGCGATCTGGGTGATCAGCAGCCATTTGTGACCGGCCGGAACCCGGAACACGTGATGATCCATGGTGTCGATCGTGGCCCGCGATGAAGCCAGCGCCTTGATCGCCGGATCGGTGAGGTACTGGCTGACCAGGCTGGCGACGTCGCCGTCCAGGGTGGCCGAGAACAGCAGCCGCTGGCCGCCGGCCGGGGTCCGGTCCAGCAGTTGCCGCACCACCGGCAGGAAGCCGAGGTCAGCCATGTGATCGGCTTCGTCCAGCACGGTCACCTGCACGTCGGACAGGTCACACGCCCTGCGCTCGATCAGGTCGACCAGCCGGCCAGGAGTGGCCACCACGATGTCGGTGCCCCGGATCAGGCCCTGCAGCTGCTTGGAGATCGGCAGGCCGCCGGCGACCAGCCGCAGCGAGAGATCCCGAGCCTGGGCCAGTGGCGCCAGGCTGTCGCAGACCTGCATCGCCAGCTCACGGGTCGGAACCAGCACCAGGCCCAGCGGACGCCGCGGGCGGCCCTTCTGCCCTTCCAGCCGCGCGATCATCGGCAGCCCGTAGGCCAGCGTCTTGCCGGCTCCGGTGGCAGCCCGGCCGAGGACGTCCCGGCCGGTCAGCGCGTCCGGGATGGTGGCGGCCTGAACGGGGAACGGGGTGGTGATGCCGGCCCGGCCCAGCGCCTGCACCAGCGACTTGGGAAGCCCGAGCTCAGCGAAGCCCGGCAGGTTGTCCAGGTCCAGAACGGTCAGCGGAAGATCGTCGAACGGGCCGCGCCCGGCAGCCCTAGCGGAGCCGGCACGGTTCCTGGATCCGCCGTAGGAACGGCCGCGAGAGCCGGCTGAGCTGGAGCTGGCGCCGCGATAGCTGGTGTTGCCGGTCGAGCGGTGCGAGGAATTGCGGGGGGCAGCGGCAGGCCGCTGGGCATACGAGGTCACGAGAAATCCCGTCGAGACTGATAGCACGTCTCGGCGATATACCTGGCGCGGGAAGCTGCGCGGCGATCCGTGAAACGAGCCCAGCGCGCTTCTCTTAGGCGAAGCTGCGCCGACATGAATAGCGCCAGTCTAGCGTCTCGATGAGCGCCGGCTTACCTGTGCCCTACAGCCGAGGCGGCAGCTCCGGCGCGCGACGCGAAGGACGCTGGGACAGGTCGGGCCGGGGCGGCGCGGGCCGGCTCTCCAGCTCGGCGAGCAGGTAGTCGATGCCGGCCTGCAGCTGCGGATCGGCCCCCTGGGCCCAGGCATGCGGCGGCCGCTCGACCACGACGTCGGGATCCACGCCGTGGTTCTCCACGCCCCAGCCGTAGTTCTCCAGCCAGAAGGCGGCCCGGGGCTGGGTCACCTCGGTCCCGTCGACCAGCTTGTACCGGCCGTCGATGCCGATCACCCCGCCCCAGGTCCGGGTGCCGATCACCGGCCCTAGCTTCAGCGCCTGGAACGCGGCGTTGACGATGTCGCCGTCGGAGCCGGCCCACTCGTTCGCCAGTGACGCCAGCGGCCCCCGGGCGGCGTCGGAGGGATAGGAGGTAGTGGGGTAGTGCCGCACGGTGGCCCAGCCCACCACCCGGCGGGCCAGCTTCTCGATGATCAGCTCGGAGGTGTGACCCCCGCTGTTGTCCCGGGTGTCGACCAGCAGCGCATCCCGGGCGATCTCCACCCGCAGGTCACGGTGAAAGGCCGCCCAGCCGCTGGAAACCATGTCGGGCACGTGCACATAGCCGATCCGGCCGTCGCTGGCCCGGTGCACCGCGGCCCGCCGGCCGGCGACCCAGTCCAGGTACCGCAGCTCCAGCTCCGACGGCAGCGGCCGCAGCACCACCGAGCGCTCGACGCCGTCGCGCGACAACCGCAGCTCCACCGGCTTGTCGGCGGTGCCGCGTAACAGCTCGGCGAGCCCCGCCGGGCCGACCGGACGCCCGTTGACGGCGAGGATCAGCTCGCCGGGCCGGGCGTCCACGCCGGGCGCGGTCAACGGGGACCGGGCGTTGCGGGAGGAGTTGTCGCCGGCGATGATCCGGGCGATCCGCCAGCGGCCCTGCTCATCGCGGTCGAGGTCGGCGCCGAGGAACGCCGGCGCCAGCACCGGATCGGCCTCCAGGGGTGGCTGGTTCTCGTAGGCATGCGAGGCCCCGGTTTCGCCGTTGATCTCCCACAGCAGATCGGACAGGTCGTCCCGGCTGCCGAGCTGGTCCACCAGAGGCCGGTATTTGGCAACCTGGGCAGCCCAGTCGACGCCGGCCATGTCCTCGGTCCAGAAGTGATCGCGCATCAACCGCGCGGTCTCGTCCACCATCTGGCGCCACTCCGCCACCGGGTCGACCATCAGCCGGACCCGGTCCAGGTCAATCGTCACGGTGTCGTCGCCGTCCTCGGCGGGTTTGCGATCAGTGGGGACCAGCTTGAGCGCCTTGGCGTCCCGGACAACCAGCTTGCCGCCGTTGCCGGACACCGCGAAGTCGTCCATCCGGGCCGCCAGCTCCACCTGCTTGCGCTTGCCGAAGTCCCAGCGCTGCAGCGAGGGCCGGATGTCGTCCTCGGGATTGCGGGACTCCCCCAGCTCGCCGGCGACCGGGCGGTCGGTCCAGATCAGGCCGCCCTTGGCCGCCCGCAGGTCCGCCAGCCGGCCGGCTGCGACGGGAAAGGGCACCACCCGCGCGGCGAGGCCGGCCAGGTCGACGGTGATCGGCGCGGCGGCCTCCTCCGCAGCCGCGCTGTCGCTGGTTGCGCCGGGGGCGGCGGCCGGTTCCTCCTCACCCTGGCCGCGCAGTTCCGGGTCGAACGGCGAGGGTGTGTCGGCGGCCAGCGTGACCAGGTAGGGCCGGATGGCCAGCGGGAACGCCAGGTCGAACACGTGGGCGTCATAGACCGGGTCGAACGTGCGCGCGGACAGGAACGCCAGGTACTTGCCGTCCAGGCTGAAGGCCGGATCGGTATCGCGGAACCGATGCGAGGTGACGGCGGTGATCTGGCCGCTGGCCAGCTCCACCATCCGGATGCTGCGCAGCTCGGCGCCGGTGGCCTCGGCAGCCGAGTACGCCAGCCAGCGCGAATCCGGTGAAAACGTCAGATGGCTCGGGTCGCCATGGGGGTTTGCCTCCAGCTCGGTGATCGTCTCGTCGGCCGTCGCGATCGCCAGCAGCCGGCCGTCGTGGGTGGCCACGGCCAGGGTGGCGCCGTCGGGACTGGCCACCAACTCCAGCACCCGACCCAGCTTGCCGGCGCCGAACCGCCGCATGCCGCCGTCGGACCCGGCGACCTCGATGGCGTCCTCGCCCTCGGCGTCGCTGACGTAGGCCAGCGCGGGCTGCCCGGAGTCGTCGGCGGCGGCCAGCACCACCGGCAGCCGGTGCCGGACGCCGGGGGTAGCGGCTACCACCCGGGCCGGCCCGTTGCGGTGGGTCAGCCAGACGATGTTGCCGCGGACCTCCACCGCGCTGGCCCGGCCGGAGACGTCGACAGCGAGGTCACCGAGGTGCTCGGCCACCTTCACCGGGGTGACCGCTCGCAACGAGCGGCTGCCGCTGAGCTCGATGTCGAGCCGGCGCGGCTGGGAATCGGCCTCCAGCGAGTCCAGCCGCCAGATCTGGCCGGCGTGCTGGTACACCAAGTGGCTGCCGTCGCCGGTCAGCTGCCGGGCGTAGAAGGCGTCATGGTCGGTGTGCCGGCGCAGGTCGGACCCGTCGGCAGCCACCGAGTACACGTTGCCGTGGCCCTGGAAGTCGGCGAGAAAGGCCAGCCGGCCGGCGGTCCAGGTGGGAGAGGTCTTCGGCCCGGCCATGTCGGCCAGCAGCTCGCTGAATTCGCCCGCGCCGGTGGGATCGAGCCACAACCGGCCGGCCGTCCCGCCTCGGTAGCGCTTCCAGTGCGCCGGGTCACGCAGGTATCCGGTGCCCACCACCACTGCCGGATCGCCGATGGCGAGCGAGTTGACCGGCCCGTACGGCAGCCGTCGCGGCGTCGGGTCGGCGCCTTCGGTGACATCGATGGCATAGGCCCACCAGGAGCTGCGGAACGGTTGCGAGCCGGCGGAGGCCACCAGCACCCGGCCGTCTGGCCCGAAGCCGAGCAGGATGGTGCTGCCATGGCCGAAGAAGGTCAGCTGCCGGGGCTGGCCACCAGTTAACGGGACCAGGAAGACCTCGGGCTCGCCGTGGCGGCGTGAGACCCAGGCCAGCAGATTGCCGTCGGGCGACAGCCTCGGCCGCGACACCGGCGCCGACTCAGCCGTCAACCGCCGGGCCTGGCCGCCGTCGGCGCCGGCCAGCCAGACGTCATTGTCGGCGACGAAGGTGAGCTGGTCACCGCGGATATGGGGAAACCTGAGATAGCCCGAAGCAGCAGTCATGGTATGACCATAATCACCGGCGCAGACAGGACCCCGGCGGCACTGGCTACAGGCAGCCGGACGCAGACGTCATTCCGGCTCGTTGCCGACCAGCGTGCCGCCGGCCACGATCGCCAGCTCCGGATGCGACATGGCAGCCTGCTCCCGCTGGTGCGCGTCTCGGCCACGCCGCAACGGCGGGATGAGCAAGCCGGCTGCCGCCGCGAGCAGCAGCGCGCCGGCCAGCATGGCGAAGCCCGCGGTGTAGCCGGACTCCCGGGGCAGGCCGTCGGCGAACGTTCGGGCGGTGATCACGCTGGCCATCACGGCGGCGCCGACCGAGCCGCCGATGGTGCGGATATTGGCATTCATCCCGCTGGCCACACCGGTCTGGCTGCTGGGCACCGAGTCGACGATGATGTTCGACATCGCCGAGAAGGCCAGCCCGAAGCCGGCGCCGAGCAGCAGGGTGGCAACGGCGATCTGCCAGATCCGGGCATGGGCGAAGGCCATGATCAGCAGCGGGAACACGCTCAGCGCCGAGCCGGACACCAGAACCGACTTTGCGCTGAACCGCTTCGCCAGCCGGCCGGACAGCACCCCGAAGAGGAACAGCGACGCCGACATCGGGAACACGATCAGGCCGGACTCGGTGATGCTGGAGTCGAAGCCGTAGCCCGCCGAGGACGGCGTCTGCACGAACTCGGGCAGGAAGGCCAGCACCGAGTACATCCCGAAGCCGAACAGCAGCGCGACCAGGTTGGTCGCCCACACCGCTGGAATCCGCATCATGTGCATGTCGATCAGGGGTTGCCGGGACCGCAGCTCCACCACGACCCAGCTCGCGGCCAGCAGCACCGAGCCGGCCAGCAGCCCCAGCACCGGCATCGACACCCAGCCCCAGGCCGGCGCCTCGCTGACGGCGACCAGCAGCGCGACCAACCAGGCCGACAGCAGCACCGCGGCCAGCCAGCTGATCCGGCCCGGGGTGCGAACCGGAGATTCCGGCACCACGTACTGGGTGGCGACGGCCGCCAGGACCATCGCGCCGGCGGGGATCCAGAACAGCCAGTGGTAGTCGAGCAGATCGACGATCGGGCCGGCCAGCACCAGCCCGAGGCCGCCGCCGACGGCCAGCAACGCCGCAATCGCGCCCACCGCCCCGGGCACCTTCTCGCGGGGGAACTCGTCGCGCACGATCCCGAAGGCCAGCGGGATCAGACCGCCGCCGACGCCCTGAATGACCCTGGCGACGATCATCACCGCGATAGAGGTGGCCAGCGCTGCCAGGATCGACCCGAGCGCCAGGGTGGCCAGCACGGCGACCAGCACCCTTTTCTTGCCGATCATGTCGCCGATCCGGCCGAGGATCGGGGTGCACACCGACGCCGACAGCAGGTAAGCCGTCAGCACCCAGGTCACCGTGCCCTGGCTGGTATGCAGGCTGTGCTGCAGTAGCACCAGGACCGGTGAGACCAGCGACTGGAGCAGCGAGAAGGTGCTGACCCCGACGGCCAGGACCACGAAGGTGAGTTGGTAGCGCGCACGACGCACGTCAGACGACATCAGCGGAACTCCCATGCAAAAGCGGAGCATGAGCTCCGCCTAGTCGCCACAGCCTAGCGGTAGCCAGGCCCGCGATCACTCCGGCTGTGCGCCGGCCTGCTGCCGGCCCGCGATGAAACGCCGGGTGACCGCCGGGAATTCCGGTCGGCGGGTATTACGGTCTGCTGCCATGACGAGCTTCGATCCGCAGGCGTGGTTGGCGGTCGCGCTGGAGGAGGCCAGGCTGGGCCTGGCCGAGGGCGGCATTCCGATCGGCGGCGCCCTGTTCGGCCGCGACGGCCGGTTGCTCGGTCGCGGCCGGAACCGCCGGGTGCAGGACGATGACCCGTCGATGCACGGCGAGACCGCGGCCTTTCGCCAGGCCGGCCGGCAGGCCTCCTACCGGGGCTGCACCATGGTCACCACGCTGTCCCCGTGCTGGTATTGCAGCGGGCTGGTGCGCCAGTTCGGCATCTCGCGGCTGGTGATCGGCGAGGCCAGGACGTTCTATGGCGGGCACGAGTGGCTCGCCGAGAACGGCGTCGAGGTGTTGCTGCTCGACGATCCGGAGTGCGTGCGGCTGATGACCGAGTTCATCGCCGCCCGGCCGGAACTCTGGAATGAAGACATCGGAGCGGGCTGAGGCCGGCTGCGTCGCGCCGGTCAGTGGCCCGCTGCCCAGTACCATGCCTGGCGAGGGGGCGCCGGTCGTGGACGAGGCAGAGCTGGAAGCGGTGGACGATGCGCAGCCGCGAACGCCCCAGATCTCGGCAATCCGGTTGATCCTGGGATTCTTCGTCGCGCTGGCGACGCTGACCCGAGGGCTGCCGCCACGTCCGGTAGTGGTGTTGGTGATCTTCATCGTGGCGGGGGCATGGTTCTGGAAAGCCCCGCCGTTCGACGTCGGCCCCCGAGTCGGGCTGGTCAACGGGTTCCTGCCGGCCACCATGGTCCGGACGCTGACCGCCCTGCGCGAGGTCGGCGGCTGGGCGGTCGGATTCGGAATCTGCGGGCTGATCTCGGGCGCCCTGGTGGCGCTGATGCGCTCGGGTGAGGCGATTGCCCCGAACTGCGCGAGAGGAGCGGTGTGGGGGGTGCTCGGAGGCGCCCTGGTGGGGGTGGTCGTCTGGGCAGGCCAGCAGGCCGCCCGCGACGTCGAGACGCTACGGGCCGCCCAGGACGGCTGAGCGCGCAGGCCGGGTGGCCAGCTGGCGGCAACTCAGCCCGGGCGGCCCGGCGCAACAGAGTGCGGCGCTGTATCCCTCGTAGAACACGAGGGATAGCACCCGGCGAGGACGGCCCGGAGCCGCGCTAGTCCGCGATGTCGTCCTGGAACGGCCTGACCTCGACCGGCGCACCGCAGGCCTTGGTGGCGCCGGCCGCCCAGGCGAGCGCGGCGTCCAGGTCGGGCGCCTTGATGACCCAGAACCCGCCGAGCTGTTCCTTGGCCTCGGCGAACGGGCCGTCAGTGGTCAGCAGCTCGCCGTCCTGGATGCGTACCACGGTGGCCGTGTCAGCCGGCTGCAGCCCGCCGGTGAATACCCAGGCGCCCTCGGCCTGCAGCTTCTCGTTGAACCTATCGACGTCGGCGTACATCTGTGGATGACCTCCGGCGATTGCTCCGGAGAACCCTCGACCATGTGCACCGACAACAGGTACTGCTTCATCTCATTCTCCCTGAGCAGGAACCGGTCCCTCACCGATCCTCTACCCGGACAACGAACGAGCCAAGGGCGAATCGACACCCTGGCGAGAAGCTTTCTCGCCGGGCGGTCGAGTTCCTACTGAGCGGCTTCTACTGAGCGGCTTCTACTGAGCGGCCTGGTACTGCTCCAGGACGCTGGCGCTGATGCGGCCACGGTCGGATACCGCAATCCCGTTCTCGGCCGCCCAGGCGCGCACGGCGGCGAGGTCTAGCGAACCCGACCTGCGGCCGCGGCCCCGGCTGCTTCCGCTGCCACGGGCGGTGCGGGCGCCGACCGACCGGCCCGCGTCGATATACGGCTTCAGCGCCTTTTCCAGCGCGGCCCGGCTCTTCTTGCTCAAATCAATCTCGAAGCTGCGACCGTCGAAACTGAAGGTCACGGTCTCGGCGTTGGGAGAGCCGTCGATGTCATCTGTGGTAACCACTGTCTTTGCCATGGACGCATGGTCCAGCATGATCGACTATGCAGTCAAACCTGGGGTAGCAATTCACATTGCATGGTCGTGTCTTTTAGGGCGAATAACCCCAAGTTGCTCCAACACCGGGGAGAGCCCACGCAGGTAATGGCGGCAGCTGCGGGTCTGACCACTGTGACGCATCGTCGATCCTTCCCTGGGCTCATAGGCAAACCAGATCAGTGTCGGCCCACAGCGTACGCAAATGGCCTGTAGTGGTCTGTATACAGCTGCAATGCCCGGCATTGTGGCCAGGCCTGTGCCGGCATGGCATCAATCCGCGCGCCCGGGGTTCCAGGCGACGGAAAAGAGCGGTCTGACGTCCTGCAAAGCCGCCGGACGTGGCAGCGCTGAACGCGGGATTACCCGCTCCCACCAGACGGCGCGCCGATGTGTCAATCCCACGGCGGCGCCGCGCGGGGTGAAAGCATAAGGCCCGGTCACCTGACCGACGAGCAGCGACCGGCCGCCCGAGATGAGCACGCCGATATCATCGCCGGGTTGGACTGATACGACGAATTCCGAAAGCGCCCGCACTGCTCGCGACGGCCGCCTCGACGGAGTGTCCTGCAACGCGCGCAGCGCGGCCAACTCTCCCGCGGAAGCGTCTACCGCAACGCCGGCGGCCTCGCCGAATCCGATGACGCCGGTGAGCACAGCCTGGCCTAGCGCGTGCTCGGACTCCGGGCGCAGCACCCACAGCGCATCACGCGAGCCGGCGTCCGGCGCCGCTGCGAGATGGTCCGGCTCGGGCCAGAAATAGTCGAGGCCTTCCGGAGTCTCGGGAAACAGTGGCCGGTAAAACCCGGGATCCTTCGCAATCAGTTGGCTGCGGTGCGAACGATGCAACCGTTCGTTTCCCAGCCAGGTGGGCAGCAACGAGTCCCGCTGCAGTTCTTCTTGGCTGAGCTCGCGAACCCAAGGCGCGAACTCCGCTATCTGAGCGGCAGTCGAATCACCATGGCCGCGGCCGATCCACACCCGCACGCAGTCCAGCCCATAACGCACCAGAGCGGGAGTGCGCCCGCGCCACATCCGCACCACCGGATGGTTCTGCCAACCGTAATCGGGAAGCTCGAGAGCCCGCAGGATCTGCAAGGTTTCCACCCGCTGTTTGCCCAGCCGCTGGCGGTCCAGCACGTGAGCCGAGGCCAGGAAGCTCGGGTAGGGCAGGAACGTCTGCATCTTTCCAGAGTGCCTGACCGCCACCGCGCCCGCCGTGCCCTCGCTTTGAAGTATCGCCTCGCGTCACCGCCATGAGCTCTCGTGCGATCGTGGCCAGGACGTCCTCAGCGTGCGCTTGTATGAGGCTGAGTCTTACACGCCGTAGAGAAGGCCCCAGCGCGTCGTCATACGTTGAAGCGGAACTCCACCACGTCGCCGTCGGCCATCACGTACTCCTTGCCCTCGATGCGCACCTTGCCGCGCGCCTTGGCTTCGGCCATCGAGCCGGCAGCGACCAGCTCGTCGAAGGACACCACTTCGGCCTTGATGAATCCTCTTTCGAAGTCGGTGTGAATGACCCCCGCGGCCTGTGGCGCGGTGGCGCCCTTGGGAATCGTCCAGGCGCGCGACTCTTTGGGCCCGGCGGTGAGGTACGTCTGCAGGCCGAGGGTGGCAAAGCCAAGCCGGGCCAGCTTGTCCAGGCCGGACTCGTCCACTCCCATCGACTGCAGCAACTCCAGCGCCTCGTCGGGCTCCAGCTCGGTGAGCTCGGCCTCGGTCTTGGCGTCGAGGAATACCGCCTCGGCCGGCGCCACCAGCTCGCGCAGCGACGCCAGGAAGTCGGCGTTGGCAAGCTCTCCCGGGTCGACATTGAACACGTACAGGAACGGCTTGGCGGTCATCAGGTGCAGCTCGCGCAGCGGCTGCAGGTCCAGGCCGGCGGCGAAGACGGTGCGGCCGGCGTCGAGCACCTGCTGCGCCTCTTTCACCGCCGCCACCACCGGCAGCTTGTCCTTGGCCGTCCGGGCTTCCTTCTCCAGCCGCGGCAACGCCTTCTCGATCGTCTGCAGGTCGGCGAGGATCAGCTCGGTGTTGATCGTCTCGATGTCATCGGCCGGTGACACCTTGCCGTCGACATGCACCACATCAGGGTCGGTGAACGCGCGGATCACCTGGCAGATCGCATCGGCCTCGCGGATGTTGGCCAGGAACTTGTTGCCCAGCCCCGCCCCCTCCGATGCGCCGCGGAC